>JAABUW010000516.1_pt1 | contig 76061 bp, 147 predicted proteins | sample 5560081 | NCBI WGS metagenome assembly JAABUW01 (sample SAMN10711882, study PRJNA513363) | rock metagenome | isolation source: Antarctica rocks | place: Antarctica: Victoria Land, Knobhead sud | reverse complement strand
CCAGCGGCGTGCACAGGAATGCCGCACGCTGTGCTCCAGCGCTGGGCTGACTTGCGCGCGCAATTTAGCCTGTTTTACATCACATTAGCTGCCCCTAGTCAGGGCCATTATCATTTCAACAATGTTCAACGCTAGCGCAAACGCTCATTTCACGAACACTAAACAGCTTTATTGCTGGCTTGTAGCACGCGACATTTGTGGAGAGGCAGCCATTGCAGGACGGACGGAGTTTTCAGATCGGGGACCTTCTTGCAGGCCTGTGGACATCGATCTCGAGCCTCAGCGACCTCAACCAACACGAAGTGCACATATCCTGAGCTGTGTATGCGCACGGTCAGGGCGACGGCCTGCTAGCCCATTTGAGAAGCCAGGAGGGGCAGCATGGCTGGGGTGGTGCAGCAACAGGAGGGCTCTTTGATCGCTGTGATTGGTGACGAGGTGCGAGCAGTCTAGCAACGTCGCCGATGGCGCAAGCCTCAGTCCGTCGAGTCCCTGCACATCCAGACCAGGAGGCGCAGCGCCGCTCTTTAGGTTTTGCGCGGGCCACACGCAGCCTGACACAGCAGTTGCCTTCTGAGAGCAACCATGCGTGTTGGCGTTGGCCGACGAACGCTGCAACCTGATCGTGCGGATGGTCCTTCGCGCAGGACACGGTCACGGGTTTCCTGTTGGCGGGCGTCGGCAGCGTCGACCTGCGGAAGAAGACAAATTTCCTAGTCGTCAACGACAGTGCGTTGTTCACACGATGTGCAGTTGGTTGCCGATCATGTTGTGTCAACCACCTGTGTCTCGCCCTTGCCACTGCCAGGGACACCGCCATGTTTGCGGCGCTGTTTGACCCACTTTCACTATGGCGCGCAGAGACTACGGTGAAGCAGGTCGAGGACACATTCAAGGACTTCACGAACCGGGACAACGTGGCGATTGTGCTCATCAACCAGTTCGTGAGCCCCTCTTCTGGATTTTGTCGAGTGTCAAGGGTCAGCACTCCAGCGCGCACAAACATGCAATGAGTTGAGCGATACTCGTCTGAGCCTTGATGCATGGCATTGTCTGCAGGTTGCGGACCTCATCCGCCACCAGCTGGACAACTTCAAGCAGGTAAGAGGATTTTCTGCAAGTATGGCCACGCATATGCATCTGCCTGCGGCCATGCTGCCGCATTGCTCATGTCACATTTTCCCTCCGCGAATCGTTCAGGATCCCATCGTTGTGTGTGGCCCTGTGCAGCCCACGCCAGCGATCCTCGAGATTCCCAGCAAAGACTTGCCCTACGATCCCTCCAAGGACTCGATACTGTGCGTTCTGTAACCCCCGCTCGTTGTCTGGCCATGTCCATCAGCGCAGCTCATTGGTGTGGTGAATTAGACTTTGACAGCGCTTAGGTTACGAGCTGACAGCGCAATGGTGCCCTGCTGCAGGTCGCGCGTCAAATTCATGTCTGGCGAGGGCTGATTCGTCAGCACTGCCGCTGGCAGCCAGCCAGAATTATTGTTGCATTGATTTGGCGTTTGGTGGATTCTGTCTTGTGGGGCGCCTGTGGGCTGCCTTACAGACTTGACGAGGTGCAATCGAATACTGCAACGAATGACAGGCGCATGGCGCCTGATCAGACCACACGTGTGAACATCTCGTACAAGCTGATTGCAATCTCGGCCCCGATCAGGATGATGATGGTCTGCATAGCACCAGGACGATGGTTAATTGCAGCGACAGCACGCTCAAGTTTGCCTGTGGTTCCGTCAAGATGCATGCGGAAGCCAGGCACGTGCGCCATGCATTTTCAGCGCTGCCATGCGTTTGCGTACCCACTCCAATGTGTCGGACTTGGAATGCTGGCGGAGCTCCAGAAAGTACTTGAGGCTCGACTGGACCAACTCCAGCTGTAGCGGGCAGAAGAATTGACGCACGTAAGATTTGTCACAGGCTTAGATCTGACTGAGAACAGTCTCTGTCAACCAAGGTGCTGCATTGCAGCCACAGCTAGCAGCGCATCATGCAAAGCGAGGCGCACCTTGTCCTCAATCGTCTCGAAGCGTGCCTCCACGTCAAACTCCCGCCGCAGATACTCCCAGATGCGCCCGTACCTGGGCACACCGATAGCATCTCAGCATGCTACACTGTTGAACTGCAGCCCTGCAGGCAAGCGCAGTTTGTGCAGCAGACTGTGTTGAAGCCCAGATGGCACAGGCAAAAGCATGGTGCGCAGCGATGCTCATCCCGATGTGGATCTGCGACATTGAGAAGAAATGACGCACTGGCTGGTCTTCCAGGCGATGTCGTAGTAGTCCAGCAGGCCCAGCTTGGTGATGATGTCCGTCAATATGAGGTTGTTCTGCGCCACCTGCCGCCCCGGTGACGCCACTCGTCAAGCTTTGGCTGTAGACGGGCTGAGGGATCTGTTTACAGCCTTCACGACATTGCATATGGCATGATGATTCTGCTGAAGTTGAGAGGTGGCAGTCACGGGCACGACTCCAAAGCGGGAATGGCCCAGCGCACCGACATGGGACATAAGAGGTGACGGGTGCGGGGCCGCACAAATCCAACGAGTTTATGACCAAGCAGCGCACCAGCTTGAGCAGCTCATCCTTGCCAATGCTGGCGGACAGGTTGCCGGTCTTCTGCATCTCCAGGTTCATGTTGACGAAGATGTCCAGCATGCGCTCCACGTTCCTGCATGATTGCGCAGTGCATGATTGCGTGTAAAAGCTACGAAAGCAGGGATGTTGTCTGGTCTTTCCGACAGATGCAAGGTTGCCGCTGCACACACGAAGTCCTGAAAGCGAAAGCAGAGGCTGGGCCCGCGACTGGCATGGCGCCACTGGCTGAACGACGCGTGCGCAGTCATGTGACGGAAGCGCAACGCAAAACGTGGCATCGGGCGGCACCTGGCGTAGAAGTCGAGGGCGACCGACTGGCCGAGCACCGCGGAGATCACGCGGATGTTGCTCCAGTCCAACTGCCGCAGCTTAATGTGCTCCGGGCTGTGGATGCTCCACACCTGCAGGTGTGCGATTCAGCAGTAATTTGGAAAGAGCACACGAGCGCCTGCATGCTGTCCTGACACACTGTGACCATAAGACACTGTGATCACGCTAGGACAAGGATACAGAGTTTGAAGTCTGGATTCATGGTCCCACCTCCATGTCCGGCCGTATTCGGATCATCATTTCTGCACATCAGCACGCTCAACAAGTCTGGCAACTGCTCTGGCATTGCTCCGCCCGCCAGCAGGTGGAACCTCGACTTTGCATCACAGCATGGCATGCAGAATGTCACCACTGCCGTGTCAGAGTGTCAGAACACGCTGAGTCACAAAGACACACCCACCTTCCACGTAATCCTCGTTCACCGTCTGCTTGGTGAACTCGCGGCACATGTTCAGCAGCGCCTGGCTCAGCAGCTCCGACTGCGCATTGAAGATGACCACGCTGCCGTAGGAGAACGCCATCATGTACGTCTCCATTGGCAACCCCTGACAATGGCGCACAACACGGGGCTTGGTTCGCAGTGCCGCGCAATATGTCAAAGAGGGATCTGGTGCGCACATGGGCCACGCTCAGTGCATCTCGATTTCATGTTGACATCGTGCAACAGCGGCACGGCAACACTTCGAGCAGGAAGACAGCTCACCGTGATGTGCTCCTTTTCCGACACCCGCTGGCCCTTCCGCAAGCAAATCAGCGTGCTGTCGTTCTTTGCGGAGGAGAACTGCGTGGGAAAGTCTTCCCGGTGCGCCCGGCTGCGCAGCCCGGCAATGTCGATTTTGCTGCCTGCGTGTTGCAAGCACGACAGCGTGTCAAGCCTTAGAACAGCATGCAAGTCCTTCCTATGCCTCTGTCTCATGCGTACTCAGCATACTTCCAATGTGCTGTAGCCATCACGCGCCGCACCAATGTAGTACGCTTTTGCCGCAAATGGCATTTCGGCGGGACCCTTGGCGAGCTCCTTTGAGTTGATGTCCGGCGGCCGATCCGCTGCTACCACAGTCACTCGTGGCTCAGCCACCACCCGGTGCGAGTCTGACTTTGATGTTGCTGTCCGCCGCTGTGCGTCGCATGAGCCGCCGCCGCTGCCAGATGGGAAGCTGCAAGCCGACGGCCAGCCAGTGAGTGAGACTGCGTGACACACGATCCTGGGCGCCTCAAACTGCAGCCCGAGCTGGCTGGCCAGATTGATGACCTGCTGCTGCCGCAGACTGTTCCTGAAGGCGTGCATGGCCTTCGATGGGTGACCTAGGGAGCTTGCTTTAGGAGGGCAGTGAGGCGCTAGCGCTGTCAGGCGGGGAACATGACCTTCATTCCCTCGATGCTGCTGCTGCTGCAATGTGCCAAGGCAGCATGCTGCATGCTGCATGCATCGCTCGTATGGCTAAACCCTGTATGACTGTCGGCATTCTTGGAACGGGCAACAGACCGACACAAATTTTGTGCCTGGTGCAACCCAGCGCTGCATCATGCAAAGCGCCTGCTATCCATTGTACTATCCATTGTACTAGTAACGTATCTCAAGCGGCTGGGGGCGCCATGAGGGACATGACGGCGACTGGGAGGTGCGCTAGCCGAAGACGAGCGGGCAAGGGCATCACGCCCAAATGCACTGCCGCCTGGCAGCCCGTTGTGCCGCTGCGAGGGCAGCTGTCATCGCTCTGGCGTGTCACAGTGCCAATGTAATCCATGTGCACTTTGATCTATGCAGGTATCCTCCCCAGCCCCGGTTTGCTCCCTTCGCCTTCTACTCGGCAGTGCGGCTGGGTGACCCGGAGCAGCTGGCGCTGATCATGGAGACGGACCCCTACTTCCTGACCCAGGACAACGGCGCCGGCGCGCCGCTGCACTTTGCCACCACCTACAAGCAGCTGGACATGGTGCGCGTGAGCGGCGGAACTTGGCGTCTCGGACGCAGCTAGCGCTTTTGCACCTGAAGTGATGACAGTGCAAGCCATGCAGCATATAAGGGCTCAAAGCATGTTGCTTTAGCATGGTTCACGTCAGCAGGTGCGACTGACGCAGATGGCATCATAGCACACGGCGGCATGAGGGCCGGTGGAGCATGTTGATTGCTGAGTGCGCGCAGAGTTTCAAGACAAACCTGCGTGCTGCCGTGCAGATGCACCACCTGCTGAACATGGGGGCGGAGGTGAACCAGCGGGACGAAAAGGGTTTCACTCCGCTGCATCGCGCGGCCTACCTGGCGCACTATGACGGCTACCTGGAGCTCTATGAGTACCTCCTGGTGAGATGCCGCGTTATGCAATAGGCCTCTCTGCATCCCTACGAGCCCTTGTCTCCTGTTTGTGCGTCGCTGAAGCGGCGCGCAGGACCAGCAGCCGTGGGCGCACTGCATGCGGTAGGCGGGGGTGTCAAACATGCTCAACGGGGCAGCGGAGCACTTCGAGCATGCCTGCGCCGACGCAGTCCAACACGTCATTTGAATGGGCTTGGCCTGAGACCTGCCTGCCTGCGCAGAGCCGCGGCGCGGATCCTTCCATCAAAACGGAGGACTATGACCCCTACCTCAACCCCGGCTGCAAGACGCCGCTCGAGGCAAGCAAGGATTGCGTGACCCTTGGTCCCCTGCACCCTTGGTCCCCATCAATCCCTGCCATTGTTCAGGCGATACCAAATCATGCACACCTACCCAGACCGAAGGCCACAGCATGGACGAGGATGGTGGCAGAATGATGTACGTTGCACTATCATGGCGGTGTCAATGGCTGGACCTCAAAACAGATATGCTGATAACACATATGCAACACACAGGTGGCAACAGAGGACGAGCACGTCCGGGCGCGCCTGGTGGCGCTGGACGGCAGAACCTTGTTATCATCAAATAAGTCAGATTTACATATGATAGGGTGCTCCTCTGATTCAGGTGGCGTCGGAGGACGAGCACATCCGGGCGCGCCTGGTGGCGCTGGACGAGCTGTACGCGGACACGCCCAAGAAGCGGGAGCCGCACCCCGACGTCGGCTGCTGGTGGACGCTTTACGACTATGGCATCGACGTGGTCAAGACCTGGGCAGTGGACTACAAGCACCCCTACCCGGGTGCGCGCCTCTGGAGAACAAATCCCCTGGGTACGGCCCTGCAGGTTTTGGACACATCCCCTCTTGACAAGCGGACAGACCCAGCGCTGTTTGACTTTGACAGCCTGGATGTGGTCAAGGCCCGGGCCAGGGACTACCAGCACCCGACCAGGGTGCGCGCTCCTAGGGAACGCAGTGAAAAGCCCGGTGCCTCAAGTCTGCAGGTTGCATGATGTCGGGCGCTGGGCAGCCAAAGGCTGCAAAACATCCCTGTGCGCGTGCGCGCTAGGATGCCCATTGTCATCTCGGCAGGCATTGCACAGAGGCGTTCGGCAGGCGCCAGATGATGCAGCACAAGGCAGTGCTGATGTGGCTGCTTTCATCCTCAGCCCGTTTGGACCCTGAAACCGAATCACGACTCCATCTCTGCAGAGGACATTCGGAGGGCGCAGGAGCTGGTTGAGCGCAAGGCGGCCAAGGCGGAGCGCCGCCGCAAGAAGGCCGCAGCCAGCAAGATCCAGGAGCTGCCCGCCACGCCGCTGGCTGTGGCGGCCGGCGCCAACGGCGCGAAGGCCGCCGCGGCGTCGGCGCCCGCGCCGCAGACGCCGATCGCGTTCCTGTTCCCAGGCCAGGGCTCCCAGGCCGTGGGCATGCTGAAGGTGAACGGCGCAGGCTGCATGTCACACGTCCGGAATGCCGTGACATGATGACATTGCTGTTTGTCTGCAATGCTTCTCCAAGAAAGGCAGCTATCTTCGGCAGTCCAAATCTGCATGCACGAACGGCGGCGTTTTGATGCCGCCCTGCAGCTCCTTACGGTTGCCATGCAGCATGCCGGCGTGGCATTCCTGACTGTGTCAGCTGCAAATCATTCCGCTTTCCCCACCACGCACAGGCGACAAAGGACCTGCCGGCGGTGGCGGAGATGCTGGCCAAGGCGCGGGCGGTGCTGGGCTACGACCTGCTGCAGCTGTGCCTGGAGGGCCCCAAGGACAAGCTGGACGAGACGCGGTGAGTCGTAATCAAGAATGAAGTAATTGAAGTTGTGTATGTCCCCTGTACCGTCCTCATTGTTGTGATGCTTATGTTGTGCCTTCATTTTCCTACGACAGCGCAAGCTGTCCGAGACATGGTGAGCCGGCTGGGCTTTGAACTTCCCTTGATCTTGTGCCAGCAATCTAACGGCGCTGCAACCGCCCATGCTGACAATGCTGTGCGTCCGCACCTGGACTCTTAATGTCGTGCGGCAAGCCTCCCGGACCGCTCTGAACTTGAACAACCGTTATGTGCACCACCATATATATATATATATGTGCTTTTGTGCAGGTACGCGCAGCCGGCGCTGTTTGTCGCGGGGTTGGCGGCAGCGGAGCAGCTGCGGGCGGACAACCCCGACGTCGTGGCGGGCTGCTCGGCGGTCGCGGGCCTCAGCCTGGGCGAGTACACCGCCCTAGTGTTTGCCGGCGCCCTCAGCTTCGAGGACGGCCTCAAGGTGCTGTTCCTTGATACATTTCTTGATTCCGCACGCTGCTGTAGATTCCGCCATGCAGGAACCATCGCATGTGCCGCATCTGGCTGCAGGAGGAAAATGTAATAAGTTCATCAACAATTTTTGCATGTTCCATAGCGAGAAAGGAGGGCCACATTTCAGAGCCACATTTCAGAGAGCAAACCTCAAGCAGTCGTCCAGCCTCTTTGACACCAATGCAGGTGGTGAAGGCGAGGGGGGATAGCATGGCGGCCGCCGCGAAGGCGGGAGACCCGCATGGCATGCTGTCCATAATCGGGCTGTCCGATGCGGACCTGGAGTCCGTCATCGCGGACGCCCGCAACAACGGCTCCATCCCGCACGACGCCGTGTGCCAGCTAGCCAACTACCTGTTCCCTCAGGTGCGGACCGGGTTTGGAACACAGGGTTTTGCTCTGATGTGGCCCAGCTGCCGCCGTCTCCATGCGCCAGCCAAATGGTCTGACATGGCATGCCGGTCGTGCAGACGCTGGTGCAAACCAAGCCGCCGCCGCTGCAGCGGCAATTCACTGGTCCTGCAAAAGGGGCGAGGTTCGTTCAGCTGTTGTGAATCTGTGCCAACACAAAGTTGATTGCTGACAGCCTTGGTTTTGCCTGTCTGGAACAGGGGGGCCACAAAGCGGCGCTCTGAAATGTCTACTTGCAGTAAGGTTCCGCAATGAATTGTGATCCGTGTTTGCTGTTGGGCACCAACAGGGGCGCGTGGTGTCGGGCCACAATGCGTCGCTGGACGTGGTGCAGGAGGCGGCCATCAAGAAGGGCGCCCTGAAGGCGGCGCGCCTTGCCGTCAGCGGTGCCTTCCACACACCGCTCATGGGCCCCGCCCGGGAGGCCCTTGTCAAGGTGCGGGATACATTTCTACTTCTGCTGCAATGGGACGGCTGGTCCGCCCCGAATGCAATGGAACAAAATTTGATGATATGTTGATCATCATGATATGCAGGTGCTCGCCGAGGTGAAGTTCGCGGAGCCTCGCATTCCGGTGTACTCCAACGTGACCGCGGCGCCGCTGGCGGGCGCGTCCGACATCCCCGCCATGCTGGCGCGCCAGCTGGTGGAGCCGGTGCAGTGGGAGAGCACCCTGAAGAATCTGGTGGCCGCCGGCAAGACGCAGCTGTTCGAGCTGGGCCCCGGCGCGCAGATCAAGTCCATGATGAAGCGCATCGACAACGGTGTGTGGAAGGGCCTCAAGAATGTGGCGGCCTGAGGGCGGTGGGACGGGTGTCGCTGCGTTCACGGCGGCGCAGACATGTCGCAGGGACACCGTTTCAGTTGTCACGCCAGATGCTCAGAGTCAAGACAATGCTGTGTGGGCGGCGTGGATGCGGCAGTGTCGCAGCGCCTGTTCACGTTGACTACTCCTGCTATGCACACTGCGAGGGATACCTTACTATTGCACATCTAAAGTGGCTTGAAATCTGGACAGACTCACTACTGTTCCACACATGCGGAAACGCAACCACGGTGCGGGCTGGACAGACTCACTGCTACAGAAGCGACCTGAAAATCCCATTCCCGCCTCTGATCAGATGCTGCACAGCACTACCATAAACCTGGAAACCACAGGACTGACACGCAATTCAATTGCATAGAGGGCACAGGACATGTCACAGTCGTGCTGCACTCGCTGCCGCAGACGCGCAGCGCAACCAAGGAATCTTGAAACCACGAAACAGACTTCGACAAACCCTTCTCGTGTCTTTTGTTGTTGACTGCAATGTTGACTGCCACAGCAGCATGTGACGTCAGCGCCTCACGCCCCGCACTTGAAGTCCGCGCCGGCCAGATGGTTGACCCGGAACATGCAGCCCTGGATCAGGATGCCGCTGACGTCAGCAATGGCGGTGCCGATGCTGTCGCCGACGGACGTCGCCGCCAGCGCAAACTCCTGGAGGCCCGGCTCCACGCTGCACGTGATCATGGTGAAGCTGTTGACGTAGACCGCGCCGCCCAGCAGGCCTGCAAGCGGCCAGCAAGAAACGTTGCATCAACTGCAGGCCGTGTGCACGATGTACAGCCTGACTGTGCTGCCTTCGGCAGATCCGTGTCGTTTTCCAAATAAAATTAAATTCGGCACAAGCTGCAAACAGGATGTGGGATAAGCTCACATGCTGGTGTTCTGCACACCAGCAGAGCACTGAAGCTGCTTAAGAAAGGAATACCATAACGATACACGAGAACGGAAACAAGAGGAAAAGTGCAAGCCCTTGCCAGCAACGAACGCCGGCGCGAGTAGCGCCATGTCGTACAGCGGCCAGTGGAAGGCGGCAACGGCCGATTAGACAAAACATAATTAGAACAGGACCAACAGGAAATAAGATTCTGCTTGCCTACGACGAACGCTGGCCCGAGCAGCGCCATGTTGTACAGCGGCCAGTGGAACGCCGCGACGACGCTGAAGAAGGCCAGGAACACGCACTGCAGTGCCGGCATCGCCCACAGCGCCCGCTGGTCGGCCTGCGGCAGCACAAGCGCATGCCGTTTCTTGCTTTTTGACTTAGTGAAGCAGGCAAAGACGAGGCACTGCAGCGCCGGCATCGCCCACAGCGCCCGCTGGTCAGCCTGCAGCGCAAGTGCATTTGATGGCAGGACAGCTGGCGCCCCTGCGGCCTGCTGGACCACAGCGGATAGGCCAGAAACCAGCCCGCCAGACGATACTCCGCTAGAACACAGCCCGCTAGAAGACAGCCCGAGAATAGCTCACCTGGTAGAGCAGTCCCGAGGAGCGCGAGACGAACACGCCCGCCTGGTAGCACCAGTTTGCGTACTCGTAGAAGCGGTGTCGCGCGGCGGTGTCCGTGATGGGAAAGCCGATTGCGGTCCAGGTGCCAGACTGCGGGCCCGGGACGGCAAGCCCTAAATCACTTACTGGAAATGGTGGTCATTTCAATCTTCTCCCAACTGCGTATCCGAAGCAGTATGCTGTCTGTTTATGCCCTCAGCATGGTTGCGCTGATGCAAGCGCAAGTGACACTCGAGGTCCCCCCCAGAAGCCTGCGGTGGCCAATTGATCCCGACACAGCTGCTCTGTAGCGACATTCATTCAACACCATACCTTCCCTGTTCGTACCTGGATGGCGTTGTCAAATACTCATTGAAGGTGAGCTTCACCGCCACCGTCCAGCGACAAACATATGTTCCTTAGAATCCTCGATGCAGGGGCAGCCAAGTAACAATGTCTTGTTGCCCGACGGGCACCTGCGGTGCAATATAGCGCGTTCACGGTGCGATTTCAAACCCTACCTGCATTGCATACTCAGCTGCGTAGACGGTGGCCAGGGGCACGATGTAGGGCCATAGCGAGGCCGTCACCGCCGCCCGCCGCCGCCACGTCATGTACTGCAGCTTGGACCCCTTCTCACCTGCGCCGTGTACGGACGGATTTTGGTGGCATGTCCCGCACGCATGACTTTGCAACCCGCCATTGCAAACCCCAGCATCGGCATCGTTGGCGCATGACTGCTTCGTGACACATAAGGGCCGCAGCAAGCCACTCCAATGGCACTGACACTCACCGATGGGAGATACAGAACAATGCAGATACTTCCAGTGTTGTTGAATGCCCACCTTCCCAGCCGTCTGAGTCGCTGCCTGAGGGTAGCGCCAGCGCCGTGTGTTGGCCGCTGCCGGCCGGCCCGCGGCCCGGCAGGTACCCACCGCCGCCCAGCCGCCTGTCATGCACCGCCGCCGCCGCCGCGCCGCCGCTGCCCAAGGCCGCCGCCTGCGCCGGCGAGGCTGGACCCTCCGGCAGCAGCATCGCCGCCTCCGGCGGCGCGCTGCTGGCTGCCGCCTCTGCGTCGGCCACCCGCTGGTAGCTGGGGCCGCTGGCCGGCTGCGGCCGCTGCAGCAGCCCATAATACACCCACCTGCCAGGTGATATGATTAGGACTGATCAGAGGAACATTGTGTGCAGTTTCAGTCTTGAGGCGAAGGAATATGAGGTAAAGCAGCGGGCAGTCTCCACCAAGCGGCATTCCTTGCATGCTCATCAGTGATGGCTGTGCTGATTGGATCGGGGCGGAGTATCCATTCACAAAATGCAAAAGGCGAAAAAGCGAGGAGAGAGAATAAAGCGCACAGCCATGCGATGGCTGACGCGTTGGCGGCCAGCAGCATGTGGCTGAAGGGCAGGCCCATCCACAGGTGCAGCACCATCACCCACCCATACCCAAATACTCCGGCGAAGCCTGCGGCATTGCATCCACGTTGCCACCTCAGGTGCCAGATGCGATCAATGGCTTGAGCTTTGGCAGATGCACCACAGCTGCATCGGCTGTTTCACATTCATTGCCGCCGTAGCAGATGGAATGCACGGGCGTGGGATTTCAGCGCACCCGTGCCGCTACTCCAGCATGTGAGCGAGCGCTTTGGCTCGTACAGCGAGCACAGTGCCAGGCACGACGCCTCGCCCAGCCCTGCCTGCAATGCGTCGTAGAGCTCAGCTGGGTGCAGGCCAGCTCAATGGGAAAGCCCGTGAGTGGCTATGAATTGCCAGCTCCGCCAGCACGTCACAACATCATGCAGCTGCAGCGAACTTGCCTGCGCGGAGCCAAAGGCAACGCCCAGCAGCTGCAGGTTCCGGCTGCTACTGAGGGCCACTGTGAGGTACGCGCATGACATGAGCGCTGCAATGACCCTGCAGCACAAGCAGTTTATTTTGGAACTAAAGTGACCTTGTGGAATGGACCACAAATTTCTTGTGGCCGCAGATGATTCAGGAGGGCGCATCATAGTCACACCCGCAAGCTTACCAGACGCGAAGCTCATACCCGACCGCATGAAACCTGTGGCATGGCGACAAGCGCTGTGTCTAATGGAGTGCAAGAAGTTCGGAGCAGAGGGTGTGTCAGGAACAACCAGCACATTCAACACACCCTTCAGACCTACCAGTACGGCGCGGTAATCTTCAAGCACAGCGATGGCAATATTGCTGCCAGGTACACGAGCCCGATGGCGCCAGACGAGATGTCATTCGCGCCAGCAATCATGATCACGTATGCTGCACGGGACACATCTGACATCAGAATATGTATGGTCGAAGCTCTGTCATCTCGCACAGCGGGCACAGCACCAGATGCGCCGCGGTAGGGCAGCAGATTGGGCGCCGCACGGCCCCACCTGAGTTGTTGATCAGCCCCAGGAGCCAGAACGCTGCGGAGCTGCATGCTGCCTGTTTCTTCCGAGGCTGGTTCGTCTGTCTTCTCAGAGGCAGCTGCTCGGGGCTTCCGGTCATGCCTCGCTGAGGTGGGTGTCAGGAGGATCGGAGTCCTGAATTTGAGTTCCCCGACATCAGCCTGACCAGTACAACGTTCTGACAGCAGTTCTGGATTTCAGGGCAGGAGGGAAATGATATGCGGCTTCACATTTGCTGCACGAGGAGCGCAGGTGCAGGCCATACAACGCTACAGGGTCTCTGTTCCCTTCAGCGGTCGATAGGAGTTCCCTTCAAGGCACAGTGGAGCCCCATCGTTTCAAGCCAGTGCAGGCTGCTACCGGCATTTACATTGCGACAGGCTCAGCCGCACAGGGCTCAGCATTTGGTGCCCGAGTGAATTGCAACGATGCCGCCGGTCAGATTCTCGTATTTGACGCCCGCGAAGCCCGCGTCCTCAATCATGGCCGCGAAGTCCTCCTGCGGCGGGAACTGCCGGATGGACTCCACCAGGTACTGGTAGCTCTTCTCGTCATTCGCCACAAACCTGCGATCACAGCATCATACATTGCGTCACACATGGCATCACATATTTGGCGGGCTTGCAAGCCGCGTTTCAATGGCATGAAGGTGCAAGAGGGTGGAGCATCGTGGCGGCGTTCAAGTAACAGTCTGCTGCTATCCAAAGCTCACCTGCCGATCTGGGGGATGACGTGGAAAGAGTACGCCTCGTACAGGTCCTTCAGCCCGGGCACCGTCACCTGCGAGAACTCCAGGCAGAGGAACCGCCCTCCGACCCGCAGGACCTGCATGACAATAAGTTGCCGTCGGTCGCAAGCTGCTCGACTTGCAAACATGGCTAGTCCGACCAGCTAAACCAGCACAAGACAGGAGAATGATAAAACTCGAAGCTAGAAAGCCACTGTCATTGTGCACATATTGGGGGTTGGTAGTCAGGTGGGAACGCCTCAGAGAGCCATGCCACGCCAGGGTGCGCACCCTGTGGGCTTCCTGCAGCGCCGCGGGGATGTCCGTCACGTTGCGGATGCCGAAGGCGATGGTGTACGAGTCCAGCGAGTCGGCCTCGCACGGCATCTGCTCCGCGTCCGCCACCAGCCAGTGCAACCCCGGGTCCGACCCTGCGCCACAGATGCAGCAGCTGTCTAAAGATCCTTACATCCCTGAAAGGCGTCTGCGCTGTCAGCCGTCACGTGCGGCTGTCGTCTACGACATGCTTAGGTGTGTTGCTTGCAGATTGAAGCAAGAGAAGGCGCTTTGGGAAGCTCTCGATTGGAAGCAGGCTGTGCCGCGTACCAAAGCCGCGCCCTGATGCTCGCCGGCGCCCCTCCGCCAGCATGTCCGGGTTGATGTCCGCGACAATCACTGAGCCCTGCCAGTCAAGGGCTCATGCGTCAGAGCCGTCATGGCCCCCGCATACCCAGCCTTCAGTGTACCAAATCGCCGGCGCAACAAAATTAGATACAAGAAAAGATGCAAACAAACAACACAGAATCATCCATGACACTTCACATTGCCGATACCTGCTGGGAAGCTGAGGCGCCCCCCTGCGCGTCAGCCTCTGCCTCCCGGATCTTCCGCAGCACGCGGAAGGCGACGTCGCCTGTGCCCCCAGCGACGTCCAGGTGCTGCATGCCGGCAAAAGGGCGCAGCTGCGAAACCAACCTGCGGGCCAGAACACAGCCATCGCGCCTCCAGCGCTCCATCGGCAGTGGCTGTGAGACTGATGCGCAATCCGTGCGCGATCAGGTTGTGCAGCGCACACATCACAGCAGTGAGTGTCAATGCTGACCTGTCCTTCCAGAGACGGTGCACGCCGCCGCTCATCAGATCGTTCATGAGGTCGTATGACGACGCCACGCTGCTGAAGACGCCGCCCACCATGCCCGCCTTTTCTGCTGCGCTCACCTCCTGGAAACCTGCATGCAACAAATTTCGCGGCTTAAGCCGCTGTAGGGAGGCTGTCATGAAACATGACAACAAAGCGGGCAGGTGTGCCTGCTGGCTTCTTGCTTTGAGGGCAAGCATTGACGTGGGTGCGCTTGCCGAAATGCGTCGTCTGCTGGGGGTCCTCCTCAGGAACGCCCTGCCCGCTGGGTGTCGCCCCGCTCGCGACGCATCGGATGCCGTGGTCCAGCTGCCGGGCCATCTCCCTCTGCCGCAGTAACTGCCTTCCAATGGAGCGCAGCATGACTGGTCGCCTGACAGCTCAAGTCAAGTTGAACGGTCAGGTCAAGTGTCAAGTCAACCCCGGGTCGTGCGCGGTTGCCACTTGCTGCTTGCAACGTCTGAGTTTAACCGTGATGAAGTGCGAGAATGGATGTGTGGTTTGTAATGATGCGCAATGGGCCAGTACGCATGCACTCTGCCCTTTGCCGACTTGAAACGCCGAAGGTTGTCAGCGGGAGGCAATCTATTCTGGCACTCTCTCAATGCTGCCCGCAAGGCCTGGCGAGCGCAACCTCCCGAGTTCACGAGGAGACTTTCGAGCGTTTGCTTTGTGTGCGTGAACGCGAATGCATGCATGCGATGCGATGATCGCTGCAGAGGGCCCAACTCCAAAACCCTATGAAGCACCTTTCCTCGCATCATGCTCATAGGTATTAACACATAACCCATTCTAGAGTCTGCAGATCCTTGACGCGGCTTCCCGCCGCGTCAGCAGCGAAGTCGCCGGCAGAAGACAACCTCAAAAACACCTCTTGGCTTGTGCAGAAGTTTCTGTGTGACCTCCTACCTCACTTTCACGTACAAACCACGCCTACGGGCGCCCCCAGGTCGTTAGTTTGGCAGAAGCTTCACTACACGTCTCGGAGATTTGCAGCAGGGAACCCTGCAGCGCAGCCAGGCGCCATGGACCCTTACAAGGTAGTCATTCCGCTGTGCTGATACTGCATGAATGCAGCACAAGCGCCGCTTAGCATAAATTCAAGGCAGCCTTGGGCTGAACTGCTGACGTCGCTAAGTTGACGTCGCTGAAACGCAAGACCCAGCTGTGACCGCTGCCTGTCCTCAGCTGCTCGTTGTTACCTCATTGGCTGACATCCGCTCCACATTCGATCGGCCTTGTACCCCTGCGGTGCATCCACTGCTGAATTCCGTTTGGACAAGCTCGCAGGGGTCGGGGGCCCAGCGAACCTCTGGCGCAAAAGCTTTGGCCATGGTTGTTCAGATACTCGTGCGCCGTGCCGCGACTGACCGGTGGCATCGCATGCATCACACAGACTCTGCCATCAAGCCACCACGACTCGCCGTACTGGACGACCAATGCCGGCGCGCCGGTCTACAACAACAACCAGTCGCTGACCGTCGGCGTGCGCGGCCCGGTGCTGCTGGAGGACTACCACTTTATCGAGAAGATCGCGCAGGTGCCTGAATCGCGCACCTCCTGGGCGCCGTGCCGTGCTGGTCTGATTCACCACCACCGCTTGGCGGCAGATCGTGCATGCAGAGGTGATGCCTGACCGGTGCACAAGCCGCACGAGCTGTTGCAATAGTGACTCGAAAATTTGTTTCTCGCTTGCAGTTTGACCGCGAGCGCATTCCCGAGCGCGTGGTGCATGCCCGCGGCGCCGCCGCCAAGGGCTTTTTCGAGGTGGGTGCTGTCAGCAGTTGATTTTATTGCAGCTTCGAAGCCAGCAGCGTGCTGCATTGGAATCACATACTGCTGCAGCCGGCCACAACACTATATGGGCAGTCAGCATGGTTGCCACTCAGCACGAACGCTGGCTGACGCTTGAGGGTTTTTTACCTCAAACTCAGGTGCAATTGCACCGCAGGTGACGCACGACATCTCGCACCTGACGTGCGCGGACGTATTCCGGTCGCCGGGCGTGCAGACGCCCGTCATCGTACGGTTCTCCACCGTCATCCACGAGCGCGGCTCGCCGGAGACGCTGCGGGACCCGCGCGGCTTTGCGGTCAAGTTCTACACGCGCGAGGGCAACTGGGAGTGAGTCTACATGTGTTTCATTTGGCGGAGTGACGATAAACAAAGTGACAGCACGCTGCTTGCATGCGAAAGTTCAGCAATGACACATGTACTGAGCTTGTCGTCTGACTCTCGAGGCATTTTCTGTTTGCAGCCTCGTGGGCAACAACTTCCCGGTTTTCTTCATCAGGTGCGCCTGAGCATTTATAATTGCAGCCTGCAAGCAGGCTGCAACATTGTTTCCAATCACTGTACACAGCTTTTTGCGGTACTCTGCTCAAGCCTTCTCGAGGTCAAGCGCCCTTCTGAACTTGTATCCTCACCATGCTGCAGGGATGGCATCAAGTTCCCGGACATGGTGCACGCGCTGAAGCCCAGCCCGAAGACGCACATTCAGGAGCCGTGGCGCATCATGGACTTCTTCTCTCACGTCCCGGAGTCCATGCACATGGTGGGTGGGACAACATGCGACCACTGCTGCACTGCAAGCACCATCGTGTTCACCAAAGCTATTCTATCTGCAGATTGATAGCAGGAGTCGCATATGAGTAATGGCGCTGCCCGTGCCCTGAAGCGCGCCGTCATGCATTATTCCTCTGCAGTTCACCTTCCTGCTGGATGACGTCGGCATCCCGAAGAACTACCGCACAATGGACGGCTTTGGCGTGCACACCTACAAGCTCATCAACCGGGCGGGCAAGGAGACGTATGTCAAGTTCCACTGGAAGACGAAGCAAGGTGAGGCGATGCTTGCTGAGCTCACAGGAGATTTTCTTATGCCAGCCTGCAGTCAGCATCTCAACTGGAGGCAGCAAATAGGAGGCAGCCATTGGGAGGCAGCAATCTTTGCCATGTTTCTTGCAGGTGAGCAGAACCTGCTGGACGACGACGCAGTCACCGTGGGTGGCAGCAACCACAGCCACGCCACAGCTGACTTGCAGGTGGGCAGTTGGTCCACCTTGGCATGGGCGGACGGCATGTTGATGCAGGATGCTCTGGAGGCTCCTTCATGCGTCCAGCGCCCTGCATGCGTCCATTGACACAGTGCGAGACCTGATATGGGTACTTATGGAGCTCAGCCCGTCAGCTCACCGGCTCGAGGCCATGCCTGTCACAGGACTCCATTGGGGCGGGTGACTACCCGGAGTGGACGCTGTGCATCCAGACCATGGAGATCGCCGACGAGGACAAGTGCGCAAACCGCACTCCTCGTTTGTTGTTGCACTGCCCTGGAACATTTAGTCTTCGCACTCTGCCATCGATTTGACGGTTTGGACATCCTGATAAAAAGGAAACGGAACAGCGGCAGTCCATGCAATGGCATCGCTGGGCTCATTTGGCAGATCCACAATCTTATGTCCTAAATTGGTCTCTGCTGTTACATGCAGGTACGACTTCGACCCGCTGGACGTGACAAAGACGTGGCCGGAGGATATCTTCCCGCTGCAGCCAGTGGGCCGCATGGTGCTGAACCGCAACGTGGACAACTTCTTCAACGAGAACGAGCAGCTGGCCTTCTCCCCCGGTGTCATCGTGCCAGGTACCTGGCGCTGTTTGCTGCTCTGCCATGGACCGGTCGCTTTACCTGCCATGCAGCTGGCTGATGACGTGTGACGCACATGATCACAATGCATGCGGCAGCCACTCGACCAGGCTCTGCACTTTCCGGCGGCACATCCGGCATCAGCGTGGTGGCACATCTGGAATCAAAGGAGCGCCAAGCAAGACTTCAAAACAAATCTGGTTTTGCATATCTCATTTTGTTCATGCATTTCCATGTGCAGGCATCTACTACTCGGACGACAAGCTGCTGCAGTCGCGCATCTTCTCGTACTCGGACACACAGCGCCACCGCCTGGGCCCCAACTACCTCATGCTGCCCGCCAACGCGCCCAAGTCCGCGCACCACAACAACCACCACGAGGTGCACACTTCTTCTCGCATGAGCCTCGGCTGTCTGTAGTACACACTCTGCAAGGCTGATCAGTGCTGGTGGTGCAGTCCATGTGGCTGATTGTCTTCTCCAGTTGTGCCGCTGTGAAGCAGTGGGAGTGCTAATTATGCACGTGCGTCTGCCTCACCCTGCAGGGCCTCATGAACTTCACGCACCGCGATGAGGAGGTCAACTACTTCCCGTCGCGCTTCGATCCGGTGCGCCACTCGGAGCGGTATCCCATCGCGAGCACGCCGCTGGGCGGCAAGCGCGAGAAGGCCATCATCTTCAAGGAGAACAACTTTGCGCAGCCTGGCGCGCGCTTCCGCAGCTTTGACGCCGCCCGCCAGGAGCGCTTCCTCGGCCGCCTGTCCGAGATGCTGCTGGACGTGCGCTGCACGCAGGAGATCCGCCGCATCTGGGGTGCGTGTGCTTTGACCATTTACAAAAGCCGTTGCCCTTGCTCTGCTTCTGTGGACTTCTGTGTGTGTTCCACAGACCAGCCGCTGACGTGTCGCTTCACAGTCGAGGTGGAACGCAGGCGTCCTCGCAATTATTCTGTATGGCGCATGAGCACATGTTAAATCCAATTACTTCTGCCCTGCAGTGGGCTACATGAGCCAGTGCGATGCGACGCTGGGCAAGAAGCTGGCGGCCAAGCTGAGGCAGCACTCTGCGCTCTGAGCGCACGGCGCCTCGGCCGGCGGGCCTTGGTCGGAGAAGGCGCTCGTGCCGTGACCATGGATCGTGCTCGGATCGTGCTCGTGCAATCGTGCCGCTGTGCAGACCGCTCGCTTTGTGAGCGGCTTTTGTAGAACAGACTTTGTGTAGAAGGGTTGTTTTCCTCAGGTTTGGCTCTCAGGCGATACTTTCATAGGATTGCTCGTGCGTGTCTAGTGAAGGTGTAGCTGTTCGGGTGGTTGGGCAGCTTAGGTGCTCTCCTCCAACGACTTTGGTTTGCTGCGTGTCCTCGTGGCGCTTAGCTCATGATGAACCTGTTCAACTGTAAACATGAGGCAGCGATCGTCACCACAGCAATCCATCGTTCAGCAAGCTTCCCAGACACCTAGCATCGTCTCGCATGCACCAGTGTGATCAACAGGTAGACCTGACATCTTGTATCTTACGACCCCTCGGAGCTGGCCTCCTTCCAAAGAGCGGTCTTGCATTACTGGGACAGCGCCAGAGCGCGATTCACCCTGACCAGCCCTGCCTGAGTGTATCGTGCCCAGCCTGCACTGCGGTTGCGTTTCCGATGGTGTGGGACAGTGGTGACAGTAAGGCCGCCAACACTCTTGCAATATTATGCCTGCACTGCCTTGATCAGTGATTATCATTTATACTAGCTTTCGGGGGGCCGTTATGTGCACAGCACTTGCCTGATCGCACAGCTCTATGAGAGCTTGCCCCTGACGATATTCCGCAGTCTGACCCCCGCTGCCCACGGTCAGGTCAGCCCTCTTTGCTTTTTCAGACTGCTTGGGACAGCCACCGGCCCTACAACACCCCGATCAAGCCTCCTTGAGTGCTTAATGCTCGGCTTCGGCTTGCACAGTGATTTACGTTTGCGCTTGTGTAAGGACAGTACTTGCAATATCATGGCAGCGGACGGGACTCCAGGGAAAAGACTCTCATACACAGTCCTTTCTAACATGCAGCAGTGCAGTGCGCGTTCGTTTCATGTACACGTATCAGGCTGATTCTTCGTCTTGCGTGCGTCTGACTCTGGCTCCGAGCCAGCGCTGCCCGGTCAGAATCATCTGGCGACGATCCATCCCCAACACTTGTGTCAGGTTTGTGGCCGCGGGTCGCCTCTTCAGAAGGCCCGGTTGAATGCATGCTCGCACTCCTGTGTCAGTGTGTCATTGTCCTAAGCCACGTCCACTATGCAGTACATGCCGATCCGTGCAGACGGATGCAACAACTACATCGCGTTGCGAACCGTGCAAATGCTCTCCAGTTGTCATGCACGAAGAAAGCTCATTGGACCTTACAGCCTATCAGAGCTGAACCGAGGTCGTCGTAACACATCTTACATTTTTTGGCCGAGCTGACTGACTATGTTAGGCACTACAATGCGAACTGTCGGCAAGCTTCACCGCACGGTTCGCCTGGGAAGTCACATACACAGGCGGATGCTGTGTTCCGGCAGCTCGGCATCGGCTGCCCGAAACCAAAAGAGAATTAGTTGTAAAACGCAGGGTCTCGTCGGGTATTGCGGCTGGGGGCGGCTAGGGTCGTCGCAGCCATGCCGCCGAAACCGCCAGCGGGCGCAAAGAAGGATGCATTGCCTAAGGCGCCGCTGTCCAGCTGGATCGCCACTTTTCTGACGGTTCAGGTGCGGGAGCACATTGCCGCTGAATGCACATGAAATCCGCGCCGCACGCATGCTGTGCGGTGGAATTGGTTATAGGCGCCCTGACACCACCCACTGGAATTGCAGGTAGCGGTAGTGGCAGCGGCGGTCGCCGCGCTGCTTGCGCTGCCGATAGAGACGACTCCGATCGTGCAGCTGGCGCCATTTGTGACGCTGGCCGACGGCCGCAATATCTCATACGAGCTCAGAGGCGACGCAGCCAGCACGTACACGCTGCTGTACCTGCACAGGTGGGTGGAGTTGTTGTCGTGGATGGTGCTTGTGTCCGCGGCTCTGTGTGTGCAGAGTTTCTCTTGACTGTGTGCTAGTGTCTCACCATCTCTTGAAGCAGGTCAAGGAGTGTTGAGTTTCAGCAAATAGAAAGTCGATTATGCACGCAGGTCAGCCAGCAGCCGGTTGGAGTCAGCATTTTTCGACCACGGCGTGCTGAAGGAAAACAGCATCCGCGTGCTGTCGATCGACCGCCCCGGGTACGGCGAGTCGTCGCCGCACAAGGGGCGCAACCTGACGACCTTTGCAGACGACGTGGAGCAGGTGGCGACCGCGCTCAAGCTGCACAAGCTGCTGGTGGCGGGCACCAGCGTGGGTGCCACCTACGCTCTGGCGCTGGCCGCCTACCTGCCAGACCGCGTGCAGGCGCTGCTCCTCATCTCGCCGTCAGGGTCCACAGGTGCATTCACTTGTAGATACACAGCCCGATTAGCATAAATTTCAGTGCTGCAAGAAAATCTGGCGGCCTACCTGCGCGACCGCGTGCAGGCGGAGCTCCTTGTTTCCGGTGGGTTCAGCAGGTGGGCTTTCAGCGATGGACTCAGCCTCATTTCTAATCACAGCAGTATATTCTGCTGTACATACAAAGTGGATGGGCTAGCAGTCTGCATGCCCGCCCGCGTGCAGGCGGTGCTGCTCACCTTGCCGTGAGCAGCGTGGGTAGGAGGGGTAGTCCGGCGTTTCATTGGCACGTTCCAAGACTCTCGGAACCTCCAAGTCTTTTGACAGCCACATGTGACGCTGAGCGCCCAGATTATCCCAGTTGGGTCGATCTGTGCGAACGGCGGCATGCGTGGCTGCCAAGATGAATCAAGGAACCGAAAAGTGCTAGAGCACTTGTCCTGCGATATGTAATCAAGTCTTCTTGGGCTTGCTGCCTGCCTGCATGGCTTACAGCTTCCATCGCACTCGAGCAATGCGATGCTGCATCTGCTGCGCTCATAGCAGCTTGTGCTGGACGATGAGTCATGACAGAGAGCCAACATTGCCATCTTTTCCCTACCGCAGAGGACCTGAGCGCTGAGGAGATCACGGATCTCAAGGCGGAGTACCCCGGCAGCCGCTACCCGGTGCACGGCCTGCTGCGTAAGATCGGCCAGCACCCCAAGGGCGCGCAAGTGCTCAAGATGTTTGCCCAGGTGAGGAATTTGTAGACCGAGAGAGCGGTATTTGCGTTGCCGCCGTATGGAGAGCGCAAGCTGCACGGGGCTTGCCACATTGTGCTCAGTACCGTCACAGCGCAGCGCAGATCGGAAGGCCCGCAGATTTGTTGGTCCGTGGGCTGCACGCCGGCCGTCGGCACAATGTGCTGCATGCTCGTCGAGCTCTGCAATGCCACGACGGCGTTTTCTGACGTCGCTGCCGCCATTGCTCAACAGGCGCCTCTGGTGGGACGGCTGCTGTATCGCCTCCAGCTGCAGTCCATCGTGAACAACGTGACAACAAAGATCGACCCGGCGGACCGGGCCTGCATCCTGTAAGCGTCATCTGTTGTCCTGACTGTTCCTGCCGCTGTCGCTGTCCTGCTCTAGGGTGTTCCATCTGACATGCTCACCCGCGGCCGAAGACCATTCTTCAGCTGGGGCACACCATTTGTGTGGCGGCGGCAGCATGCACCCCGCCACACGTCCCGCATGCCACCTCTTGACAAGCCATAAACCTGCCAGACATCACGTGCAACACCCCTTCTGCGCTGGTCGAACTTTCCACTCTGATCCGCGCCGGGCCGCGCAGCCGTAGGCGCTGGCGGGCAGCCCCAGGCGCTATTGGTATACAAGGAGGGGGCCTTACCGACGAGATATGTCATGCGCGTTGTTCAAAACCTTGATGCCACTGCGCAGGGCCACGCAGCCGCAGGTGCTGGCGGCGTACAAGGAGGGGGGCTACCAGAAGACGGCGGGCGCCTACTATGAGGACATCACCACCGTGCTGCAGCCGCTGCCCTTTAACGTCAGCGAGGTGCACGGCGATTCTGTGTTGTGGATCCCAGAGGCGTTTCCCTGTGGTGACGGGGAAAGTCATGTCCGGGACTGTTCCCCCTCATGGCGCTATTTGCCAGCTCTTTGTCAGCTCATCCCGCACATCCTGGACATGTGTGTGCTTGCCATTTCGAGGCACTGCCACCGGCAGTCAAACCGATCGGTTATCAATTCGGGAAATAAACAGTGACTGGCGCATTTCAATCATTGCAGGTGCTGTCAGCGGAGGCGCAGTCCCGCATCAGCATCCTGGCATCGCAGCAGGACTCGACCGTGCCGGACGTGTTCGCCAAGAGTCTCAAGCGCAGGTGCGGTCCGCAAGCCCTGCATACCTCCTGCCAGCTGTGTGGACCACTCTACAAGAAGCAGCAGCCAGAATCGCAGTCGGTTGCATGTGCACACCGCGGGCTTCAACCCTTCCCACCTGGAAGATGCAGCGCCTCACCGCCATGCACAGGAATTGACAAATGCTGCTGGCAGCTCCGCAAGTCCTGAGAATCCTAATCACTCCTGGCGCAGGCTGCCGGGTGTGAACCTGCGGTCGCTGGAGGCGCCGGGACACTTCGGCTTCCTCGCCTGCCAGCCGGCGTGGCAGAAGCAGCTGCTGCGGGAGCTGCTGGCGCTGTCCTGCTCCGACAGCGCCGCCGCCCCTGGCTGCGCCGGCTGGGCCGCCAGCGGTGCGTCTTTCGACCAACCTTCCTGCGTCCTGTTGTGTGCTGAGAGTCGTGACGCCCCCAGTTACGCTAGCTGGGTCCTCCACCTTGCTATATGTGCCTTATAGCTGTTTGTCGAGTGCTGTTGAGCGCCGACAACCCCACCGCCCCATGCTGCGCCAGTTGGGCTGCCGGCAGCGTGTCTGCATCTCTTGCCGTGACACTGCGAGACCATAATATCACAAAGCCCAGGAAGCGCTAGAGCCTTGCACATCTTGCATGATATGGCCGCAAATTTGACAGATTCCGCCCAATCGTGACGTGGCGTTTTGCGCTGGCTGCAGGCGAATGTAGCAACAATATCGCTTTCATGTCTGAGCAGTGCGTCCCTTGACCTCCCCTGAAGCTGACGATCGCCTCTTTGTTGCCGCCCTACAAAACTGCATTGTACTGCCTGTGGATGCAGGGGCTTTGCTGTTGTTTTGCTGTCCGACCGCATGCACCGGCCTTCACACGCCTGTGCGCAGCTGCAAGGCGAGCTGTTGAGAACACATCTGCCGATGGAGTCACTTGCGTTGGGGTCATTAACAGTCTTAAGGTGTGCTTTGCTGCAGCTGCAAGAAGAGCTGTGGCACATGCCATTACACCCCCGCCGACATCGCGAAGCAGGTCGCCACGCCCTGCGAGGACCTCAACGAGGGCTGCGCCGGCTGGGCCGCCGGCGGTGTGCCTTCTTCTGCAAGCACCTGTCAACTCCTCTGCACTTGCTTGCGACCGCCTGTGCTTTGTAGTACTTTTCGGGGAATTTGTCCAAAGCGGGTGAATAAAAAAAGTTCAGGTTGCATATATGATTCTTTACCACTTTCCATGGCTGCAGGGGAATGCACCAACAACGCTAAATTCATGTGGGGGAGTGGAGAAGGTGAGCAGCGCCGCAAATTTTGCAGCCTGCCTAATGAGCTCGTCATTCAGCAGCCATCTACTACCGCATGGCGCCTTTGCATGAGCGGGCAGTCTTTTTGGCGGCTTTGGAAATCTTTCAGCAACAATACTCTGCACCTGTCATGTTTATCGCTTGGTCACGATGTATGTGTGCTCTGCAGGAGCTGGCAACTGCCGCAAGAGCTGCCAAAAGTGCCACGTGCTGCTGGAGTAAATGTGGACGTCACACAGCGTCAGAAAGCGTCAAAAGTCAGCATGATGAATGAAGAGGGAGGGATTCCGGAGGGATCTCGGGACTGCTGTTGCAGCAGCGCTGCCCTTGGCTGCTACCAGGTGTGCAGCAGCTCTGACGGCTCCTGCCGGCTCCCGGAGTGGCGAATGTGACGGGAGCAGGACGGGTGTGCCCTGCAGAGGCCAGGAGTGCAGAGGCCAGAAGTGCAGAGGCCAGAAATGCCGCCGATTGCAGTTGCAATGGCCTCCAGGGCACACCCAGGCCGCATTCTTGGCGACTCGGTAACTCAATATTCATCGTGATGACATGAACTGAGCATGGAATATCCAGGTGTCGTGATTCACTTGCGGTTTTGACAGACGCTCAGGTGCGACTCCCGCTGGCAATCGTGGATTAGACGACACAGTGTTGCACTCATTGTGCATCTGGATGGCGAGTCAGCTGACAAGCAGCGCATTTCAAAGGCCTATCACCTGTTACAGAATAGCCAAGAACCAATATCCTGCACTGCCGAGAGCGAGCAACGACAAGGTACAATCTAATGGACACCTGCACCGAAGATGCAATGCCTGCTGGGTCATGCACATGCTTTGTGCGCAAGGCAAGACATCTCAGCCCAGGAGCGTCTGAGATGCAAGGCGTCCGCAGGACGATCGTGCCATATATCTGTTATGCTGCAACCACCGGCCAACGAGTCTACCTACTGCGCATGTGTGAGCGGCAACTGTGACAGAATTCCAGCATCTTCACCGTGGCCACGTGTCCTTGCCCAACATGTCATGCCAATCCCCGTCATGATGACCCAGATGCTCCAAGCTGCCTCGCTCGTCTGGGTTATCATCTGTCCCGTAGCTGCGCCGATCCCTCTCCATGACACGGCCCGCATCACGCCGCGCCCCTCACCAGCGCCGTTTCGTTTCATAACGCGTCATGCAGCACCCGCCGGGCTGTCCCCGTTGCCGCCGTCCACTGCGCCATCGCCGTCAGCGTGGCCATTGCCGGCAGCCCCATCCCCGTTCTCGGCGGGCCCTGCGCCGCCGGTGTGCTGGTCGCCCGCAGGCGTTGCAGCCGCGGGCTCCGCCTGCAGCCAGCCCGATTTGTTCATTCGCCAAGTAGCGCTTGGATCGCGCAGCAAACTATTCGAGCCTCCTGCTGTTGCCAATCCCATCTGGACAGAGGTCTGCATGAAGGTCTCCACGACACCTCGTCCCCACGACACCTTTTCAGTACCACAAATTTCATTCCATCCTGAGCACGCGCACCAGCCAGCCATCGGCTTCGGCCTGGGCGCGGTACTTGCGGTAGGCGGAAGGCGCCGCCGGCAGGTCCAGCTTCAGGTCCTCCATGTCCGCCGCCACGCGCTCAAAGCCCTTGCGCATCTGGGTCTGCGGCACACATCAAGCTGCTTATTGCGATTGCTGGGTTTCGGGTTTCAGCTTGAGATCCATGTCCGCCGCCACGCGCTCGAAGCCCTTGCGCATCTGGTCTGCGGCACATCACAAATCCTCCTTGCCCGAATGGTTTCAACTTTCCGGCAGTCCAGGTTTTGAGATTGGACATGTGAAGCATTGCGATTTTATTTTGGTACCTGAGCTCCGGTTCTCAGGTCGTCCATGCCACCTCTGATTTAATATGTGTCGATGCAGATGCTGGTTGGTGCTTGGCCGCGATGCGCTCCTTGCGACATCGATTGGTCGGCGCGTGTCCACTTTGACAAGCATACACATGCGCTGTAAGAGCTTGCAGTGCACAATCCCTGAGCTCGTACGCCTTTGAAGCCTGTGACGGCATGCAGTGAGGGGCATCTTCAACAACAAATTTAACCTCGTCTTCCGAAGAAGAAGACGATGCAGAAGGAGAACGCACGAGGCCCTCACTGTGCGGCCTTCGCGACATTGCTTGTGTTGAAGATTTGCCGTTCCAAGAGTGTAATGCCCTTCCAAGAATGTAGCTGCATCCCAAAGCTGTCTGCAGGCTTGGCGAGCTTGACGGAGTGGACATGGTGCCGACTGTTGCCGATCGCAATCAAAGATGCGTCGGAATGCGAACCTGGGTGGTTGGGGAGGCTCCATGTCCCTTTATCTCCTGTGAAGTTGTGGCAACCTGGGTGATCTGGTTGGAGTCGCCCAGGTGGGCGAGCAGCGCCAGCAGTGCCCGCGCGGCCTTGGGCTCCTCGTTGTGTTATAATATTAACTTGTCGACTTGACTAAGATCACAAGACCACTGTCCCTCGTTTCCTTTGGGCAAGGAACACACCTGGGTGATCTGGTTGGAGTCGCCCAGGTGGGCGAGCAGCGCCAGCAGCGCCGGCGCGGCCTTGGGCTCCTCGAAGGCGGCGACCAGCGCGCGCTTCACAAACTCGTGGTGGTAGTGCGGCACGCTCAGCTCCGCCAGGCAGCGCGCCGCCTGCGAGCACACAGGGAAGAGCAATCTTGACCAGGAGTGCGGTTGCAGCGCGGTGGATAAGCGTCGGCCACAGGAAGCTGATTTGTGGGCGATCCACCTTTTGAGAAGAGCCATGTCGCACCTCGGCCTCGTCGCGGGAGACGGCAAACTCGGCGAGTGTGTCCTGCATGCGCGCGCGCAGCTGGTCGATGCTGGACACTCCGCCGTGCCAGGCGCCCTGCAGCCGCTCTGCCGCGTGCCGTGCCTTCAGCATCGCGCCTGCATGCGGAAAGTTCATGTCATCAAAGGCGCCGCCTAGCACTAGCAATGAAGTCGGACGACAGGGAGATCCCGGGCGCGAGACGAGTCACGGGCCGCACACTAAGCATCCGGCTTGCAGTCCCCTTGTGATCCCTCTCGCTACCATGTTCGGTCGTGATTACAGCTGTCTGATTGCTAAAGCATGAAGTCTAGTTGCTGGTTGATGAAATAGAGAGGTGCAACACCAGCAACCCGGACGACGGGAACACCTAGGGAGCCGTCGGGCAGCGCCTGGAGCACTCCTTCTTGGGTCACAAGAAGCTTTCCGTGACCGAAGGAGTTCAAACAACGTAATTACCGGCGGCCTGGACGACGGAGACGCCAAGAGAGCCGTCGGGCAGCGCCTTCAGCACCGACACCAGGAACGCCGGCGGCAGCACCTCGTCCACCACCGCGCGCCCCGTGAAAAGCGCCTGAAACAGAGATAAGGTATCAAGCGGAAGTTGGAAGAGATCATTGATGACGAAGTGTAGTCAAAACCAGGACCCGCAGCAGCAGCACCCCATCCACCACCGCGCGCCCCGTGAACAGCGCCTGCGCCGAGGCGGATTGGCGGGTTGTTGGTGCGGTGAAAGGGAGCGAAGACGGGAGTTGTCAGTATTGGCTGCTCAGCAGCAGTCCAACAGGGCAAGGGCCTGAGACAGGGCATACGCCGAGGCACACGTGCGCAAAGTTCCAGCAGCCTCTGGGCCTGCCAGCATAATCACTCTCGCATTGGCACGAAAGGGTGCAGGTGTTGAGGTGCGCTCACCAGCAGGTGGGGGGCGGCGGGCGTGTCCAAGGCGGCGTCCTCCGCCGCCGCCAACAGCCGCGTGAAGCCCAGGGCCGCCTACAATGCATGGCCGTGCATCCGTGAGCCGAGGACAAGCCAGGAACATCGGCCGCGCCGCATCAGAGACCGCTCGTGAGTCCTACAGCTGCCCTTGGACAAATTGCAGCTCAGGAATGATTGTGGCATGCAGGGCCTGGGCTCGGGACAGGCAGGCGGACAGGGTGAAGACATGGGGGCAGGGTCACCTGCTGGGGGTCGATGAGGCGGGGGTGCAGCGCGGCCAGCAGCGCGCTTGCCGCCTCGCACTCGCGCGCTCGCCTGTCCATCGCCCTCATGACCAGCTGCGCATGCGAAGCGTGCGGAATAAAACTCTACACGCTTCCCAGCCTTGACACGTCGTGCAATCAAGCAAATGCAGGAGCTGCGCAGCTCCTTGCCGGGTGCAGTGCATGCAGCGGCCTCAACTTCGCAGTCCTGCCGCCAGGCTGGGCAGAATAGAGCTTGGAATGCGCGTCATGGAGCTGGCCGCTCATGCTGGCCTGGTCCATAGAGCTGTGCCGCTGCACCATTATGCCGCACACGCAGGCGGCTTTGTGCTGCAGGACACTGTTGGCGCAAGCAGTGGGCCACATGTCTTTGCTTGCTCTCGCACTGGTGGAGGACTTCTGGGATTGCACGTTATGCCCTTGCACTCAAGCACCTGCTGCACAAAGATGCTGGACAGGGCTGGCTGTTCCAGCTCCAATAGGGGGCGGATTGCTGTCTTCTGTCCTTAAAATTTGCAAATCATGCTTCGGCTTCAAAGGATCTCACATGTTTGACGAAGATGTTGGACAGCGCCGGCTCGTCCAGCTCGACGAGGCGGCGCACCACCTCCCCCACCTCACCGCTCGCAAAGTACTCGTCGATGGTGGCCGCCGCCGCCGCCTTGAAAGCGCCCACGCTGCCGCCGGCGCCGGCGCCATCGGCCACAGAGTCCCCTCCTGGGCGCGCCTGCAAAACATACATGTTTTGCGAGTGCATCAAGGGATCATTGATGTTGAAGGCGCCACTTGAAATCACTAAGTTACGTCAGCCCCAGAGCACTTTACGTGTATGCGGCTGCAGATGCAGATGATAAAAGCATATGGCACCAGGTGCAGGCATGACGACTCACTAGCTGCTTGCCCGGCAACGTGACGCAAGTGTGAGCAGCAACAGTAGGCAAGCTCGATGTCGCAGGCAAGCTCATCCACCATACTGAGCCTGTCCTACTCAACGAGGAGAGCCAGCTGGCAAAGTTTCCAGCTGGCAGCCTGGTCCAGTGAGGACAGGCTCAGCACCCTAATGCTGGATGGTCGCTTTCATGCTGCAGTTGGTGAACAGCCCAACATGTATATAGCACCCAATACAGGGCGCGGGGGCGCAGGCAGGAGAGTTGCAAGGTGAGGTCTTGGGACCCACCTCGAATGCGGCGTCCAGCCAGCCAGTAGCCTGTGCGGCAGCGACAATGGTGGGGAACTCTTCGCTGGCGCGCGGGTTGTCCAGCGCCGTGTCCGCCAGGTTGTCTGCCACGCGCTGGAAGCCCTGCAGCACACAAACGTACTACATTGCATTCCCTGTTCTGCTTCGGATACTGCTGCAATGGCGTGAGTCTGTGCTGCATGCCCAAGTGCGCAAAAGGTGCTCGTCTGTAGGCATATTACTGCCTGGCATGCCCTTGGAGTGCGGGACAACGACGGCAGCCGCGCAGACAGGTACCTTGACCATCTGGCTGGCGGTGATGTCGGAAGACTCAGCCAGCGTCGCCAGCAGCGTCATCAGCACCACCTTCTGTCCCGGCTCCTACACCAACAGCATGTGACCAAATGAAGCTACACTGGGATTTACACTGCAGTGGGCAAGATATGGGAGAACTGCTGCAGAAGGCCAACCGGTCCACAGACATGACACTTGCATGCACACGCAAGCAGCCTGCCAGTTCTGGCGTGTGTCCTTCATACGTAACAAAAGACGACAGCGGACCTGCATTCCGGCCAGCAGCGCCTGCTTGACGGCCTCGTGGTGGAAGAAGGGCAGCGCCAGCTCCCGCAGCCGCCGCCGCGCCTCCTCCACGTCCTGACTGGCCTGGTACTCCTGCGAAAAGGTAGGAAAGCCACTAACATTGCAGCACTTGCGTGCGGGCGTGCAGTATGACGCCTGACTGCACGCCTGCACCAGATTGCAAGTGGCGTCGCGTGTGGCGCCATACGAGGGCCTCCTTGCTCCAAAGTCCTTGCTGCAGAATAAGACGCAGCAGTCACCAAAAGCCTGAAAGCAAACCTGCAACCAGATTGCGGATGGCATCGCGGGTGGCGCCGTAGGAGCGCCCGGGCGTACTTCTTGTTGCACACTCTGGCATCAGAAAGATTGTGCAGTGAACAACAGGAGCCCAGCAGCGCACAAACCTGCAGCAGGTTGCGGATGGCGTCGCGGGTGGCGCCGCAGGTGAGCTCGGGCGCGGTTTCTCGCATTCTTGCGTCAAGAACGAGCTGCAACAGTCACCAAAAGCCCGACCATGCACCTGCAGCAGGTTGCGGATGGCATCGCGGGTGGCGCCGTAGGCGAGCCCGGCGCCGGCGCCCCAGCAGCGCAGCGAGCGCTCCGCTGCGTGCCGCGCCCCCAGCACCGCCTCCGCCTGCGCCTTGGCCGCCACCGACGTGCTGCCCTCCTCTGTGGTCAAGCAATCAAAGACGCCGTCAGAGTTGTAATGCGAGAGACTGCCGTTTCAGCACCGCCTCCGCCTGCGCCTTGGCCGCCACTGACGGGCGGACAGCCAGAGGGTACACATCCGGAGCATGGGTACATGACATGCAACATCAGCAAGAAGTTTCAAGGACCCCAGCACCAAAATTGCGCCATCACAACGTGCTGCCCCTCTCTAGGGTGCACAGCAATGGAGAGATCAAGCAAAACTCCACACGTCTTGCCGATGCCAGTGTTGACTGAGCGCCTTGTGATGCCAGCTCCATCGCTCAGATTGCACTTCGAGGCGTTACACGAGCAGCCGATCACCGACCTGCGGGCAGCTTGCCGACGAAGGAGGGCGGCAGGATGTCGTCCACGACGGCGCGCGCGATGAAGGTGGCCGCCAGGCCCGGCGCCTCGGGCACGTCGATCTTCAGGTCGTCCAGCGCCGCCACCACGTCCTTGAATCCCTTCTGCATCTGGCGCGGCGAGATGACCTGCGGCAGGCAAGTGTGCAGGGTCGGAATCTCTACCATCGCTGGTCGGAGAGCTGCTATCACATTCAACGGGGCGTTCAGGGTCAAGGTGGTATGCTGCTTGGCGTGGCAACCTTCTACAAGGTCCACCCCTTTGACAAAGCCGGGTGCCAGCAACCTGCTGCCATAGCGCGCAGGCACCTTCAGGTATGGAACGAACATGGGGAGTGCGCCAGAAGGGGTGTTGGTGCTGAAAACGGCACCTCGCCGTAGAGGGAGGACAGCAGCACGGAGGCCATTTCGCGCTCGCGGTCGTGGCGGTCCATCGCCAGCGTCACCACCTTCTTCACAAACACGTGCTCCAGCTCCGGCTCGTCCTGCGTGCAACAAGCCTCCCACTGTCTCACCCAACTTGTGTCAAGGTCCCAATCACCATGAATGCGTTGCCCTGGCAGTTGGTTGAGCTCAGTCGGGTTGCAGTCCAGTTCTAATTGCGACAGGGCTGTGAGTCGAACCGAAGTACAAGGCGCATCCTTGACTTCGCGCGTGCAGACCAAGTCCGACATGTAGAAGTTCAACACCCAGCCAGCTGGGCGCACCTGCTCAGCCAGGGAGTAGGCAACCTCGCCCACGTCGCCGGAGCTGAAGTATTCCTCCAGCATGTCCATCACCTGCGCATTGCTTGCAATGCGTGACCCGTGTGCTGAGCACACAGAACAGGTAGTAAATGAGATCAATGACAGCTCCAAAACTGCCGGTCTTTGCGTCAGCAGAGGTGCGTCTGCAGTTGCCTAGAGGCCCGGGCATTAGTCCAGCAACTCTGCCCAGTCGCATTAGCGACAGCAGACGGTCAGCTGCTCAAATCTTAAAGTCTGTCACGTGCAGGGTCGGGGCGGGTGGGCGGGCGGGCATGCGACAGGCGAGCCCCATCAAAATCCCCAACCAAGGGGGGCATAGACAGCATGGTCACGTGGAATCTGTAGGTGAGGAGCCGCAAGTCGCTTCCGACGGCTGCAAAGGCGGCACCATTGGCTGCCCGGTTGCCGTTTTCTGATTTACCAACATAAGGGTTCAAGTGAACTGACCGCCTGCTTGTACGCCTTGACGTGGCCGCCCAATTGGCTGTGGTACGACGGCGGGCTGGCCTCTGCCTCCGAGTCGTAGTTGGGGTCCTTCGGGTCCAGCGCACGCACGTCGTCGCTGTCCATGACGCCGCCCCAGGTGTACTTGCCGCCTGAGCCACAGCACAGCTTTTGAGAACGAGGGAATCGGGGTACTGAATGTCTACCAGGCTGTGTTGTCTTGCCCAGCGTTGCCTGCGGCCCCCCGCAAAGCTTGCCTAAGCTGGACTGCTCGAACTGGATGGGTTGTGCATGTGGCATGACACATGATATTGGCAGACCCTCAATCACAAATGCGGAGCGCATGCGACATTCAATTATCCTCGACAACATAACAGGCACCTGCGCCGTTCTTCTTGCTGGTGCGCATGCTGCTCTTGCCGGTGCGCGACTTGCGGTCCTGCAGCACCTCGCTCTTGGTGGTGCGCAGCGGCTCGCCGCTCCTGGTGCGCGTTGCCGAAGCCGGCCGCGGGCCACCGTTCGCACCGTCCGTGGCTGTGGCTGCGGCCGACGACACCACACTCAAGACTCCACGGGTAGCTGCGACGTGTGCGACAAGCTCTGATGCGTCGATACCACACGCCAGGATGCTCGCTGGAACTTGCCAAAATGTCTCACCTGAGAGCTTAGCAAGCTTGGCGGCCAGAGCAGCGTCCAGCGCCTGCCGCTGCACGTCATTCAGGAAGGGCTTGGACTCCATGCTGAGCTGGCTGATGAGGTGCGGCGTCTCGTGGACGGCCCCGCTCTGAGGACGCGGCATGGTAGCCGGTGCAGCAGCGCTTGCCGCGCAAGCTGCTCGATCTGATTAAGTCTTTCAATCTGCGGGAGGACTGCTGTGCACGGAGGACGTTCCGCTAGAGGCTTGAAGGGTTGTTCGCGGCTGTAAGCGGCTGCATGCGGACGGTATAGGTGCACGTCGCGGCTGCAAGTCTGGTGTGAAGCTCCTGGTGCAAGCTACGAAGAACAGACTCAGGCGCGGAGAAGGATTGTGCAGACCGTGCACAACTATATGTCAACATGCTCTTAGAAGGTTTGCAAGTGCCTGTGTTTTATCAGGCACTTTAGCTGACGCATGCCCAGTTTCGGAGTGCGATGCCAGCTCAGCGTGCAGTTGATAATTTTTGGCGCACGCGACGTCGCATCGACAGCGGATAAAGAGTTGAGAGACACATCATACATGAATGAAGATGGTCGTGGCAAAGCTCTCGATCATGCGGCAATCAGGAGGAAAGCCCTTGCGTGCAGGTGTGCGACAGCAAACCTGCGCCGAGACGCAGCTTACCGTGATATCAGAGCCTTTGATGTGAAATTGCGATCTCCGAGCCGAGAAGCAGGAGGGCCAGCTCTCCGCTGCGTCGCAGCGGGAAGGTCTTAGCGCGTGTCGGAGATATTTCAGAAGGCGCAGGAGAGAGAACAGCGCGAGCAAGCTTCACGAGCGATGCGCGACTATCGCAGGTAGGTAAATGTCTGCGGCGATGAATGCCGTCTGAGTCGGAGTGCAGCTGCGTGTGGCCTCTTGCCTCTTGATCTCGGAAGTTTTGGCTGACTTGGCAATTCGGACGCGCGTATCGATTTGCGGTGAACCGGAATCCAAGTGAGGAGCTCGTGCATCTGACGAACGGTCGCGCATGCTGCAGCTCAAAGCGCAATTGCACATTGACGTTCTTATCAAGTCACGTGGAGCTTGACAAGCATTCAGTCGCGCTGTGCGAGTTATCTAGTTTTGTGCAACTCCGATCTGCGAGTACATCTGGTCTATTTCCACGTGCAGACCAGTGCTTTGGAAGTTTCGCAGTTTGTCCTACTGCTTGAGGCTTTCAGTAAAATCGTACCGCTGATGGCAGCAACCTTCCGGCGATTGTGAGCTGCCACCAGGCTGCACACAGATTGGCGCCCAAGATGGTGCGCGCATGGTGTTGTGTTGGTTCCTGATGGCTGAGATGAGCTGCGCGTGTCCGCCAAGTGCGAAGGCATCTGCGTGTTGTCTGCCTGGCGCAGCTGCGCCTTCGCATGCCAGCAATATCCACACAGTTGACCGTCCGTGGCGAACACTCACCGTGCTTCCGTCTCCCTGGGCTCACGCAGATACAGTTCATGCTGCTGCTCAGCCGGCAGGGCAAGGTGCGGCTGTCGAAGTGGTACACGACGGTGAACCAGAAGGAGCGCGCAAAGATCATCCGGGAGCTGACGCCGATGGTACTCGGCCGGCCGCTCAAGCTATGCAACTTCCTGGACTGGAAGGACACCAAGGTGCCTTTACTGCCTTCTCGCTTTCGTCTACCTAGTGATCGAGTGCCCATCAGCGTGCCATACGCATCTTTGCCAGTTGGCCAGCGCGGTCCGATCGATGCTTTCGAGATGCACGATCCTACGCAACGACGCAGCTGCCAGGCATGCTGGCTCAGCTTTCGGCATGGGCCGACCAACAACAGAGGGACGCACGGCGCGGCGCCGCGTGCACAGACATCATCTCCTCCACAAATTGGGCTCACGCCGTCGGTGTGGCATGCGGACAGGTGGTGTACAAACGGTATGCGAGCTTGTACTTTGTGGCAGGCGTGGAGGCCGATGACAACGAGCTAATCACGCTGGAGGTGGGGCCCTGTTGTGACTTTTGTTGCACACCTGGTCCCCTTCTGGACGTCACCAACACCACTGATGATCAAACACGTATTCGTCTGGAAAAGCAACAATGCGACCTCGCAGGTCTCTTTGGAAATGAAATGAAATTTGGGCAAGCCTGGCCGTGATACTTGCAATTGAGTCACGTGGTGCCCGCTGCACAGGTCATCCACCACTTTGTGGAGGTGCTGGACCGCTACTTCGGCAACGTGTGCGAGCTGGACCTCATCTTCAACTTCCACAAGGCGCGCCAGCTGTTCTGTACCCCTTGTGCTGATCTCCGTTTTGTGCACCCCCTTTCAGTTTGCATCATGTCTGGCTGGACTGAGTCTTCAACTTCCACGAGGCACGCCGTCAGCAGGACAGTTCTTGCCCACCTTTGCTCAGCCACTCTCATCCGATGCTGTAGCTTTTGGTCAATCACAGGCGTACTTCATGCTGGACGAGATGATGCTGGCGGGCGAGCTGCAGGAGCCCTCCAAGAAGGCCGTCTCCCGCGTCATCGAGGTCCAGGTCCGATTCTTTTGCCGCAATTGTTCTGCAGAAATTTAGCCCTCACTGAAACCTAATTGTTGCTGCAACTGTTGTCTCGAGATCATGTCATAGCCTTGCGGACGCTGCCTCCGGAGTTTCCCCCAGAATGCAGGGGACGCTGCCACATGCTCCGTCGCAGCTGCTCAGCTGAAGCCGGCGCGCCGTGCTGCCCTGTGGCTGTAGGGAAAGACGGCCACTACCAATCAGCGAATGGCGAAGATGGCCTCTGCCAATCAGCAGACACCTGCCCATGACATGAGGCAGGAAGAGATAGGGGCCTGACACAAGTTGCTTGCCGCCACAGGACCAGCTGGTGGAGAGCGCCAAGCAGGGTGGCGGCAGCACCGGCTCGGCGGGCCTAGCGGGCCTCACCCTGGAGCGCACACGCTACTCATAGATTGGGCTGGTGGAGAGCGCCAAGCAGGGTGGCGGCAGCACCAGCTGCGGCGGGGGCGTGTCGCGGGTGCGGGACTATCATAGTCCTCCGGGGTGGAGGCCGGCACCGCACACGCCGGCGCGGCGGCGGCGGCAACGGGCTGACTCGGAGTCTGGGACCTGCGTGATTCCTGTCGCCGCGGCATCAATCCTGTAACGGAGAACCTGGCTGTGAGATCCGAGAGGTGGTGCTGCCTCTCAGAACCCGCAATGCTGCCTCATGTGCGCCAGCAGCCATCAGCAGCAGCCAACAGGCAGCAGGACCGTTTAGAAGATCAGAACTTTGTAACATTGGCTGGGGCTCATTATTTGCTTGGCTGGGGCTCATTATTCTCCCACCGGTGTACCGCATGTGATGGCTGCGGCAATGCAGTACGTTCGAATGTGACAACAGACGGTCATACCCACGTAATGCACGGAGACATTCGCCTTGAATTACACCTGAGACTCATACACAAACCGCATGCATGCAAGACACATGATCAAATGCTGAGCCACTCGTCCATGGCAAGACAGCGCTCGAGTGCACGACACAGACATTGCTCGAGTGCACTATCGCACGAGTGCACGACACCGACAGAAAGCACGCTGAGAACAAACGAAATGAAGGCATCGTCTCATCGTATGCCATTGCCAATGCACACCAGATGCACACATATACAAACAAGCAGCCATTGCCGGCAGGACGCCATTTGGACGCACGCCAGCCAATGGCTGCGGAATGGAGTTCAACGACACCACGACAGGCAAGGCAGGTCCAACTGAGTGAACATGATGTGCTGAGATACACTTCGACACTGTGCGCTGGGCAGCAGCGGCGGCGGGTCGGCGTATACTTGTAGCTGACCTCGGATGAGCCGTCCCCATGCCCACTGACGGCGCTCAGTCGCTGCTGAGAATGAACCTGTCCTTAGCGGCTTGATGTTGAGATTTGCATATTGATTCTTGCAGTCTTCGAAGGCTGGGTGGCTTGAGCAGCTGTGATGTGCGTGGGCTGGCTGTGTTGATCAGCCCTCGAGTACTTAGGGTATCTAGGATAGCAGGCCCTTGGAGCGCAGGAACTCCATGGGGCACTTGCAGCTGCGCAGATTGTGGCCGCCGCCGCCGTGGCCGCCGCCGCTCGCCACCTGCTTGCGGGCGCCGCCGCCGCCGCCGATGTGATTGAAGCGCGGACCGACGATGATTTGCATTGGCTCATCGCTCGTCAGTTTGCGGCGGCCGAGGTTGCCGCCCGTCGCGATGCCGCCGACGGCGGACTGGGCACAGGATCGGTGAATGCGACGTGACTGGTCCCGACACACAATGTCCATCGCAAGAGCGTGGTCTTCCCCCTTCGGACCCCAGTGTGTGAACGCTAGTGAATGTGAATGTTTAGGTTGCCATTTGGAGGTATGATGATCATATGAAGGCGCGCTCGTTGGCGCCGATGCAAGGCCGCCCAGCAGCTGCCCATGCGTGCCGGCGGCGAGAACCAGCAGCAGAACAATGACCGCCCACGCCGCCACAGCTGCAGCTTGAAACTTCGTCGCAAACCGCTTGTTGATTGTGGCGAAATTTGTTCAATGGCGGGGCATGCAACTTTGCGTCAGTCTTGCCAGGCGGGTTGACAGGCTAATGACTCATCGCGGCGGACAAGACTTGCAAGACTTGCAACCTTACGTCACTCTGCAAACGCCTGAGCAGCAGCAATATTTTGTGGAGCGTGGTATATCCCGCGTCATGTAGGTTATTCGGGTACTCAGATGGAGCATTATGGGAGGGGGCTGTACAAGCACCAAGATATGTTGCTGGCTTGGTTTGCAACCAGTGGCGTGGAGCGTACAGAGGGTCCCTTCAATCATTTCAGGTTGGATGCCTGAAAGCGCGTCGCGTGGAGACGATGCGCTAAGATAGTGGTGGTTCAAAATTACACAGCGGCGGCGACCGTCGCTGCCTTGTGTGCGCTGTCGCCGCGCCGCCCATGCAGCAGGCGAGATGAGCCTCGCATCTCTGCTGACAAAGCTGCTCCGTCCCTGGGCAGCCCGTTTCACTGCTCGAGCTGAATGCCACACCCGCTGACAATGTACATGCAGAGCTGCTTTCAATCCCATGGCCCCGACGCCGCTGATGTAGTGGGCGGCGTCTCACGCCTCGCCGCCTTGCTGGGTGCCGGAGGATACCCCAAACCATCTGACGATTCGCCTGCGGATAACCTGCGACAGATTGTCGCTGCGTCAGCGTCTTCGAACTGCCAACACTCAAGGTAGCCATGCTCCGATCCACGAGCTGCATAGCTCTTGGAACTTGAGCCGCAGACCACGAGCAAGAGACCCTGTTGTGCATTACATCCATTACGCTGTAGGTGACGTACTCCACATAGCTACTGCCTCACCCGGAAGTAACCTAGGCAAGTACTCGCTTCCGCGGTGACGGTAGTCCCGCCTCCTTCTGCTGCTCGCTGCCAACCGCTGATTTTGGCGCCTTCCGGCTGCTATGCACAGGCACCCGCAAATTTCAAAAACCAGCAAGCGTTCACCAGCCAGTTGCAGTACCAGCGATCAGCATGATTTTGCCTTTGGCCAAGAGCACGGCTGGAGTCCGACTTGTACGCTGCACGCCATGCATGGGGCCGCACTGCATGTGAGGTGATGGGGGGGCGGAGTGAAGGCAGGGGATACACCATCCAACTCGACACTCGTTCCCAAGATGACAAGCTTCAGGCAATGGCACACCTGCTGGCGGTGGCTGCCGCACGCTGCGATGAGCTGGCTTCCAGTGGCCTAACAGCCTGCGCATTAGCCGCGGTGGGAGCCGCCGCTGCTGCCCTGCATACATATATGACAACCCAGGTCAGGACAGGTGGATGCGTGTGCGGCCTCTTGTTTCGAGCAGCCACAGCCATTCCTCTCCGCGCGACATAAGGAAGCAATGTACAATGAGTCACCGGTGCTGCCTTCAGGAGCGGAGACCCGGCAGGAGGTCACCCTGCCTTGCTGGGACGGGTAGGTGCGGCGGCGCGCCTTTTCTGCGGCGGCTCCGGCTCCGACTCGGAGCTTGTCGCATACGCAAGGTCCGGAGGTCTGAAGGACGCACATTAGCTTCACGTGGTACTTCATTCAGGCCTCTTGCACGCCCTGGGGCATGTGAAGAGTTGACTATGATTGACGACACGGGCAGCAGAGTCAATATTTGATTAGATGCAGGCCATGCACCGTGAGGCCAGTGGTGGCTCGTCTCATGCTGTGTTGTGAGCCAGCATTTACCGACGATACTACAGGCTCGCTGGGTGCATCGACGGGCTTCAGTGCTGATTTCCTGAGGCCATAGAGAACCTCACAGTACGCACATAGGCGCGCGGGGGCAGACGGGCCCCTCGCGCCTCTTCCTTCGCGGCACCGCGCCTACAGATGAGGCACCGACTGTGGTCGAGCCTGTCTTGTTTAGATTGTTTGTTTTCATGCGAAACATAACAAAACCAGCAGCAGCAGCAGTGGCAGTCGCCGGTGTGGCTGCCAGCTGTTCTCTTCTGTGGCAGCAGTTTTCAAAGGCCCTAGAAGTCAGCTAAGAGCGTGCACCCGCGGCATCGTGTGCAGTGCGGCAGCCTGAAAAAAAGTGGGTCTTCATGACACGAGACATCGGGCACCTGCTCGCAGCACCGCAACGTCCGCCGCGGATGCGGTCGATTTGCCCGCTCGGGCGCGGCCAGGCGCAGCGGCCGCCCCGCCCACCGGTACAGGAGCCGCTGAGGCGGCCCTGCAAGCGTCGCACAAAAGGATTCACTGTACGAGAATAGCGAAACAAAGAATCATCCAGGAAGGAGTGTCCTGCCCGCATTTGCGTCTGCACTCTTGTGGCGGGCTCAAAAGCGCCACAAACCAACAGCTTCTGGTCACCAACTCGTTGCTATCAATGCAGCCGGTTCGTGCTCTTGCAAAGTCAGGCAAGGACATTCAGGTCGCCGCGCACCCAGAAGCACCAGGACCTGGCTGCTCCCGCTTGCGCTTCTGCTGTACAGCACCTGCGAAACAGCCACGAGGGTCAGGCTCACATGCTTTCAGCGGCACGGCACCATGTGCTCACTAAGCTGTTCATTGCACGGCAGCTGTGTGGGAGGAGCAGTGCACAGCTTGCACCAGGCGTGCATTGAGGGTGCACATGCGGTGCCAGGCCACACCTGGCCGCAGCGGCGCCGACGGCGCCGTCTGCCTCGTTGTCTGCCTGGCGGCCTTGCTGCCCGCCGCCGCCGCCGCCGTGTCAGCCGGGCCGGGAGTGGCGGCCACAGGCTCCCGGGCCTTTGCGGCCGCGATAGCCCCGGGCGCCTGCTGCAGGCGCGCCTTGGAAGCTTGCAGCACCTCGGAAACCGGGTGCGCCGCATGGAACAGCCGCCCCCGCCGGTTCAGGCTGTCCAGCAGGGCGCGCCACGGCGCCGAGCTCTGCAGACGCATGCGGAGGCATTTCTCAGATTCGATCAGCCGTGTGGCACAGCCTAGGCAAACCTTCTTCTGTGTTGCAATGCATGGAGCCTCTCCTTGACTGTGATCCCTTGCAGCTGGCTTCGTGCCATGGGAGCCATGGAGCATCAAAACCTCACACATGTGTCGCACGCCGGGCAGTCAATCTGCTGAGCCTGGCGCAGCAGCAGGCGTGACTCATCGCCTGAGGTATGTAGGCTTCCTTCACCTGGAGCACGTCCTGGTGGCCGACGACCCACAGGGTGCGCCGCAGCATGCGTGAGTGTCACGTTCATGCGGCGCACGTTCAGGCGGCGCACGAAACCTCAAGATGGAATACTTTAAAAACACAAACTGACAAGTCCAGGTATCAAACGCGTCGTCGTTGCGCACCTGCAGCGTGCCCTGATGGCCGACGACCCACAGGGAGCGGCGCGCGCGCGTGAGCGCCACGTTCATGCGGCGCACATCCGCCAGGAAGCCCACCCCAGGTCGGTTGCCGTCCCGCGCACGCACGCAGGAGAAGATGACGATGTCCGCCTCCCGGCCCTGCAGGGTTTCATTGAGGGTTTTGCGGAGTCAGAGTTTTGGGTTGGGAGTTGATTTTTGAATTGGGGGTCGACCAGCCGCAGCCACTGCCACCTGGGAATTTGAGTCTGAGTATGTTCCCCTCCCACCCCCTGCAGCAGCAGTCCCACGATTCAGGGTTTGCCAATTCGTCTCTGCTCCGATTGATGTTCTCTTATGAGAACAGGGAGGGTGGCCACATTCAAGGACTGGCAGCTCTCTGCAGCACGAGGGCAGCACGAGGACAGGAGCAATGCAATTGCAGCCTGCCGCTTACGTCACTGGCGACTTGAGCGCCTTGCACCGAGCGTCAGCGGAAGAAAGGTTGGGTCTCGAGTAGCTGGCACCGAGTGGCTGAAAGATGAAAGACAGTTGCACATCTCACCTGGAAGCCATCGACCGTCGCAAACTCCACGTTGTCCTCGTCCAGGGCTGTCTGCCCGTGGTTCTGCCTGCAGTACGAAAGCCGAAGGTTGTACCACGTGCAAAATTTGCAGGTGAAGCACTCTCAGAACTTCTCAGCACACCCTGATGGACATGTTGGTCTGGCTGCCAGTGTGTGTTGATCGCGTGCACTGCCGCGTGCATGACTGCGGCACTAGGTTGCAGCTCCAGTGGCGTGCCTGAAGATTCTCCGCAGCACGCTGAGCTGGGCTTTGTAGGGCGTCAAGACGGCCAACGAGGTGAATTCGCTGCCGAACTGGGCCCGCAGCCCTGCAGGAGGAAACACTCGACGTCGGTGCAACACCATCATCAGAGACTGCAACGGCATGGCCAGCACGGTATGCGTGACATGAGGCAGCAGCAGCAGCACGCCTGATGATACCTGATTAGTGCGCCTAAAGCACGGTGCTGCAGCATCCTGGCATCATGAACAAAACCGGTCCCAAGGGCTCAGAAACTGGTGTCTCACCGCCATAGAGCACAGAGGCCAGCTCCGCCTCGGAGGCGTTGGCCAGCGAGGCGCCGCCGCCGTTGCCGTGCTCCCGCCCCTCGTGGCAATTGAAGAACGCGATTGGCGGGAAGCACGGCCGGCTGTGGAAGGCCGCCGCCCTGCCGGGCCATGTGGGAAAACATTGAAGCATAAGCGCCAAGCATGCAGGCCTGTGGCATCTAGATGGCCACCATTGCCGCAGCTATGATGTCCGATTCCGGTATTGCCGGACCCAGCAAACATTAGTTGAGATTGCGTGGCTGACACTTTGAGCTTGCGTGGCTGACACTTTGACACCATCGCCATGTGCCAGTCATGCGGAGACAACTCCCCTTGCAGTAATCCGGCCACAAAGTTTCATCCTGAAGAGATTTCTTCAAGAGGATAATGGGCGGTCTGGCGCCAATCGTTCACCGGACTGCGAAAGATAAGCAGCAGCACACCGCTGCTGTTTGAGGACAGCGTGGTCCTGGATCTTGCCCTCGTAGAAGAACTTGGAGGGAAAGGCGCTGATGTCGGGGTGCATGCGGTACTGCTCCGTCAGCATCGCCACCGGGTAGCCCGCCTGCATTGTTCATTCTGAGGTCATTCAGGACTGTCCAGAAGCAAGAGTTGCGGGATCGCCCGGATGCTGGCGGGGAAGCAGCATCGCAGGAGCGACACGGGACAGCGTTGCATTGAGGAGACTATCCAAGAAGATACAGTGCGACAGAGCGCCCTGCAGGACTGGTACAGCCTGCTGCTCGGTGAGGCGCAGGAGGGGCAGCGGCCGAGGTGGGGCCGCACCGCCTGCGCATAATGCATGCGGCAGCGCCATCGTGCTGTTTGAATGCGCAAGATATACGCAAGATATATAAAGAAACACGCAGCAGGGCCTGAACTCTGCTCAGCGACGCACCCGCTCGAGGCGCTCGAAGAGGGACTGCGCCAGGTGCTTGCTGCCCGCCAGCTTGGACAGCACCGTTGCCGGCAGCTGCTTCGGGTCGCCCACAAGCACCGCCTGCGAGCGGGACAGGCACAATGTTGGACGTATCACAAACCGGGACATTCAAACCTAAGTCCACAGCTGCATCTCGTAAGCAACCTTGTCTACATGTCGGATGTCGTGCTAAGGGGGTGTGTGCAAGGGAGCAAGCAGCAACCTGACCAGCTCAGCACGGTTGTCTCTGGGACATGTGGACTGCAGGAACACACCTTGCCAGTCGGCTTGAGCAGCTGCAGGGCGATCATCGAAGCCGGCTCGAGCGCCTGCGCCGCCTGAAAAGCCGCAAGAAAAGAAGAAACTGCTTTAGCAAGCGATGGATTTGCAGCAGCTCAGCACTGCCAGCAGCCAGTGCGACGGCACGGGCATGATACATAGGTACCTCCAGGCGAGTGCGTCGATTGCATGTGTGCCAGACTGGCCTTGTCGATGGAGGCACCATAGGGAGCACGTTACTGGATCGAACAGGAAACCCAGGAACCCAGGTGAAATATAAACTGACCTCGTCGATGACGACGGCGTCGAACAGCATGTCGGGCGGCAGCAGCTGGCGCAGCTCGCCGCCGGCGGAGACGAGCGTCGCCGCGACGATGTCCGCGCGCCGAATGACCGCCTGCCGGTGCTCCTTTTTCTGCCGCTGGATGTCCTCGCCCGCCCGCCGGATCTGCGGGGGCAGCGTGCCCAGTGTGCCCAGTCAAAGCAGCGTGATCTCCAGTGTCGAGGCTTGAGGGTCAGCTTCTGCTGATGCACCAATCAGAGCAGCAGCGGGTTCCTTGTCATGCACTTCTGGAATAGCAGCAAGACCAACACGAAGGCGCTGAGAAGCCATGCAAATTGCGTGCCAAATGCGCGTGAAACAGATACGGCGGCATGCTCACGTCTGCCTTCAGCTGGTTCAGCTCCTGGTGCAGCTGCCACCGCCGCTGCTTGACGTCCTTCAGCTGTTGCTCGGCCGCCCTTTTGGTGAGTGGCGGCTCGGCCGCCGCCGCCGCCGTCGCCGCCGCCTTGCCGACCCCGCCACTTGGCTCTGAGGAAGACGCCTCTCCCCGCTGGGGGGACGCCGACGGCGAGTCCGAGGACGTGCCGCCGGCAGCCGCCTGGAGCGTCGCGAGCTTGGCGTTTATTGCTTTGAGCTCCGCGTCGACCTGCTGTCTGCGCTGCTGTCGCTCCTTGACGGCTTCTGCGTATTGGACGCAATCCGCTTGAGTCATACACAGTACACAAAGAACTATGATTTGCCGATGACAGCTGGCTCCAGCCTGCTATGACCAATCGCAGGATGTTTTCACACCCGGCAAAAGCACACCCGGCAACAGCAACACGTCCGCTTTGGCTCAACACCCGGTCTTGACACTACTGAAACTGAAGCACATGCGCCCACGGCCCCACAGCGCACCCCCGGAGGGAGAGGTCGCCACGGGTGGCGTACTGCACCGCCTGTTTGTTTCCGAAAACACCGCAATAGCAATCATATCCAGGCGTACCCCAGAGGGTGGGGTGGCGTACTGCGCCGGCCCGGGCGTCCGAATGGGAGCAAAGCACAAACATGGCCACACTGAACTCATGCGCACCCCGGAGGGAGGGGTCGCCGCGGGTGGCGTACTGCGCCGCCTGGGCGTCCAGGTGGAAGCGCTTGTTGGCGGCGCTGCTGAACGCCTCCAGCTTGCCCATGCGCACCAGCCGCGGCGTCCACACCGCGCCACTGACACCAACCAGGCCCTGCGCGAGGCAATGCAACAGAGCTTTGACTGTGCGCGGCGACGCAACAAAGACCAAGACAAACTGGGACCGCCATGCGAGTGGGTTGATGCGGCTGCTGGGCGGCTACCGCGCAGTGCGAGGTCACACCCTTGATAGCTCAGGCAGGAACAAAAGCAGTCTGTCTGCTTGAAGTCTGCTTGATTGATGCGCGAAGTGCTGCTAATTTCGCCGCTGGCAAACGCCTGTTAGAAGCGAGCTAATTTGTCGCTGATGCTGCATGTAGTGATGTCGTGGCATGTGCCGCCAAAAAGGGGCACCTTGGCATCCAGCCGGGTAACGAGCTCGTCCACCGCTGCATTGGATTGCGCGCACACCAGCACCTGTTCACAGTATCATGATATGTCCCGAGTCCGTCTGTTGAGTCAAGCATGCGCTGCCTGGCCGTCTGCCAAAAGCCAGCCGTGAAAAGATCCAGAAACACAGAAACGCCAGCACCTGCATTGGCGGCAGCATGCACTGCCCTGGCTTTTGTTAAATCTTCAGGCACCAGACTGTTACAACACCAAGGAAGCCAAAGAGCACCTGCACCACCGGCAGCGCCGCATCCGCGTCTACGCCATTTGACAGCTGTGGACCGTCTGGCGCCGTCTTGGCCACGATCGCCGAGATGATGCCGACCACGGCCGACGTCTTGCCGGTGCCAGGCGGGCCCTGCGGCATGTGGCAGCTGCATGAAAATCTTGTACACAGGCATTCTGCTGTAAGGTGGCAGCGTGGCAGCTGTTGATGGCCGGCAACAGCGCACACTTGTGTCATTGCATCGTGACGGCCCCTCTCAAAACGTCAGGCAGGCACAGCTTTGAGGCAATGTGCACGAAGGGGCCTGAACCTGCACAAGTGCGAAGGGGTTGCGGCCAGAAATGGACGCAGCGATCGCGGCCACCTGCAGCACATCAGAACGGCACCCCTCAGCTGGGATGCTGGGGCATGCACGCGAACTCAGGGCGAAGTGCAACCAAAAAGACGCTGTACAATTTCATTCAGCCTCCGTTTCTGACAGCCTGCAAGACGCATCGGCAATGTTCACCAGGTGCAGAGCAGCCGCTTCTACTGTTGTGAAAAGGCTTGCCTGCGAGCTGTTGAACTCGGCCTCCAGCGCCGCCTGCAGCGCACCGGGCAGCCCGCTGCCGTCCAGCCCTGTAGCAGGGCGCGCCAGCGACACACCTGTCGGCGCCGGCTGCAGCAGCTGCCCCAGCAGCCTGCTCGACAGCTTGTGCATCACGCACAGCGCCTGCACTATCAGGGAGCAGCACAGGTGGAACAAGCCAGCGTCTTTGCTGTCTTTGGCACGCGACCTGTCGTGTCAGTGGCTGTGCTGCTGTGAGGACTCGCAGTTCATTGGCACAAAGTCATGGATGGCAAGACAGCTGGCGTCATCATGATGCAGTTGCCTCCTAGTTGCATCCGCACGCAGCGACGGTAGCAAGCACAGGCGCAGGTGGGTGGACGCGCATGAGGCTTCAAGGCAGCGCGCCTTGAACTGGCGGAAATGCGGCGTCCAGGACATGAGCTTGGTGGCGTGCCAGGTGGTGCGATGTACCAGCTGCTTCGTCAGCTCCGCCCGCCGCGTGCCGTCCTTGCCTGCAGGCGCAGTTGTAGGGCGCCGTCAATATGTGTGCGGGTGACCTGGGCTGCATGCTTCCTCGCATATGTGTGGCAGCATTGCAGCACCGTGACCGCCGCACACGAAGCTGTTGCCCCCGCAGCGCAGCTGACTCGGGGGCTCCAAACGGCCTGGGCAGAGTGATGTCCCAGCAGCGACTCGGATCAGCGAAAACCTGTCACTGAGGCTGAACAGGCCACGACAGGAAGTCCGTTGAAAGCAATGAGGCTGAAGGGAATCGGGTACCTTCGTCGCCGGACAGGATGTTGACGGCCACGCGCAGCCGCGTGCGCCCGGCGTCGCGCTCGGAGCGCTCGATGAGGCCGATGACGTGCAGCGGCGGCGCCTTGAGGCTGCGGCTGCAGGACGGCGGCGCCTTCTTGGTCAGCAGCACCAGGTCCTCCGCGTGCAGCTCCCGGTCCCTGCAATCGGCAATGTTATGCATACTAAGAGCGTTCAAGCAATCTGAGGTTCATCCATGTGTTGACGCCGCGGCCGCCCGTGGGCGGCGCCATCTTCATCGAGCAGCTCCCGGTCCCTGGCGCCAGCGAATTGGACGCAACGACGGTGTAAAAATTATTCCTGGTTGGGATGATGTGCAGGGAGGGAACGCGCACAGGTCGCCGGCGGGCGCGCTGAGCTTCAGGCGGTGCAGGTTGCTGTGGCGGCTGACAGCGTCCACCTCCACCCGATACGAGCGTAGCATGGCGCCCTTGGCGCTCTGCCCCGCCAGCTGCTCGTGCGCCTGAATGGATGATCGCATGATGTAGGGTTGACATGTCAGCAGTACTGTCGTGGAGATATTGCTACGAAAGGACGCAGCGCGGCGCTTTGGGCTTGTGCGCCTACGTGCACACGAAGTCATCAATATTCCATCGTTATGTTACGTGCTCACAGCAGCTCCCCCATGCCAGATATTCTCAGGAACAGGGAGGGAGGAGCGCCCTTGGTACTGTAAGCTGCAAGCTGCCTGTGCGCCTGTTGCGGCGGAGGCTGATGTCGGATAACACAGCCGGAATGTTATGTCAATTGGCGAGAAGACTGAGCAGTGGCAGCTCTGTTCCCCGCCAGCCGTTCGTGCGTCTGTGGAGACCGCCTTGCGGCTGCCAGCACAGCGACTGCAACCGCTGCTCTCCTGTGCTCAGGCAACTGAGCGCAGCACTTCAGGGTGGGAAACCAGAACTTGCCTGCTGCATGGACGCTCGCAGCTCCTCCAGGAGCAGCGGCCTGAACACCTGCAGTAGCAATCGAAGGCGATGTCGGTCTCACAATGACGCACATGCTATCACATAACGATGCCCTTTGCTGTCGAAGAAGCACACAGAATTGAAGCGAAATGTGAGCGCGCTTTTCCTGCATCAGTGCCGCTGCTGCGCAGCCTTGTAGCCCAAGCACTGCGAGATGCACCATTCCTCTGCCAGCTGCTACCGACCTTCACATACGCCTCGACGTCGGCGAACACGGTGGGCGCCTGCTGGGTGGGCTGCTTACGCCAGCCGCCGTTGTTAGAGTCTGAGTCCGCCGCGAGCACCGAGTAAAGGTCCCAGGTGAGCACATCCTGCAGCACCTCGTCGAGGTTGAGCGCCGCCTGCGGTGAAGGAAGTAGTTGGTAACAAGCAGCCATCACAATTGCTAAGCTGGCATGGCCACCCAATCGAGATCCTGCATTGCTTCACTCTGGCGCTGCCTGAGCAGATGGCGGCAGCGTTTGCAAGCAGGAGCCAGCCAGCAATACATCAACCTATTGAATTCGATATTGTGTTTTGTTCCATGCCTTTGGCGGGCCGGCGCCGGGCCCCGCCTCCGTCTGGATGTGCCGCCGCGCCCACTTGCCCGCGTTCTTGTGCATGGGGCTCAGCTCGATGACGCGGCGCATCGGCCGGGGCGCTGCCGCCGCCGACGGCGGCGGCATCGGGGGAAGCTGCAGCGCTGGTTTGGCCCCGAACTGAGGCAGGTCGTCGTCCTGCAGCCGCGCCGCCGGGACGGGCGGCGCTGCCGCAGGCGGCGGCGGCGGCGGCGGCAGCGGCCGCTGCGCCGACGCCGCTGCTCCTGGAACGAGTATGAATTGGTGTCAAAAAAGCGGACCCGGGGCTGTGCTCCCCACAAGTATGTCACAGCATCCGACTCTCCTCTGTGATGTCAGAGATCGACAGCTGGCCCGCAGCAGACCGTCTAATGGAAATTCGAGATCAGTTTGCAATGGCACAAGCTCTGAAACCTCACCTGTGGTCCTGGGGAGGCCGGGAAAGGCGGCCCGTCCGTCAGCCCCTGGCAGGAGCGTCGCCGAGGGGCTTGCAGCAGCCGAACTCTGAGCAGCGGGTCGGCGTTCTGGCCGCGCCTTGGTCGTCGCCTTTGGTCGCTGCTTCTGCATTTGCTTCAGCTCAGCCGCCAGGCGGCCGGGCGGCTTGGCCACCTTGGGGCCTTCGTCTTTCGACACACCGCCAGGCCCTCTGCAGCACCAGATTGCACATCATGCGCATTTAGGGATGCCCTTGGTGGTCGTGCCTTGCATGCAACTTCCGCACCGTATTGCCAAGTCTCGAACAGCCAATGCCAGTAGGTGGCCCTCCAACTTGGATATGCAGACTCGGAGCAGTCATACGGCAGCCATTGAAATACAGAGAGGAGCATTACACAGTTCTTTTGCCGTTGCGCTTCAGGAACTCTAGCACAAGTTCAGCGATTCACCTGCCGGGCCACTGCAGCTGGTTCGCCTCAGGCCACAGCTCCATCGCTCCGCCGCCGGCGCCGCCGGCCGCCGTTGCCTGCAGGCGCCGGCCGCCAGGCGGAGCGGAGGCTGCCGCCGAGCCGCTGCTGCTGTGGAATAGGCCCGCAGCGGCGCCATACACGCGCGTCGGCTGTTTCTGTTGCTGGTGCTGCGGCTGCTGCTGCTGCTGCTGCGGAGAGGCACGCTGCAGCATCTGCATCAGCGGTGATAGGCTCGCCGGCGACTGCTGCTGCGGCGGCTGCGGCGGCTGCCGCTGCAAGGAAGACTGCTGCGGCGACGGCTGGGGGCTGACATAGTCGAACATCGTCGGCTGCCGCGCCAGCTGCCGCGGCGAGGTCCACATGTCCGGCTCTGTGCGCATGCGCGCTGTCTGGCTCCGCGTCGACGTCGCCTGCATGACAGCACAGTATTCACACACTGCCCGAACAGCTAGTGCCCACTCTTGCAAGCGTGGTCTCCCAAAACAGGCCGAGAAACATGGTCGGACAAGGATAGCAGTGGAGGTAGCGACAGCCATGAGTGCCACATGGCAAGAGCTGCTTCATCAGTGCCGAGCCGCAGAGACAGCAGCGCTGTCTGTTGGCACCTGGCGCTGGCGGTGCGGCTGGTTTCGCGTCGAGGCTGGGTGCGGCGCTGGCTGTCCATCGTCGTCCGCTTCCGTGAGGTCCACGATGATGTCGTGCTCCGCACCGTCGCCTGTCGCCACACACGCAGGCGCCACCTCGATACCGCAGTTCAGAGGCGGTGCTGGAGCACCTGAGGGCTGTGCCGAAGCGCTGACAGCGTGCTGGGAAATCAGCATGCCCTTGCGCAACATCCGCCGCGAGCCAGCTCACAGGGCACGTCAGGGTGCAGCAATATGCGGTGAGCAGGCAGGCATCTACATACCGGCCTGCAAGGAAAGCCAAGGAGGCAGCAGCAGGCACGCGCCTGGGTGCTGCACTGAGGACGGGCTGGCACGCCCAGGCGCCGCTTTCATCAGCAGTGCGACTGGCTCAAGTGCCTCCAGCACCCTCACATCCTGTAGCAAAGGACACAAGGTGTTGAGTGCTTCTGGCACGAGGTGTACAGTATGCTGAGGACACATTGCCATTTCGACGGCTGAGGAGCGACCACCAGGTCTTCGTGCCGGCATGGGACTGCACCAGAAATGAACCTCAAGCACGCAATGATCTTGGCTCACCTGCGAGTTTTGGGCGCCGTCGTGGAGCCGCTGCAGCATGTCGTCTGTGGAGGATGAGCAGGCGGCCCAGAAGGCGTCTGCGCTCAGCATCTGCTGCAGGCAGCCCAGCGCCAGGTGCCTGCGGTTGCAGCAACAGCACACACTCGGCGGATGCGGGGTATCGTGGCATCAGATGAGAATGGACATCCTGATCGGCCAGCAGCATGTGCTGCAGGCAGCCCAGCGCGAGGTGCCTGGGGTTCCGGCACTGGCACACATTCAATGCGCCCGTACACCAGATATAGCATCGGATCTCTTGACCGGCTTTGCCGCAGTTAGGAAGCGTCTGGATGCGTGGCGTCGCTGCCCCCGCCTTGCGCAGAAGAGAACAAGACAACAGCACAATCGGAGTTACTCAGCGTAATCAAGACAAGGGCTGCAGACGGAAGGGAATCGCACTGGAGGTTGGCGCTTTGCGACATGGCGTGGTTGACCGTGATGTCGCACAGCTGCGGAAATGCCGACAGCACGGCCTGCAGATGCAAACAGAGAGTAAATCTATTTGCTCCAGTATCATCTCTGATTCCTCACCGAAGCTCACAAGTCTCTGAGCTTCGCTAATTGCGTCTCATGCTAGGTACCATGCGTCACCTGCATGGCCGACGGCTCGCAGCGCGCCAGCAGGCCCCGTAGCGCTACCCACAGCGGCAGCCGAGGCTGCACGTACCTGGAGAGGTGATTGACCACCTCAGCTCACGTGGATCTCAGAATACGTGCTGCAGGCTTCTCGCCAGAAACTCAAGGAGCGCAACGAAAATGCATCTCGTGTGGGGAGCAAGCCCTGTCGGCACACGCAAGCAAGCTGCGCATGGCCATGGCGTTTGCAAGCCACCTGCCATCTGTTATTCTGCATAGGTATAAGGTGAATTTGGCCAGAAAACACTCACGTCTTGTGCTGGCCTGCGGGCGTGTCCTGGCTATGGAACAGGTCGAACTCCAGCAGTCGCGTCCATCGCTCCAACACGCACATGACGGGCTCGAGGTCAGCGGCGGTCCGGAATGGCCCCAGCTTCTCCACATCCGCCGCAATCTGGACATGAACACGCATTCTGAGCCGCAAAACGATGCTGCTGTCTCGCGGAGGACGATGAGCTGTGCGTGCATATACGGGACCGGCTGCTGGGAATCCATGCACCGGTTTGGCACATTCTCACCGCAGCCAAGATGCCGCTGCCACAGCCAGCAGCTGTGCGGCCAGATGTGAAAGCTCAGACGTGAACGTGAAAGCTCAAGACACAGTGCGTACCAGCGCGCGGATGCCAGGAGCAGGGTGCGCAGTGAGGATGTAGAGGCCCGGGTAGCGCCCTCCGTCCGCCAGCGCCAGGTCGCACCTGGGAGCCAAACCCTAAAACTAGAGCTTGTGTTCTCGTTTACTCAAGGGACAGCACTGTGCCTTGTCAGCGATAGGCGTTCACCGGCTGCCTCAAAGCCAAGCAGGCACTCGGCTGAGCAAGGGCTGAAAGATGGCACAGAAGCAGCGGCGCATGACATGCAGCAATGCAGGCGGCAGCCGGGGGACTGCCGGTCCGCTGCTGCCATATGAACGCACCACTGGTGCAGGTGCAGCAGCGTCTTGACGAGGGCGGACATGACGCCGGCATCCTCTAGCAGGTGCGCGTAGCTCAGCGCCTCAAAGAGCGCCGTGATCGCGGCCACCGGGATGTCGTCCTCTTCGCCCACCTCCTCTGTGGCACAGCGACACAGCGATATCACTGGTACAGTCATCGGCTTCGCCCACCTCCTCTGCGGCACAGCGGGCATGGGAGTGGTGACCCTGGCGAGACGGCCACGTCCGCCCGTTCACCTTTGCAACGAAAGGGGAGGGGCGAGGGGTGAGCCGACGCTGAGACAGACATGCTCTCGACCGAAGTCTCGAGCGCAATATGCGTTCAAAGATTCGATGATTCACGGAATTCTGCAATTCACACTACGTATCGCATTTCGCTGCGTTCTTCATCGATGCGGGAGCCAAGATATCCGTTGTTAAGAGTTGTCTTTTGTTTGGTGCGGCGCCCTTTCGAGCAGACCCGCTTTGGCTTCAGGGTATAGTACAGACGCCAGGGCGGCAGCACGATCACCCGGCGTGAGCAGGCGAAAACAACTAGCAAGAGTCCCGGCACATGACAGGCACAACTAGATGGATGCATTTGTGCTGGTCACAGTCGACGTCGGTTGAGCACATGATGTCGATATTCGTCACCATTCTAACACATGCCGGCTTCCTCTCCAATCCAGATTCAGACATAAAGTCAGGCTGGAATCACTTTTCTAAGTCTGGATACCAACCTGGCGTGCGCAGCAGGCGGGCCTCGAGGCGCTCCTTGTCGCGCCGCCGCATGACCGCCAGCAGCGGCGCAGAACTCTCCTCCTCGAAATTCTCCAGGAAGTGCACCTGGTGGCGCGGAGATAGGGCGACAGTCGTCAAATGGCATGCACGTGCCCACCAAGCACGTGAGGCATGGCGCGGGCCTCGCACCAAGCACGCTGTTCAGGACATATGCGACCACCGGTGGTTCAGGTGAATGGGACTTTAATGGCCGTGCAGGTGACTGTGCAGTCTTCCAACGCACACTGGATTGCACAAGGATCCCAACGCCACCTGGGCGGCGTGGTAGGCGTTGACGCACGCGCTGCACTCCTCCAGCTGTCGCGACATCGCCTCCCACAGCCGCTGCACGACTGGCTGGCCCTCCCACCTGCAGCCGGCCATTGTTTGTACTGACACGACACTCGAAGCATCCTCCGTTGGTGTGACAGCATGCACGCGTGATAATGGCAATGCATGAGGCGAGGGAGCAGATGCCGCACGCCGCCATGCGGCACAAACCAGGCCGACTGCGTCTCAAGCCCGCACCTGAGCACCTCCGCCAAGCCTCGCGCGACTTCGCCATGCTCACACCACCAGTGGTGGCCGCCGTGGGCGTGCAGGAAAGTGGAGGCCCTGCCGTACCAGCTCTGCCGCGCGGCTGTGGCATCCTCCTCGGACTGCTGGCCAAGTTCCTTCAAGCAAGCCACAAGCTCCGCCTCCTTAGAAGCTGCCAACATGCTGCTGCGTCACCAAGGCAGCCCCGTGAGCGGCCTCGGACGTGAAGGTGTCGAGACACATCAGTAGCATGGCCATTCGCAATGGAAAAGCTGGGTCGATTGCATCTGAATGGGCCACGGTGTCAGAGCTGAACGTGTTCAAGGACCACAGAGGTGCTTCAATTGTCCAAACAGCTGCTGCGCGCAATGTGAAGAAGCTGGCAGCAGGCACAGCACGGCAGTGACCTGGGCTGTTGCCCCTGTGTTGTGCCTGATTGCACTTCTCCGCAGTGCAGACAAAGCGTTTTCCTGTTCACTCTTTGTGAGAATCCGGCTGCAGCGCAAACGAGAAATGCGCACAAGTGTACCAGGTGGAAGCCTCATAAGGGCATCGGTTCCCTTTCGAGACGCCTTGGTCAAATCGCTGAAACGTCTTTCGGAAAGACCACAAGTGGAAAGACCCTTTCGAATTCGACCGAGGTCCATGTGCGGAAGGCAGGCTCCAACAACTGTCACCCTGCTGTAGTACACTGATTGACGTTACAGGCATATAATTGAACACGTATCCAGCGCTGCTTGCTCGTGGAAGTTGAGCAGTCAGCCGCACAGTCAACAACGATAGGCGGTCACAAAGCGGTGTACGCCAAAGATGTCCTTAACGACCGCCACGCTGTCGAATGCTGGCTCTTGTGCTTCGCTTCGTGTGCCTCGTAGCAATGCCGCAACATCGTGCGCCTGCTGCCCGCCATTGGTCTCCAGCGCCAGGAAGCCACCGGGCTGCAGCATGGCGGCGGCGCCGCCGCAGATCGCCTTCAGGCTGTCGCAGCCGGGGCCGCGCCCACCGTCGAGCGCAGAATACGGCTCATGCTGTCCGACTTCAGCCTGCAGCAGTGTGACATGATTGCGAGGGTCATGCTCAGGTCAGCTCCCTGGCTTGATTGGTCTGCACGATAGAAACCCTCTAGATTAGTCAAAGGCGGCACGGGGAAAAGGTGCTGTGTGCTTCCATAAATCGGCGCGGGTGTGGCTGAAAGCTATATCGACCGGTTGCGAGGACATCATGCAAACGCAGATGGAGCGCAAAATGCAAGCGGCTCACCTGCAGCGTGGGCATGTCGGCGGCGGGGATATATGGCGGGTTGCTGACGACGCCGGCTAGCTGGCCGCGCAGGTGCCGCAGCGGCTCGAACCAGCTGCCCACCGACACCTGCGCAGTGCGCATCGGCATTCACGTCGCTGATGTCACCGGTAGACAAACACCTGGCCTTGCTTTTGTGCACAGCAAAGAAGGTCTCTGTAGCTTCGGAGCATGACCCTTGACTGCTTCTGTTCGGGGTGCATGGTAGGTACATTGGTGTGAAGGGTGATTGCTGACCTGCACGCTGGCCGCATGCGGCACGCGCTGCTCGTTGAGCTGAGCCCATGCTGCCGCCTGCGGACTCGCATCCACAGCGTGTACCTGCCCAGAAGGGGAACCAGCATACGTTAGGTGGGGCGAGTTCCCAGTATCGCTAACGACTCGTGCGTTCCGGAGGTCCATAACAAGTGCCATGACATCTGGCAGCTGCCTTGTGCCAGCAGCTTGTGACTGCATAGATCCAGCTGCGAAAATTGTGCACGCCGCGTCTGCGCCGGGGCAGCTGATTTCACAGTCGCCGCCACGGTGCATGGAACCAAGTAGATGGGACACGTATATCGTACCTGTGCAGAGGCGGGCAGGAGGCTGGCGAGGCCCAGCGCGATGGCGCCGCTCCCTGTGCCCAGGTCCGCCCAGGGGCGGTCGGCCAGCTGCGGCTGCGCCGCCAGCGCCGCACCCGCCAGGTCCAGCAGCTGCTCCGTCTCCGGCCGCGGGATGAGCACGCCTGTTGCAGGGTTTGGAAGCCACTGAAACTGTCAAGCCGCAGACGTCTCGGGATGTCTGCAGCGGCCTTCAAAGGAGAGCTTTGCGGCAGCCTCAGCGCAGCATGTCGACTGGGCACATGTGTTCGACATCAGGACACAACAGCGTTCGTTGGATTCCTGACGTGTACATGGCACAGCAGGCGCTCACCTGGGCCGACAGCCAGCTGGAACCGCCACCAGTGCGCGCAGTTCGTTAGGTACTGCAGCGGGCAGCGTGCCTCCAATCGCAATGTCCACAGCTCCTACACAGAAGCAGCCTGTGAGCGCACTGTCGCTGTACAAGGGCATTCCCTCTGGCAAGTGCACATGAGACATTCCTGCATTTGGAACGGCGCTGACCGAAAGAGGATTCCTTAATCAGCCCACGTCTGGGGAGATTTTGTGCATCATGTGCTCGTGTCAGCATGTGCTGCATTCTCTGTGCGGTTCACGTCCAGGCCAAACATCTGGCACAGTGAGGTGGCTCAACGGCCGATCGCACACTGCAGCGCGCACCTCCAGATCCTGCAGGCTCGCCCGCAGCGCCACCCGCCACTGCGCCATCTGCTCCGCCCGCATACCGTGCACCTCCGCCTGCAGCGACCGCCAGGACGTCTCCCTCAGGCTTGCGTCCGCGTTGCTGCGGATGCCCGCCACTGCGTCATCCAGCAGCCACCCGAGCTCTTGCTGCGAAATTGGCAAAGCTTTGTCGATTGACCTTCTCTTTGGATTGCCGTTGTGATGGCAATGCAAGACCGGCTTTCGTTGAGGAGACCCACTGCCGCTGCGTTCGTTGTAGTTGTGGGAATGGCAGGCGGCCTGCCTCGCACCACCCATCACCGCACAGGCACCGGTGCCACATTTCAGGCGGCGCTTCATGCGGAGCCCACCTTGAGCTCGGCGCTGGTTGGTCCGTTGTCGGACGCGAACGCGTTCTGAGTCTGCTGCGCCCGCTGCCTCGCCGCCTGGTGCCAATGCCTGAGGTCTGTCAGGGCGCAGACATGATGCGCCGGGCGCTCATGCAGCGGCAGCGGCAGCTGCCTCCAATCGACCGGGGCGCTGATCTGCTCGGACGGTGATTGCCCTGGCAAGCTGTCTGCGGCCACAGCTGCTGGCGATGTCGCACAGCCGCATGCGAAGGGTTGCACTGGCCTGCCAGCTGCAAGCGGCGGCGCAGCATGGCTGACATGCCCGGTGGCGTGCTGCAGAGGAGCATGGCGGACCGTCTGCAACCGCCTTATCGATGATACTAATTCGTGATATGGGCTGCGCTGGGAGTTCAGGTAGCATGACGGGCGCATGTTGCAAAGTCGATGCAAATGGCTGAGGGATTGGCACGTCCTCAGCCCGCTCGGCAGCATCGCGGGCGCTCGTTGCGGCGCAGATGGTATGGTTTGACTGCTGGAATGGATGAATTGCAGTGGCAGTGACGAAATCTGCAGCATGAATCTGGCATTGGGCACCTAATTTGGCAAAGTCTGCAGCCAGCACCGAAACTCAGCTTCCGAAACCGTCAACAGCAAGCTGCATGCACAAATCGAACCTCGCCTCGCACGCAACCCTTCCGATCATCACTATTCTGCACTCTCGACAGAATCGTCGCGCTCACATGCGGCGAAGCCGCTGCATCGACTTCGTGCACAGCGGTTCCGGACTGTACCAACGAGCTCTTGCCCTAAACGATGCTTTTCATGTCTGTTGTTTCCCTGAAGAGCGCCATCCCCGCCGGCTCGGTGTCAATATCTCTGTCGTATCACAAATCGTCCAGCGCTTCACAAGTGCCACTGCGCCGGCCGCCACAGTCATGTGCCACCATGCGCGTCATGTGCCACCATGTGCCACCGCACAGCTCTCGAGCTGCCTTTTCACGAAAGGTACTTGTCCGCCTGCTCCGTCAGCAGGCGCGCCGAGAACTTCGAGTCATGGAAAAGCGTGGCCACCTGCAATGCACGAGTGTTCCATTTGGACTTGATGCATGTTACTCAATCCGCATGTGAACTGTGTGTCACACTTTTGCTTCCTCCTTGCTTCGCTTGGGTTTGCGCCTCGACACCAAGGCTTAAAGCCAACAAGTTGAGCACATACTTCTTCCAAGTCGGTCTTGTTGACGTCATCGCGGCCATTGGTCCCGGCCAGCGTGGCGGCGGGGGTCAGCAGCTGCACCGCGTGCCGCAGGCTGGTGCGCTCGCTCGTCTCCCCCAGGTATGCCAGCCCCTCCTCGTCGATCGTGATGCCCTCCACCTGTGCAGCGGATATCCAAAGTGCATATGCATACCGTGCTTTCCTGTTATAGGGATGCATCACCCAGGCATTGCCAGCCCCTCTTCATCTATTCTGACCCCGTTCTACCTGCGACAGCACGTCAATTGAATTTAGTTGCAGAAGACAGAGACATCGCCGGCAGCGCGGCAGCTTCCAGCAGTGTCCCGCGCCACAGCAGCAGACAATTCAGCATGCGTGACTGTAACCACGTGGGCAGGGACGACAAGTTCCTGCATGACCCAAAGACAAAACGTGCATGGCGTCAGCGGGTTTGCAAGGAGTTGGCTGGCCTTTTGTAGGCATGGTGCTGATGGCTAACAAAGCTTCCACGTGGCACCAACAACATCCCAGATGAGAGACAGATGTCAGTCCGCAGCACCTGGGCGCGGATAGCGAGGATCTGGATGGCCTCCGGCAGGGTGTAGGGGATGGTGCGGATGATGAGCAGCCGATCCAGCAGGTCCGCCGGCACGCCGTGCGGGCTCAGCATGTCCGTGCCCTTCACCTAAAGTGAGACAAACGAAGGTGGATGGACAAAAGTGTCAAGCTCTTACAGCGTGTTGTACTTGAAGCTGGTCTCCGGCGGGTCCGCTGGCATGCCTTGTAGGCTCAGTATGACCATGCTCGCACCTGCGGTTGAGATATCTACTGGATCTTTCAGTGAAAGGCTTGAGTAACAAGAAACGGTCTATGAAATCCAGAATTTGACGGCCAGCACGCCGTGCGGTCTCAGCATCTGCACGCACTCACCCTGTGAAGAAGGCTCACCTAGCAGGTGGCAAACATATCACGAGCTGGCAGCATGCCTGACACCGCAGCGCGTGCATCGGATGGTCCAGCAACGACCTCAGATGCGTCCTGTGCCGCATGACGCCTGTAAACCCTAGGGATACACTGCGGGAGCCGCACCTGGGTGACGCCGCGGTTGGTGGCGAAAACCACGATGGGCGCGAGGCTGGACTCCAGCGCTCGGTTGAGGTACGCAAAGCACTCCATGTCCAGCATGTGCACCTGCGCACACAGCGGTTTCAGGGTTTGCCTGGTGGCTTGACGGGGCGTGCCGCGGAAGTGGGGCTGCAGTCGCCAGCTGCAGTGTCCCTGCAGGTCTGGAGCAGGAGCCCCCCAGCTGGGAGGGTCAGGGCGCGTGGCTGCGGCAGGGTTTCTGCAATTGCGCAGACGTTCTGCAGCTGCGCAGACAGTGCTCGCGAGGCGAAGTGAAATCGAAGACAACACACAAACTCACCTCGTCGATGAAGAGCACGCCCGGCACCAGCTCCGCTGTGCCCTGGTCGATGTACCGGTTCACCACCTGCGCAGCATGCAAAAGGAGGTGATCCTTGTGGTGCAGCCGAATCAGCACATGGCGCCGTGGTTGCATTCGTGTGCCTAGGTGGTAGGCCTGTCCACTGGCACCTATGCAGAGAATATTTCCAAGAGTTGGAAAAACACATTGCGGTGGCTGCACACTGCTGATCTCCCGGCGCAGCTTGTCGATGAGTCAATGACAATAAATTTAATGCAGCAGAGTACACTCGAAAACTGACAAGCGCAGCACCTTGTTGATCTCCTGGCGCAGCTTGTCAGTGATCTCCGTCTTCTTGGGCTTGAGCATCTGGCCCATGACCGCCATTATGTCCTGCCCGCCCGCCGGCTTGGCATTGGCCGCATCCAGGTCGTGCAGCGTCACGTCCTGCGGCGACCCGACAACACAGAGCCTTCAAGATCGTCATCGAAGTGTTGGGCTCAGCAGCATGCTGCACCCTGCAGCAAAGCAGGGGCACCGCAGCGAGGCCGCGGCATGCGTACAGTCGCTTGCGCATCGCCGCCGACAGACACGAGGCCGCATCCGCATCCCCAGCAGCAGCCTGGGGCGAAAGGCAGTCTCTTGCAGTACACGGTTCAAGTTGGACATCGTAGATCGAAATCTTGACCGGACCGGCGCGGCGGCCCACTGGCCTTCTTCGTGTGGACGTTGCCCTTGGGCACCGGCGCAAATTCCTTCGCCTCCAGCATTTAGGCTTAGGATTTGCGTCGGGTTTCCTGCAGCACACCTGCACAATGGCCTTCTTCTTGTGCACGTCGCCCTTGGGCAGCGGCACATATTCCTCCGCCTCCAGATCAAACTCAGTCGCATAGGCGTCGCAGCGGCCCACCCGCTTCACCGCGCCTGTTTCAGCTCATGGCCATAAAACTCAGGAAACCTTGGAATCGCCGGCGGTAAGGCAGCCTGTGTTGCACATTGCATCATTACGCCGGCCACAAACTCATGTCAAAGATTACACCGTCGAGATTTCGGCAGACGAGCGCACCGCTGTTGGCCTCGATGTAGATGACGTCGCCGGGCAGCACCTTCTCCTTCTGCAGCGCGTCGTATATCAGCGGGTCCAGCTTCAGCTGCTTCGTCCCCTTCACCTGCGGCACAGATACTTGCATTTTTCACAACTATCCCTATAGCAGCCGCTCTGATGTTTTGTGACGCGTCACATCGGCGTCAGCACAGCCAGCTCAGATGCTTCATTCTTGCATGCAGCATCCAGCACAGGACAGAGTTCAGCAGGGAAGCATCTCCATCCCAAATCATGCCTACAGGAAAGCATGGCTTCTGGCGCAGCCTGAGCAAACATGGCTACGGCCGGCCTGGCGGTCAGTGGCATCCTGGTGCTGCATTCCGCAGCCCAAAAGGATCAGGCCATCTGGCATGCCGTGAGTCGCGTCTCAACCACCATAAAGCCGCAGATACTGACGAGCTTCTCACCGTGCGCGTGCTGATGACGACGCGGGAGATGGACTTCCAGAAGTAGCGGAGGAGAATGCTGAACCATTTGACAGACTCACCGTGCGCAGGCCGATGACCACGTGGGAGATGGCCTTCTGGAATCCGCCGCCGGGCGCCTCCGTCTCCTCCGGCGTCATCTCCGTGACCTCTCCCTCATACACCTCCTTGTTCTCCTTTATGCGCAGGCCTGCAGCGGATAGCATTGAGCTCAAGATCTGTCTTTCCCTGTCAGATGACGAGATGTTAGACTCGGCGTGGTCAGTTGGCATCATCAATGCAGCAGCTCGGCAGCTCCCCAATTCAGCAGAGTCTGGGCCGCGCATCGTCATGGCCTGTCAAGTGCGCATCAGTGGGAACCGTGACCGTCTTCAAGCCGTTAACATGTTGCACATCTGCAAGTCCGGGGAGGGCAGCTGTGCAGCGGTGTGGAACGCACCGATGGCTCTCCGAAAGTGCTCCATGAGGACCTCTGTCTTTTTGACCTCCGACGAGTACACCTCAGACCCCACCATCGGACAGAACGGCACCTGCAGCACGCCAAAAGTGAGGCAGCTGAAAATCAGCGGCTGATTGGTGTGCGGCTGAACGATGTGCAGCTGTCAGGTGGGTCGCCATGACACTGCGGAGCCCAAGAGTGTGCAGAGCCTCAGCGGGCGTGAACGGCCAGGCCTCAGGCTTCTTGGTCGGTGTGACACCAGATGCAGCAGCTCACCTTGGTGCCCAGCTCCTGTGCAATGCCGAGCGCCAGCGCCGTCTTACCAGAGCCGGGGGCACCTGCATGAGCGCGCCAAGATGTTGCATCGAGCACCCTGGAGCATGGCATATCCTCCTCCGCAGTGTCGAAGCCTGCTTGTGCCGCCCACAGTGGGCCCACCAAAAAAAAAAACAGCAGCAGCGTATGATGTGCACCTTTGCTCCAGCTCATCAAATGCACTACACATCACAGCAGCCAGCACCATGCATGTGATGCATGTGCTCCGCGGCTCCTCACATTGTTGCCAGCTTCAGGACTGCTTGTACGCTGTTCCAGGAATCGCATCTCACGACCGACTCCAGTGTCTTACCTGTGAGCAGCAGCGCGCGGCCGGCCATCTTCTTCGCCCGGATCATGTCGACAACGATGCCGCACGCCTCGCGCGCGAGCTCCTGCCCCACGAAGCCGGCCGCCAGCACCGCAGCAGTGCCATCCTCGGCGAGGCCCAGGCCCTTGATGTGGGTGTGCGTCGCCACGCGCTGGGCCTTGGTGGTGGAGGCCACCTCCTCGATGCGCATGGCTCACCAAAATTGGACACGGCCGCCGCTGCGCCGCGGGCTGCGCGCCGCTGCCGCCCCTGGGGCGCTGGCCTGCTGCGACAACCTGCTCGGGCGATCGGTGAACAAGGCTGCCCGAATCAGCGGCGTTCACGACCTTGGACGCTTCGCAGAAGGCGCTGCACTAAGCTGAACTGTCGGAGTTAGCGAGTATTAAACAAGCCTGCGCCGCGACGGTGCAGGAGCAAGAGTTGGTATACTTGAAGGGTTGTTCGATGTATCTGAAAGGGAAGGTTTCAACTCCTGGCAGCCCTATTCAATGCTGCGAAGAAGCAAATATATTGGCGATCGAAAGGATGCACTTTCTGCAGCACCGTCCGCAGAGACTGCCAGGTTGTGCAGGCTCGGCAGACTCAAAGCGTTCAAGTCCGTCAAAGGCAAGCAAGCGGAAGTGGGAGTGCACAGCTGCCGGTGCGCCGAGGCAAATCCCGGCTTGGAAAAACCCTGAAAGGGCAGCTGGCCAGCTCTGAGCGGGAAAGTTGAATGGGAGAGGAGCAGAGGACAGAAGCGAGGCTGTCTGAGGGTGCTCCATGTTGCTTTCGATCCACTAACATTGCCTACACGCGTTGCAAAGGTACGTCCGCACCACCGTCAGTGCAGGAACAAAACATCTGAGACGACAAGCACATAGCACTGCGCACGCGGTAAATAGCAACACCTTCTAGCCAGTACGCTGGGATGAGGCCCGCCGTAAGCTTAGGGCAGTAATTTCGTGTGTTTTGTGCAGTCAGGCAGCAGACATTCAGCTCTGCTTGCAGGCGCCGCCGGCCTGATCCTCCAGCTCCCCCTCTGTCGCCTCCTCGTCTCGGAGGTCAGCAGTTTGGCCTGCATGCGGCGCCGTGCCGTTGCCGCCGACATCCGCTGCCGCGGCCGCCGCCGCTGGCTCTGCTGCCGCTGCCGCCTGCTGCTGCGCGGGCGAGGCGGCCTGGCGGTCGACCGGCGCCGGCGGTGGAGTCGCGGCGTTATCTGGCTGCGGCGCTCTGTCGGGCTCCGCCCTGTGCCTGTGCGTACACGAGATTTGGCGTCAAATTGTGCATCTGCCGTGCTGAGGCGTTGCGCTGCGTTGACGCCATGCTGGTAGCCTTCGACAAGCGGACCAACGAGCCACCGTACCAGAACATACAAACACAAGTGTGGACACGAGCTCACCCCAAGTCCGAGGCGACTGCTGCGGCGACCGAGGCCGAGGCCGTGGCCGCCGCCGCCGCACCGGCGCTGGGCAGATTGCCGCCCGCGCCGTCGCTGGGCAGCTCTGCACCCTGTCCCATGTCCGGCTGCCGCTCCGCCAGCACTGGGCCGGCCGACGAGGGAGACGCGGCCGCGGCCGCCACCGCCGCAGTGTCTGCGGACTTGCCCGCCGCCACAGAGTCGCGGCCCAGTGAAGGCACCGCCCCGCCTCCCTCAGCGGGATCGGCGGCATCGGGCTCTGTCGGCGGCGACGCCGTGCCCTTCGTCTCTTGCAGGTGCGCCTGCGCCGCCGCGATGGCCGCCTGCAGCGCCGCGCTGTGGGACCCAGAACCGGCCTGCGCCGGAAGGTTGTCAACAGCCTCAGCACACATCAGCTCCATGCCAGCTGATGAGGCGGCAGTGGTAGCCTCAAGACAGCAGCGACAGCGCGGTGAGCACGCAATCGAGTCCGCAAGCAGGCAGGTCTGATGCACACCTGAGGGGAGGCTGCTGGCGCTGCTGGCACTTCCGCTGGCGCGGCCGTCGTCGTTGGCGGCAGCGCGGCGTGCGCGGCACCGAACGCCTGCGCGGCACCAGGCGCCGCAGCTGCCGGCGATGCTGGCGCTGCCTGCGGGATCGTTGTCTGCGGGGTCGCCGCCGAGGCGGTGGTTGGGGACGCCGGCGGCGCCGACGCCGTGGCCTGGCTCGGCGGAGTTGGCAGCTGCGGGTTGACGTCAACAGCGGCGCCGGCCTGCGCGGCCGGTGGCCACGCCGGCGACGCCGGCTGCTGCTGGCGCGATGGCGACGGCGGCGACGGCGCGGCGGGCGGCGGCGACCGCGGTGCGTTCGGCTGGCCCAGCTCCAGCACCTTTGGGCCCAGCCCCGAGGAGATCTCCCGCGTGCGCACCCAGGTGGCGTCCCACATGCTCTGCCCCGCTGGGTTCTGCGCATCCAGACATGCCCTCTCACCGTCTGCAACAGCGATTTGCTCTTCGCGGTCCGCTGGCTGTCGTCTTCTGCTGCGGGTCTGCGTAAGTGAGGCCTGCTGCATTGTGTCTGGGTCTTTCGGCAGTGCTCGAGGAGCAGGGACCATGGTTGCAACTTACGCAGATTTCAGCTGAAGAGAACAGTTCAAATCCTACCTTCCAAGTCGGCACCAGCACACCGCTGCCGTGCATGACCATGAGCGTGTTCTTCAGCGCCTCCGGCACATGCTCCACCAGCTCGTCGCTGCGGCTGTTGGTGCACTCCTGCAAATACGAGGCGCGTATTTTCTCCGGCATGCGCTTGAGGAAGCAATTGATGAGCTTGTGGGCTGCGAGCCATGGCTTGGCGCGCTTTGGCATAAGAACAATAAGCAGCGAGAACATCAGCAAAGCAGTCGCAAGTGTGACATGCGAAGCAGTCAGCAACCGAAGCAAAGATTTCGAAGCTTCAGCAGCACACCTGGAGCACGCGCAGAATGCGCAGCCACAGGTCCGAGAACCCCGGCAGCTTTGCCGTCACCGGCAGCGACTGCAGCAGCGCCTACGGGGGCATGAAGATTTGTTCAGTTTGAAACACTTGCAAAGTCCGGCAGAGGCTTGTAACTGTCTGTCCTGACAGGCGCGCCCACAACTACCCGTCTGTCCCGCAGCCATCCCGTCTGCGTGTGCTCCTCAACTGCCGCAAGTTCATCTGTGTTGTCCTACGCACCCTGCGCAGCGGCCCGCACCTTGTTGAGCGCGGCGACGGCCATGCGCAGGGTCTTGCCGGCCTCGGGGAAGTCGCGGGGCCGAGCCGCCAGCAGCGCGTTGAGGTCCGACACCAGCGGCAGCACCAGGTCCCCCATCGCGCGCAGCCACAGCTCGCCCGCCAGCCCCATGCGCTCGCTCATCACCAGCATCCTGTTGCCGCATATACAACCATCCTGATGCATTCTGGTATGATTGAATCTCATAATATACCAAAGCGCAGCCACAGCTCGCCCGCCAGCCCCGTGCGCTCGCTCGTGACCAGCATCCTGTCGACGTACATGAATCGCATCTTTGAGTGCGGGTGGATATCTCAGGATCTAGCAAGTGACGCACAGCCACAGCTCGCCCGCCAGCCCCGTGCGCTCGCTCATCACCAGCATCCTGTTGAATGTTTACATCAGAGCTCAACCAGCAGGCCTCGTCCGCAACGGAAGCTGACGAGCGCAGCTGCAGCTCCCCAACCAGCCCCATGGGCTCATCAGCAGCATCCTGGTGCCAAGCAGGTGACGCAGTCTCCGTGCACAAGTGGGAGCTGTGGAAGGCACGAGACCACGCAGCCGCAATGCAGCAGTGGGCATGTTGCATGGACCTGGCTGGGCAGCATATCAATGCAGTCTTGAGTCGAGGACCAGTGTTGCACAGTGGAACTCCTTCACATGCATCTTGCAGCGCCGCACCCAGTGAGCAGCAGGGCGGCCTGGTTGCGCAGGTGGCCATTGGGCTCGTGGCAGATGCGCGTGACGGCCATGACGGTCGCCAGCCACACCTCCTCCACCTGGTCGTGACAGCAGAAATCTGTTCTGAAACGCCCCCATCAGCCCATGGCGAGAGGCAGGTGCTCGTCAGCCACTCAGGAGCGAGAGACAGACTCCTGCAGGTCTTGGGGGGGGTCCCCAACATAGCGGCAGCCAAGGCAGAGGGGTTTGAATATGTTGCTGCGAACATGGTTGTAGGGCTGCTCTATGCGGTCGGTGAGGACCAAACCAACGTGCTTACCGCAGGCGGGTGATCCTCTGCCAGCGGCTGCTTGCAGCCGAACTGCTCAGCTGCGCCAGCGTCAGCGCCTGGCTGCTCTGCCGCTGGCGCCGCTGGCGCCGCCGCGGCTGGCGCCGCCTCCTGCGCTGCCGTCTTCTGCTGGCTGGCGCCAGACCGCCGCCGCCGCTCGCCAAATGCCACCAGCCACTGAAACATGCTCTCCAGCACCGACAGCGCCTTCAGCGACTTGTCTGGGTACGGGTCCTGCAAAAGAAGAAAACGCATCAGCCTGTGCACTGTGTTGCAATGTGCAGTCATTTGGAACAGTAGAATGGTCAATCTTGCGCGATACAATTCTCCCTCAAGCCCACATGGATCCGCAAGCACGAGACCTGAGCTGCCCCCTCATCCCAGCTTCAGGCAAGAGGGAACGGAAGTTTGCAATCGCGACGACGGAGCTGCAATACGAACCTTGCTGTGGCGGTCGAGAATGACGAGGACAGCCTCCAAGCAGGGGCCGTAGCTGGTCAGGCCGAGTACCGAGGCATCCGTCGCGAGCGCCAGTGCCTCAAAGGCCGTGTCCGCTGCGGCGGGCTGCAGGCTGCGTAGACCAGCGACGGCACACGTTCAGGTGATGACACAGGTGCGCTCAGAACGCACCTCTCACGGCAGCAGTTCGGTGACCTGCAAGACACAGGTTTCGGCAGGAGAGTGCAGTGCATCGATGCAATCGCGCTGCCCACCACCTCTGCAGCACACGACAGCGCACCTGGTCGTGGTGATGAGGGCGCAGACCGTCTGCAGACCGTCTGCAGACCGTCTGCAGACCGTCTGCAGACCGTCTGCAGACCGTCTGTGGATATGCGCCCCACTCGTCTGCACCAGCTGCAGCACCTGTAGACAAAGGCAGTTCAAAATTTGCAGCCGAAACTCGCAATTTGAAACAGCAGTTACTCCGACGTCGAGCAAATCAGCTCTCAGGAAGCAATGATGCAGCTGGCAAAGCCAGACAGCTGGCATCACGGGACACACCACACTCGAAATACTTGTTAGCAGCCCACAACTCTTACACAGACGGTTTCATCAGAGGCCACACCTGCTGCGCAATGGGCTCGGCGAGCTCCCAGGCGACGTTGGGGTGCAGCCGGAGCAGCAGCTGCAGCGAGGCCAGCAGCGCATCCGCAACGTCCTCCCGGTACGCCAGCAGCCGGCCCGCCACCCGCAGCAGCCCCAGCGCCGCGCGCTGCACCAGCGGCCCTGTGGTGGAACACAGGTCATGTTTAGGTTTCCACAAAGCGCAATGAGTGCAGTAATGGCTTCCTGGCACACCAGCAGCCGTCCCGCGATGCGCAGCAGCCCCAGAGCCGCCTGCTGCATCAGCGGGTGTGCAACAGAGCTGGATGCGGGCAGACAGCAGGCAGGTTTGCTATCACAGAATGGGGTTTTGTTGCTATTTCGCAGGATATGCTTGCAGCCGGCCTGCTACATGCAGCAGCCCCATCGCCGCTCGCGCAGCAGCAGCCCTGGCTTCAAGATACGCATCGAAGTGGCCTTGACTGCAGCTAGGCTGGTTGCAAAGTGAGGTGCATGGCTGGGCAACTCGAAGCCTTCCATCAACATGCCGGCAGCAACTTTGCACAGGAACAAATCCCAAACTAGAAGCCCTGATGGTGCCAGAAGGCCGAGATCTGTGCAGGCCACACACCTGGTGTCGTCGTGGCCTCTGCGCTCATGACGCCGGCGAGGGCGTCGTGCAGCAGCGGCCACAGCAGGCCCGCCCGGTCGCGGTTGCGCAGCGCCATCGTGAGCAGCAGCTCTAGGCACAGCTGCGGTATTATGACAGGAGGCGTCACAACGAGTTTCCAGTTGGCTGCTAACATGCATCCCCACGCTGTACATCTCTTTGCAAGACATACTTTGGCGGTGCATTGACTGTGTGTCAAGGCACATCCTTCACCCTCATAGAAGTGTACTATCCTGCTTTGTAATTAACTGTGTATCATGCCCGCAACTCAGCTCTGAAGTGTTTGTCGTCGTCTGCGGCGGCGCTGCACACTACCGCCTTGCCCACGTCACAAGACACATGGTTTCAACGTATGCACGCTGGGACCACTCTTACCTCAGCCGTGTCGGTGTCGCCGTCTGCGGCGGTGCTACCACCGGCGGCCCACACGACCGCGCGCGCAAGCGCCAGCAGGGCGTCCGGCCGCAGGTAGGCGCAGTCCGCAAAGACGGCGGCCACGTTGCAGGAGCGGATGCACTCCATGGTGCGTGCCGTGGCAGCCGCCTCGCGTTCTGACACCTCGGGCCCACCGCCCTCGCTGCCGTCGATGCTGATGAGGCTGCGGGCAGCATGGAGGTGTCTCAGGATTTGGAAATCGGCACGGCCCAGCAGGGTATGCTCTTTTGATCTTTGATCAAGCCGGCAAAGCTGAGGCGACTACCGGACGCTGCGTCCGCTGCCGTGCCTTCCTGCAGGAAGCGTAGTTGGCAAGCAAGTCTGGATGCACAACAACAGCCAGCGGCTGGGACGGCGTAATGGGACATGGCAGCTCTGCTGCGGCGCGGTCGTCCGGAAACAAGCAGACAATGCGATGGCGTGTCCATTTGCTTTGATTTTCGGTTTTCGTGTTGGAGCTTCCTCAGGGAGCCACCTGTTGAAAGCGCGCGTGGAGAGGGAGCCAGAGGAGGAGGAGCGCGTCGGCGCCGAGTGCTTTCTGGCTGTGAATCTGATTAAAACAAGTCTTTCAGCAATCCAACCCTCTCGTAATCTGAAGTCAGCACCACTTAGGGCGCGCACCTGTTGAAGGCGCGCGTGAACAGGGAGCCGGAGGAGGAGGACCGCGTCGGCGCGGAGGGCTTGGGCAGCCGCGCAGCGGCGGCCTCCGGTGCCTCGCCCTCCGTCGCGAGCAGCGTGGGCGGCAGCAGGCCCAGCTTGTGCAGGCGCGTGACGCACTCCATGATGTCCCGCCACCCCGCGCGCAGGCTGTCGCCGTACCTACGAGTGCAAAACGGCGCAGCACTGTTTGAGTAGCCCCAAATGATTAATGCTTTTTCCCTCATGATTTTGTGCTACGATCAGAGGCTCACTGTCAGTGCGATCAATACAGAATGCAAGCGATGCAGAAACGGGTGATTGCGGTCAGGTCAAGGTGACTGATGGGCAAAATGCGCACTGGTTGGCGATGGTGAAGACGGCCTCCGCGGCAAGGCGCGCCTTGTCCGACTCGCCGAACGCGATCGCAGGCTTCGCGGCCGCCGGATTGAGCAGCTGCGTGTACCGGTTCAGCGACGCCACCAGGTTGTCCATCACCTGGTGGCAAACAAAATGGAAGTTCCAATGTATGTACAGACAGATGTTGTCCATACAGCCTGGGCCTGAGCAGTGGTGCGGCCATGAAGGGAGATGTTCAGCTTTGCATATCGTTTGGAGACATTTCGTCTGGAGGTCAAGCACTTATGGGCTTGGCACAAACCTCGTCGACGCGGTGGAAGGCGGCAATGCGGGCGGCGTGCATGAGGCCGCCCAGCGCGGTGGACACGATGGCGCCCGCATCCGCATGGTCCAGAACCACGCTGACGGCCGCCACCGTGGGCCCCCACAGCAGCACGAACATGTCGCGCTCCAGCCGCGTGGAGCCTGCAGGCGCTCATAGATTATGTCAGGCGATGTGCGCGAGCAACAGTCGAGTCACTGTTGAGAGACCAACAGCGGCCAACTGCAAGAAGCACCGCCGGTTGCGCCTGCCACCAGGATGTGCATCTGAAGAGCCCTTTGCCAATAGCAAGAATTGCACATCTGTGCTTCACATTCGTGCTGCACTTCGCTGTGCTGAAGCTCGGTGGATGTGAGAGCCTGCCGCACCTTCCAGCGGCGCCTCGACCATGACGCCGCGCGGCTGGCCGGAACACCGCTGCAGCTCCGTCCACAGCACCGGGGACACCTCCAGCGTGAAGGCGGCGGCCTCGGACGTCAGCTTGATCTCGTTGCGACGGATGCTGGCGAAGATGGTGGTCAGGAAGGGCTCTGGCAGGTTCTGGCCGTCGTCGATGCCGCTGTTGTTGCGGATGAACTGCTCCAGCGTCATCTTCTTCTTCACCTGAGCAGCGACGGCCAGGCGCAATGTTCAGGTGGCGAGGCCGAAGATCCGCAGACAGCTGCCAAGACTCTGAGCATCCAGGGCAAGGTTGCCGAAGCAACCTTGCAGGAAGGTTTGGCGCAGCCCTTGCGACCTTTGCAGCGACAACATGTGACACCTGGACGAACATGGTGCTTGTTCTATGTGCCCAACAGGGGCGGCCTACTTGTTATTTTGTCAATCGGTATTGAGCATCATGGCGGAGGACTACTGACGAGCTGTATGCAGATCTGGATTATGAGGTCAGAAGGCAGTTTGTCTGTACCACAACTTGCCTGCTTATTGTGCTGGTCGGTGTTGAGCATGATGACGGAGTAGGACAGCACGTAGGCTGCGTCGGCGTTTCGGAACACGTCGGGGCATTGGCCGTGGTAGCCGCTGGAAAAGGCCTCCAGCACGCGCGCGATCTTCTGCGCCTCGCCCGGCAGCCGGAACGACTGCAGGAACATGCGCAGCGACGAGTCGAAGTCCAGCCCTGCGACGCAAATGATCGGGCTAGGCTTGGATCAGCAGGCTCGAAAGGAATGGTCCTTGACACATGGAGACATGGCGCAGATGCAGCAGGATGAGCGGCATCACAACCTTGATGATATTGCAGGGCGCTTGCCTGCAAAGTTGAAGGTGTCCACGAAGTTGGCGAGCACGGACAGCCAGAACTCGGATGGCTCGCCCAGCAGCTCGCCGATGGTGGTCTTGGACAGGCTGGGGCACACGCGCAGGAAGCGCGCCACCTCCCCCGCATCCAGCTGCTCGCTCATCAGCCCCATCACCTGTAATTGTTATCGTACTTGACTGCGGCACTGAAAGTACAGAGAAATCGGCACAGGAAGCGCGCCACCTCTCCCGCAGCTGCACGCTCATCAGCCCCATCACATGCAGAAACATGCGGACATTTCTACTGGAGTAGGTTGCAAACACAACCGTTCAGCATTCGATGGTTTCATGACGCCGTGTCTGGAGGCACGCGGCACGGCAGACTCTGTGAGGCCACATTGTGGTTTGACGAGCTTGGCCGCCACCAGATCCTGGAGGCACTTGGCAGCCTGGTGTACAGGTGGGTGTCAGGTACCGCGCGTGACTTCCGACATGCTTCGCTGGCCCCCTCACTACAGCCCCAGAATGCTCCCACCTGCAGATACTGGAAGCCCTTGCGGTAGTCGCGGTTGAAGTGGTCTGCCGCGACCGTGAGGCGCTGCTTGACCTGCTTCTCCGCCCGCGCCGTCAGCGCCAGCGCCGAGTCACCTCCGCCACCGCCACTGCTTCCGCCTTCCTCCATGTCCGCGATCTGCGGCGGCGCTGGGCGGCCAAACACGAGCGCATCCCACACCGCGCGAAGCTGCTTCTGCGACACGGGCTGCACCACCGGCTCCGCCTCTGCGTCCCAGCTGCTGCTGCCCTTGCACCTGTGAGAGGCAACGTCGGCAGCGTTGGCAGATTATTGGACAGGATTCGAATCCGCTGTTGTGTTCGATTGCAGCCGCTGAGACTCCTGTGATGTGCGCCTTCGTGTCTGCAGGTGACCTAATGCACTGGCGCCTACGGGATGCGTGCCTGCAGGTTCCACTGGTTATTTGGAGCCTCACGCTCATATGGCAAGACCCTAGCGTGCAATGCCCTCAGAGCAGACACAGAAAGTGCTACTCACGAGGCGGACAGCGCGGACAGTATAGAGAAGAGGCCCTCCAGCGACAGCAGGTGCACGGAGCCGAGCGGGCAGTTGACGGGAAACGCGGTCTTGGACAGCAGCGACGCAATGGCCTCGAACAGGTTGCTGCGCTCGATGCGGCAGTCCAGGTTCAGGTACACATTGTGGATGAAGGACAGCTGGTTGCAGAAGTCCAGCACGCCCTACGGGTATAGAAGAAGGGCGTGTGAAAAAACACATTCACGTTCTTTGCGGGATACCCGGCAACATGTTCATACATGTATTTGAAGGACGCAATGAGTCTCGGGCGGGTGAAGCCTGCATGTGCGGCAAGCACGGCATGATGACGCTCGGAGCGCAGAGGAACGTTGGCCCGTGCCTGCCAAACAAGCAAAACCGTACAATTTACAATCGCCACCCACCTCCAGCGCGGCCTCCTGCTGCTCGATCTTGACGATGCCCTTGCCCTCCGCCAGCTTGAGCAGGATGTGGGAGATGAACGTCTCCAGCTGCAGCAGCATGTGCCGCCCCAGGTGGCAGTACAGCGTCAGCACCACCTGCGCCCGGAAATAGTATACTAGAGGACTACTGAAAGAGATACATACGTTTGCGCCTCCAGCTGCGGCAGCATGCGCCGCCCCAGATGGCAGTACAGTGTCAGCACCGCCTGCAATGGCACGGCAGAACGACATTGTGTCTCTGGGTGTCGTGCACAGAAGGATCAAGAGCGATGGCGGCGGATGTTCTGGCTGACGTTTGCATGGCAGGAAGCTGCCAGACAGCCTCCACGTGAGGATGGCAGAGGGACACATGCACGGTGTTCTCAAGCTGGCAACGAGAGGTTGACAGGCGGATGCAATGTTGTGGCACCTGACAAGAGCCGGAGAGGCAGGCCAGGTTGGGCGCGCAGGCCGCCCGCGACAGCGCGACAAACAGGTCCTCCTGCAGCACCGCCATCAGCGCCTCGTGCCGCTCGAAGGCTGCGGCGCACAGAAAAGAATCCCTATCAAAACCGTTGTCTAAGACTCTATAGAAGACACACAGTTCGCAGTCAGCTGGTGGGTGCGGTACTGTCAGCAAGTGTTGTTCGAAAAGAAGCGCTGGACATCTGGCATGCAGTCTACTCTACAGCTCATTCTGAAGTCAGCTTGCCAACTCGCTTGTCGCCCAGACCAGACACGCCCTGCTGCAGCAGCGATCTGACTCTTATAGAGCCCTGGACAGACCAGCATCGAGACGCGACAGCACACAGGAGGCTGGGCAGAGCCTGCGCAAGTTGCGTTACCTGCGCCGCCGGCATTCAGCGCTGCGTTCATGGCCTCCAGGCCGAACTCGTTGAGGTCAGTGTGCACGCCCTCCATGTCGCTGGCGATGAGCGACACCAGGTACCTGCGTGCAGATACGGCTCGTGGGCAACGTGAATGGACTGAAAGCGAGACACCTGTGAAACGAGAGCCCCGTGCTTGGCCTTCAGGAAGCACACGCACCGCAACTCAATGTGCCAAACCCTGTCCATGTCATGCGCCGGCGGCAGCTGAGGTGAAGTGTGCGGGTCGGGAAGGAATAACATTCCTTTGATCTCATATTGAGACTTTGGGCTCACCCCAGAATCTCCACCGCGCAGCTGAGGCCGTGCTCGACGTCGCTGCCGTCCGCAACCACCTCCGGCGTGCGCGCGCGGATGGGCGCCAGCGGCGCGACTGACACCGTGTGGTGCGCGCCGGTCCAGTCGTGCACTGCGCAGTAGAGTCAGCATCACATTGACATGGTGCATAGCAGACTGCATTTCGACAGCATCTTGACCACCAACATTGGGCGTCCAGCTCTGCATGCCGACAGCTGGCAGACAGGCATGCCTGACCTTGCAATAGGACACCCTGCGAATGGCTGAGCTGCCCTGTAGGCCATGCAGGAGCATCCTGACTGTTGCATCCTGACCATTGCAGAAATGTGCAGCTCACGAGAACGCAATTCCTGATGGAAAACACAGCACAAGCCTATAGTAAGCACAGGCGCCCACCTGCAGCTTTGGTGCCGGAGCCCTCCTGCATTGTGGAGGACGACGGCGCGCCAGCGCAGGCGCCCGGCTGCGGCGTCGGCAAGCCGCGGCCCGCCGCCGCGCCGCCCATGGCGTCTGGCGCCGCAGCGGCCGCCGCCCCATCCAGCTGCGCCCCAGCACCACCGCAATTTGGCGACCCGGGCGCGGCCGCCGCGTCGGACCCGCCCCGCTGCGGGGTCGCGGCTGACGCCGTGCCTGCCCGCAGGGACGACGGGTCGCCGCCGTGGAAGGCCTCGGCGCCGGCGGCGATGTCGGACGCCAGCGGCGACGCCGCGGCCATGCGCGCGCCGGCGCCAGTGTGCATGCCGGAGGGCGACAGCGGCACCGCCGGCAGCTCGCCCAGGCGCCGGAAAATGATCTCCACCAGCTCCAGCATGATCTGCCGCGACGCCTGGGTCAGCAGCTCTGCGCAATAGTGGTACGATATCAATGGATGGACAAACCAGATTGCAGATGTGGCAGAAGGTCAGCCACCCGAACTCCATGATAAATCGGAGATGCAAATTCAAAGGTCTCCAATGGACGCTTGACAAGAATGGTGAAATTCGCAGTTGAACCTGCAGCCGGGAAAACCAACCCCAGACACCGACGCACCTGACATGTCCTTGCTGCGCTCCGTTTGGTAATGGCCAATGCGGAAGCACGCATGGAATATGTCAATGATGTTGTCGTTGGTCAGGTAGTCGCCGCCGGGGCAGCGCACGCACGAGGACAGCACCTGCAGGGTTTAGGCGGGGACAGGCAGTCAGTAGTCTTCGACGTGCACGGCTGAGGAGGACAGCGTGCATGCAGGGCCAAGAGCAGTATCGATAACATGCTCAGAAGGAGCCAAGTTGCATTGCACCACAAGCTCTTGGCACGCGAATGCTGCAACGACCATTTGGTGCACCTGCAGGATCTTGTACAGGACGACCTCGTCCGAGGCGGGGTCCGTCGCCTCAAACTTGCACTGCGTGATCGCCTCTGCCGTCTTGTACATGGCGTCGGCCACGCCGTGCCGCGCCATGCCTGGCAGTCGCAGGACCCGGCAATTGTCAGCGACAAGCATGGACTATATTGGATCATGGACACGTGTATGGACATGGCTGCATGAATCACAGGGCGTGCACCGAGCACTCACCAAGGATGTTCTGGTCGAGCATGCGCCGCACGGCTCCCAGTGCACAGCCGGTTATCGGGCCTGCGAGCACAGGCGCGCAGGATCAAGGCCACATGCATGCTCAGCATGTCCAAATTCCTTGGCTTCACAGACGATCTCCATCTGCTGCCATGCAGGCGAGTGTGGCCTTGCGCGCGGCGCACCTGAGGTTTCGGGGCTGCGGATGACTTCCAGGAAGGGCGCCATGTACTCCAGCGGCTGCACGGCTCTCCAGTCTGCGACGAAAGCCCGACAAACGCCGTCATGACATTTTCGTCATCACATGCGGCGTCCATGCAGACGCTCCCAAGCGGAGCTGATTGCTAGGCAGGGAGCCATCTTGACGTTACGAGGCTCGGCGCAGGCGTGATCCGGCGCTCACCTGACCACTTGAAGATGCGGCGGCGCAGCAGGCGGAAATCCTCCAGCAGCGGCTCGTCACCCAGGTCATCCTCCTGAAATGTGTCGGCGCGTCACATGAGCATGACGGAAGGACTGGAAGCGTGTGCATCTGTGCCATTCAAGAGCATAAAACTGTGGTTGGAAGTTTACAAGGGCTTGAATGCCGCAGGCAGTGCATGCTGCGGACATGGACGCACCGTGGTGTAGCGCATCGGCACGAGGGACCACTTGCTGTTCTGCCGCATAGACGCCAGCACACCGGCGATCTCCGCGTTGAGCAGCAGCGCCATGGACTGGCCGGACTGGTGCCCTGCCATTCTGGCACACTGTGCTGGCTCTGCTGCGCTGCTCAGGTGTTGCTGCCTCAGCACCTGGCCTGCATGTGGAGTTCGGCTTGAGGGTGCGCCGATGACTGCAGTGCCATCACAGGATACAAATGCTAGCAGCAGTCAGCGGCTGCCGATCGTGCAGACCGATTCGCGCCCGCTGTGTGATCAATCTGTTCTTGGAGTCTCACATAGAGACACGCAAAGTTCTTTGACGCGAGCGAGCACCAGCCTGGTCAAGCTCCGGCACCCCTAACGCATGCAATCAGAGTATGTATCTGCGCTTCACTCGCACTCGCGCGGGCATGTCTGGCCCTGGGGCTTGGAGCTGGGGGCGATGATGGACAATTGAATCAAAGAGAAGTTGCCAGAAAGCCGTAAAGGCCTATTCACACCGGAGGTTCGCTTCAGGCAGATCGGAGCGCTAAACCCTAGAATTGCCCTTCGACTAGGGTTGGCAGTTACCGGAAGTTAGGGCCGGTTACGGTTACGGTTAACGGTTACTACGGTTACTAACCAAATCCCGCCGGTTACCTGCTCCGTTTGTCCAAAACTCTTCGGAAACGAACTTTTCC
>JAABUW010000512.1_pt1 | contig 76639 bp, 124 predicted proteins | sample 5560081 | NCBI WGS metagenome assembly JAABUW01 (sample SAMN10711882, study PRJNA513363) | rock metagenome | isolation source: Antarctica rocks | place: Antarctica: Victoria Land, Knobhead sud | reverse complement strand
CCTCTCCCCTCTCCCCTCCCCTCTCTTCTCCCCTCTCCCCTCTCTTCTCTACTTGCCTGCTGATCCCTCATCAGGCGCAACCCAAACATCATCCTGATGGATTACTACGACTCGAACGGTAACGCCCCTTTCGATCTCGTAGCGAGTCTCAACGGGATAGCGGCACCTCCCAATACCGTTACAGCGGGCTCGGTGGGTTCGACGGATTCGGCGGGCTCCAGGGGGGGCGCGAGCAGTACAGCCGCGAGCGCGCAGACTGCCTCTGTGTCCGTGAGCAAGTTGAGCGGGGCGAGGCCGGCTGCACTTGCTGGACCTGGAGTTTGGGTGGGGTTACTGGGATTGGTGGCTGGGGCTATGGGAGGGGGGTTCTTGTATGCGATATAGCGGTACTGTAGCTCAGTAGGCATCAATCATCACTGTCACCATTATCATGATCATCTGCAATGCATTGTCATGGGAGTTCAAAACGTTAAAGGTTGTCGAGCGCGTCGCGCAAAGGGGCGGAGCGATGACTGGGCTGCGTCCAATTGAAAGGCCAGATCCTGCACCATTCCGGCTCTTCATCACTGGGTCGCTTGCTCGCTGAGCTGAACGCCATGCAAAAGTCTCCAGTCCGCCCTTTCCACGCCCACAGTCCGCCCTTTCCGCGCCCACACTGCCATCATGAACCAGGATACGAACTCATGTTCCCGGACCGTCTCCCTTGCTGCAGCATCAAGGCATATCGGAACGGGATTTCCTAGGCAACTCCCTCGAAAGCTTCACTGAGTCATGAGAGGAAGAAGTCTCGTTTCAGCTCGTCCCGGACCGGGCCGTTGATGGGCAGGGTATCGAAGGTCGTCCTCATAGTCGGATCGGCGCGGAAGATCGGTTGGTCCGTGTGTCTCGGCGTAGCAGCACCGTTGCCGTTCTCAATGGAAGCAGTGAGTGGATTGGCGGAGGGGTCATCGCCGCGGATCTACTTTCGTCACTAGCTGTCAATTTCTTGAGGAAAGATAGGACCAACGGTGGATATCGATGGCGAGTCCCGGAAATGTGTCCGTCTAGGCGACTCTATTCTCTCATCAGTCCCTCCAACATCTGACATGGTATGATGATGTAGACCCTACCGATCCCGCCTATAGTCCCCTTCACAGCTGGCAATCCAGGTGGTCTCCGCCAGCTGTTCGTGTTCCCCGCATTGGAGGTGTGGCTGGAGCCGACCTCACTTTCCCGCCCAAGGGTTTGGGAGCGGTCTCGATGTTGAGCTGGGGTATGGGAGGAGTCGTGGGCGGTAGAGGGGGGACGAGAGCGGTCGCGGAGGGATTGTGTTGGGGTGTCGGACATGCTCGCATTCGCTTGTGAGATGTCAAACGCGAACAGCTGGGATCGCATGCTCTGATTCCACCGTGTTGAAAGCGTGGAAGTAGGACCAGATAAGGAAGTTGGACCATTCTTGTTTGAAACCGGATTGTGAGATTTTTCGGTTTTCATCCTGTGGTAGCAAGCAAGAACCATGGCATCCCTTCTCAAAGCGTTCACCGAGCTCGCAGAGGCCAAAACGGATGGCAAGGGCAGGTCGGAAGTGAGTCAAGCAGTAGATGAAGATGGGGAAAAGACGAAGCCGCGGCGGGACAAGGTGCTCTTGATCTGCTCGAGAGGGGTCACTCTGCGGATGCGACATCTCATGCGGGATCTCGAGATCTTACTACCACACACAAAGAAAGGTAGGTCTCCCTCCGTACCTCTCCATCCGATTGGCTGGACACTGATGCACTCGCTCCGCTCGGCAGACTCCAAGCTCGACTCCAAATCCTCCCTTCACCTTCTTAACGAGCTCTCCGACCTCCACTCCTGCACAAACACGCTCTACCTCGAAGCCCGCCGACACGAGGACCTCTACCTCTGGCTCTCACGTTCTCCCAACGGTCCGAGCGTGAAGTGTCATGTCCAGAACGTACATACCATGGACGAGCTGAAGATGACGGGGAATTGTCTGAAGGGAAGTCGAGGGGTTTGCGTGTTTGATGGCGCCTGGGAGGGGGAGGAGTGTTGGAGGTTGATGAAGGAGATGTTTACGCATGTGAGTGGTGCTCGTTTAGATGAACGGCGTAGATGGATAGCTGATCGTTGTTGGGTGAGACAGGTGTTTAGCGTGCCAAAGACGTCGAGGAGGTTGAAGCCCTTTGTGGATCATATCATGGTGTTCTCCATTCTGGATAGCAAAGTCTGGTTTCGGAACTACCAGGTGGGCCAGTGGTCTTCCAAAAGCTGGTCTTGCTCCCGCTCACTCGCCTATCCTTGTCTCTTTCCCCGCCTCCGCTCTCCTATTCGCCTCCATCCTACTCCTCCCTACATTGTCGCCATTCCCCTTCGGTCCCGCCTCTCCTCGTTACCTTCCTCTCTCCCCCGCCGTCGCTCCTCCCCCCCTCCCTCCCAGATCATCGAGAAAGACCCCCTCCACCCCTCCGGCCCCCCTCAATCCTCCCTGATAGAAATCGGACCCCGCTTCGTCCTAACCCCAATCCGGATATTCGAAGGTTCCTTCGGTGGCCCCACAGTCTTCGAGAACCCCGAATTCGTCAGTCCCGCGAGCGTGCGGGCGAGTATGAAGAGGGATGCTGGCCATAGGTATCGGGGACGGAAGGAACGGGAGGGTGAGAGGGGGGAGAGGGGAAAGAGGAGGAGGGAGGAGGTGCCGGAGGATGAGTTGGGGAGGGGGAGGGTCTTTGCGTGATGGCTGGTTAGACTTTGCGTGGCGAGCATATGAGAGCTGCGTGGCGTGTGTCACAGACCTCTCTCTGCAGTACTTTGAGGCTCGAGAACCTGCTCAACCGATTCCGCGCCTCGGTAGTTTCGGTTCACTCAAGCTACAGAAATCGCACATCACCATCTTTCATTCAGTCACAGCATGGCGCCCAGGATCGTCCTGGTATTCTATCAGGCTGATCGGCAGTCAAATCTCCTTGTGTTGTAAAAGGATCCCGAGCGTGACACCGTTGCATTTCGTAAAACAGAGGATCCCGCAGCCCCGCAAAGTCTAAGCCCTCAGCAGCATCCTCACCGCCTGCTCGCAAACCACCTTCCCCTCCCCCTCACACACCCAATGCCCGATTCCCTCCACCTTCTCCCACCCCACCAATGCCTCTTCCCCCGTGACCTCCTCCGCCAACCCCCTCTGTCCCTCCGCCCATTCTTCATCCTCCGCCATCCTCCTCACGCTACTGATCACTACCGCTGGTCTCCCCCTCGGGTATTTCCTGAAACTCTCCAACAACGCCCTGAAGGACGCCGAGGTATGCGAATGGGAGTCGAATGTCTCTTGCAGACGGGCTTTCTCAATGCTCTCGTTTAGCCGGACTTTACTTGGTAGAGGATGGGAGGAGGCGAGGACACGGGAGAGGGAGCTGGAACGGCGGAGGATGACGGAGGGGAAGCGCGAGAAGGAGAGGGGAGTTATTAGTGACGGGAGGAGACGGGTTGCGATTCGGTGGAATAGAAGGGAGGGGACGGAGAGGCCGCGGGGGGACTCGTTAAAGTAGGTTTGAGCGGTTTGGGCTTCGATATGGAGGAGGGAGTGGATAGCTTGGGGTCGTCGTGAGGCGAAGACTCGAGTGACCAGGCTGAGCACGCATCAGCAGCGGGAATCGAAGGAAAGGTAGACCCACCCTCCGTAGCCTTCCCCAACAAGCATGAACTTCCGCCCTTTGCTTTCCCCAGCTTGGTCCAATGCAAGCCACAGCGCATCCGCAACCCCACCGAGATCCGCATTACTCATGACCTCCGAGAACCCGTAGCCCGGTCTATCCCAAGTGCACACCCTGCCGAGTCCGCCCTGTTGCTGCAGGTCGAATATCCACCGACCGGGGTTCTCCGAATCCTCGGATCCCGGCGGGAGGGGGATGTCAAGCAGCGCAAGCGAGCCGGGCACACCTGAGGGAGATTCGTAGATGATTGTCGGAAGCTGCGTTTTCAAGCGAGATCCGCGGTTTCGTTCCAGAGTGGACTGAAGTTCCGATCGGTTGGTTGGAGGCGGATCGGTACATGCGAGGTGGACTGTGACGGGCCAAGGTGAGGAAGGGGGTTTGACGGTCACGAGGCGTGACGAAGCGGATGGCAGCGGTATGGCACGGTCGTATGCTGAGATAACGAGGTCGACGAGGAGCAGCTATGCGGGACATCCAGTCTCAGCGACCTCGACAGCTAGACTTGGTCTCTCGCTCACGGTCACGAGGGTTACAGCAGCCAAACCCGCAACGAAGCCAGCTACCCCGCTGATGAACGCCACAAACCGCCCCCAGACACCCTTCCCTTGCATTCCGACCAGAGCCCGAGCGGTCGCCTCCTCGCCAGTCCGACTCTCCCGACTCGCAGCATCCGTCAACATCCTGACAACCCGCTGACTCTCGTTATACCGCGCTCGTCTCACAAGGTAGTTTGACAGCAGCGCGAAGAAAGCAGTTGCAGCTGTGAGGATGAAGGGTACGAGGATGAGAGGCGCGTGGGCGGATTTGAGCGGTGGTACCAGGAGGGCGAGCATGAGGATGGGGATGTGGAGGATGAAGGTGAGGAGGGTCGTGAGGAAGAAGAGGTAGGAGGGGTGGGAGAACTAGACGATGAGAGTGAGAACACCGTGACGTACTATCGTGACCGATGTCGGTCACGATGTTTGACGGATGATCACTCACGAAGACCACTCCGCCCAGACCGATCCAGGAGCCGATGACGGAAATCCAGAACTCGGTGAAGCCGCTTCCTCTGTATTAAGTCATTGTTAGTGGACGACAAAGGTGGCAGGAAGGGCAGGGAACGGAGGTAGATCGTGACAGCTAGAGGCAAGACGATATAATCTCGTTGCCAATGGGCCCCATCGAAAGGCACAAGGACAGAAGTCATCTCGACGCGTCCAGCATGACGCGGTGGGAAGTTCTGGAACCCGGATCAGAGTGTGTGAGCGGAAACTCACCGATACGGTGGCGATATGGCGCTGAAGTCGAAGATCGCATTGAGGAAAAGGATGAGTGTCATGACGAGCGACATGAATGTTAGGATGACGAGGGTGAAGAAGGCGAATTGCAGCGGAAGTGTGGTGAGGATTCGCTGTTTCACATCATATCAGCTCTGACTCTCCTGACTGCACTCCCGACTCACCCTCTGTCCCACCTTGCTGACCCTCGGCGCCTGCTCAACCGGTCCAGGCTTACTCGGCCCCGTCCCATACCCTCTAACGCTACCCGCTACACTCCGTCCTCCGACCGAGGTCTTCCGGTTGCGCTGATGGTGGTGATGGTGGTGGTGCTGGGGCGTGTGAGAGGAGGAGGACGATGGTGGGATGAGGGAGGTGACTTCGGTCGGTGACCGCCGGGTCGGAGTTTCAGACGAGGATCGGGAAGATTGGGGTGGGGAAGGCATGACGTCGGTTGAGCTTTGACTAGTGTCGGAAGGGGAGTCAAGGTGGCAATCTCGCAAGCCCGGTATTCCGGTCGTCGCCTTTGTAAGGGGGAGAGTGAGAACAATACCAGAAAAGGGAAAGCCGAGTGAGTGCGGCCGACGAGTGGTTGAAAGAAGTGGGAGGATAAGTCAAACGAACGGATCTATTCTTGCAGTTCCCGAAGCAGCTCCCGGACCCCCTTCCGCGGCTGAATGGCTACCTCAGCTAGCGACTCTCCCTCCTATTTACAGTCTCCTTCCGCCACCAGTCGAGGATGGCTTCAGTAGGGCCGCAGCACGGGCCGCCATTGCTTATCTTCAATTTCCTTCCGAGAAGCCCTCCTTGACGTCTTGGCTCTTCCCAAGATCGGCCTCGTTCCGGGAATACGTAGGGGGGTCTGTCAGGGCCGTCAAACGCCTAGCGGTGTACCCGCTAGTGGCGTGGCCGAACGCCGATGCAACCAAACGCACCGCCCGAGACGAGGTGGTCACCGCAACGTGCCGTGTTGAAACTGGGCGGCTCGGAAATGCAGCCAGGACGCTCCAAAACAGTGACCGTGTTGCGATAGCGTCCGAGGAGGTGATCCAGACCCTCCGCGACCAACACATACAAGGCGACCCGCACCCTCTTGGGGACGACCTCGCATTTGCCAGCGCTTCCATTCCCACCGAAGAAGCAATCCGGGCCGCCTTGGACAGCTTTGTACGAGAGGTCTCTCCGGGGTTGTCAGGATGGACGGTCTCACTCCTGAAGATCGCGCTTCGAACGGACCCTTTTCTGAAGTTCCTTCAGCATCTCACCGCTGCCATCGCCAAAGGGACTGCGCCCGGGCAGCGGCTGTTGTGCGCAGCTCGCCTCACCCCGATCGACAAAGCAGATGGCGGCATAAGGCCAATCGCCTGTGGAGATCTGATCTACCGCTTCTTGTGCATGAAGGCAATTCTGTCGGCAAACTTCAGCTCTGACTTTCTTTTGCCCAATCAACTGGGGGTCCTATCCAAAGGAGGGATTGAGCCAATCGCGCGATGCATACAACGCGCAGTGGACGGGGACCTCGGCGATCGTTCGCGTACGTCGCCCAGCTGGATTTCAAGAACGCCTCTAACTCTCTGCCGCGATCCGACTCGGCAGATGGAGTCCGACGATTCGCTCCCGCTCTGTACCAGACCGCCAAATGGGCATACAATACGCCCACCGACCTACTCATTCGAACGGCACCACAAGCCGCAGTCAGCATTCTGTCTTCCCAGGGTGTCCGCCAAGGCGACCCTCTCGGTCCTTTGATTTTCTCTATAGGCATACGAGATCTCCTAGATGGTCTCATCGCTTTTCTCGGCGAGGACCACTTGCTCTTGGCATATCTCGACGACGTTTTCATTCTTAGGCCAGACTCTGGCATCCTTGACCGTGTACTACCACACCTCAACGGACGATCTTCTCCGATCTCCCTTAACCCGGTCAAAGAGCAAAGTCATTAGCTTCGAGGACATACTCAACAGTGGCTTAAACATGCTGTGTACGTGCATCGGGCCGCCCAACGTAAGGGAAGCTTTTCTGGCGGCGAAAATCGATGCAGAGGAAAAAACTCAAGCTCCTGCGCAAACTCCCAAGCCAGCACGCGTGACTGATCTTACGCTACTGCTTTCAGCAAGACCTGCGCCATCTGCAACGCGCTTTTTCACGCTGCAGACCTGGTCCACGTCTGGCGACGCCTGGACGAGGCTCTTAAGGGGGAGTTTAGACTTATACGGGGATCTGGACAGATTTCACCCGAGCGGTTGGCCATCGACAATGCCCTTGTCACCTTGCCAGCCCGGATGGGAGGAATGGGTCATCTCTCACATGGGCAATGTGCGCCCCACGCCCGCCAGGCCGCCAACGATGCCTCGGACGCCGTGCTTCACCCACTCGTCCCGGCCTTCCTCCCCACCAGACCAGGTGGTCTCTCAAGGGGTGCGCTGTCGTCAGATGTTCGGGGGACAGCGCTCGGCCATCTTCCGTCAACCCAGCGACGTCGAGAAGCTCTTGGTGATCCAGGCCGGCTCCGCTATAGGTCGCAGAGCCCTAAGCACACTACCCCTTTCCCCAAGATACACTTTGTCGGGTCACGAGATGAGGACAGCTTTTCACGTCCGCACTCTCGCCCAACCCATCAGCGGCCTGTGCCGGAAGTGCGACCAGCACAATTACTTCCACAGCGAGAGCTGCCGAGTCGGAAACCAGGCACGAATCGGCACGAAGGCGTGAAAATGGGGCATCGGTGTTCTATGAACCCAGAATTTCCCTGGACGCCGTGGGAATTCGATAGGATGTCTCGGACCATTGCGGTGAGCCTCGCCAGGTCGCGAGGTATCGATTTCCAGGCCTAGTACCGTAGCGGGGTGTCCGTTCCGTGCGTCTGGTCCATACCCATCTGCTCGCTGTACATATCATGACCATGTATTCAACATGACGCTGATCTCCTGTTCCTGAAAACTAGAACCTTGATGCCACAGGTCAGGATCCAGGTAACTCCGGTTGCCCCGAGCGCGGTTCGCCTAGCCTAGTACGCGTGCCGACCACTCACCTATCTCAGTTTGTCAAATCAGCCAACTCCATTCAGCAATCCCCTTGCCAAATCATCAGCGCTAGAAATTGCTGAGTAGGACAAGTTGAGGCTGCGGGGAATCACAAAGGATCTCCGGTCCCTTTTGCTTGAAACATCATTCTGTCTCGCCACATCTCGCCTGTCAACAATATCCCTTCTTCTCTCCCGAACCAATTCGACAACGCACCAGACCTTCATCCTCGACACAAGCAGTAGCAGTATAACATGGCCGAGGGATCAAACTATGATTACCTTTTCAAGGTTTGTCAGCTCGATCTTTTCCTGCGCGAGACGTCTTTGACGTCTTCAACAGGTTGTGCTGATCGGTGACTCTGGGGTCGGTAAATCGTATGTCTCGACTCTTTCACGCGCTGCTCATCTGACCGGGCTCTGCTTGCCTTGTTTTGCCAAACAGAAATCGTGAGTGAATGGTCCGCCCCGTTGGGCTGAATTCCAGCTGAATTCCAACAGTACTCTCCCGATTTACCCGCAACGAGTTCAACCTGGAGTCGAAGTCGACTATCGGGGTCGAATTCGCTACTCGGAGCATCAACGTCGACGGGAAGACTGTAAAGGCTCAGATCTGGGACACTGGTGAGTGGTCGTTACAACGTTCGAGCAGACCACACGAGCACCTGTCGTCAAGTGCCACCAGAGGGTTATCGTTCGACTTGAGACACTCTGTGTGGTGCCGCTGTGCAGCTGCCGCGAAACGTGTTGACGCTTCCCGTAGCCGGTCAGGAACGCTACCGAGCTATTACATCAGCCTACTACCGCGGTGCAGTCGGTGCTCTCCTGGTATACGACATAGCCAAGCACGCAACATACGAGAACGTGACCCGCTGGCTCAAGGAGTTGCGGGACCACGCCGATCAGAATATCGTCATCATGCTCGTGGGGAACAAGAGCGATTTGAAGCATCTGCGGGCAGTGCCTACAGATGAGGCGAAGGCTTTTGCTAGTGAGTGGTGTACGACTCCGTTATGTCGGCGCGGAGGATAGAGGCTACCTCCATGCCGAAAACACATCACAAAGGCTTGAGAATACCGTGCTGACGATATCGCAGCTGAGAACGGCCTGTCCTTCATCGAGACCTCAGCGTTGGATGCATCGAACGTCGAGTCTGCCTTCCAGAATATCCTCACCGGTGAGGCGTCTCCCTAATCTTCTACCCTCCTCCCCTTCCTTCTTCGCCGCTCGCCTCCCTGTCCCTTTCACCCGCGTTTGTCCCATTTCTCTCCCCTGCCGTCCTTGCTGCCGATACTAGGACCTAGCTAAAACGCTCGTTCCCTCGTAGAGATCTACCGCATCGTTTCCTCCAAATCCCTCGAATCGTCCGGCGACGTCATCAAGCCCTCGGGAGGCGAGACGATACTTGTGGCTCCGACCGCGGATGATGGCGGTGCAAAGCAGGGGAGCAAGTGTTGTGCATAGATGTACGTTGTGCGGCGAGAGTGAGGATCGAGCAGGATCATCTGGGTTGGCTGGGTTCGGTTGGGCTCGGTGTTTCGTTGGCTAGCCTGGCGAAATGTATTTCTTACACTGGAATGGGACCCAGTTGGACTGCTCAACGGTATGAGCGCTGACGTTTACGTCTGTTGGATGGCTGGCTTGAACTATGGTCTGTGCGCTTGGATGCAGCAGTCGTCCGCGAGAATGATTTTATACCTCCACCGATCCGCCTCTCAACTTCTCCTCTTTCATTCTTATGTTCAGTTCTTGCAGTGACGACTTGTCAATTCGTTGTCTTCTCAATCTCTTCACCTCTGAGGCTTCTTGAGATCTTGAATCTCACTCGTCCGCCGCCTCTTGGACCTAATGGCCAGCCGACTAATCGCCCTGATCACGGCGATCACCCGACGAACCTGGTCCTACCTAAAGTATCCACTTCTCATGATCAAGCCCTCTTCCCCTCCTTCTTCCGACTCGAACAATGGGAAGACTCGTAGAGCCTCGAAGCCGTCGAAGAAAGCGACGATCGATGAGCTTCGAGGTGGTCTAGCTGCGCTCGGGCTGGAGACCAAGGGGAAGAAGGAGACTCTCTGGCGGTCAGTGCGGCTTCGTTCTGTGATCCGGTAGGATCGCACGCAGTCGCAGGCCCCCTGACTTGACTTTACTTTAGACGCTTATGTAATGCATGTACTCGCTCAGAACCGTCCGCAATACCGTCGTCGATCCGTACCGATGATACCAAATCAGAAGGGGAAGTCGAGAAGCCCCGACAGAAATACACCTCGTTCCTGTGCTTCGACGTCGAAGCGACCTGTCATTCCGGGAAAGGGGATTTGGACTACCCCAACGAGATCATCGTGCGTCCACTCCTTGTCTTGAGCAGAGAAACTCCTTGTTGACGAGGGGGATACAGGAGTTCCCGGTGGTACTCCTTCGTTGGGTCGATGAGGGCCGGAGCAAGCTGGAGAGGATCGATACCTTTCACTCATATGTCCGGCCGACTTGGCGGCCGACATTGACGGACTTCTGTATCAGCTTGACTGGGATCACTCAGGTATGTACTTTCAAGGCGATATGAGAGGGAGGGACTGATGAGTGTGATGATGCAGGAGAAGGTGGACTCTGCGCATGTGTTTCCCGAGGTGCTGCAACAGCTCGAAGCATGGCTCGATAAGCATGGATTGAAGGATGGGGATGAGCTGAGGGATGCTATGTGGGTGACAGATGGGGTACGTGTACTGCCAAGGGTAGAGGCTTTGGCTGATCGCTTTGTAGCCTTGGGATCTACGGTCAGTGTGGCGATAGAGTGTGCTGATCAGTATGCTGATGATGTCTGAATTCTCGCGCTTGGCAATGCAGAGATTTCGTAAGTCTCATCACTCAGGCAGTGTGACTCCAGCTGATAATGTTTCTTAGGTCGCTAAGCAGCTCCACATCACCCCCGCCAATCCACCACGATACCCCGCCTACTTCCTCCCGCCCTACCTGAACATCAAGCAAGCAGTCCAGACTGTCCTAGGCGAGACATGGCGCCGAGAGCAGTACGCCAAAGAACACCCCACCGACCCGGCAAATACCCGAGCAATGTCAATCATGACCACCGCAATGTTCACGTCGAAGCGCAAAGCCAAGGGCGACAAGCCGAAAGGACCGGACCTTCGTCTCACGATTACGGGGCAGGTCGAGGCGCTAGGTCTTGGGGACTTTGCGGGACGGCAACATTCCGGTCTTGACGTGAGCTCCGCTCTTTCCAACTCCCGGCGCTTTCCGCCGGCTTTTTGATGCCGCAGAGCTGATATAAGCATTCTATGCAGGACGCCATCAATATCTCTCGCGTGCTCATGGCCCTAGCCGATCGCGGCGTGCTCATCGAACCCAATGCTCGTCTACCACAACCGAAGAACGCGAAGCAATACCCATGGATGGATAAACCGGGGGTCGTGAAGTGGGAGGACTGGATGAGCGTGCCACGCAGGCCGGCAGCGGGAGTTGGCGGAACCGACGTGAAGCACGACGACGAGTCTCCACTGCAGTGGAAGTTGGTGGAGGACGCGGCGGGGAGGATGAAGGCTGTGAAGCGGCCCTCAGAGGATGGAATCGGTCTGAACTGAAGGGAGACAAGGCCGAGGAGGAGAGCAATATCGAGGCGATCGAGTCGGGTACGACCGGCACGACTAGGGCGTATGACGTCGATGTCAGGTCTTCACCGACCGACATACCCGCGCAAGCTTGAGGTTTTTCTTGAGGGATCGCACTCGCTTCGTCACTGTTTCTTCGACAATACCTAGCACCTATATATCTTCGCATACTGTATATCCCTCACCTATACCAACGTGATTCACACTTTTTGGTTGCAAGATCGTAAGTCCTAGACATGGCTGCGGGATCCGAGACTCGACGAGCCATAAGGGGTGTTCCTCAGATCGTCTTATCGGGCTGGAAGGCGTTCTAAGGTGGGAAGCCTTGACTCAAAGGCGCCTGAGTTTGGGAGCGCCTTCCAACACCGCTACGAACCGTGCAATCACCGTCCTCCATCATCCTTTACTTAAAGTTTTCGTATCTCATTATCCATTCATTGGATCGCTCTCATACTTCGTGCAATGCCGCTTGGTATCCTCAGGAAGAGGCGGCTTGGAAGCATTGACCGCGGGATCGTTGCCCTTGCCCCATATTACCGCTTGATGTCCGTCCGCCGCTGCATCCGAAAGCTCTTCCGCTACCGCCTAATCAGACGCCATCGCTAGTTTGAGCGCTGGACACACACGGAGGGAACCCTTCCAATCGTATTGACAATTCTCTCTTCAATCTTGAATGCTTGGAGCACTATCATGCCTTTCGCTTGTACCCAGACAAATTGCGAGACTTTCTTCGTCTCTTTGAGAATGATCAAGTCTTCATACATCGTGGGACGCGCCGTCAAGCTCCGCCACTCTACCAGCCTGGTCTACTACTCTATCGGCTAGCCCATCAGACGGACGTTAGGCAGCTGCCTTTTTTATTTTGCGTCTCTCGATTCGCGCCCAATTCAGCGGAGTTGTGATTTCCACATTGGGTAATTTGGTCACGTATTTACAACTCAACAACCAGTTTGCTCCCGGTCGTCTTTCTGTGAGATGATGTACTTTCTTTTCATCCGTATGCAGCATATCGTCGAAACCCAATCCTAGCTTCGAGCTGCTGAATACCAATCATGCAGGGCTTCAACCGGTACGTGGGTGGCCTTCTTCAGGTAGACGACTGACTCGGCGCCCAGATACATCCCACCCGACTTCGACCCCAAGAATCATTCTACCCTCAACAGTCACCAAGGGAAGAAACATGCACTCGGCAAGCGAGCCAAGGATATTGACAAGGGCATCCTGATCGTCCGGTTTGTCAATCTGACTGACTCACAGACCCCAAGACTGACGACCGAGCAGGTTTGAGCTTCCTTTCAACATCTGGTGTGGGACATGCAACGTTCGTCCTTCCCCTCGACCGATAGCGAGATATGAATACTCATACGTGTATAGGCACATCTAGGAGCCGGAGTACGATACAACGCCCAGAAGAAGAAGGTGTCCAGCTACTACACTAGTCCGATCTATGCTTTTCGGTGTAAATGCCATTTGTGTTCGGGATGGTTCGAGATTCGTAATGATCCGCAGGTAAGTCCAGCCCCCGATCCCAGATAGCCAAACAAACCGAGGTGTGTATAGGCTGATGCGTTGAGTAGAACTCGACGTATGTGGTTCAGGAAGGAGCGAGGAAGAAAGACGAAGATTGGAACCCGGAGGAGAATGGGGGATTCGCCGTGCATGGTGAGTCAGCTTTGTTGCGCGTATGGTCGCCCCAGCAACCATTCAGACTCGCTCAAGGATCGACGTAGAAGCTGATTGTGGAGTTCTCAGATACCGAAGCGCCTTCCGCTGCCGACCTACCCGCCGACCCCTTTGGCCACCTAGAGAAAACCGTCGACCAGCAGACCTGGGTCAAAGCCAAGACCTCTCGCCTCACCGAGCTGACCGACTCCTCCTCCCGACTCTCCTCCGACCCATATCTCGTCAGCTCAGCTCTGCGGCGGAGGTTTCGAGAGGAGAAGAAGGTTATGCTTGAGAAGCAGGGTCGGGATGATGGGCTTCGCGAGCGTTTCGGGCTCGCCGAGGACGTGGATCTAGGCGACGAGGACGTGGAAATGACACGCGAGAAATGGGAGGCTGGGCGTGAGCGGAGAGGACTTCCCGTCGAGGCGCCGATCTCTAGCGGACAGATGAGTGTCAGGGCGGTGGCGGGAACGCCGAATGTGAGAAAGGGCAAGGGACGAATACGGGATGGAGGGGGCCAATCACCGAGCTTGGTACAGGTGCTGAGGAAGACGACGGCGAAGAAGTACGATCCCTTCGCGGATGCGGCGGGCGTCTTCCAGTGGGCGGGTCTGGGTGGGGAGAGCGGGATCAAAACGAAGGGGAGGATCAAGGATCCGGAGGTTCTGAGGCGGTTGAGTGGAGGAGTGGGCGGCGCGAAAGAGAGGGACGTCGGGATGACGGGAGGACTATTGGCGGGATATGGCAGCGATTGAGTCCAATGAAACGAATCCAGGACCGTTCTCGCGCATCACTCAGCGATTACGCCGAGTGATAGTAAGGCTTGGATGTGGTCTGAAGAAGCAGCTTGGGCATTCGGACCTGTTCTGAACAACGTACGGTCAGCGGTTTGCATTCGACAATTCCATTGGCTGCCTGCCCAATGTGATATTGCACCACTAGCAGATATGATGACGGGCATCATTGACAACCCAAGTAAACTGAAGGTCTCCTACACAAAGTCTTTCATCCAATAAACACGTGTGCGGTTGTCGTTACAATGCCCACCTTTAGCTCATTTGTATTGAACCACAGACATCATTTCCGCTCAATTCGCAGTCCCAGAGTGATGCATACCCCTTTGATCTAAACGCTACGTCCCAACCGTTATTGGGACGTCAGATGCACCGATTTGTCTTCTTTCTAGCGTAGGGACCCCGATAGACCCGACCGTCGGAATAGGGCCCGGCATGATTCATTCAGTCGGCTTAGGGTGGGAAATTGTTAGAACAATCACCTGGACTTCCCCACCCTCGCTTGTGCAGATCATTACCACACTGGCCCCCGGGACATGGAGCACCACGAGGCATGGGGGTCCGATGATACTTCGAGTTTAGCTTCTCTTCCACATGTGATTCCCCCTCTCACACTAACCCTCATCCAAAGCGGCTGATCATCTGACGCGCTGCCGAAGACATGAGCTCGGGTGACGAAGACTTCGGCGAGAAGCCCGGATCGGCGAGAGTCCCGCCTCTAGACCCTACAAGCGGAATTACTCATCGGTCTGGTCATCAGACAGCGTTCACGAGGGTCGAAGAGACGAGCACGATGATGTATCAACTTGCCGAGATGAAAGAAACCCGGACGATCCACTGCTCTCACTTGCTATTTCACTACAGTCTCCTCTGACGGTTTGACGGCCACAACTTGAGAACTGGCACACCTGAGTATGTTCAACGACTCCAACATCGCCGTCAGTTCAACCCTCGCGCCTTGACTCACAACACTTACCAAAGTTTTCCAGTTCTAGAGACTCAGCTATCAAACCCCTCTCGCCCTTTCACCATGTCACTGCTCGCGTTCGTGCTCCCCCTCCTCGCTCAGACTGTAACGGCCGACTATACCGCCAATGCCGAGGCAGGTTTCCACGGCTTGCAAGGATGGTACAACACGACGTCGGGACTCTGGGATACCTGTGGTTAGTGGAACGGTGCCAACTGCAAGACGTCCATCGGCGATCTCGCCGTGGTGGATAGCAGCATCGTTTCAGAAGCGACGAAAGTGTTCGCCAACACCTACTCTGTCGCACCGGCATACAACCCTCAGCCGCTCAAAACGGGCGATGTGAATAGTGCCGACCCGATCGCGTGGTGCGACCATTGTTACGACGATAACGGCTGGTGGGCTCTGGCTTGGGTTCAGGCGTATGATGTCACGAAGAATCGCGATTACCTCGACCTCGCCAAGGCCAATTTTGATCAGAACATGGTCAACGCCGGTCCGACGGATTATAGCGACGGAGGCGTGGTATGGTGTGATATCAACCCATACGTCAATGCCATCGCGAACGAGCTCTACCTCTCCGTCTCAGCTCATCTCACAATCGTTTGGATCCGTCGGACAAGGCGCACTGTACCACCATAGCTCAGGACCAGTGGACGTGGTTCCAATCTTCCGGACTCATCAACGACGACAACCTCATCAACGATGGACTCGAGTATAATTGTACCAATACCGGATTGCGCACCGTCTGGTCATACAACGAGGGAGTCATCCTCCTGAGCGGGCTCGTGGAACTCAACAGAGCGTCTCCGGACCAATCGATCATCGACTCGGCCAACGTCCTCGCCAAAGCGGCAATCGCCAACCTGACCGATTCGAACCACATCGTACACGACGTCTGTGAGCCAAACTGCTTCCCCGACCAAACGCAGTTCAAAGGAATCTTCATCCGAAACCTCGTCTTGCTCCAGCAGGAACCACCTTGTGACCTGTACAAGACGGTGATCACTGCGAATGCCGAGTCTATCTGGAGCCACGACCGGGTGACAAAGAATAACACGTTCAGCGTCGATTGGTCGGGACCCGTCGTCGGGAAGGTCAACGCAATTATATCGAGCTCCGCCCTTGACGGTTTGATTGGAGCAATTAGCGTGACTCAGCAGTAGATACGCGATGAGAATGTGGGGCGGAAGGAACGGTGGGGAAGATGGAGTCAGGTCCGTGGTGGAGTAGTCTAAAATATCCAATGAAGAAGGCTTTTTCGCGTCCAGTCTTCTTCTCGAGAAACGGCATGAGATTGTGGGGACGTCCAAGTAGCTTATCGTAAGAATAGAGACATACACATCTGGAGACACAAACGCCCTAGGCCATGAACGTACACAGGGGCAGACTGTCTTTGTTGGACTTGATAGCGCTCGTGCTCGCTCACGGCGTGATCCTGGACCTCGCGTTGATACGTGTATGAATAGACCGGATTGTTCGTTTCCCCGTCGAGAGGGAAGGAGGCCGCGGTGAAGATGGAGGGTATTTGCTGACCCCAGCCGGATTTGCGCATTCATCCCAACGAGGCGAGGTCACGGCCGAGCACTCGCGGATGCTCCCCAACAGACAATGTCCTTAATTCGTACTGCACCCGGGCTAACATGCCATCAACCACAGTCAAGTCTCCTTAACATTGCTCCAAATCACGTGCGAACCTCCAAGTCCTGTCATCTTCCTGCTGATCTCACATAACCAAACAATTATCCCCCTTCCCACCCTTGGAGTTGTAATCCTCCTTCATCGCGTCCATCTCCGCTCTCCGGTCCAGCGCCGACATAGTCCGCCTATCGTTCGATTGCAACCGTTTCTGCGCGCGCTTATCGCCTCCTTCTGCGGCGGCACGATAGAATCTCATCGCTTGTGGTAGGTCCGCCTCGGTTCCGATCCCGGTCTGCGCTTTATCAGCATCACGCGCGAGCTTGTGCGCAGGGGTCTAGGTACTCACCTCTGTGAAGTATCCAACGGCATATTGGGCTTTTGCGAGACCTGATTCCGCAGCCTTCTTCGCCCATAGATACGCCTCGGTGTCGGATTGGGGAAGTACGCCGGGTGAGCCGACAAGGTACCAAGCTGTGAGGGCGAAACAAGCGTCCCGATGTCCCTGTGTGGCCGCAATATTCTAAATCAACTCGTCAGTCAAGACGTCCCAAACCAATTTCCCCTGAGTTGGGCGATACTCACGTAATAGTGTATAGATAACGCCGCATCCGACGGACATCCCATCTTGCCATACTCATAACATTCCCCCAACTTGAACGCACTCGGCGCATATCCCATTTCGGCAGCTTGCGCCAACAGCTCCGCAGCATAGTCAAGATCGACAAACACAACGTTCTCGATACCTCGCTCATGTAAAAGGGCGAGCTCATGCAGGGCGTGGGGGAATTCCTCGGTGGCATGCTCGGCGGATCGTTTTAGCCATTTGACGCCTTCCTTGGGTCTTCGGGAGAGGGAGAGAGATCCGTTCAGCTCGGCGGTGCCGAGGCGATACATCGCACCGGGGTGGAGCGCGACTGCGGCTTTCCTGGGATACGTCAGCTCGGCATACGAAGAGGCCTAGAGACCCTCGTCCCAAAGTCGCCCAGATTACATGTCAAAAAACATGATTCAAAGGGATCCTGCGATGGAGGAGGTGCCGGATGACAGAGAGACAGAACATCCTACCCACTTGTAGAACTGTACCGCCTTTGCGCTCTCCCTCCGACATCCCCAACCATGCTCACAACAGGTCCCGGCGCGATAACAAGCGTCTGGATGTCCATGTTTCGCCGCGAGCACGAAAAGCGGGAACGCTCGATCGAAATCCTGTTTCGCCCTGACCGTTCCGATCCCATTGGCATAACAATCCGCCAAGAAATACTGCGCGTCGGGATATCCTCTATCTGCGAGTCGTTTGAGCAGTCCAATAGCCTCTTTGATCAGCTCCTCCTTCTTCTCAATCATGGCGTTGTCCGCTCGCGCGTCTTTGGGGACTTTGGTCGGAGCTTCGCCTTCGGGTGGGAGCATGGATTTGGCGGCATCTATCATGAAGACGGAGAATTCGAAGATGAGTTCGGGGTCGTTGGTCTTCTTTGCGTTCTCGCGGTAGAGCTCGAGCGTGCGATTGTGGGAGAGGAGCTCGGCTTCTTTGCCGGGTCGCAGATGGGCTGTGGAGGGGCAGAGTAAGAGCAGGATAGGTCAGAGAGGGAAAGGACGTACATTGATCTAGTAAATGTGCGGGCTGGGAGACGAGACGGGATTGTCGTCCAGAGTCGGGTTGTTGGTATCCTAATCCTCCATCATTCGCCGTCTCGTCCACATACATCGAGACCGTCGCGGCCATCTCGACGGGTTCCTCCACTTCAAAGGGAGAAGGTGAACGAGATCTCGAGCAAAGGGGTTCTTTTGAGGTGGCACTGGACGCGGTTGGAGAGAGGGCAGAAACGTTTCGGGGAAGGAAGGAGGGGAGGGTCGCTTGGGGGGTCGATGGTTGGAGGACAGAGGGGCGATGTGCTCGTGATCACAGTCGGGATACGAGGCTGTCGGTCTATGGTCAGGGACGACAGGAGAAATGTAACGTTACAAAGGCGAGAAGGCCCCGCACTGCACATGGAAACATGTGGCCAGCTATCCGACAAACGGCTTTGCTACTACTCCAGACTGCAGAGATTCAAGAAAGTTTGAACCACCATGCCATCCCTACTCCGAAGCCTACGAGCAGCTCGACTCTTCTCCACTTCCCATCGTGCTCTCGCCACCATCGCCGAATCCCTACCCGAATTTTCAACGACGCCAATCCCATCCTCATCCTCATCCTCCCATCCCAGTACCCCAGGCCGATGGACGCCCTTCACTCAACGAACCGGCCTTCTCGCCCGAAAGCGGGGGATGACAGCTCTTTGGGATCCCGAAGGCAAGCGGTGGCCCGTCACCGTCCTCCAGGTCCGTCCTTCCTCCCCTTCCCTTCACACCATCCTCTCTTCTTCAAGCCAATGTTGAACCCCCTCAGGTGGACTCATGCCAAGTCATCCGTCATTCCCCCCCACCGGATAACGCCCCACACCTCCACTCCCTCCAACTTGGCTCCTCCGACCGACCCGAACGAACGACCACAAAACAACAGCTCGGCCACTTTCACCGAGCAGGTACGGCGCCGAAATATAAGCTCAGGGAGTTTCGGGTTACTGAGGACGCGGTTTTGCCTGTTGGGACGGAGTTGAGTGCGGGACATTTCGTGCCAGGGCAGTATGTGGATGTGACCGCGACGTCGTAGGTACAAGCCTCACGGGATCAGACCGATTACTGATGGTGGAATGTAGGATTGGGAAGGGGTTTCAGGGGGTTATGAAGAGACACGGTTTCAGGGGGATGCCAGCTTCTCACGGGACTTCCCTCACCCACCGTAGTGCCGGGTCCACCGGACAGCATCAGGTCTGTCTCCCCATCTTCTCATGTCATGATAGCTGTACTGATATAGATATCGTAGGACCCCGGCCGCGTGCTCCCCGGGAAGAAGATGGCCGGCCACATGGGTCACACCACGATCACCACTCAGAACCTCCTCGTCCACCGTATCGACCTTTCCCTCAACCTCATCTTCGTGCGCGGTTGTGTACCTGGGCCGGACGACGCGTTCATCGCGGTGAGGGATGCTAAGCGGAATGTGGGTTGGCGTGCACAGAGTGGGTTCCGACGGGGATTGGGGGAGGAGGAGTGGTTGAGAGAGGGGGTTACGAGGTTGCCTGTTCCGGCGGGGACGAGGGAGAGGGCGATTAGTGAGAGGTGGCCGGAGGTTATTGAGTGGGGTGGAACGCCGCCGAGGAAATGATGCATCGACAAGGATGATTTCGAGATTACCTACAATCTAGCGCAATCCTTCGCCTTTGGGCCGGATCATAACTTTGCTTTCGTGATCTTCGCCTCGCTCTCTGCCTCCTCTTTCGCCTCCCAAGCCATCCTCCCGAAGAAATCAAAGATCCCTCTACTATCCGCCCTTGCATCCGCCGAACTCGCCTGTCCCAGTGCGGCTCTTGCCGCGATCCCCTGCGTAATAATGGCCAATCGAAACAATATCCATGACCGAACCCACCTGACTCCATCAACTCTCTTCAAACCGCCTTGTGACACGCGAGACCTACCCCATGCCCTGAATTGGCCACGACCAAGCCCTGGCCACGCCCTCCTGACCCCAATGCCCCGCTCTATACCTCTGCCACGCAACACCCTCATTCATCCCCTCAACCCACCACCTCTCCAGCTCCTCCCTAACCGGTAAACCCGATTCGTCACTCGATAAGTCCTTGAGCCCCATCATCAGGCTCGACTCGCCTTTACGTCGGGGTAGACTGGAGGTGTCGACGGGTCGGAATGAGAATGGGAGGAGGACATTGCCGAGATCGGCTAGTGGGGAACCGAGGGTGGTCAGTTCCCAGTCGAGGATGCCGATCACTCGGGGCTCGGTCGGGTGGAAGATCTAGCGGGTTCGTCTTGAGCCCCTCAATCCGGGAAGTTAAAGGGGACAGACCAGGTTATCGAGCTTGTAATCTCCGTGCACGACACTCCCCACTCCCCTTTCCTTCTCATCATCCGCAATCTCCCTCGCACCCCGCTCAAACCACTCTCGCAATTCCCGCGTCCCCCAGATCTCCCCAACCTCTTTCCCAGTGTCTTTCGACTTCGCTCGGGACTGCGCCGCCGAGACTCGGAGGAGCGAGGTGACTTGTCTCGGGAAATACGGCTTCGAATCTGGTGGAGGTGCGAATGAGGAAGGGAGATTGAGAGGTGGGAGCGGGATACTCGATAATCTTGTCAAGGTCCGGATGGCCGAACGGAAACTGACTTCATCAGCTCGATCCGATTGTAGGCCAGGACATAGGCCTACCACTCCCTCCTCTCGCGGTCCTCCAACCCCTTCATCCGGACATCCTCGAATATCCGGCCTTTGATAAACTCCATGACATAAAATCCAGCCCCAACAACACTTCCATCCATACACAAGCAGAACACCTTGGGCACGCCGATAGAATGCTCTGATTCAGCCGGCTTGAGAGTAGCATTGTACGCGTTGAGGGAAGCGAGGATGAGATGTTCTCGGTCGATACGGTGTGCTGTGGGGCTCAGAAGGGGACCCAGAGGGGCGCGGCGGAGGACGTATGGGGTAGAGGGGGTGGTGAGGAGGTAGGTGGGATTGGACTGGGGCTATCAGCTTGACTCTAGCTATCTCGCAGGGGTGGCTCACTTGACCGAACTGTGTAGATACTATCGTCAGTCAGGCTCGTAACAGGAGAAAGAAGAGAGACACCCACGCTGAACTGCTTGACCTCGACGGGACCTTTGAAACCCTCGATATGTTTCTCGAGGTACGGCACGAGTCGTTCGAGGGGTAACGAGCTCCGCACGGCGCCGAACTCCTGACCCACTTTCTTCGGCTTCAAATTTGACATTGCGTCTTGGCTCGAAGCGCTGTATACACCGCTCCTTCTTGAGCTGTGTCTTCGCTGGCTGGTTTTGTGGGATTGAAGCGTCGCATGAAATAAGCTGCGTAAGGGGTTTCGGCTCGCTCCCGCCGGCAATTTCCAGTAGCCGGCCTTTTGGAACCCTGTCTTTCTCAAGCTGATCCATTCATACTGAGGCTCAATAGCAGGCGCGAAACCCAGAGAGAGACAATCGATCGACCTGTTTGACAAGAGTGAGGAGACAGATGATGTTGCGTCTCGTCTAGCTCAAACATCACCTAGACGACATCTACTTGCCGCTACTCCCGGACTCGTTCTAGACTCCCTCGGATGATTCGAACACTCATTTCCGTCCGCCCTTCAGGCTTCTGCTTCACCAGTTGGGCACCCAGATCTTCCCAGCCTACTCATCAGCCCGTCTCCGGTCTCACATCTACCTGTATCATCTTCATCCTCTCCTCCCTACCCATATCCACCACGGCCTAACCCACCCATCAGCGCTCATCCACCACCCAATCCTGACCTCAGACTCGACCACTCACATGTGTCATCGTCCTACTCATCATAGGCCATTGTGGTCCATCCTTCGGTCCGCCCAGATTCGCCGGTCGTCCCGGGCCGTCGAGCGGACGGCGGACTCCGAAGTCCTCGAGCATGGGAAGCATGGTCCAGGATGTCGGCTGTTCCCTTCCTTCAGCTGGGATCGCTTGGACGGCCGCACTGGTCACAGCCGAGGTGGTCTGGATCGGCATCCGACGATGAGGATTCTTCCTCTGCCACTTCAGCATTTTCTCCTGCTCCCTACTCCCCATCAATTGCCTCTCCACCAGACAACGGAATTCAACGGGGTGAACTCACTTGATCTCCTCCTTCCACCTCCTCTTTTCACTCTTCTCCCTCCACTTCCTCTCCTCCTCCTCGGCCCTCATCCTCATCTTGGCACCCATCTCCTCAGCTATCATCCTCTGACGATCCGCCTTGTCCCATTCCCTCATCCCGCGGACCTGCTCCGCTCGCATCTTCTCGTAATATCGCCGTTCACGCCAGGGGAGGTCCCAGAAATTGTCGGGGAGAGGGGTGGCGCCGAAAGTGCCTTTTTCTTGGGCTGTATCCGTACTAGGGGGTGTCGGTCCGAGTCCTTGGCTGGCGGAGTGGGGGTTGTGGCTGGTGAGCTGGGGCATCGGACGCGGTCGTTTCAGGTTGTGACCGCTCATCGGTGGCTGAGGCTGGTGGGATCAATGCTAGGGTTGCTTGCAGTGGAGGAAGAGACTCACCTTCTCACGCCAGACGACGTCCTTCCCCCCGAAAACACGGTGAAAGAACCCGCCTTTACTCCCATCAACCGGGTTCACTCGTTGTCGAGGCGGAGCAGATGGGTCGGCCGGGTCGGTGTAGTACTCGTGCATGTGGAAGCGCTTTACGGAAGATTGCGATGGCAGAGTCTTGGTGATTAAACCGTGAATCTCGTCAGACTGCAGAAAGGATGCCCGGATGCGGCGGGTCCCTCGAGGTTGCCATCAATCATGATCATTAGTGCCGTATACACGAGGAGGAGGAAGCCAAAGGACCCCATGTCCTCTTTCCTTTCGCCAGTCCATCAAGACTCTAACCATCAATGCACAATTCATGGCAAGCCGGCACAAATCAGATTGCTACATGCATAGGTCGTTACAGCGTCATACCATTATACTAAGAAGAAATGCCGTGTAGACAGGTTACGCGAGCAGTCCCTGAATCATGGAGCAACCAAAAACAGAGCACCAATCTTCCTCAGCAGGCCAAATCCATGCTCAAGAGTCCTTCGCCGGGCCTGTCGCAAGCGTCGGCGGCATGCCGCCGTTCTCGACCTTGCCTCCTCGTCCGCCCTTGCCTCCGCGTTCGCCACCCCGATGTCCTCCTCGTCCACCTCGTCCACCCCTACCTCCTCGTCCTGGTCTTGTACCGCCACTCTTCGGTTTGGGCGCCTTGGCGACCCCTGCTTGCTCCTCGGCCATCGTCGTGAGGGCGACCTTGCCCTGAAAATTCGCGCGTGTGTGCCAAAAATCTCGCTGCTCCTCCTCTACGGGAAGATCAGTGGATCGATACGTGTCGCATGTGGAACCGCACTCACCCGTCATCCTCTGCCACTCCAGCTCAACCCCGCCGAACAGTATCTTCGCCGCCTGCAGCTTGCCCATCTCCTCTTCGGTGATGGCGGATGAATCGGTTTTGGCGACACTGCCCTGTTCTGAACCGGGAGGGAACGCGAGGAAAGGCTTCTCGATACCGTTCTTGCTGATCTGAATCTACATGAAGCTTAGCGCTTCCTGATGATGGCTACGGAATGCTGATCACCTTGAGATCCTTCCAATCCGCATTCGGTCCTGCTCCGACGAATCTAATAACCGCGTCCTTGTCGAATGGAACCTTCTCCTTCTCGAGGACCTGTCCTGTCTCTCGGTCGCATAGCAGCTTGACGCCTCTGTAGTCGAGGGTGATGTTCTAAAAAGCGAACGTCGGCGACAATATAGGTCAATCCGGCACAGACTGACCTGAGTTTTGGGCGCTTTGGCAGGCTTGCTCTCCCCATCCTCGGTTCTTTCCCTCTTCCTGCCCTTATCCGTGGTCATGAAGTTGAGCGGCTTGCCAACGACTGCGACCGTGTCCGGAATCATGGCAAGCAGGGGCGTTCCCCCTTTACGCATCTTGTCCATCTCCCTGAATGCATTGAACTTTTGGCCCGATTTCTCCTGGAATCGCTTCCGCGTGCCGTTGATGACTCCGTTTTCTCCGGGAGCGGGAGTACCGCGATCTGTCGATGGCGTGCCTCGATTTATCGATTTTTGGTCGATGCCCTTCTCCTTGACCTTCATCGAGACGTACGCTTCTCTGGGCTGAGTCAGCTTGGCATCACTTAAGAGAAACGCCGGTTCACTTCGTCATGACGAGCATCTCTGGGCCGTCCGGGGTGAACTTCGGCACCTCCTTAATCTCAACAAACTTCTTGATGTCCGCCTCATAAGCAAACTCGACGAAGCAAGAACCCTGAGTGAGGTCAGCGCACCGCACCAACCAGAAATTACTCACCTTGAACTTCCCCTTCCCCTTACCCCGCAAACCCTTGTCCTCATCATCGCCCCGACGCTTCCGGACCGCATTGATTGCCCCGAATTGACTCAGCCACTCTTCAAGCTTGTCCTGGCTGGTCGCATCGGCATCCATATCATCCTCGCCAAAGCCTTTCTTTGATATCGTCAGCCCACCGATTTTCAAGCTATTCAAGGTGAACTTACCACGTATGCCGACCGAGACCATGCTGTCGTGTTCGGCTCCAGTGGTCGTTCACGCTTGACATTTGATCCGTCCTCGCTGAGCGCCACGAGGGGGTCATTCCCCTCCGCCTCGGCAGCCTGTTGCAAGGCGTATGCGACGAAGGCAACGCCGTACTGCTCGAACTCCCGCATCCGGGAGAAAGTCATGATCGTCTTGATCGGAACCCATCCCTCCTTATTGCAGGCCGTGAGGGAGAAGAAGTATTTGTCGATGGGGAGGTTGGAGTCGGAAAAGTAGAAATAGACTGCAAAGGCTATCAGAAGTGGATCAAGAGGGAGATGAATAACATACCTTGCTTGGCAGCCCTTGTGAGTAATGCTTCGAGCTCCTCCTCGCTCTTGCCCTGCACCTCCGGCTTCTCTATCACCGGCTTCACCAGCTTCGGCTTCGTATCTGACTCGATATCTGGCTTCTTCTCGGGGATCACATCCGGCTCGACCTCTGCTTTGACTTCCGTCTCGGTCTCGGCATTGATCTCCGGCTTCTCCTCGGTCATTACGGTGTCCCCATTCTCAGCCGGGAATGAGGTCTCTTCTTTGGCGATCATTGCAGCTTGAGCGGGCGCCTCGGTCGCGAGAGGGTCGGCCATGATGGGAGGAGCGCAGAAGGGGGGATGAGACAAGCGCAGGGAGAGGGATGACGGAGGAGATCAAATGCTAGGTTGGCTCAAGAAAGAGGCTCAAGAAAGACGATGTGATACCAGAGATTATCACGAGTGGCGAGGAAGGGAGATGGCGAGCTATATCCAAGAGACTAGCAGCGCTTTCACGACTCCCTCGACTGAAATTGATCTTTCCTCAAGCATTTTTCGGGGAAAGCTCAATGTGGCTGTTTTTCAAATGAGCCGGACGCCACGAGCGGACAGTCGGCATTTTCCGCAAATCGCGCGCCCTGAACGTGCTGTCGGTGCTGTCGCAGCCGGAGCACGTGTCGGTGACAGCCTGTCGGCTATTTTTCAGTTCAGCCATTTCGAGACATTACCCTTAATCCTTCATCTTCTACCTCATCTGACAGGCGGGCGTAGCTTGAGATGCACGAACGCCCTCGCGACCGAGAAGACTCCCCATGCGTCACTGACCCTCATGGAAAAGGTTCTAGGATTCGATGATTCAGTTTCGTCTCACTCACCTCCTCTATTCTTCGACACCATCCGTATAATCTAGCTGCTGGTCAGCACTCACGCTCTTTCCTGAAAATTCGATCTCCGTCATACGATGCTTCGCACCGTGATGGCCTCTACGCTCCCTCTCGCCCTCGCTGTGACTCCCGCTCCTCGATGGGGTCATCAGGCGGTTTACGTACCTTCGCAGCAGACGATGTACGTTGTGGGTGGTGAAGTGGAAGCATTCGGAACTCAGGTTACCAATGAGGTCCTCGTGCTTCCGGTATGCTCATCTCCCCCTAAGTTGCACTCACTCATGCTGTGACAGCTGAACACAACCAACCCGTCCTTTACTACGGGTGTCAATGATGATCTTCCCCCTCACGCGTTCGCAGCAATGAGTCTTACCAAGGACGAGTCGTCTCTCGTGGTGCTTGGCGGGATGACGTCTGCTTGCTCGACCGATTCCCTCACTCATACCTTCGACCTCACGAGTGGGAGCTGGGCACCTGCGACCCCATCGAGAGTGGTCAGGCGCCGAGGAGCAGGGATGGCTTGGGTGGACAACGGATCGACGAATGGGGAGATGATGCTTATTGGCGGTATCGCCGACTCTTACTCCTGTGGTGAGCGCGATTGCTTTGGACCAGGGACCCATCTGACAGTCCTTAGCAACGTCCACTCATTCTTACCCCGCCGCCGATGTTCTCTCCCTTCCCATGGCTTCCACATCTCTCGTCTCCAGCCGTGAGCTTCCAGCCTCCCTCACTGGCTCAGAACTTGCTGTTGCGGACTTCGCCATGACATCAAGCCCGGACGGGAAGATCTACCTTGCTGGCGGGCAGTCTGCCAATGGCGACCTGGTGTCACTTGGAAGCATAGGCGTTTGGAGCAACAACGCTGGATGGACGTCTCGGAGCACTTCGGGTGACGTGCCGGAAGGTCGTGTTGGAGCTTCCTTGGTGGCTCACCCGTCGTTGGACCTCCTGTAAGCGCATCAGCAAGGCTGGTCACGCAGTACTGACGATATTCAGCATCCTGCATGGTGGTGCCATTCTCGACACCGCCACCGACTCTGACACTCCAACTACTCTTCTCGCTTTCCTGAACACCACTACCTGGGCGTGGTCTACCCCTTCCAATCTTCAGCCGCCGGCGTCTTCCGCTGCCTCCTACCACTCTTCGGTGATGACAACTTCCGGCGTGATGATCACTGCGTTTGGTCTCGGGTCCGATGGCAGTCCCCGTTCCGATGTCTTCTACCTCGACATGCGTGATCCCACCGGATCCAGCTGGTCATGGAAGTCATACTGGAACAAACAGATGCTCGGTGCTTACGCCGGCACTAGTAACACCGTGACAACGGGTACGAGCGCTACCAACGAGGTCGCAGCGACGAACAACTCGTCAGCTCCCTCGAAGAAAGGCATCACTACGATCGTGGTGCCTGTCATTATCGGTCTCCTCCTCGCCCTGCCTGTCATCATCTACTTCATCCGTCGTAGAGTCAGGATCGCCCGCAAGCGCCGCTTGGCACGTCACTTCTCCTTCTCCTCGCAGGAGGACAACGGAGGCTTCTCTAGCTCGCTCGAACAGTTCCGAGCATCGAGGAAGACGAAGACTCTATTCTCGTTCGGCCGGGATGCAAACGAGAAGGATAGCAGCCTCATCACGGACATCGGTAGTGGTCTCGTCAGCATCCTCAAACGATACAGCGGGGCTGCCTCGTCGGTGGACGGCGCATCTTCTCGCCGCGACAGGTCATCGAAGGGTAGCAAGATGTCCGAGAAGGCTATGAATTGGGAGGAGATCGACTTCGGTCTTGGCCAAGTCGACGAAAGGCGAGTTTCCGCTACGTCCAGGCGAAGCTCGTTCTCCGCACCTGCTCAATCCCCTCGTACCGCCACCAAGACTCTCGAGCCTCTTCCCTTTGCGATGCCGGTCGCTTCGACCGCTCCGGGTTACGATCCGAGCGCTCTATTCTCATCCTCGCACGAAAACATGGTTGGCCCGCTCGTCGTCACTGTCAACGACGCCTTTCCTCGCGTCGGCACCCCTCGCCACGACGGTCAGATGCCTCTTGTCCCTGAGCTCGCGGTCATACCTCCGCGAGCCGCAGCACAAGCTCTCAGCACCGCTTATCCCACTATGGCACCTTCGCCCGCTCAGGCTGATGGCCTAGACTGGAGCATGCTGCAGCAGGAGCTTGACGCCAAACCCGTCTTCCGATCCATCTCCGCTACATCAACACTCCGCTCTCACGCCCACCCGCGTTCCTCATCCCCTACATCGGCACGCACCGTTACTCCTCCCAGTCTTCCTTCGCTCGAATTCCAGCGCGACGCCTCGCAAACTAGCAGCATTACCTTGGTCAACCCCAAGACCGGTCGCCGAGTTTCCGATTCCCTCCCGTTCTCGCAATCGCCTCGTAGCGTGTCCCAGCCCCTCGCAGGGCGACAGCTCGCCGGCAATCTCGGTCGACGTGGATCCGCTCCTTTCGTCGGCAACATCTCCCCCTCTTCGAGCGGCTCGGTTACCCCGACCGGCCGACGTGCATCGACTGCATCCGTTGACCCCGTGATGAGGCGTACGAGCAACCGCTCAGTAATCGTCACTCCCGGCTCGCCGATGCTGGGATCCAAGAGGGAGAGCACTCAGAGCAGATTGAGGGTCGTTAACGTCACTGATGACGAGGTAGCTGGTCAGGCGCTATGATCCAGCTATTTGGCATGTACGTATCGACGGGACTCCGAATCGTCGGATGTACGACTGTGTTCCGAGGACACTATGGATACTCCTGAGAATTTATCCTGTCACAGGACATTACTGTGAAAGGCAGATGACGAGCTCTGACACTCTTTGGCCTCTTCATCCTAATGAGCTGGCACCGTATCAGCACACCGACATCTCGAATCATCCAAAACGTGCTGAGTCTTGTCGCTCATTCGGCTGCAACGTATCCTCTCCAGCGGGGAAGGGAAGGTTCACAGGAGCATGTCATATGAATATTGCTCCTTGCCCAGCGCCGTCCTTATGTAGTTCGCGACTGATAGTACCTAACGCCGAGACCGCATTTTCAAGAGTGCTACCGCAATTCCAGAAAAGCGAGACAATTTCTCTGTAGATCAGCCAAGCGAACAGACACCAAGAACACCAGAGGGCATACCAATGGCAGGATCACCCCACGTGTACTCGACCGCCAGCCTCTGGTAGATGAGCCAAAGGCAATGCTCTCTATCGCCCTGTTTGACGAGCAGAGCGCCTGGATTGACGTCACTACTGCCAAGGAAGCAGTGGTTGACTGGGCGGACATATCACACTACGAAGACGATCGCCCAAGTGAATGGCCTGAGATGGCCAAAGAGAACCCATGGATCGAGATGCCGATGGTAAACTACGCCGATGACTGCGTCATGGACATCAGCGGGAAGCCAATCAAGCCGGTGTGGGTAGTAGATAGCGGGGCTACTCACCTGTCATGAATCACCACCATATATTTCACCACCTGACACCGCACCGGGGGCTTCTCCGACAAGTCCAACCGCTATCGGAGCCGCAAATCTTCGGCCTAGTGGACAAGAAGACGACGAGGACGGCTAGTGAGGTCCGCGAGGTCGAGCTCGAACTGCCATCGGGCCAGAAGATGATCTTGAAGGACGTCTACCTGATACCTGAGTCAAGGATCAGCCTCATCTCGCTATCAAGAATGCTCAGAGCAGGATGGCGAGCATATATGACGGGTAGTGGTGGACAGCTCAAGAGAGCGAAGGAAACACTCCTTCTGGACCAAGCGAGGCAGCCTTTGGACCGTCATATTGGGCAATGTGCGACCTCGAGTGATGTTGGCGACCGGTCATTCGATGGCAAGGACGCCCCTGGAGATTGAGCATCAGCGTCTAGGCCACATTGGTACCGACAGGCTGATTGAACTAGCCAGAGGGGGAAAGCTGAAGGAAGGCTTTGGGACCTACAAGAACGATCCATTCAAGACCGCAGACTGCTAAGCCTGTCTGTCTACCGAGATCACCAGATACCCGAAGAGTGGTGATGCGCCAAAGCTAGGTGGCGGTAGCGACGGCCTAGGCCTTGAAATAGACATCACGGGTCCATTCAGCACGTCTATGGATGGCTATGAGCATCTATTGGTTGGGATCGAACGGTCAAGCCACGTACTGTTTGCTGCACCCATCAAGACGAAGTCCGAGGCGTATGACGTGATACTCGCATCAATAGCAAAGCTCGAGCGACAGCTTTGGAGCTCGAGTGCGAGTAATCAGATCGGACGGAGGTGGCGAGTTTGGTAGTGGCAAAGCCAAGGCGTTTTACCTGCAGACCGGCATTCAGCACTACACAACCACTCGCTACAGCCCAGAGCTCAACGGAGCGTGCGAACGAATGATATGTTCAATCAAGGGGATGCTATCGTCCATGCTTGCAGATTGCAAGCTCCCTACAGAGTACGGGTCATATGCCGCACGATACACTGCCGTAGTGATCATGAAGACCGATTCTGCCGTTGACGGAGATTTCGTGGCAGATCGATGGGATAGATTCCAAGTCTCAAAGGATCGTCTCGAGGCAAACAGCAGAGAAGCCAATATGGGAATACCAGCAGATGGGGAAAGAGAGGCATTTTCGCTCGCACGGACCAATTCTGCATAGCCATTATCCGCCCGATCACTTGCCCAGAAAATGCGCTGCTGATGTGTCATACCGGGACGGGGCCCACTGGTCGTTACTATACTTAACGACGGGTTGGCGAGAAAGGCACTCGGATCTAGCTTAGGATACTTGTTCACCGGGAGAAGTCTGATACGAGGATTAGGACAGTATAAAACTCCATCACGAGGCTTCTGATGACGATGCTGCTGAACGGCCACCTCCCAGCGCTGAACGATGAATGGCAACCTCATGCATAGACAGTACCACTAACCATGCACGTCTTATGCACAGTATTGACCTACGCCTTCCTGATGGCCGAGTCACCCGTCATAGCCACACTCGACTGGACGTGACCCGGATGTACCCGAAGAGCTTCCGACTTCACGCAGGTGCAATGCCTGTTGCGCTGCCACACTGAATTTGATGGTGGCTTCTTGAAGTGTGATCATTGCATCCAGGACAGAGCCTCCCTGTGATCGGGCCGTGGCGACGGCTTCGAAGGCTGACTCCAATTGAGTGGCTCGGACCCGCGCGAGTTCTACCGCCTTCGCCGTCTGTATCACCTGGTAGCCATCTCCTCCCCCTATGGGGTTAGCCGAAGCAATCACTTCACTGCGGCGCGATTCAAAGCTGGTCGTCGTGCCATTTTTCAGGTCTTCGAACATATCCGACCAAATACCCGAGGAGGTGTTTTGTCGTCCCGACATCAGAAAAAATTAGGTTCGTCCAATCAGATAAGATGAGGTGTTTGATTGTGAAAGTGAACGATACGGAAGAAGGAGATGGTGGCGAAATCATTTCCGCAGAATATATAGGTCCTTCAAGGGGCGCCTTCACAATGGTCTTCTCGGGTCAACATAAAGGTCACGAAGCCGCGAATGGGTCTTCAGATTTGCGAATGCATCAAGCCGTCAGAAATTCTGCTTAGATGCACAAATACCGCCTTCTAGCTTTTGTCTCGAGCGGTCCAGACGGGTCTTCTGCTGCAATCAGGTAGGTCCGCAATCTAGCCTTCACGCCACGCACGCACGCCGGCCGTCTGCGCCCAAGATGCATCATGTTGGTCATACGGGGCCTCCCTTGTCTTGTGGCTTCGCATTGGTCTTCTCGGACTGGAGCATCAAAGTACACGAAGACATGAATGATTCTCTTTCTGCTCGAGAATAAACCGAGGTGCGTCTACATCCCTCAAAGGTGCCTGTCAAACCTCCATGACTGGTCTAGGGCTTCGAAAGTGTCTTCTTGATTTGAGCAGTTAAGCTTACGGTTTAGGCCTTCTATGACCATCATTCTTTTGCAAACACGCACACCCGTTTTGAACTCCACACGGCGCATACGCCGATAGCTCCTAAAAATCAACCCCTCGTCCTCGAAGTCATACTAGACTCGCTGATCACGCCTTACCACCGCGAACAGGAACATCCACATCCGAAAAGGGGAAATAATTTCATCGTGATCATGCCATAATAAGCCGGTACTATAGTCGTAGGGCTGTTGATGGACAGCGCCTTCGAATCCCGTTGAGGAAAACTCATACAGATGCCGAAGAGTGGCACTACAGATACCGCCACAAGGTCTGCCTTCCCCCCTATCGCCCGCTCTGGTCACTTCGGCGCCTTCCCATAGCCTAAAGCCTGTCCGCTATGTCCGCCACTAAGTGCCTGGGCCGAGACAGGCTGGCCCTGCGGCTGGGACGAGTAATTGAACATTTCAGACAACAGGAGATCGATCGCAGTAGGCGGATATGCAGCCTGCCATTCCGCCGGAGACTGGCTGTACGACCCGCCGTGCGCATTGTGGTCGGTAGCCATCCACCGATCGGAGGTGTTCATATATCGCTGATGCTGGCAATTGTTACCTACATCTTGTCCGTATCCATTTCCATTCCAGTATGGCGCCTTGACGGGTTGTTGAGGATCCTCAGCCATTGAGCCGGACGGAGCTGCCGCTTCTTCCGCTTCGAGCGTTTTTGCCCATTCCGCGGCCATGCGGACCATGGACCCGACCAGATTGCTACATCCTTTGGGTATCGATATGCTTCCCTCCTCATCGTCTGCTGTGAGCTGGCCGATGCCTCGCAGTACCTGGGAGACCTGCTTCATGAGGTAGAACCAGGTAGGTATTCGGAAACCCCGATCAAGTGCTTTTCCGGAACGCTTTACCACAATCGCCACCGCTTCCATCTCCATCAGTACCTTTGCGCATTCGACCGCGATACACACCACATCGTGGAAGGGCACGAAGTCACCACCCAGTTCGGCAATACCGACCAGGATCTGCTCGCACACATCGCCGCGGTGTCGACCCCATTCCCAAACGGCCAGTACAGCGGGTGTAGGCGGTGATTGCACGAGGAAAGGTAGGATGTCCTGAGGATTGGACGCGCGAGAGATGGCATAAGCCACCTTCTGTACGGGTGTGAAGTCGTTGGGGAGACCGGGGAAGGCACCAGGCGTTCCGGGCAGGTAGACTGTCGCCATGAGGATTCGAAGAGCGGTGACGTGGACCTTGTTCGCTTCGAAATGCTGGCGAATCCGCCGGTAGGCCATCCAGCTACGAGAGATGCCTGACATGGCTGGAGCGATGATTGCTAGGTATGGTCAGCAGAACCTCTGATAACCTAGCAGATTACTTACCGAGTAAGGCATCGAAACGACTGTCGATTGCTTCCAATCGTCCCGAATGGTACTTCAATTCCTCCACGACCGCTTCGACAAGGTCCAGATTTGGTTCCGCCGCAGCTGCGTCCATCGCTCCTCGTATCCTGGCGATACCGTCGTGTACCTGTCCCAGCCTCGCTAGTCGATCGCAGACCGCCAGTTTGCCGAGTGCTTCAGCGGGATCGCGCACCTCCAGACCTCTTCTCCAGGTGTCGGCATTCTCGGCCGCCATCATCGCCTCTGCCAGATCTCGCGCCTCGCTGAGACCGGCAGGTCGCTTCGTCACCTCAGCTTCCAAGGCGATGCTAGCTTCGGCAGCGCGAAGGGAGATATACAGCCATACGTCGGTGCTATCCCAGGCGCCTATACAGTGACCACGATTGATCTGCTTGAACAGCATAGGAAAGGCGAGTGACTCAGATATATGAGTGGCAGCGAGGCTTTGCCCTGCTGCGACGCCGATTAAGCGCGGATTTATGAGTTGTAGAGGGAGAGCACCGAGCGGCGCGTGAGTCAACAGAAGGTCGAGCGCTTTAAGGGCGAGGAACGATTCGGGTAGCTGGAGCATGATGGTGTCGCGTAGGGATATGATATAAGGAGTCAGGGTGGTGCGCAAATTGGTGGCTGCCTGATCGGGCGGGAGTGAGAGCGATGCGAGATAAAGGACAACCGAGAGAAGTAGAGTGGAACTGGAGGATGGCGAGGAAAGGTAGGCCTCGAAGAGGAAGTGAAGGGGTTCAAGGTAAGGATGGAAGGTTCGGAGTTGAGACACACTATAAACAGTCAGCAGGACTTCGATGAGCGATACAAGCGTACCCGGGTTCTAGCCTAGCCCTCATGTCATGGTCCGCCAGTTCCCCTAAATCCACTTCTTCCGGTGTGACGAGCTGTCTCGAAATCTTCGCTTCGTTCTTGCCATATGCAACCCGTAGCATTGCGCAAACGAGAACCAACGGCCTTCCGTGAAACCGCATACTCTGAACACGATGGGAGTCTCCATTCTCCGCTTGCTGATCTGGGTTGATGCGGAACGCCGAAGATGGCGCAAAGAGCGGCGTCGAATTTGTCGCATCTGCAGGATGGAAGCCGTGTATAAGGTCGAGCGAGTGATTGACCCCATTATTATTGGTTTCCATCGCCTCGGCTGCTAAGAACCGACTCGAGGTCGCAAGGGGTAATCTCCGCTTGGGCGAAGACTGCGCGACCTGGTTCGGGGAAGTCCAAGCCTCCTCTCCAGATCGTTTCCGTTGTTTTCGCGAGCTGTCCTCGACGACACATGGTAGAGCCAAGACCTTGCAACGATGACACGCCTTGTCTGTCGGTAATGCATCCGAAGAGGAAGGGATGTCGAGGTCGGGAAGCTCGCATCGAGTCTTGCGGACTTTACACAGGTCGCAGGACCGTCGAGCGTGTGTCCTCTTGGCTCGAGCTCCGGTGTTGGATAGGTTATGGAATGATGTCGACATGGCATCCAGTTCTCCGGGAGTGATGGATCGACGTGATTGATGACAAGTCCCGGCGGAACGGAAGGTAGCTAGCTCCCAACGGGGGAAAGCGGAAACCGGAAGCAATCCACTTATCTTTGCCACGTCAGGCTCAACACCCAGACGTCTTTACTAGCAGTCTCTCCCTCAACATTCTCCATTCCTTTCAGCTATTACCTGAAAACATGGCTACCGTCCACCCTTCCCGCCTAGGACTCGTGCCTGGTGGTGCAAAAGCTTCGAGACCACCACCAGGGGATGCTAGAGAAGAAGAGCTTCGTCGCAAAGTGCTGGAGCGGCGACGAGAGAAACGTGAGGACAACGGGACGGAAAGGGATCCTCATGGGAATGGAAGTCGCCTGCACGACGAGGAGCACCATCGAAATGGACGTCATGAGCGGTCGCCTAATGGACGAGACCATCGTGAAACGAAAGATGGCGCGGAACACCGGTCGTCTCGCCGGGACCGCTCGCCATCACCTCCTCCTCGACGTGATCAAGTTCGTCGACCTCGCTCAGACACACCTGGCAGACCGTCAAATTCGCGAGACGACCGCCGCGATGGCTACCGTGAGGACCGCGAGGACCGAGACCGCCGTGCCTCCCCCAGCTACAAGCCATACGAACGCCCTCGTCACCGCGAAACCGGCTTCATCCCTCCCGATGAAGGGGCTATGAACGGAGCACCACCGCCACCTTGTATGGATTCCAGAAGGGGCGGCTGGCAAGCGCCGCCTCCTCAGAGGGGTGGATATAATGGGGTGCTGGATTTTGAGAAGTCTGTCATCTGTTATCAGATGAAAACCGTGGTTGATCTGGAACAGTCGTCGGCTGGAGCGAGAGCGTAATCCCCTTAATATCTGGCCACCATCGCCGAAACAGCCTTTCCGAGATGAAGAGTAAGCCAACCTTGCTTCGAGACCATCATTCGATACTCATACTGATGCTTCTCAGCGAGCTCGAGGCCGACCGGAAAGCTTCCAAGCGCAAATCGAAGAAGTCCAAGTCCTCGAAGCGCTCGAAACGGCGGAGCAAGCGATACTCCGATTCCGACGATACTGCGTCCGAGACCGACTCAGAAGAGGAGAGGTATCGACGACGTCGCCGTAAGGAGAAGGAGGCGAAGGAGAAGGAGAGGAAGAAGCGCTATTCGGATGCGGACAGTGAGGACGAGAGACGGAAGAAGAGGAGGACGAGCATGAGTGAAAGAGCAGGCGATGATGAGGCCGCGGATCAGTGGGTCGAGAAAGGCGGGGAAGTGGTGCTTGTCCCCAAATTCGAGGATAGAGCTCGACTCGAGCTGCCTCCGGCTCAATATGACGATGACGATGACGATGTCGAGGTCGGGCCGCACCTGCCAGTCGAGCATGGCGGACGTGAGAGACTCGACCGGTCGGCGTAAGCGTACCTCCCTTGCATCCCCCCCACTCTAGCTGACCGAGCTCAGATATACCAACCTACTCCGAGGCGAAGGCGAAGCCATGGCCGCCTTCGTCGCATCCGGCCAACGTATACCCCGACGTGGAGAGATCGGTCTCGAGTCCGTCCAGATCTCGGCTTTCGAGCAGATGGGATACGTCATGTCTGGATCTCGACATAGGCGGATGAACGCGGTACGGATGAGGAAGGAGAATCAGGTGATCAATGCCGAGGAGAAGCGGGCGATTCTCAACCTCCAACGGGAGGAGAAGATGAAAAAAGAGGGGATGATCATTAGTCAGTTCCGTGAGATGCTTACAGACAATCTCAACCGAGAGGACTTGGAGAAGCGTTAGACAGCAGAGACTCATAAGTGGTCTACATAGAGCTACATAATTGGCATGAGTTGAATGTCCGTTGCTATGCATGAATCAGTGTCCGAGTCGCTGCGTTCCTCTCCCCCGTTCTCCTCTGCTGAGTCTGGCTCCAACCGCCGACTCCGATCTCTTCCGCACTTTACGCTGCCGCCTGGCTTCGCACTTTCGATCTGCTCGCTTCCATTTCGTTTCGTCACTCGCAGCTTGCCGTATGCCAAACCTAGCCTCCTGATGAAAACGAGCAAGTCCACTTCCTTTCCCACCCATTCCTGCATGCCATGGTGCAAATCCAGTCGTGATCGGTTTTCGATGTGCGACGAGACTTTATGACAGAATCGACGCGGCATGCAGCATTCTGTTGACAATGGGGCAGGGGGCACGAGATGGAAACCTCGAGGGGGTATGCGGTCAATGTGGATAGTCCATAAGTGTTCCGCGAATGCTGCGGAGCCTTCATGCCTGCAAGCAATCAGCTTACATTCCACGAGTGAATACCCACTGGTCCGTCACATGGGCATATCCGTGCTCAAGCGGATCCAAGAAATAGCAGAATGGACAGATCCCAGGCTGTTTGCAGGTGCCGGAATCGACGACCGGTACATGCTCCCATGTGATGCCTTGAGATTGACTGGGGCCCTTGTTGTCAGATGCGAAGTCATCAATTTCGCCTTCTTCCTCGTCATCCTGATCATGCTAACGACGATTCAGTACATGTAAATATGTGGTATTCTACTCAATCTGACGTAAGACCATTCATTTATTGGGTCGTTTCCAGTTGAGTTGCTTGCGTGACGCATGCCGAAACAGAAGATCCCAAAAGGTCTAAACGCTTCGCGGATGCGCTTGCTCACACAGAAGTGAATGTGGCTGTTGATGCTGCTGGGCTTACTGTGCATCGCTCAGCGGGCAACCTCACTCTAACACGCAGATTTGTACTCCACGCCGCAGCATGGGCATCGCGGTTCTGCATACCATTAACGGACACTTTGGCAAGATGTTCAGATTCACTGTCGCCGCTACGGTCGGTCAAATGGTCGTAGACATTGAGATGAGCCGTCGTTTGGTTGAGGGGCATTCCAAGGATCGCATCGACCGCTTGAGCTAGCCTATCTATAGAGCCTTGCGGGATGTCAGCTGAGAAGGCGCAGGGGCTGACGCAGGGGCAGATGCTGGACTTACAGAACGAACCATCCGACTCAACCTCTCAATAACCGACTCGAATGCCAATATATGATCGAGCAGCAGCTCCGTAGACCCGTCATGGCTATATAGCGAGCCAAGCACTCTTCGCAACTCTACCGAGCCATCAGTCCATAGCCATGAGAGTAATGACTAATACCGATACCATATGCTGACTCCGGCACATGGCTGTTAAGCTCCTGCTCGGCGTGGGCCTCAGAAAAAGGTTGAGACGCTAGCCCATGCCCGACCGGATCCAGCTCCTCCAACATGTCTAGATCCGCTTGTAAATCTGACTGACAATCAGCGTGACGTCCAGGACAAGCAGCTACTCGTACCTGGCCAGTCATAATCCAGGAAGCTCAGGCCGTACCCAGACAATTCGCCCTGCTTTAAGGTGGCTGAGGCGTAATTGAAGGGCTCGTCAAGGGGCATTCCCGTTGGCAGTCCCAGTGGCATTCCAAGCATTCCGGCAGTGTCTAGAGCGGGCGTAGCCAATCGAGGGGTGTACGAAGCCGATGAAGCGCCGTCGGTTAACAGAGGGTTATTCATGTTAATGTATGGCGTTTGGATGCTAGGACCCTGCTTGGATAGTCAGCGAGGATATTGGATTTCTGCTGAACTTACTGGATTCATTGCTTGATCGAGGCGTGAATCGTACCAGGCCACCCTCTCCAACACTAGCTCTGAATTGATCAAAGTTGTCCTCAGGGTGCACGTTCTTGAGTGTTCCAGCTTGTACGCCGTCGTGATCTCGGTATCTTGATCATTAGGCACCTTGAGAACCTCCTTGAGGTTCGGAAACACCTCTCTAGCTTTCTTGGCGGCCTAGAGACCACTCAGCAGTATCCGAATAGACGGCGAGTCACTAACCTCAGACTCGACCGCTCGATATTCGATGAGCTCTGGTGACAGATCCCCCTTGGCGACCCGTAAGCAGACACTTTGGTCGGCATGCCGTCAAAGCGGCGGTTAGATATGGTGAGCAGTTTCTAGCAGTTTCTACAGTTTCCAATCAGAACAAGTGGAGCTTGAAAGGCGAACTTACGGAGCTGTCATATCGTCGAGGCTTGGACCATACCGAACTAGCTGGGTTGAACAGAGGTAATCTGGTTGTATAGTTGGTATACTAAGCGGTCCTGATGTGAACATGTTTCACACAACTCCGTTACAGCAGACTCACCCGGGTATCACTGAGATCATGATGCCCAAACGCGCTGGCAACAGCTTCCTTGGTGCTCGCCCCCTCAACAGAGTTGGCGAAGTTGCGCCGCGATGCATAGAAAGTGACATTATCTAATACCCATCAGCGAGTCGAAAGAGCTCTGTCGTGTACTCACCCAGATATCCAGCTCGCTTTCCGAGCTGGGAGATGTCGTAGCATCCCACAGCATAAGGTAAGCCGATCCACGGATGCTGAGCCATAGCCTTTGTGAGCTTGTGAGGGGGTATCGTGTTTGTCAAGACAAGAAGGGTTGATCTAGAATGTCTTTTCGCCACGCGATTTGTCGATAAGACTGCCCTGTTGATTGTAGATCGAGCCTGATATCATTGGCGATACGAAGGAAAGCCGATGTAGTCGTCACACCAGGGGATAGCTTGACACCGCATGCCTTGTACCAATATCTCTAAATTGAGATTCTGCCAAGGAGGGGACTCATCATAGAGATGAGTAATGAGCCTGTAAATGTAGTCAGTAATGGCATGAGGTTGGAACGTAGTTGGATTTCTTGTCCATTCGCTTCCCTTTCATGTTACGGGTGTCGACCACAGCTTGCACCCGACCTTGAGCGTCGATGTCGAGATTGACATCCTGGAAATCTGTTACCCAAGGCAAAGAAGTACAAGCTCACCTTCCATAGCGTACAGCCGTCCGTTTGTGAGAAGTGAGCCGGGGAGTGCAGCACAGCGCCAGGTCGAGACCCCGATAAGGCGAAGAATTTGAGCAAATACGAGAGTTGCGGTCGCTAAACCGAGCTTCAGCATGTTGCCGAGTAATGATATCGTCCTCGATTTGGCCTAAGCCCTTCTCGACCTTGTCATCGTCGACCCATAGCTGATGGAGTAGTATTTTCAAGTCTGTGGCGTCGAGCACCGGCTGAGCATCGGCGTCGGTTGACAGTTTGAATTTGCCGACAAGGGGCCCGTTGATGTAATTCTTCAATTGGCCATAATCCGCTTTGTTTAGAGCGAGAGGTACATTCTGGCGATTCTTGTACAGCCCCAAACGTACACATGGTAGCGTTTGAAATAAATATGACTCGAGCGCCGGTGTCTTCCCCCTGTCGTGTCGTCGATGCTTAGGACGGATAGTCCGAGCGAAGTATCGAGCAATGGTCTTAAACTCAGCTGATAGACGTCAGACAGTGCCGGCAGTAAATAGGAAGACTCACCTAGAGACAGGCGACGCCTCTCACAGTGAAAATCTCCGACGGAATGAGGCAAAGAACTGGTTGCGGATAATCCCTTCAACCCTTCCAAAGCTTGGTAAACCCAATCGTATGTCATCTCACTGCCCTTCGACAGTCGTCGAAGGTGTCCTTGCTACCCTCAGCGATACTTTCTTTTTAAAATTCGCATCTCCGGCAGCTAAGATCTCCTTTGCACGATCGCGGCGAATTGCCAAAGTGAGTGCCGGGAGTGAGCAGTGTGGAATGCCGGAAGTGGGAGCGAGCGAGGAGGCAGGTGCAAAGGCGGAGAAGAGGAACTGCAGACAGGCGGGGATTGAAGGGTCAGGGAGTAAAGGGGGATATAACTGTCAAGGAGATCGCAGATGAAGCTGTAAGGGGGATATCAGCAGTAAGAACATTTAAGGTCGATGTAGGGAAGCGAAAAGGCAGCTACGGGTGGCAGAAGCTTACCTAAGACCGTCGTCAGAGGACATCGCAAGTAGAAGCAGATGAACTCACCCAGTTGCTCCGCTTCTCAACTCGTAAAGAGTCGTTAAAGGTCATAAGAACGTCAAATCGTAACAAAGTAGCTGAACAAGAGAGAGGAACACTCAGCTTCGAAAGGAACAGCAGCCGGCCATTAAGTGGGTGATGCATAGAAAGGAATTCGGGGACCTCAAGTATACTTCAAGGAGATGATGGATGAGAACTTGAGGCGAGAAGGGATTGAGGAACGGTGAGAATGTCTGGGGCAAGAGCACGGCGGATCAAGGGGCCCTGGGCAGGGGGTCGGTCTCAGAACCTGAGACCAACGAGGGGAGGCGCGTTTCACCACGTTCTATCTGTATGCATTGCCTTCACGCGATCTTTGCCTCGGCCTGTCGGACAGGCGTATCTGGTCAAGTCCAACACGGGACGTTCAAGAAAGGTTCAAGCATGAACAGGGCAGAACGGATCAGGTGGCTAAGCTCGGAAGTGGCACTTTAGCTATTGATACATGTTGATAATCGTAAGGACTACAATGCTACAAGGACGCGTGCACTCGGTCGGAATCCAGCTTCCTCAATCGCTCCGCCTCACACATCTTCCGCTGTTTCATTCCTCTAGGTCTTAGTTCACGGCATCAGCCACCCCTTCTGCACCCCCATCGGATCCACCACCATCTTCCCATGCATCACTGGCGTCGGGGGCACACTCCCGTCCCCCACTTTCCCCTCACTCGGACTGGCAGGTCCACTCACGTACGGGGTGGGCGGGCGCTTAGGCTTGTGGGATAGATGAGCTGGATCGAGATCGTCCATCGAGGAGAGCGAGAAGGAGACGCTCTTGCGCTTATGGGATGGTCGGTCGGGGGTGACGGTGATCAGCGGGACTGCGACGGGTGATGCAAGAGGCGAGTTTGCGGGTGAAGGATTGGTGATGTCAAAGCTCGGCGGGGTGAGGTGGTCCGTACTGGCGAAGTCCTTGGCGGCGGGGAAGAAGGCGATGGCAATGAGCAGGAAGAGGATATCGAGGATCGCTGTGAATACATCCATTTTGGACCTTGGCTTGCGTTGGTGTCTATAATTTCGTCAACGGGTCTGATAGCTTGAACTGAGTGAGGCCGGCTCCTTCGACTAGAACGGGTTAAATGCGATCATCTCACACATCGTGTGAGCCCCAAATCAAAGGTTTGGGTTCCGAAAGGAGGATACATATCAACCAACGGAGGGGATCGCTGTAGCACGTCGCATCTTGATCTCATACGCTCCGTTTTGAGGATCGCCTCGAGACTGCGTGTGATCGATGTCTGGACTCGTCAGGCGCCTCAGTGCCGAGACCAGTCGCTTCGTCGAAGGCGAAGTCAGTTGGTCATTGTCAGAAAAATCCAAGGCGGAGTGATCAGAGTGCGTGAAGGGAAAGAACGCCTCAGGGCTGATGATTAGTGGATAACAAGTATTCGTGATGGGTTTGAAAAGGACAAGATCCCTTTTGCTAAGGTGGGATCCGTAGTAGTATTGCGGAATGAAATGCGGCGTTCCCCTTGATACTGCCCATTGGGTTTGCGTGACGTGTAAATCAGGGGTCTGTTGCCGGAAAGCGCGCCTGCATGCTCGCGTTGACTTCTTTTTCCACTCTCAGCGGCGAACTTCACTATCATGCGCTAGATCCCTCACCGTTCTCAGTCTTCGAGAGACGCTTGTCGTCACTCTTCCTTCTGCGACACCCTTCGCCTAGCAGTCAAAGGACTCGAGATGGCTCCCCTCGCCCCTCGTCTCGGATTTTATCATCAAGCTTACCCTCATCACTCTGTCATGGAGGATGCCTCGGATGATGGGGATGACGAGGATGAGGAGCAATCCTACGAACAACAGCAACAACAGGCTATGTACTACCAGCAGCAGCGACACCACCACCAACAACAGCAGCAGCAACAGCAGCAGCAACACTTCGGCAGCCCAGGAACCATTCAGCAAGCCAACGCGCAGCCAGATGGACAGGAAGGGATTGAGGATGATGAGATATACAGTGACGATGAGAGTAGCGCGGCTAGTATACCGGATGAGAATATCGACTTTAGCTTGACATATGCTCTGTACGTCCCAATGCTAGATGCGGTCATCTCAGCTCGCTGATGGGTCCTTCCCCCCGGCAGACATACCTTCCTCGCAACCGTCGAAGGTCAGGCTTCCGTTGTGAAAGGCGATTCCCTACTCCTTCTCGACGATGCGAACTCGTACTGGTGGCTTGTCCGGGTGCTGAAGACGGAAGACGTCGGATACATACCAGCGGAAAACATCGAAACACCTTACGAGCGACTGGCGCGGCTCAACAAGCACCGCAACGTAGATCTTGCGGCGGCAACCTTGCAAGAAAAGCAAGCGGGTACGAGCCAGGCGCAGGGGCAAAGAACGTTGACAGACTTCGTCATGGGCAAAGCAAAGGGTCTCCGGCAGGACAAGTCTGGGGAGGACGCCGAGGAATCAGCCGGAAGGAGGGTAATCTTTGCGCCACCCACATATGTAGATCACCCGGGAGTCACCTGGAGCAGCGATGAGGAAGATGAGGGGGAGAGTGGGGAGGACGATGAGGCTGACCATGAGCCCGACGAGGTGGAAGGCAGTGAGCTCGAGCAACGGGCGGGAGGTATGGGTGACAACCGGCATGAGCAAGAGGTCGCGGGTAGGGACGAGTCGCTTGCAGCTGCTGGCATTGGAGGTCGAAGCGTCATCACCATGGAGCCGGACGATGGGATGGAATGGGAGGACAGTGCCGGTATGGAGGCGCAGGAGCGGGCCAAACAGCAAAGGCAGCAAAGCTCGAACCGCATCAATGCGAACAGCCATTCCGCTCAACAACCCCATGATCCCTACAAGTCTCCGGAGACCGCATCGAAAGGCATCCCCGTAGCTTCCGACTCGACCTCGTCCCTCAATTCCACGTCCGCCGGAAGCGTGCTTGACCCAGCTCAGGCAAGCAATGATACGCGTCGTATCACAGCGACTCCTATAGTCGCACAGGGTGATAGCGGACCGCTCCTCCCCAGCGCTATGGGCCAACAGCAGGGCGGAAATCGGACCGTCAGCGGGCAATCAGTTGCCTCCGTCGCCTCGGTGGTTTCGGCCGGCTCGTCTGTTCGGAGCTTGACGCCGACCAGCCCGCAACAGGACGAAGGCGGGAAGAAGATGAAGAAGTCTCGCAAAGGGAGTAAGGAGGACCTTGATGGAGGCGAGAAGAAGAAGCGTGGCGTGCTTGGTGCTTTATTCTCACGGAACAAGAGAGACAAGAAGGGGGTTACAAACGGCGAAAACCGCACCTCAGAGGACAGCATCGCTAGCGGCACGATAGAGTCCTCTCCTGCCAGTCAGGGGAGATGTCAGGACGACTCATCGCGGCAGCGTGCGCCAACACCGGGCGATGCAAAAAGTCCGGGGACCACCCTCAGCCCGACTCAGCCAGCGGCTTCTTCCCACGGCTTGCGTCTGGCACAGCGCGATCAGGCGATGCAGCAGGCATATACGAACAAATATCTCTCCCGATCCGGATCCGCTGACCTCCTTTCGCCGGCCTCTACAGACGCAGCGGCGGCGGTCGCCCAAAGTGCAGCAGCTATGCGCCTCTCTGTGGGATTCGGCGGGTCTACTTCATCCGCCAGGCCCAGCAGCATTATCCTTAGTCCCAATCCCGACGGTCCACCGCTGCTGAATGTCATCCGCATCTTCGCTGGAGAGCATGTCCGGTCTGATGCGACCTTCAAGACGGCTCTCATCAACGAGGCGACCTCGAGCAAGGATCTTATCCGGCAAGCAATGCAGAGATTCCACCTCCACCATGCTTCCTCGCCGGGCGCGGACAACGGATACTACCTCACTATCAAAGACGTCGACGGTGAAGAGATGGAGCTAACGGGAAATGAAAAGCCACTCAATGCGTTCCAAGAGGCTGATCAGCGCTGGAGCGAGGATGATGACGGCAAACGGCTCGACGAGATGGCGCCGACGGTCAAGCGGTCGAGTGTAAGCAGTATCTCCAGCGTCATCAGTCTGTCATCCCATCCCGCGATCGCCAAGCTCGGCCTGAACGATTTCTCGGACGATTCAGCAGTCAAGATCTACCTGAACCGGCGGCGGCCGGGTAGCACGCAGATCGGCAACGGCATGCCGGAACCCGCGAGCGAATTTTCGAGCTATAGCACGCAGTTGTCGACAGTGCAGGAATCTTCGCCGGAGATGAAGCATAGCGACTGGTCTTCGTCGACAGCCGGTACGCCTCCCGGCCGATCCACTGGATCAGACGCGACCGCTACCCCTCCGACCCCGCAACAGCGATTCAACCCGTCTCTTACCGTCCATACCAATGGTCAGGCTTCTCCGGAGCGTTTCTCCTCCCCGTCAGCCCGCTTCACCGTCCAGCTCGTCATCCGACCGTCCGATCTACCTGACGGCTCTGCCTTCGATCCGACCAGCGATGCAATCATACCTCGAGCTCTGCTCAGGGATCGGCAACCAAGTCAGACATCTGCCCAAGAAGCAAGGCGGAGGCTATTCATAATACCGAGGAACGCGACCGTCGTCGAGGCGATCGAACAGGGTTTGGAAAGGTTCGGGATCCAAGAGGGAGTGGTTGATGGTGGGGACGACATCGAAGATCGCGGAGGGAATCGAAGGATCTGGGCCAGGGTCCGATATAGCCTAGTCGCGGCTGTGGGAGGCGATGGCAAGTCAAAACTCATGGCCCGATGAGACAATAGCTGATGATGGTCGCAGAGCGCGTACTTGCCCCATCAAGCAAAATCCTCGAGGCATTCTCCACTGCTCCCAATCTCCGGCCAATGGAGCGCACTACCCCAGAACAGCGACGCCGATCTCGCGATGCGAGCCAGAATGTCGGCTCGCCTTCCGACATCCTCCCCACCGATCCAGTCTTCATGCTCCGTCGCGTTGGCCAGCGAGCAAATGCCATCCGCCTGGCGGGCCAGGACGATGTGCCCCGCCAGTCCTCTGGACCATCGCAGCGACAACAACAGCAAGCGGCGATTACATCCACCACGATACCGGCAGTGGAAGCTCGAGGTCAACATTCACCACAAGAGATCATCGCGGCACAGCGGGCGGCGTCGCGAGCCAATCAGAAAGCCCTGATCTCCGCGCAAAGCAATACAGCCCAAGGCGTCGACGTCGTCCTCCCGGATCGCGGGACGCTGCGGAGCTCCCGGCTGATGGAAGCGAATGGCGAGGTTGTCCGGTACTCGTATATCGACGGTGATGGGGAGACGTACGATATCAGCGAGCTCCTCGAGGAGGAATGGGGGAAGGATGGGAGCAAAGGGAGTCCGAATGTCCCTCAAGCTCCGGCACTATTGCGACAGACCACAGACGCTTCGGCATATGTCACCGCGCCGAGCACGCCGGAACCTACAGCGGAGCGGCCTGAACCGCCCCTCGAACCGATGCCACCGGGTGGGTCACAGGACATCCTCCGTGGTGTCGTGCAGCGGGCTGCTGGTCAACCTGATCGACTCGAGGAGAAGATACAACGGGTCATCAACAAGGTCAAGACAGGTGGATCGGTGAGATCGAGCGGTTCGGCCGATGAGATGACAGCGAGTCATCATTCACCTCAAAGTCAGCCTGGACGGAGTACGCCCCAGCCGTCGGGTAATCGAGTTCTTTCCCCCTTACTCGAGTATCGAACGACGGAGTCGACACCTCGAGCATCGGATTCGCGAAGCACCTCGCGTCAAGCGGACTACCAAGTGACAGCTGCGAGCGTGAACCGCATCATCTCTCGCCATCGCCAGCAGCCGTCGATCGCATCCATCATGTCTGATCTCTCCGTACCCCTTGGACCAGAAGACGACACGACTTCCTCGACGCCACTTACCGCTAGCTCTTCGACTCACCCGACCCCACCGTTCTCCGGTGCCGTCTTCACCCGCCACGTCAGCTCTGCGTCGCCGACTCCGCGCACTCCAGTGCTGTATAAGGACGACTTTGGGATCAAGACGCTCATGGCTATCATTGAGGCGAGAGCGAGGGAGTATCGGAAAGCTCCACCCGCGAAGATTGAATGCGACGAGGTGCAGAGGATATTTTACGGAGAGAAGTTGGATATGGAGACGGTACATCCTGATATAAGGGCATGTTTCGCCCCGATCCAGGCGAGATTGGACGCGATGGATCGCGATATCGACGAATTGCTGGGCGCGACAATTGTGGCGAGGTGAGGAGAGAAGATGATGATCTGAGTGTCGATCTGTCTTGCGAAGTCTTCGACGACATAACGTATAATGAACGCCATGCATTGTGGTTTCAGCTTTGCTGTTCTCAGTCGTTGGTGCCCTATGCCTGTTGCGCCAAATGCTCGATTAAGGTCCTCTATGACTTTGCCTTCTCCAACGCCGTATCTCTCAACCGCCAAACAAAGACGCTCTCCGCTTCTCCGACTCCCAAGATCCACTTGGCCCCTCTCGGACTGATAGCGACATTCCCGATGATCGGACCCCTCTCCTTGAAGTTGTGGGGATACTCCACACCCTTCATCGATTTCCACACTCTCGGAAACTCCTTTGCAATGAGTGGCCAAGGGACGAGCGAGGGATTCTTCCGCTTCCTCTCTGTGTTCCGCTTAGTCTCGTCCGTCTTTGTCTTCTTCCGCGGCCCCAAGCCTTCGTCGGATGATTGTGGATCCTCGGGCGGCGTGGGGCCGGGGAACGCCAACTTGATTGCTGATACTCCGCTCGACATCGTGTCGACGATCTGCTGATCGGCGAGTCTCTTCTTCGAACCCTCATCGCCATGATCGGAACCCTCGCTTTTGTCCGCAGCGTTAATGCCTTCCTCGTCCGACTTGTAACGGAGCTCGATGTCTGGTTCCGGGGGCGCATCTGGCTTCGCGAGCGACGGGTTGAAGAGCTGGATCTCCGGGTGCATGCCGGCAACTCCCATGGCAATCACGATGTCCAATACGAGGTTCGGATTCGCCTCGAACTTTGGTATCTCGGAAGGGGTTGGGCGGAAAGCATGGTGTAAACCTGGACGGAAGTACCAGGAATCCATCTTGATCGGATATCGGGATATCACCATGAATGAGTCTAAAATCACGTCAGAATCGATGACAAACAGGATCAGCGCCCGTACGAGAATCGTTGAAGTCGGTGCGTTGAGGCTCGGCGTAGATGGCCTCGTATTGGCCGACTCGAAAGAAGCGGCGGAAGGCGAGCCAGTGCCAGGTGATGATTACGTCTTGTGACCGAGACATCAAGATGTCATCGCTCAGCCTATACCAAAAAGTGAGCATGTTTCGGGGGTTGAGAACAACGACGTTGTGACTGACCATTGAATCGAGTCAACGAAATTCTCGAACATCCGGGCGGTGGAAAACAAAGGGAAGTGGATGACTTTCGGGCGGTAACCCTTCGGAGTGAGCGGCTCATTAGGATACGGATCTGGTAAAGGCGGTAATGGCCAGATCTTGACGCAATAATCGGTTCCGCAAGTCGCTATGGCTCGATGCTTCGGATGGAACGCCTGGTTGGATAAGTCATGCTGTTGGGAAACATGCACATCTGACCTACCGCTCCAACGACTTTACTCCGATGTCCTCCGCTTCCCTCTCCGGCCAGAACCGCAATGATGACGTTCCCCTCATCTGCCATAGCCATGGGGAAGTTCTCGCTCAGCTTATCGCCGGTTCTTGGATCGGGTGGGGTCGGGTCACTCCCGAGGATGTTCCATATCCGGACGGTCTTGTCGCTTGAGGCGGAAGCGAGGATGTGCGGCGCGGCTAGGTGAAATGTGAGACATAGGATATCCTTGCGAACGTCAGGATTTCAGCACTTGTATGACATACATGGACAGAGCCTACGTCACCATGTCCGCGGAGTATGCGAATACAGGTCTTCGTCACCGCGTCGATGATGTATATAAGCCCGAGCTTTCCGCCGGTTACGATGAGGGGGTGGTGGCTGAAAGGATGATAGGTCCAGGTGACATGAAACAGCTCGTCCTATTTGATCTTCAGTCCTCGCTCAACAGGCTCGATTGAGACTTGATTCTCACGTTGGGTATTGTCAATTCCCAGAGCGTGTCCCACGGATCCTCGTCGGTGCACCGTCCCAGACCCAGCTAGCTGCGAATCAGCTCAAGATACAGCGATACCATCTCGACGCACCTACCTTGTTCGCCCCCACCAATGCAGCGCAGCCCTCCCAATCCGTCCATCTCCCTTCTGCTGCGCTTGTCTTGGGAGCAAGCGGACCGACATATGGCCAGAACTCGACGCAGGTGTGATTGCGAATTTCGGGGCCTTGACTTTGCTGCGAGTGTCATCAGCTTGACGACCGCCTCAACGCATCCAAAACGCACCAGACTGATCGCCTTGAGCTCGTAAGGATGTTGAGGGTTGTGCGAGTTCACCCGCCGGACCTTCTCGTACCATCTCAATGGCTGGGTTGACGATGAGGGATCCGAGATTTCCGATGAGATGGCTGTGCCGGGTGTACTGGGATCGAAGGCAGATTCTCCCGGGCTCAATGCAGATCCTCGGAGAGTCGAGGCCGAGGATGCTGCCTTGAGGCGTCTGATTGCCTCGACAGTCATTTTTGGAGACAAGAAACCGGATTTCAGCCAGGTAACAGGAAAGGTGGAGGCAATCATCACCCGCTGCAAAGCAAACCGAATCGTGCAGCCCTTACGGCCTCGGGACCTATCTCGACCGCTCAGTCTCGATTTACAAAGATCATTGGGATAGTCCGTACATCAATCAACAAGTGCGAAATCCATATACCTTCTCAAGATCGGCTCAGCACCTCTGATCATGTGTTGAACGATTGACCGGTAATTTCCTTCAACGAACTCAACGATTGACCCGACAAAGACATCAAGATTCACAAGGCTATCAAGTACCCGTAACTTGGAGATCGCAATCAATTCCAAACGAAAGGCAGGGATTCACGTCTCCCTTTTGAGCGTGTATCCTTTGAGGGTAGCTTAGGGCTGGAAACTGGATGGTTGACGAGGAGTAAGCTTTGAGTTACCCAAATCAAGTCGGTCACGGATCGCTCGGTCGGGCGAGTCGAACGATCTCCCCATCACAATCTCAACCCTCGTAAGCGACCTGCTCCCTTTCCCTTGTCACTCACATATGCAGCCTCCTGTCCCCCCACGTAGTACTGGATTGCTACTCCGAGCGTCAAGCGCTTCGCACACTCTCTTGATCTCCCATCCTTTCAACTTTTAGATATGAGGTTCTCCCTTGCCGCTTTTCTTACCCCGATCTTAGCGGCAGCGTCACTCGCGCAGCCTAATGCTCGTTGCCGAGTTCGCCCATCTCAGGACGAGACCGTTTCTCCATCGAGCAGCACCGTCGGAGACAATGGTGCATCCGTCACTCAGCCAAGTCAAGCGGGAGTAGTCAAACCGCTGTCTACTTTTATCTCGACAAGCCTAGTCATCGTCCAGGCCACGTCCGCTAGCCGCGACAGTGGGTATACCCGGAACGGAGGCGGGGTTGCTGCTGCGCTTGCTGGTGGGACGACGAAATCCGTTGGCAAGACAAGGACAATGACGACCAAGACGACGGGGACGACGCTGCCATCGGCCACCTCTGTGTCGTCGAGTGGCAAGTCCGTGCCACCTCCCGCGTCCTCGTCGGCCGGGAGCGGCGGAGGCGGAGGAGGCTCGGATCCACTAGGGATGGTCGCCCTGCATGATAGTGTTCGCGCTCAGTACGGTATGACTTTGAGACGCAGCAAATCGTGCGCGGATTGACGTTGTGCAGGCGCTGGACCGGTCACGTGGAATGCGAAAGCCGCGAGTTACGCTCAGAACTACGCGAGCGAATGCAAGTGGAATCATTCGTGCGTCGTGGCCGCCCGTGTCGGGTTGTATGATGATGCTGACGTCGTTTGCAAGACACGGACAGTACGGCGAGAACCTGTGAGTGGTAGTACGATGAGTGACCCGGTTCGTCGACGCGGCGACTGACGCGACCGAGTGCTGCGGGGACAGGAGAAACCGTAACCAACCTGTTCGGCGGGTGGTCTGGCGAGGCTGGTGAGTGCTATCTCCGGACCCGCGATACTCCCAAGGCTCACCTGCGCAGCGACCTACGCCGCAAGCCCCGGACACTTCTCAGAGACCGCCGGACACTTTACGCAGGTGAGATTTGGGTGGTCGGATAGCGATCCGAAGTCTGATCGTGCCTCCGTTCAGGTCGTTTGGAAGTCGACGACAAGTATCGGGTGCGCACTGGTCAATTGCGTTCCGGGACCGGACATGCCGGTGAGTAGTCTGATCGCATGCCGACGTTCAGGCTGACGGCGTTAGGGAAAACAATTTTTGGTCTGTGAGTATGACCCGGCGGGCAACCTGATTGGTGCATTCGACAAGAATGTGGGTACGAAAGGTAGCTAGAACCACACGTATATTCGAGCTAGTGCGCTGGACGCCGGCTCCCAGAGTAACGCTCACCGTATGATGCATGAAGATAAAACGTCGAAGCTGCCCGAATGCGAAGATACACGTCAATCAGGCTGTATCAGGCACCAAGTACCGCAAGACCCATTCTTGGTAACAGGAACTCAAAATATGATTTTCGCCGCGACGCGCCTGTTTTCGGTTTGCGTCCTTTAGCCTGTTCCCAGGTGTCCGGATCATTGTTGCCGTGCCCTGATGTAGCAGAACACGCCCCGGCAAAATGGCGCACTTCAGGAATTCGAGAACCTCAGGTTCGCGTCAGAGCATTCCATGAAAACATGAAACATTCGGTAGCTTCGGGTGAAACAGGGACCAGCCCTGAAAACTCGGACGCGAGGCACCGTTCCGCGTAACTTACCTGTTCTCTCCGTTTGTGTAAGTAAACCGGGGCGTTTCATCCTTCTCCGGACGCACGTCGTCCTCTGCATTTCCTCTCTTCTCTTCTCCCCTCTTCCTCCTCCTTCTCCTTTCCCTCCGTTGTGAATAGTCTTGTACACTCTTTACGAACGCCTGCTGGTCAGCAAGATGACTCCTCTCACCTCACTCCGCCTCATCGCCCTGGCGGCGCCCGCTCTCGCTCGGCCATACGATTCCACCGGTCGCTGTCACAGGCATAACGGCACGTATCATCGTCATCATCATCATCATCACAACCATACCTTGGTCAATGCTACCGGGACCGCCATCGACGGGATTGTAGAAGCGAGCGTGACGATGAGCGTATAGGACATGTTGCCGGCAGCAGACACAGCGGCGGAGACGGCTTCGGTGACGGTTGCGACGTCCGACGTGACGGCAGCGGAAGCGAGCGTAATCATCAGCTCGACAACGATATCGACCGCTTCGGTGACAGCATTCGAGACTGCAGCGAGTTCCACAATGACCGCCGACGAGCCGCCAGAGGCGATCGATTCCTCTCTGACCGTAATCTCCTCCGAATACAATGCTCTCCCCACATAAACCCATTCTACCTCCGAGACCTCGACTTCAGCTGCGTCTGTCACATCTGTCTCTTCCGCAACCTCGATATCTGCCACGTCCACCTCTCCTACCGAGTCTGGCCATGAGACTGTATCTACAACCTCGACAGCCAGCTCCAGCTCTCCTACCGGGTCTTCCGACGAGGTCACCTTCCTCAAGCTCCACAACGACTTCAGATCCAAATACGGTGAGTCTGTGTTTTTGCTTTCCATCGACCTGAGGAATCTTCCTTCATCAGTACGAGATGACTGATTGGGAATCAGGTGCTAGCGCTGTGACCTGGAACGACACGCTCGCGAGCTACGCCTCAAAGGCCGCTGGGACTTACGCATACGGTCACACGCACGGGCCATACGGGGAGAACATCGCAGCGGGTGTTGAGGGCGGTTATGGGATCACCAACGGGTATGACAACTGGGCGGATGAAGCTTCAAAGTATGAATGGCACAGCCCGGGGTTCTCGGCCGCAACCGGTCATTTCACCCAGGTGAGTCTTCCAGACCCGTATATCTCTGTGTCACGCAGGATGTCTGCTGATTGCGGACGTAACGTAGTGCGTCTGGAAGGCGACTAGTCAGATTGGATGAGCTGCAATGTCATGCGCAGATGGCACCATCTACAGCGGTTATGGCCAGGTCGGTAACAACAATTATAAAAGCCACTGACGTTTGATTCCGTCGACAGAACTCGGTATACATAGTCTGTGTCCAGCCCCCTTCATTGGCTCGCAAGCTGATGATATCCTTGCAGGCGAGTACGAGTCACCTGGTAATGTGGTCGGAGACGACAACCAGTTTTTCATCCAGAACTTTGGGACGTACCAAGCCTAGCTGGCTGGGCTTGGTGGAAGGGCCTGGTGCCATTGATATGAAAGGGATAAAATTATACGCATCGCTCGACGCGAATGCTTTCATATCTAAGCAGCGGTAATGAATTCTATTAACAACCGAACATCTGTCCTCGTTGTGCACCTGTGTCTCGATCCCGATGGGTGGCCCTTACCGTATTAGCGCGTGAATTGACCGGCCCTGATGGTATCTGTAGAGAGAGGTATAAGTCAGAATACAATGGACCCTTCGACTCACTGTCCCCCCAGCAGTTGCTTCCTGAAGAAGGCTACCGACGACTCGGCGACATCTTCGAAAGCCTTCTTTGTAGGCTCATGCTTCAGATTTGGTCGCGCCGCAAAACCATGAGTCGTCTCTGTGCGACCGCTTTAAGCCTTCCTTCCGGTGATCCAACATCAACGTACCGGAATGGATCACGCAGTCAAACTCAACGCCCTCCTTCTGTTTGGCCTCGAATGTTTGTCGTAGCAGACCGATGGAGGGGTCCTTGAATCGCATGTCATGGCTTGCCAAGTGCCAGAGTGTGGGCTTGGTGATGGATCCCCACCATTTGGTGTCGGGTCCGGGATGACAGAGGACGCCACATGTGATCGGGGTTGATGGGAGGGAGAGGAGGTTTGTGACCATTGAACCGCCCATACAGTATCTGGCCGACTCATGAGCTCTCACTCGGGCAAACGGGACAGATGGTCTAACCCGATAGCACCGATCTTCTCGTAGCCCTCGGCGTTGAGCTCTTGGATAGCCTAGCCATACCATCAGCAAATCCAGCGAAAATCTTGACCGGATCAGCTCACCTTGAGAGCGAGCGGGCCCCATCGGCCAGGCAGAAGACTCGGCAAGAACGGTAGCATTCTGAAGATGAGATAGGCGTATCCCTTGACCGTCTGGAACCAGCTGTTGTTGGCCTTCTCGCCTGGGAAAGTCGGAACGACCGAGTCGACCCATTCCGGCTTCGGCGCGGAGGCTGTGGTACAGAATACCTCATCAGCTCCGATAAGGACGATGGGATTTGAGGGACGGACGGATGACATCGGCAACGAAGACGTTGATTCCGAGCTTATCGGCAAATGCATCCGCCAGGATCTTGGGATTTGGCTATACCACGTCAACAGCATGAGCCGCTTGAATCAATGGTCAGAGGTGCGAACGATGTTGAAGCCGAACGCGTCGTAGAAGAGCACGACGGCGGCTTTTGGATCGACTATGCGACCATCCTTCGGCCTGGTGTGGTATCGACCGACTGTCTGCTTCCCGCCGGGAGTCGGGAGCTCCATGATACCGGCTGGTGTACCGGGAAGGATGGTACCTTCGAGACAACAGGGTTGAATGGGGAGGAATGACATGACAGGCAAAGTACCCAGATGGCTGGAGTAGAGCTTGAAGGCTCAGAGAAGGTGAAGTGATGTGGACGAGTGAAATTCATGATATCTCTACCGGGTATAATATATCGGGCTCATACCTGATATTACACCGAATTCGGCATTTATGGAGGCCGAAAATGATTTATCAGCCTGAGTATCCGGCAGCTGGGGAGTGTATGGCTCAGCACTCCGGGACACAATCTTCCGGAGCGAGATTATCGGCTACGCCCCCGTTTCGCTCACTATACGGCGGACAAGCTACCATTCTCGTTAGAATGAGTTGGTTTGCTCTTGATCACTGGCTGAGGCGTGCTTTGAGGAATTTCAGGTCTCAGCATAATCGCGGCAAACAGTCTAGATGTCCGTACTCGTGGGAGGACGGGGCGAGAAGCCGAGCAACAAAATGTTATTACACGATAACGGGCGCATCAAGAAATACGGGTCTTTGCTCCCGTCCGCGTAGACTACCTCATCCTCAAACAGCACCTTGAAGCCGGTTTTCAAATAGATCTTCATCTGAAATCACCATCAATCGGGACCATGATAGTAATGCAAGGATAGGTCGTACGTTGTTCTCCGCCTGAGTGAAAAGGCAATCTTCAATCCTTTTCCGTCTGCAATCTTGAACATCTCCTGAAGGAGTGCTGTCGCCAGGCCCTTACGCCGCTGAGACGGGACGGTCATAAAGGAAACGAGGAAGTAGGATTCTTTGAATAATCCTGGATCATTCCCGAACGCCTTCTTCGTCAGCGGTGTGGCCTGCTCAGCCATCAGCTCCAGAGCATGATCAGATTTTACATGGCGTACCGTGTTTTCGATCCAGGCATTGTGAGCATCGGATACGCTGGCATCCCACTGATCGCTCAACACCTTCTTCTCGGGACGATCACGACCCGATGAGGCTGAGTTGTTATACGCCAAATTTGACAAGCGTATCAGCTGGATGCCGTCTTGGTGGTGTACAGACTGCCAAGGTCGCAACTTGACCATCGATCTCGGCGACCCATACTTCTCCGCCGTAAAAAAGTGCTGGCTCGAGGAAGGATCGAGCGCATCGATGGGCTAGTGCGGGGTCGTTCTCGTTGTCACATGTTATAAAGTCGTCAAGATCCCCATCAGCTTCATTCGGGGGCAGATTTGGTTTGCGCGAGCTCACAGTCGCTGTAGCCCTGTCTCATCACATGGAGCAGTGTCCCCATTTCGGCAGCTTAGATCAGATGCTATCAGGTTCTGCCATTACCGGAAGCGGCAGCTTCGGGACTCACGCGAGGGATTAATGGTCCTGCGACAACTGATGCCTGCCGACCTGAAAGGATCATCCGACATGATCGTGGTCCATCAGCTGCACTGGGATATCTCTTCTATCCGCAAGAGAATCGGCATTAGGCGGCCAAGATTCTTTCTCCATATTGAGCACGTGGCAACGTCATCAGCGAGATCCGGAAGTATCAACGTGTACACATCATCGGAGCGAAGCGATGCCTCTTGAATCGAATGAATCCGTCAAGCAGCCAATAAACCTCATCTTGGAAACAACGCCATGTCCACCCTCATCTCCATCCCCGCTGGACGGTGCTCTCGCCGATCACCTGATACGAAATGGATCGATCCTCAACCCGACAAGGGGTCGATCGAGATGAGATTCGAGGATGAGCTGATGCACTTATGTGAGTGTGGGGTACCTGACGAGCTCTGCCACGTTTTGAACATTTATCTCTGTTCTGAGACTGACGAGGACATAGGGTGGAAGAGCCGCGATTCCGGGACTGTCGAGGACGTGAGCTCCTGCTAGCGCTAAAGATCTGGTCCAAGCTGATCGACGCGCAGGAGCTCATTATCTTTCCTGGAGAAGCGACTTTTGACAGGGTCCAGCAAGTACGTCCGGTTCGCGCCAGCTGCGCAGCTGTTTTATCCAGCTCTTTATGCATGTGGATCGGATGTCTAATTTCCCGAGCAGGATTCATCAGGCCGCACTCACATCCTCAAGTTCTCCAGCTCCGATCAGAAATACTTTGTAGGCCACTGGCCTGTCTGACCTTGAAGTACACTGACCTTGCAATGCTCCGGAAGTTCTGGTTCCAACGAGCGGCAAAGGAGACGGATCTGAGGTCGGCTGTGGATATCAATGCGCTACTCCAAGACCCTTCGTACCGGTGAGTCGTCCATCCATGCATTGCTCATACAATCCTCTGACGAGACTTGGATTCTCCCGCTAGACCAGGTACCGCTCCTTTACCCGAACCCACTCAGCCCACGACTCCCGTCGCTCCGACTCAGGAAGAGCGCTCCTGGCCACCTACGCCCGGTGCCCCGCGCCTCACCCACCCTGAGCCGGCACCAAGGTCGCAGCCCGGGCCGAGTACCTCATCGCCCGCGGCTGCGGGGTCGAGCGAGGATATGGCGCGGATGTTAGTCGAGTGGGCGCAGCAGGGTGGTCTTGGTTCCGTAGGGACTGAAGGTGGGTGCCTGTTTCACTCCCCTTTGGTTGTCAAGCTGATACCCTCCCCTCGTCTTCGATAGACGCTCGCCTCACCGACGTCCTCTCCCCTACCAATATCTCCAATCTCCTCTCCGCCCATCCTACCCTGATCCCGACCATCACACCTCTCCTCCCGCCAAACATCAACCTCCCTGCCGAAACAGCCGCTCAAGACCTCATGCCGATCCTCTCAGCACCCCAGTTTACCGACGCCATAGCGAGTCTGGACAACGCACTGCGTAGTGGTGGTCTGCCAGGGGGGATGATGAGGGAGCTGGGACTGCCTGAGGAGGCTGGACGAGGAGTCAAGGAATTCCTGGAGGGGCTGAAGGGGTTAGAGAAGCAGGATGAGGGAGGGGCTGGGCGCGGGGATGAGAGAATGGAACAGGATTGAAAAAAAAAGATGCACAGAGAAGGCCTGGAGCTAGTCAGAACCTGGTGACCCAATAGGCATATGCATATTGATGTGGATAAGGAGTATCCCTCTCGTCAAGCTTGAGAATCCCTATAAGAAGTGCAGCGTATCGCAGGTCCCTCATCCTCCGGCCCCGGAAGAGCGGAATAAAGAGGTCACGCGACCCGTCATTGCAACGACTGAATTTCCTTGTAGCCGTATATCTTCTTTGAGGAGCGGTCTTCACAATTGATCACTTCAACAAGCTCCTTGACGCTCATGCCCTCAGCCTACCATTCGGTGAGAAGAATGGTGGGAAAGCTCATCTCCGTCCTCGCCCTTGTGTACCTGGTCGTCAATCCCGTTCTGGGCGCCACCGGTCCCGGACCGCGAAGGTCGCATTTCCAGGCGCAAGCACATTTAACCTCTTCCCAAGGACCGCCACCACCCCAGGAGAGATACGTAGGCCATCAGGTTTATCGGGTGGACTGGAGGAATTTGGACGAGGGTGTCAAGGCAAAGATCCTGCTTGCTATCGAGGTTCGTCCCCTATAGATATTCTTCTTAAAATCAAGTTGATCCAGCTTTAGCTACTCAACCTCGATGTATGGCGTTCCACTCCTTCCGCGCTCGATGTCAGCCTACACTTCACCAAAGTGGACCTCCTCCGTAACCTCCTCCCGTCCACCATACCGCTCTCCGTCTTCATCCCCGACCTCCAATCCCTCATCGACCTTTCCACCCCGCAACCCCTCTCCGGTCTTGACGCGTGGGACCTGTCGGTCATCGACACGTCGTTCCACGACGCGTACCACCCTTATTCCAAGATGCTGGAGTTCGGCGACGCCCTGATGGATGAGTTCCCTACGATGGTCGAGTCATTCGCGGTTGGGAATAGCTATGAGGGGGTGGAGATTGAGGGGTGGAGAGTGCATTTGGCTTCCAACGAGAGCATATCAGGTATTCAGTCGGGGGAAGAGGGGAGGAAGAGGAAGAAGGTGAAAGGGAAGAAGGGGAAGGTTGTAGGGCAGGAGGTGTTGGAATTTGTCGTGCAGAGCGGACAACATGCAAGAGAGGTGGGTCCTGTTTGCCGTGGCGCTTCAACTGCTGATGAGGTCGAGTATAGTGGGTCGGACCTTCGACGGCGCTGTACTTCCTGCACGCTCTCCTGGTCGGTGCGAGGGAGGAACCCTGGGGCGAGATCGCCAAGCTCCTCCGAGCTTTCACCTTCACCATCGTCCCTACTATCAATCCCGACGGCTACCAATTTAGCCAGACGCACAGTCGGTTGTGGAGAAAGAACAGGCAAGATGTCGGCGGCGGTCATTGCTCAGGTCCGTCGCCCTCCTTCTTCCCTCTCCTACGTGCATGCTGACGAGACCTTTTTCGCAGGGATCGACCTAAACTCGAATTGGGGTTACAAATGGCGACCCGGCCGTTCCACCTCAGCATGCTCAGACTCCTACCCAGGCAAGACAGCTTTCGAGGCGTTCGAGACTCGAGCCATGGCGAATTACCTCGCGAACGGGACGACCTGGTGTCCTGATTGTTCGGATATTGACGAGGGCAAGCGGGAAGGGAGACGGGTCAGGGCTTTCGTGGATCTGCATAGCTATGGGCAACTCTGTGAGCGTCTCCAGTGACTGGTCGTAGTGGTTGCTGATCCGTCTAGTCATGTTTCCCTTTGCACACTCGTGCGACGACTTCCCGCCTGACGCGGAGATGCTCATGGAAGCGGGACTGGGAGTGGCGAAGGCGATGCGCACGAGGCAGGGAGAAGGGTACCAAGCTGGCCAGGCTTGTGACCTCACATATCGGTGCGCATACTACCTGCCACCTGGTGCCATAGCGCTGACGAGGTGAGATGCGCAGAGCACCGGGTGACGCGATTGATTTCTCGTATGGCGTGACGGACGTGCAGTGGTCGTACTCTGCCGAACTTCGGGATACCGGGACTGTGGGTCTCCTTTACTCCAACTTGGCGGATTGATGGGTGCTGACGACGCATCAGCACGGTTTCTTGCTCCCGCCTCATTTGATCCGGCCGACAGCGGAAGAGGTCACAGCTGGCTTGCTGTACCTCGCGAAATTCATATACAATATCGAGATCGCCGGCTGAGCAGTGGGGCACTCTGCATGGTAAATACACGCGTGGCTATGCATATTCAGGTCGTTATGGAACTACATGACTCGTAAAAGGCGGGTTGTATCGTGAAGAGAGGGATCAGTCACTTCACACAGCCCCGCTTCCCCTGCTCTTCTTCGCCTGCGCCAACATTGCACCGTCCTCTTCACCATCACCCGCATCGCCCATCTTCTTCCGCTTGGCGCGCTTCCGCGCAACACGCCCATCCACCGTGTCAGACCTCGTTACTAGGCCCAGACGACGCTGCACATCGCGCCTCGCCCTCGCAGCGTCCAGGAAGCTCGCATACGACCACGTAAGGTCTCTCGCGCCCACCATCTCCCCGTTGATCCTAGCGAGCTCGACTTCAGCTCTCACCAGTCCTCACCGAAAATCGGGACTTACCGGTGGATCTGCTCGCTCATCCTGCCATCCACCGAGTACTTCCTGCCGGTTTCCATGTACGCATCCGCCACTTCACCCAATCCCCTGAGGGCTCTCTCAAACTTCCGTTGCTTCCCATCCTGACCAGAGTTCGCTGGGATCTGGGGCTTGACCGAGGAGGTCGGTCCAAAATGGGATGGTGAGATTGTCTACCCGTATCTCTCCTGCCTCGATATAGGCCGCCTGGACGAGGTACAGTACATGCGCGACGGAGAACGTGCAAATGAACCTGCACCCATCATCAGCATTAACAGGGCTTATAAAACGTAGCAAGGATTCCCTACGCTATCACCGACGCCATCATAGACATCTTCTGCGTATCGGCCTACGGCCCAGCCGTCGGTCCACTTTTGTCCCTCGTTGATGCAATACAACCCATCAAACGAGCGGATATACTCCCGAAGAGTCGAGACGACACCGGGATCGTCAATCCGGAAGGAAGTTTCGTAATCCCGATCGAATGCATGAATGACCGAGAGGAGGAACGCGCAGTCGAGGCCGGTCGGCGTATCGGCCAGCTCGTCCCCTGTGAAACCGGTGAGTATGGCGCGGTAGTAACCAGTCCCATCGGGTTTCGTCGCCCAGAACTGCTCGAGGGTATTGTTGAGCCTGGCTGCTTGTTCGACGTAGAAGTCGGCTGCTCCGAAATCGTCGAGTCGTTCGGCTAGATGGGCACCGGCTTCGAGAGCGCGCAGGCAGACGATGCGTGTGAAGAGGTGATTGTCCGTTTCTGCGACATTCTCATCAATCCTCCATACGAGATGGCGTTCGAGGAGACTCACACTTCCTCCCAGAGGTCAAAGCCGGGTTTCCACCACCCACCAGCAACCTCCTCCAGATCGTTCTTGATCACCTTTCCCGCCTCCCTCATCACCGAAGGGTCGTGTAGGCGCTCACGAACGTACTTGATGTCGGCGGGATAAGCTCGATCGAGTAGGTAATTGGCGTATCGTATCAGAGTCGGAGCTCTTAAGGCGGGTCCATCACTTCATTGCATCATCAGCTCAACCCAGCCTAGCGGAGGGAGACTCACCGCTGTGGTCGACCCCACACTTCTTCAATTGGTTTCCCGTCGACGTTGGATTTCGGCTCGTTCAGTCCGCCTGACCAGAGATCACCGGATTCGGATCTGACCATCTGCAGATCCGCTTGACTCGCGGCATACGCCCGAAAGAGGGGTTCCAGCAGTAGCTCGGAGCTGTTGATCTCCGGACGTATACACTCGTCCGAGGTACGTACATCCGGGACCGACCACGGCTGGAGGTGAGACTCGGGAAGGAAGGAAGGAAGAAGAGTCCTCATGACGAGCGCCGAGTCTCGGGTCCATGTGTACGACGACAATTCGGTAAGGCGAGGGACAGACCGGTGCGTCAGGACTCACATAGTATTGTGGAACAGCGTCCGCTCCACCCCGGCTCGGGCTTGCTATCGCCAACCCGTCTGCCGCACCAGCTATCGGACCGATGTTGCCGAGTAGCCATCTTCTGGCCACTAAGTTCTCCGCTTGGATCCATTGGCTGAGCCCACTCGATGATTCGAGGGTCTCGGGCAATAGCTCAGAATCGGTGACTCGGTTGGACCTCGAGCCCATGAGGTCTCGAACGTTGTCTCAAGTCGTCGTCTTGCCAAAAGAAGCCGAACGACAGAAAGACCAGGGCAGCTGCGGCGAAGATTCTGATGGAAAGACCTCGTGTTGGACGAGTCAAGAAGATCCTTTGTGACGCTCGGTGACTTACCCCTCCGTGAGTTCCCTTTCTTCTCCCGCATCATCATTCCCACATCACGATGCGGACGTATGCACCTTCTCCGACTTTGGACTGAGTCATGCTATCTCATGTTGGCGACGAATTGGACAACAAGCATATCGAGCCAAACACCACTGAAACCTCACTCTTTAGTGGAGACCTCGGCTTTTCGATTGCCCTGAATCCACAGGGATGATGCCGTTGACGCTATCAGTTTCGCCTGTTCTCCATACTCGTATGCGTCGATTCATCCGCTCAGCACATACCTTGTCCCAAAGCTCAGCTCCGAGATTGAGAATGGCTCCAGCCGAAAGCGCCGATAAACGTCCGTGGTTCTTTGAGACGAGTGAGGTGTCGTTGACGCGGAGTAGTCGAGGAGCAGACTGTCCCGTCTGAGCAAATCACCGAGACCGCCAAGAAGGCTGAGCCGGACGCTGCTGAGGAAGCTAAGGAGGTGAGTTGGAGCCAGCAGACTTTATCCGTCGGGGGATGGATGTCTGTTTGTCGCCAAGGACTGACGTGTTTCGTGACAGATGGAGAACAAGGGCATGGACACTTTGCCTACCATCACTTGACGCCTCCACGTTCAAGTCCAGCAGGAGAAGCAGAAAGAGTGCACAGGTATATGCATCGACCATAACTTATCATGCTGTTCGGCAAGTGCTTCGTTCTGAGACTCATGATCCCCGCCCATCGCAATCCATAACATCCTCTCCCTCCTCCACAAACCTCTTCCTCTCCTTCCTCCACGGTTCCCAAACGTCCCCGTACTTCTTCAACAGCCTTCCCAGCTCGGCTCGCTGCTCCATCTGTCCGCTCTCATCTCAGTTCCATTCTGTGCTTTAAGACGATCTTACTCACGATGACACCTGGCACCTCCTCACCCTCCTTCACTCCCCATACATCGTTGAACATCTCACCCAGCTTGGGCTTAGGCAGTTTCTCTGCTCTGCTGAATGCTCGGAGGACGTCGGACTTGTTCTTGCTCAACAAAGACGATTCGTCGGGCTCGGACCACCAGCCACGCGAGACTAGGAATGCTCGAAATCGGTGGATCGGGTTGTCTTATGTGGAGGAATCCTGTCAGCTATGCAAAGCAAGGATGCACTCGAGAAACCAGACTGACCAACGATAGTCCACTCCTTAACCTCCTCTACCGGTCGGTATTTGCTCGAGTCGTCACTGGTCGAATGATGTCCAACCCGATATGTCATAGCCTCCACCAATACCCCCTTCTTCCCTTCCACGGCTCTTCGGCGAGCCTCGCGGACCGCAGACAGGGTGGCGAGCGCGTCGTTCCCGTCCACGCGTATTGTGTCGAGACCATATCCTGGACCTCGTGAAGCGATACCGTCACCGGCATATTGATCGATAATGGGAGTGGATATGGCGAAGCTGTAGCAGGTTGGTAATGCTGGGCGCAAACGCGCCCATAAAACTGTAACGCACCCGTTGTTCCTGCAGAACCAGATACATGGTCCACCGAGCACGGAGTTCATCCCCAATGCAGCGTGGAAGTCGCCCTCGCTCGCGGCACCTACGACTTTTGAGTCAGATCGACCTCGGCTCAACGTGTCAACATGGTAATCAAAGCTAAAGCGTACCATCGCCGAAGTAGCATATCACGCAATCTCCCTGTCTTTCATCGTCCAGCTTCAGAGCATAAGCCGCGCCAGCGGCTTGCGGCATTCTATCAATTGGTCAGTCTCCTTGCCTGTTTCAATGATCGGAAGGGTGACTCACTGCGTCGCAAGCGGACTGGTGATTGTGTGGAAGCCATACTCTGGCGCCGAGTAGTGAACCGGCATCATCCGTCCTTTTGTCCCCTCATCCTCGATATTTCCGAAGCATTGCGCCATCAACTTGTTCAGCGTGTATCCTCGATGAAGCAGTGCTGCTCCCTCTCGCTGTGAGATACTCCGTTCAGTTCAAGCTTGAACCTAAGCGGGGAAACAAACATATTGCCCAAAGATCTCGTCATTCGGTAACATCGCCGCAGCACTCCCCACTATTGCGGCTTCCTCCCCTGCGCATTGCATGTAGAAGGATATCCGGCCTTGTCGTTGCGACTGGTAGAGGACATTGTCGACAATGGGGATCAGGGTCATCGTGCGATACCTACGGGGTTGTGAGCAAGTTCCATACAGTCAGATAAGACAGATATCTACATGGCCAGCGCTTCATCCTTCCCAATCTACAGACCAGTGCCCGTCAGTGATACTCAATAGCTTCGGAATCAAGAGTCAACCCACTTCCGGCGCTTGACTCGCCCCGACAATAAGATGCCCCTCCTCATCCAGCACCCTATACGTCGGTATCGTCTTGCCTTGATCAGAACCGACTGTTCTCACGCCTCATTCAACAGACCTTAGCAACAGCATTGAAGAATCCCATCTCCCTAGTCCACCAACTCTCGTGCGTCCCCCTCCTCAGCGGACTACTCATTCTCACCAGTCGAGCCTGTCGTTCCGCCTGACTGCCGGGTACGTATAGGGGTTTCCTATCTGGGCTGGGGACGGCGAAGGGCTGCAGCGGGGTGGGATTGGGTAGTGGTGTGGAAGTCGGAGTTGTGGTGGTGGCGTGCCTCGGAGGAAGATTGGGAGGAGGACCGGTGATCTTTACGGGATAAAGCATTCTGTGCTGTGCGCAACAAAAGGGATGGAACGGGGACCACTCACCAGTGAGCGAGATGAGGCTGCCCGGGGTAATTGCGTGACTAGACACCTTCGACAGATCCTCAATGTATCGGTACTCGTACTCGGCGGCATCGTCGGAACGATATAAGGGCCTTGTGGATGTCGGTTTGTGAGGCTCTGAATATGCATGCGGTCCTCGTCGCCCACCCCAAGCTTGTTGAGATTCGAGCACCTGAAGTGAAGATGCAAGACGTTTTATATATATCCGAGGTGATGGGGAAGCTGCAAACTAGGCCTGCTGGCTGGCTGGATAGGCGACAAAGATTACACGCCTTCAACAAACGAAGCAACGGCACGTGTTTCGACCTCGTGGTATCGCTTGCAGAACCGGATATCACTTTGCAGGGCAAGCCTGTCGCTCGTCAAAGAAGCTGGTCTGGGAGGATGGAGTAGGTATCATTTGCTCGCTTTGTCTCAATAAAGCAGCTGACGTTTGGCAGTGAACATGGAGAATTTCATCACGGGCTATACGGGGTATGAGCATCAGCTTCGAGGGGCCCTTCTGGGGTTACTCGGGAGAGAGAAGTATGAGTACTTCTTCGACAAGGTCTATCTCCGCGAAGCAGCTCCTTTGTCCGTACTGAGAACACATACAGTTCTTGGAGTATTTCTTCCGCGAGGAAGATGCCAAGTTATTCGTGTCACTCGGAACGAACTGTTTCCGTATTCCCGTCAGTCCTTTCCTTGGGGTACGCGGTTCTAGTACTAACGGGCTAATAGATCAACTACCGACACTTCGAGGATGATCTGAACCCAAGGGTGTTCAAGATGGAAGGATTGAAACACCTCGATCGGGAGGTTGATCTCGTGGGTCCGCCTCGTACATCGCTACAGCCACGCTGACCGATCATGTCCGTGCGCAAAGTACGGGATCTTTACGGCGATCGACCTGCATGCTGCTCCTGGAGGTGAGCATGCGTACCTCGTTTTTACGTACAGCAGCTGATAGGGAGCGCAGGGCAGAACTTCGGCTGGCATTCGGACAATGCCACTCGTATCGCATCATGTGGGACCAATTTCGGATTGCTGCACCTCGCTGATCTCCTGGCTTCAGTTTATGATCACAAAGACTTCCAAGATCAGACCATTGTCATCTGGGAGCACCTGGCTCGGGTATGTCGCGAAATCATTTTGAACATTGTAGGCTGATATTTCACAGCATTACAGGGACAATACCTGGGTTGCGGGATACAATCCGCTCAACGAGCCTGCCGAGAAAGTGCAAGTCCGCGTCCTGGCCTCTTACGAGAGAGCGGAGAAGGCCATCCGTGCAATCGATCCGAGCCATATCCTCTTCCTTGAGTACGCTGATGTCTCCCTCCTTGCGAATCACTGCAGCTAATGAGAGGTCAGCGGTAGGCGAGTATTATGTGATTAGCAAGAAACACGTCGACGAGAGCAGCTCGTACGCCGCGGACTTCAGCCACTTCAAGAAGCCCCTGCCGAACTGCGTGTATGCATGTCACGACTATCCGTGTGAGTATGGACTGTTGGGCCATGATGGACACCGCTTATCAGGTTAACGTAGGTATGGAATCCCAAGTCCTCCGAGTCTCTACCAGGTCCGTCACTTTGACCCACTTCCAAGAGATGGCCACTGATAGTCGCACCAGAGGGGACGCCTGAGCAATCTCGCTACCACGAGCAGCAGTTCCGGAACAAAACCGAGTATTTGCGGGAGCACAGCGTAGGTTTACCTTCCCGATTTCCGTTCGAAGCTGAACGAGTTTGCAGGGTCCCATTTGGGGTAAGCCGATTTGACCGAGTGAGAGCTGGCCCTGAGTATCGCAGTTGGCGAATCTGGCCCCGTCTACCAGAATGCAGGAGACGGTCCTCGGGATTGGCAGCATATCAATGACACGCGGTTCGCTGTACTGGAACAGCAGCTGTCGATTTATGGCAAGGTGGACGCCAGCTATTCGATCTGACTGTATAAGGGTGGGTTTCCGGGATCCTTGACAAACTCGCTGACAAGCTTGTCGAGATTTCGGGTATCGGGGTATGACATACGTCAACGAGGACACCCCTTACATCAAACTCCTCAAGCCGTTCCTCCTGCATAAGGAGGGTTAGCCCACACGCGATCATGCTATGAGCAGGCTGTTGACTGTGCATGAGCAAGTCGCCCCGGACGGCTGGGGCGTTGACGATACTCCGGTTCGAGCACTGTTTGAGCCAATGGAGAAATGGCTCGCCATGAACGCGCCGAGTATCCAGCACAAGTACAATCCCCCATCAAACGCCAAGTGATGGCTGGCCAAGGTCGTGCGAGAGATGCTCCTATCCGTGATCTTGTCCCCTTCTCCGCAATGAGATCGCTGATGGGAGATTTAGGAGGAGATGGTGAATGACTTCGCAGGGTACTTCAAGGGGATGAGCATGGATGAGCTGCACGAGCTCGCCAAGAGTTTCTCATTTGGTACGCACGTCTCGCAATCAATCCGGCCTCGAGGATGACGCTTGGCGCGTAGAAAACTGCAGTCAGCGCACTCGGCTCAACGAGATCCTCCGGAAAGACGCGAAGCGGTCGGAGAAGTCGAACTTGAGCGAGAAACCCTAGGTATGACCCTGGGCTGAAAGAAATGCCATGGACATCGCCGATTCACTAGTATCTTGTATCGTGACTTGACACATTTCTTTCAAGTCTGTGAGGTCATATCAGTGCGCATTGGAGTGCTTGAAGAAGATCCCCCGGTAATACCCATCGCGGCTCGAACAGGGACTGAGGTCGGACCGAGACCTGTGATGGGAATTATGCGTTGCAGCGGTCCCGTGAGAAAACTCCTTAGCGGCCTGAGGTGATGTGTCGGGGCGCGAGCTTGCTAAGAGCACCTTTGATGGCGAGACCTCAGGTGCGCGATGAATTCTGGATTCTGGATTCTATCGATCTGCCATGGACCTGAAAATCCCCTGATCCCCTATGGGACTCACTGATGTCAGCGTTACAAAGAACTAACTCCGGATTATAGATCCATACCTTAGGACGGGGTGAAATCCGTCTTCCCGGTTCAGGCCCCGGCAATTTTCCCTGACAGAATGACGACACGACGATCACTCCGTCCAACAGGTACCCTGAGTCCTTGAAATGGGACAAACGGGATGGGAGGAAGCACGTACACCTACGTCAGAGGTCGCGGTTTCAAGCGATTTCTCAGGTAGCCGGGCGCGGATGAAATCGAGTGCCTTTCGCTGAAAGGAAGGCAGTAACGTTCCACTAGTGTTTTCTAGATACTTATTCTTCATTGCGCTTGAAACTTGTCGCCCCATACTAGCCAAACGTATAGCGACAGACACGATGAAGGGACCTTCAGTCAAAGGATTGTTTGCGGACGTCAAGCTCGACCTCGTCGCGATGGGCGTGAGTGGCATTGATTCGCTTCCCGTCCCCATCCCGCTGATGGGTGTTTCCATGATTTAGGGCGAGTTCGTCGGGACTGTACGTCCATCGCACGATTCTCCCTACTCTAGTGCTGATGCATGACAGGTCCTGTTCCTCCTGTTCGCGCTCGGGGTACGTGTCGTATCGTTCCTCGATGTCCGTGCCTGTGCCTGTGCCTCGAGCTGACCTCCTGCCTAGGGCGTTCAAAACGTCACCTCCAGTCTTACTCAAGGCATGAGCAGTGCCGGAGGTAATGGTGGTACAGCACCCACGGGTAGCGACGCAGAGCGACTCCTCGTCAGTCAAACTTCATCCTGCGTAGAAAAACCTGACTTGTTCTCAGGCCTACTATTACATCTCCGCCTCTTTCGGGCTATCTCTCTTCGCCATCGCTTCTATCTTCTACCGCTTCACGGGATCAATATTTAATCCCTCGGTAGCCATGAGCCTTGCGATCGTAGGCGCCATCAAGCCTGTGCGGTTCCTCAGCGCGTTTCCGCCCTCTCATTGAAGCGATCCGCTGATTACTGTTCCCAACCAGTGATGGCTACTGCTCAGATGGTTGGCGCGATTGTCGCTTCGGCAATACTAGACGGTCTCACTCCTAGTGGGCTGGCCGTGAATGTATCCCTCGGTGCCGGGACCAGTCGGACCCAAGGACTCTTCATCGAGATGTTCACCACCTCCGCTCTTTGCCTCAGCGTCCTCATGCTGGCTGCCGGTGTGTCAATACCCCTTTGATTCCCTCTCTGACCAGGCTGGTTTAGAGAAACACGCAATGACACCGCTCGCGCCGCTTGGCTTCGGATTTTGTCTGTTCGCAGTCATGATGTTTTCGACCCAGTATACTGGAGGTGCCGTAAAGTGAGTAGTTCGCAGCAATATGTGATCAGCTGCTGACAGCTATGGCAGTACGGCCAGGGCGTTCGGACCTGCCTGTATCCAGGGATTCAGTGACTATCATTGGATCTACTGTTCGTTTCTCTTGGTCACGGCATGCGACCACACCTGATAATGGACTCCAGGGCTGGGTCCCACTATGGGTGCTTTACTCGCGACTGGCTTCTACACACTCCTCAAGTGGCTGCACTACTGGTGAGTCCGATCTGATTGAGCCAGGATGGGGACTGACATCTTCCGTTCGTCAGGGACATCAACTCCGGACAGGACTCGACTGACCCGAACGAGGCGCCGATGCAGGAAGTCGTATGAGCGGGTTTCACCAAGGGCATAGATACCCGCGGCCACATCGCTACGGAAGTAGACTTTTCATCCAGGGGAGACGGTCCCGGCTGAGTGGGAAGAGAGAGGCATTGTATCAATACACACTTATACTGTTGTTTCGTAAACATGCAACTAAAGGATTGATCGTTTCTCAAAATTGCTGTCATGGCACAATACATCACGGGCGACTACACGCCATCCTGACCGTACTTGAGAAGCGGACCAGTCTCTATTGATCAAGAATGATCGCGTTGCGCAGGCCGAGAATGCGTCAGTCCCACGCCGACGGGTACGCCATGCAAACTCAGCAGTCAATCGTGGTCGCTTTTCTGCAAGTCAAACCACAAGATGGGACCCTCCGTACACGCGCACCAGCGGTATGGGGAGCAATGCTCAGAGCTGGTATTCGGATCTTACCGGGTGGAATCTGGAGCTGCACGCAGGCTGGGATGATAGATATAAGACGTACATGGCTTAAAATATCATTGTCTGGTCGTGATAGTATCTGGTCGTGATAGTAGAACAAGACAACAAAGTTGTGATAACTCGGGGCGAAACCCAGAAATCGGAGTCGCCCTATACTCCCTAGGCATCACGGCCACCCTGTCATTACGCTCGTCCCACACAGCGTGGATGCCCTAGGGCCGCTCATCCTGTCCGAATCAACATCCATCAACCACACCTCCCGTCGACCGCACTTACCCTGTGCGCTCTCGTAATCGATATCAGTGCGGACCACCCGGCCATCTCCCTCCTCCTGTGCCCTGCCCTAACCTCCACCCGCCAAAGCCAACAACCAGTCCGAAAGTGACCACCACAGCTACTCCCACCGCTACAGGATAGAACACGCGATTACGATTCAGCTCAGTCGTCGGGATAAGTGGTTGACGCTCGGGATCCTCCACGGGAGAGAATGTGTCCTCGTCCATCAGTCGTGATGGTCGGATTGAGGATGATGCGGCAGGGTTGGAAGCGTCATTCTGGTTCGGAGGGGCGCCGGAAGGTTGTCGGGAGTGAAGGGATGATGTGGAAGCGGAACGTGCCTGGGCGGTGGGGTGTGGGCCGGAGGTGAACTTGACCGACATGTCGGGATGACGAGTAGTGAATGCCAGACGGTGGATTTGGGAAGATGGACACTGGGCCGGAAGAGGTGGGGTTGACGGGACACGCGTCTTGTGATCGTAGCGTCGTCTGATGCGGTGATGTTTCCGATTCCTTTCTTCCTAGAAGCCAATCTTGGAATCACGCAGAGCCGAGATGAGCGCCGTTTCAAGGGGAGATTACTGATTTCCAGCGGGACCACCAACCCCGGGAGATCTCGGATTTCCTTTGTACCGGCGAATGTGGCGCTCTGCTTTGAGACGAGTTTTGGCGACTTTCCTAGGACCGTAACATACATTCGTCAGACATCGTCCCAACATGTCTACTACCGAGCAGACCTACATCATGATCAAGTCAGTGCTGCTTCCTCTCATCCATCCCTGGGGATTCAAGGGCTCCCGGGGCGAAACAGCTCTTTCCGACCTAGCTACACAACCTGACTCGTTGCCCATGGACATGTGCTCATCGTCGTAAACCGCTTTCGCTTTCCGCCTTTATTCCTCGCTTTACGCCATGACACACCCACCCTCCTTTCTTTCCACCCCTCTGCCTTGACGCTCTAACACCCTCCTCCTACTCTCTCAATTGAACCTCGTGTATAGGCCGGACGGCGTCCAGCGAGGGTATGTCTGCCTTCCTGTATCTCCATACTCGGTCTGACCGATCCCCTAGCCTCGTTGGTGAGATCATCGCTCGTTTCGAGAAGCGAGGCTTTAAGGTCAGTTCACAGCCCTTCACATAACTCTGCGAATCTCAAGGATTCGTTTCCGCTATCCGAGAAGAGCTGACGATTGACCCTTTCTAGCTCACCGCCCTCAAGATGGAACACCCGTCCAAGGTCTGTCCGGATTTCTACACCCCATCTGGGATAGCAGCGAGCGTCCGCTGTCATCGGGAGTCCGGGCTTTGTGCTGCGCAGCTCTCTTACCACTATCGTCCGGCTGACAGGGTACCATTCACAGGAACTCCTTGAGAAGCACTACGAGGACTTGGCGAGCAAGGGCTTCTTCCCCCGCCTCATCCAATACAGCAAGTTTTCATATACTTGCGGTTCACCGCTCATTCTTGGTATCGATAGTGCTGTCCGGCCCCGTCGTCTGCATGGTCTGGGAGGGTCTCGATGCCGTCAAGACCGGCCGCGCGATGCTTGGCGCGACCAACCCGCTCGCTTCCAACCCTGGTGAGTCAGCTCGATCCCACGCTATCACTCTTTACGAGGTGAGACTGCGGGGCGATAGGCTGACGACACGATGTAAGGGACTATCCGGGGCGACTACGCGCTGCAGGTCGGAATGGTGAGTCATAGAAACCTAGCCATCGTCGGGCAGTATCACTCCCGGCTAGAGGCTCTGGCCGGACTCAGCTGACTTTTCTCACCTCTCCTTTCTCGTAGAACGTCTGTGCGTCGATCTTTCTTTGGCTTCGTCATCAGCCCCGTTGGATGTTGATCCCCTTCAGGTCACGGTTCCGACGCCGTTGAGTCTGCCCAGCGCGAGATCGAGCTTTGGTTCGGCAAGTGAGTACTCCCGACAACCACTTGGCTCCTTGAACGAGCTAGGGCTGGATCGAATACGCGCTAACGTACTACTTGTAGCAACAACGTCAAGGACTACACCCTGTCTTCCCTGAAATGGGTCTACGAGGAGTAGGCTGCCGTCCCCATCCGGTTCCTGCACATTGGCATGGCGAGAAGAGATGCATAGAAGATTGGCACCTGGTTGCATGCAGCTCGCTGTAGATACCCCATCACCCATCCGAAACTATCGAGTCCGTGTCAGCGAAAGGCGCGTACTCGTAGTCCATCCTAACCCGGACCCGTCAGCCGAGCAGGACCTGGAATCGTCAACTCACGGCCGTCGCATCTGGCTTGTCACCCATTCCTCATCTGTGTCCTCAAGGCTATACCCTTGACCACCAGTATAGCTGAGCGCGACGGGGAGAAGCACCAGTCCATGTAGAGCGCCGGACATGATGAGGGTGAGCCACATCCGGAAGTAGTAGACTTCGAGCAGTTTCGAGCGGGTCAAGGCGAGGACCGAGATGCCGATGAGCTTGGTCATGGTGATTCCTGAGAACACCTATATACCATAATTGGACACATCAGTGGAGGGTTGAAGGTGGTAAGCGGACGAACGGATGGTCCCACATCGACGAGCGCAGTAATCGCCCTCTCATCTTTCTCCCTCTTCCCATCCTTCTCGAACGGCATCCCACTTCCAGCGCCCATGAATGCTCGAGCGATATGGCTGCAAAATTCCACCGCGATTCCCAGACTGATGACGAGATTGACCAAGGATATTGCGTTGAGACTGATTCCCCAGAACCCCATGACTCCCATGACGTTGGTCACCGCGAGTGCGCAGACAGCCGTCACAGTCGCTCCGGTTCGCCAAGAGCCTAGGAGGATCGAAGTAATCATGAAGATTGCGAATAGGGCGAGCGAGATGACTTGGAAGGCAATGGAGACGACATGCTCATATTGGTCGAAGAAGACGTAGAAGAGCGAGTATGGGAAGACCTTGATTCCGGTTCGATGGGTTATGTCGGCGGAGATACGCTGAGCCGCAGTCATAGCGTTGATGAAGTCCGCCTGGGATTTTAGGGGAGTATGATACGTCCGGAAATGGCTAGCAGTGACCGTCGTGTTGTCGGACCCTATCTTCACGGCCGAAGAATAGGGCGCTTGGCCACCAAGCGGACAAGCCTCGTTCGTGGGCGAGATGAGCCACTGTTGAAGATATCGCATGAAATCGGATCCTTCAGGTAGGCCGGCCATGGTGATGTCCCATTCTTGATCAGTAAAGCATGGACGACATACCCTGTCTGAGTCGCGTGCTGTGCAGAACACCGATGGATCGGCCTTGCGTACGCGACAGCAGCTATCGAAAGTAGGGTTGGTCCATTGCAGGAAGTCGTCGATCCATGCGGCTGGCGGACTGGCAAGGAACGAAGAGTCGGGCCGCTTCCGTTCGGCTTCGAGCGAGTTGGCAACTGACAGCTCGAGACACGTAGTGAAGCGCCCGCATAGCTGCTGTTGGCCATGACGACTAGGCATATCCGCACCCGTCGCAACAAAGTAGACAGGCGGACCGACATCGAGGAAGTCATCGAGGTCGTTGAAATAGGGTACGAGGTATGACTCGGCCGGCAGCGCGAGACGTTGGTCGAGGCCAAGGGTGATATGCTGGATGCCGACGATCGCGGTGAGGAATAGGCCGCCGAAAAGGCCAAGGACAAGCTGCTTGACCTCGTGCTGGAGTAAGGCCGGTGCGTAGATCCGGCGTATAAATTTGGCGACAACGCCTTCAGGCGAAGTGACGCGGTCGTAAAATCCGATTGGCGGTCGTAGACGAATACAAGGGACACAGTCTATCCGCATATCCTCCGCTCGCCTTAGATCCATCGCCATGGCGCTGACGAAGACCGTCACTTGCAAGACGGCACCGAAGAAGACACTTCCCGCAGCGTAGATTGCGAAGTTCCTGACGGCCGGCATGGGTACGAGCGCACCAAGGGCGAAGGCTACCGTCTCCGTGATCGAGCTTAACGCGATCGATGGACCCATCCTCGCGACCGCCCTTGCTACCCTTTCCTCGGCTGGTAACGAGCCACTCGGATGCTGGGCATCATCTCCGTCTTCGCCGTCAGCAGGACTGGGCCCATTGGGGCTCTGCGAATGCAGCGAGTTTTGCCGCTCGAGCTCATGAACCAGGATGAACACGTTATCGACACCCACCGCGAGAACGAGGAAGGGGATGACCTCGGCTATGATGAGGGTGACTCGGACGCCGAGGAGGGAGAAGAGGCCGACAGATGACGAGACAGCGACCAGAACGATGACGATGCCGAATAAACCGAGGGAGAACTTCGAATTAACGGAGAGTAAGGTTGAAATGACCAAGAGGTTCGGTGGAGAGGACGACTGATCGGGAGCGGAGGGTTCAGCGATGTGAAGGAGGACGGCAAGCTTGACGATGCCAGTCCAGAGATAGTGGGTAAAGGAGGAGATCACAGTGGGTGGGAGGCCGCCTCCAAGCGTGAGGGAGACGTAGAGGAACATGACAAGATAGGAGAGGACGACGATCTTGACATCGGTATTGGTGCTCTTGTTCAGCTCCTCTTCGAGGCTTACACCGGTCGAGTAGCTGATCTTTAAGCCACCCCGTGAAAGTCCGCTCAGGTAGCCGCGTAGCATGCGCTCCCATTCTTCAGCTTTCTGCACTCGGTCGTCATTATAGTTGTCCAGAACCCAGGTGATCACAAGCGCTTTCGCGTTGAGCCAGTCTCCATCCGCCCCGCCGAGGATGAGTTTGGGATCGACGGGCTGACCGAAACCTGGTAAACACTCGCCTGGTCGGGCTGCGCAGTCGAGTATTGTTCGCTGCCAGAGATCATCGTCGTCATCCAGCTCATTAGTGATCCAAGCAGAGATAGACTGGATGGCGCAGTACGTGTCCTTGGAACTTCTTCCTCGACCGGCGGGGGCGAAGCAAACTTGATCCAACCGAACTCCAGACTCGGTGTTCATGAATCTGATCTCGTCTTCCGCTTCGAGCCACCACTTTAGCGTGTCTCGCGAAAGTACACTGTCTCCCGAGGTCGAGGTAATGAAGACCTGCTCGGTACGGTAGAACGGTCCGAAATTGTCGTCGAAAAAGTGCTTCTGCGCTGCGGATTCACTCGACGGTGACACCCATAATCGTACAGGATCCGTCTCGACCGCAAAGTATCGCCATCCGATGTTCAGAGCCGCGACAACAACTGCCGCTATTACGAAGGTCTCAGCAGGACGCCAAGCGCAGACCAATCCGAGGCGGTAGAAGAACCGTCGCAGTGTCGCGTTGATCTTGTTCTGCTTCGGTTGCATATGATCCATCGGATCCAGCAGACTCGCTCCCCTACCAAGGCGGAAGTGGATCGATCCGCTAGGTCCAGACTCGGAGTCTTCTCCCAGTCCTACCAGTCCGTTTAACCCATTCTGCACACCGTCGGCGGAGGGAGACAATGGTGGGTCAAGGAGGGCGACTGGCTCGTACCGTTGCTGTCGATGTCGGAGTGCTTGCTTCCATGAGTAGAAGAGGAGTCCAAGGAGGATGGCAACCGAGTAGATGACGAGGAGGGAGAAGGTGAGACAGGACACAGCCCCGACATGGCATGTCGAGGAGGAAGGCGGAGCGACGTATGGGAGTGTAGGACAGGTGGAAGGACAGTCGACACACGCACAGCGAGCATCAGGGGAGGACTCGGCGCAATTGAGTGGTCGTCTGGAGAACCCGCTTGGCTCGTCGGGGAAATTGATCTGGAATGGCGATCCCAATCCCGGCCGAAAATCTCCCATATATCTCAAGAACGCCGAGGGAGTCTTCGCCCCTCCTCCAATCAGGTCCATCGCGAACCCATTGGTCGCCCCAAACTGCACATTCTTGCACGATTCATAGAACCCGTCCTTGAATTCGGTGCTCACAGCGTAGTCGACCTCCTTGACCGCGACTCTCCCATCCCTCGTTTTCTGCGTGTCGTTGACTCGTACGAAATTTGATTGGTCTGGGGAGCAGGTAAAGTCGCAGAAGAAGGCCCGAAAGTTGTTGATACATGCTGGACAAGAGGCGATGAGGGGTGCCGCTTGTTGGAGACGATTGGCGAGGGTCTTGGCCTGATCCAAGGTGCAACAGACGGAATCCGGGACTTGGAAAGACGGACCACAAACGACGGAGAGGAGACTGGAGAGCTCGGCAGAGGGCTGGGACATGTCAACTCCCGCACGATGAAGGGGAAACACGGGAACTAGCATCTGAATACTCACCTCATTGGCCTCGCCATCGTCTGGACAAGGGACATCGAGACCATAGTAAATCGAAAGCCCGCAGCTTCCCCTCAGCGCACAGATGCCAGGTCCGCCGACAGACATGGCGATAGTAGAAATCGGTGAGGGCCAATACAGTAATGACAATCCGGCTTCCCAATATTGGGACGTTTGCACAGGAGTCTTGCCACGTGATTTCTCGGTATGAGTGGCGAACGGAGTGGAGGCTAGGTCATACCTGATCTCGAGGTAATTTCCATCGAACGATTTCGCCTTCTCTGTCTGTGACGACCTTACCGCCAATCCATACCCACCATGATATAGTGAGTTCAGCATGATAGACAACCGAGGAGTGCTGATTCCTGCAGTATCCTTGGATTTGTGATAATTATCGTTGCCATCCTCGTCATCTTCTTCGGTATGTCTAAGCCCTCAACCGCCATCATGCATGCTTACACGAATCGACTCTAGTCCGCCTCATCAAGAATCAAATCCAACGGTCCCGCGCCGCCGCCCCCAACCGACTCGATCCCGAAACCCTCAGCCCCACCGAGATCCGCGAAGTCCCCTCTCGACCGACCTTATTCGGTACAGCGAGGGAGGTGACCGATCGGATGTTCGTGCGGCCGCCGACACAACAAGAGAGCGCATACGTCCCGTTTCATCGACGGGGTATGGCGGAACGAGAGGTTGAGGGGGAGGCGGTGGTGCGCACGGCGGACGATGGGGATCCGGAGCTGCCCGTGTACTGTGAGTAGGCCTGGCAATCGGGCACGACAGATCTGATGGGGTTGTATAGCTGCAAGCACATTACCTGCCCCGCCTGACCCGGCACATGTGTCGATCACCCAGATCCGACGAGGTCACCCGACGATGTTCGCAGATGCTCCACCGAAATACTCGACTGGAGCACCTGTTGTGACTACTATATGACATATATGGTGGTGATGATATTATAATGACACTAGAACTTCTTCAGGGTTTACCGCTCTGGTCGATTTACGGGACCTGGCTGAGCTACAGT
>JAABUW010000511.1_pt1 | contig 76748 bp, 70 predicted proteins | sample 5560081 | NCBI WGS metagenome assembly JAABUW01 (sample SAMN10711882, study PRJNA513363) | rock metagenome | isolation source: Antarctica rocks | place: Antarctica: Victoria Land, Knobhead sud | reverse complement strand
CATAGATTCATATACGAGGGTGTAGCAGGATTATTACAGGGCTATATATTGATACATAATGGGGCTGTATATGCCCTATCATTGCTCCATGGTATGCCCCATTGCTGCTCCATGGTATGCCCCATTGCTGCTCCATGTATGCCCTTTTCCTGCTCATGGTATGCTCCATGGTATGCCCCATTGCTGCTTCATGGTATGCCCCATTGTTGCTCCATAGCATGCCCCATTGATGGTCCATAGCATGCCGCATGGTTACTCCATGGTATGCCCTATCCCTGCTCCATGGTATGCCCCATTATGGCTCCATAGCATGCCCCATGATTGCTCCATAGCATGCTCTATGGTATGCCCCATTATTGCTACATAGCATGCTCCATTATTACTCCATGGTATGCCCCATTCTGGCCTATTCTATGGTATACGCCGTATATAGCCTTATTACCTACCCTACTAGAGCTCTATTATACTACTAATTATGGCCCTACTATGAAGCTACTATATACCCTTCTATAAATCTACTATATACCCGTCTTTGACCCTATTATAGGTCTATATCCTCTTCTACTTGACGTTAGTGGTTCCCCTATATAAATTAAGGTGCGCGGGCCATCCGTTTAGCGCAAGTCTCGATGGTTTTGAGATCTACTGTATGGAAAACCAAGGATATGAGTGTTTTGTCGCTAGACTTTTTAGCATTTTCCTGCAGTATTCGTCTTTGCTAGCTCCACTATACCTAGATTCTTACGAAATCTGAACCTGATACGTGCAATACACGTACGTGCAGAATAACCTGTACCTATGAACAGTCCCGTTTCTCACCTCAATAGGTGTATTGAGCAGACGCTCTTGCGAGTGATTTAGGCCTAACTATCTCTGACAGTCATGCAACCGAAGAACGCGTACTCGTTCTTCGCGCTTCTGCTCGCCACCACCTCCGCTGCTCTTCCACCTCTAATCGACACCGAGCCTTCGCTATTCGCCCTCAACGCAACCACAAAGGACGCCTGGCCCTTTTGCTTCACCCGCCAAAGTCATCCCGGTATCGAGGCTACGAACTTACAAGACTGCACCGGCGCTCTTCGTGCCCTGGTCCGTGAGCCAAATTTCCTAGTTCCCTTCGAATTTAGCAAGAACTCACGACGAGGTATCAAACTCCCCAAAGGCTGGAAGTCAGGACAATGCGGTATCTTCGTTAGCTGTGCGAATGATCATGACGCTGATAAGTTCACGTATGCCGATGTCGCGCATCAGGCGAGAAAGGTCATTCAAGGTTGTGTCGATAATAGGGCGATGCCTTATGGTGGGATGGATTTGGTGGGGGCTGTAGGAACGTTTTATGTGTCCATTGGAAGGCCGACTGTTCATAGATCTGTTGCGCTTGAGGTGAAGGGAGTGAACGGGGCGGCGTTGGTCAACGATGCCAAACCTTAAGATAGCATCCACAAAGACAAGCCATCGTTCCCACAGTCGGCCATTGGGGTTTCAAGTCCTGGCACGGTGAGGTTTTTCAAGGCCAAATTCTAATACATCTGGACCTTCGAAGATGAGTTCAGATGGAGCGGTCTTGGTCATTAGGGATCTTTGAAGTGAGGCAAGCCTAGGGCTTCGGGGGATCCGCCCGGAAAGGTGCCGGGAAGTCTAGCTTAGGCGATGCTAAGAGGGCCAAAGAGACCCCTAACTTGTTCATTGTGTCATGTTGCCTTGTTAGGAGGAGCCACCTAAGCCGAGCACTATCAGTACCGCCTCCCAAAGGCACCATTACTCGCAAATGGGAATATGTTGTTCCACGACCCTTGGGCAAAACATGCTGGCAGGATGAACCAATTTCAGAGGTTTCAGCACGTGATTACTCAAAGTGCTGTGCTATTCTACACAAATCTAATGTAAGAAAAGGGAGCATTCGGTGCAGCCCACAATTAAAACGTTGGACAATAGCATAGAATGCTCTAATGTTCTAGGGCTAAGACAGACAGAACGTCAAGACTTCAGAAGGGTCGTGATGCAGAGACACCCCCTTTCCTTGAAAAGGCACCCCCTATTTCCTTAGATAGACACCCCCCCATATCTGGTTAGTGGCGGCGGGTAGCGCAGTAATGCAGCCGCGAAATATTCAGGCGACGCGGGCGCACAGTAGTCAGGCGTAGTAATGGGACATATATGGGAGCAGTAATACGCGCATTTATGGGGGTAGTAACGGCCATGTATATATGGGGGTAGTAATGGCCAGTATGCGGGCAGCAACGGCCATGTATATGTAAGGGTGGGCCATATGTAGGGGCAGCAATGGCCATATAAATGTAGGGGCAGTAATGGGCTATGTATACTCTATTACTGCCCTCACACATGGCCTACTACTGCTCTTATATATACGCCTATTGCTGCTCTTATATATGGCCCATCACTGCCCCTATATATGTGCGTATACATGGCCGTTGTTGCCCCCATAGATGCCCCTATAGATGCCCCATCGCTGCCCCCCCCCAAATTACTACTATGCGCCTGCGTCGCCTGAACAATTCGCGGCTGCATTACTGCGCTACCCGCGGCCACTAACCGGATATGGGGGTGTGTATATCTAAGGAAATAAATTACCTTGTCTTGGCCTTACGGAGATCGACATTTGCCCTAGCCCTAAGCGCTAGTGGCCCCCTGAAGAGTGTCCATGTCTCTGGGGTAGAAGTGCCCCGGACTAGCAATCCGGATGGTCTGCTCTACGGGCATGCCTAAGTATATCTCTAGGGTAGACCCCTTATCTCTTTAGCGCTCTGCCCCTAGAACTCGATTCTTAGGCTTCCCTCAAGCACTCCACGAGAGGGTTACGGGGGCGTCCTATGCTAACTGTCTAGGCAACCCCTTATCGGGGTCAGATATTTGCCAAGCCACTATTATTCTTAGCGCTTGCCAGGACTTTTGGTGTCAATCTCCGTACTAGTCCGTATTTCTAGGCGACGGCACCAGACGGCTGAGAGAACGAAGGATTCGGGGCTGTGACCGTTGCGCATTGCCCCACTAATCATACTTCGTTGCTTTGGATCCTTGGATGACTTGGTCTTCAAGTCTTCCGTTTCTGCTACAACGGTTTCAGTGCAATGAGTTTACCTAGCATATCTCCAACGTGGAGAGCAATAATCAGCAGTATTGAGAATCTGCAGAGTGATCTGACCACAAGTGGGGCAGTAAGTCGAATGGGACTTATCTTGCGGACCGAGGCGAAGCATACGATGATCTTTCCCTTCGTGGTAGGGAGTCGTTGTTTTATGCATGAAGCCGCAGCTAGACCGCAGATCCTTCAATCCGTATACAATTTGATAGGACAGATTAACGAGAAGGTGTCCAGCCACGTTGTCTCTTCGTCCCCACAATCCTACCTCTGCGTGCGCTCTCGTTGCCATCCTCTTTGGTCCGCCATCAATGTGCGGACAGGTGATTGGGTTACTGGAAGGACTATGCAGAGAAGTCACATTGGAATATGGAGTGGTGTGACTATTGGCAATTTCACGCCGCATCCTCATAGCGGAATGGGAGGCACAGGCGAAAATGGATGAGGTGGTGGGGGGCGCATGCAGGTATCCAGCCAATGGATTCTGTCTCATATCAGCGAACCGCCCAATGACTCCAGAGGGGCCGCGGTGCCGCGTTGGTGAGGCTGAAGGAATTGGGCCCAGGCCACCTTCCGAGTCCTCCAATGTTCCGTCAGCTACCAAGTCGGCTCGACAAAACTACATCCCGACCTCTCCTGCATCAAACTTGCCATCAGAATGGATGAGCACAAACAGTCTTTTGGTTTGACAAGCAGGTTGTATGTAAGTATCAAGTCTCGACTCTAGTAAGCTCCGTGAGCTTTTGCGATAAGGCTGACATACCCCGAGCAGACGACCCGGTCCGCCGAAGACGGTCTTGCGCGTGTGGACTTGAACAGGAACGTTGATGCACTGTATGTTGAATATCAATCCGCTGTCTGATGAATTCGCTAAGCAATATCCCACGACAGCATCGAGAACCCTCTAGCCCATTTCACACCCGAACAATTATTACGAGACGTCCGGGAATTTGCGCGCGAACATCACCTCGAGCAACACATCGATCTCCTGAAAAAAGGCGCACAGATTGCGAAAGACCCTCGATTCTTCGAGGCTATACGAGGAATAACGGAAGCTGAGAAGCAGGCGTTGCGTGATGAGGACTATCATCGATTCAGACAGCCGATAGCGCTGTACCTCACGATCATAACATGCTCTGTGGGAGCTGCCGTACAGTGAGTCTGGAGTACATCCAACGATGGGCATAGGCAAATGGCTGATGGCGATATTCACAAGGGGCTGGGATCAGACGGGGTCGAATGGAGCGAATCTCAACTGGCCAAAGGCATTTGGTCTAGATACCGACACAAGCAGTAACGATGTCTGGGTCCTGGGTCTCGTCAATGCTGCTCCGTACTTCGCGTCAGCGTTCATGTAAGACAGCCCTGCTCTCTGTCATCCCCACAATTAACGATCATCCGTGCTCAGAGGCTGCTGGCTATCGCACCCGTTGAATCATCGACTTGGCCGCCGAGGAACCATCTTCATCTCGGCAATCTTCTGTTTTGCATCAGTCATTGGTTCAGCATGTACCCAGACATGGCCTCAATTATTTGCCTGTCGCCTGCTACTCGGTATTGGTATGGGGACTAAAGCGTCAACGATTCCAGTTTTTGCCGCCGAAAATTCCCCTGCCGCCATCAGAGGGAGCTTGGTCATGGGGTGGCAGCTTTGGGTAGCTTTCGGCATTCTGATGTCAGTATCTGAGATGAACAAGCTCCGTACTACTGCTAATACGTCATGACCAGGGGCTTCTCTGCCAATTTAGCCATGTACCAAGTTGGAAAGATTGCATGGCGCCTACAGTTAGGGTCTGCGTTCATTCCAGCTGTACCACTGCTGATAGGCATTTACTTTTGCCCTGGTAAAAATGTCTTACATCAGTATAATTATGTAGCTCACATTCGACAGAATCACCTCGCTGGTACATCAAAAAACATCGGTACAATGACGCCTTCAAGTCTCTTCGCCGGCTTCGCAACACTCCTTTACAAGCGGCCCGAGATCTATACTACATACATGCCCAGGTACGGCTTGAAGAGATCATGCTCGGAGATGGAGACATTCGTAAGATAAATGCAGAGAATGGCAAAAAGCATTTCACAACCAGAGGCCGATATCTTTCTCGACTGATACAGCTATTCACAATTGCTCGCGTACGGCGCGCTACGCTGGCCACCTTCGTCGTCATGATCGCACAGCAGATGTGTGGAAGTACGTCTCGAGACCCGAGTTCTGATTGGGGGCTGGCTAATCTGGCGACAGTCAATATCATGGCATTTTACTCATCTACCCTTTTCGTGGACGCACATACAAGCGAGAGGACCGCCCTCTTCGCTTCTTGGGGCTTCGGACTGATCAACTTCGTGTGAGTAGCAAGCGAAGTCATACAAATTCGAGCAGAAAGGCTTATCTTATACAGCTTCGCTTGGCCTGCAGTTCGTACCATCGATACCTTCGGACGCCGTGCATTGCTACTCGTCACATTCCCAAATATGGCTTGGACACTACTAGCAGCCGCATTTTGCTTTTACATCCCAACCTCGAGCTCAGCGCATCTGCCGGTCTTGGCACTTTTCGTCTACTTGTTTTCGGCCTTCTATTCGCCGGGCGAGGGACCAGTCCCTTTCACTTATTCTGCTGAAGCATTTCCACTATTCCATCGCGGTAGGTGGTTACTCTCCCCTTCCCATGTCCAGCTTACTGATACAAAATAGAGGTTGGAATGAGTCTGGCAGTTGCGACGAATTTGTTCTGGGCAGGAGTCTTGACCGTAGCCTTTCCCCGTATGATTTCTGCGTTCGGCCCAACCGGTGCCGTGGGATTCTTTGCGTATGACTACCCTAGAAACTTTGGCCATGGATCCATCCGCTGATACCTTGCAAATCTCTAGAGGTCTGAATGTCATCGCTTTCATTATGATATTCCTGTGGGTACCAGAAACCAAACAACGAACACTCGAGGAGCTTGATTACATCTGTAAGTCGCGAAATCTATCATCTTGGAAGATTCGAAGCTGATGCATAGGATCCAGTCGCAGTTCCAACTCGCCAGCACATGCGGTATCAGGTCATGGAAGTGCTGCCTTGGGCTTTCAAACGGTATCTACTGTGGAAGGACGTTGAGCTGCGCCCACTGTACAAGTTTCAACAAACATACTAAGCTGGGATTTTGTTTGGTGTTCAGGAAGAAGGATCGGGCATGCTGCAACGTAGCAAGTAATTGAGTCATAGGATAATCTCCTTGGCGATCGTGGGCAGGGCATCTAGAGCCATGGTCCCGCGTGGACGCGCAGGCTCTTTTCAACCCCATTAATGCAACAAAAAGTAGAAGCTCTATCGTCCAAACACGTAGACATACCAAGATCCAGTCCGGCAGGATCTCCAACTGGAAAGGTGGTTCGCCTTACAAACATAAGTCTAAGCCAGACCTACGTAGCCGCTGCAAGCCTCAACGTCAGGTCAGGCAGCTCCACCGCCTAACCCTCAACGTCTTTATTCCTCCGCCTTTCTACCATCACTCACTCATGTAAATATATGTGTCTGGTCCTGATGACTCTCAACATCATGGATACTCCACCGCCAGCAGTTGGCAATCCAGCGATAGCGCACCTCTGCGACGTAATCCTCGAAACGCTGCGGGGTTTCGGAAATGCTGCGGAGGATGTCAAAGCCTTCCGCAATGAAGTCCAAACGCTGCGAAAATTCTTTGACTTGATTAAGAAGATTCTTCGGGCTAATCAGGCCCGAATGGCTTTCGAGGAAGAACACTTCGGCGACGTGACAGTTCTGTTGGATAGATGTCGCGCTAGTCTGTCACGCCTCTGCGCAATCTTTGCAAACTTGAGGGTAAAGTATGATCAGACGGCGCCACAGAATGCCCTTCAGGAGACTGTGAGGGCTATGCGGAGTCAGGAGATTCTGGCTTTGAGAGCGAGACTTGGGTTTTATGTACAGTCGCTGCAGATGTCTTTGCAGACTGTTAGACTGTACGCCTACATTCACATACACATTGTGTATCCGTATCATTACGATAGCTAATATCCCGCAGACTGTACCAGTGGAAAAGCCAACTACCACAAGATGGCATCTATTTTCACCACAAGGATCTCTTAGAGGCCATTCAAGCTCTCAAAGACTCGGTAGCACGCAGGAGGGGTCTTACTGAAGGCGAGACCCAACATAGCCCGGTCGAAGAAAGTGCATTTCTCTATGATGTGGAGAAATGTGTGTTTTCGGCTGAAGTCATCATGAATGTTACCACTACCACAGTCTATGAGAATGTTCAATCGCCTTTTCGACAAATGCCAAGTGAGGTACCAAGCCCAATGCTGTTCGAGCTCCCGGGTGAGGAGCCGAGGGTGGTTGAACAAAAAAGAGAGGAACAAAAAAGGGAGCAAGACACTATAGCACCGACCATAGAATCGAAACGCCCTCCAAGAAAACAGGCCCCGCCAACATCCAAAGAGAGACAATCGGTCAATAAAAGCAAAACAGCAATAGCGTACCGCCCAAAAAACTCAAACTCCTCCGAAGAAAAACCTATCATCTTCCACCTCGACGACATCAACACCAAGCATCGTGGAAGTTCTGACTCTGAGTGCGAATCCATCTTTGATCCAGAGCCAGAGTTCGAAGACCGCTTCCCAGCTGCAGTCTATTCTGAGCTCATTGCCGGTTTGCAGCAGGAGGTCCAGAGAAAGCTGCAAGCGGGCGAATACCAGAAAGCAGAGCAGTCGCATCGGAGAGCGATGGAGTATCTTACTGACAGAGAAAGGAAGTTGGGGATACCTTTTGACAACAAGACTGAGATGAATGAGATCCTGGCAGAGATTTATCAAAAGCAGAAGCAACTAAATAAGGCAAAGCTGGTGCTGAATCGTCTATTGCTGCAGGAGAAGGGGGAGACGGATAGGAAGTGGAGACTTTATCATGCTTTGGCTGAGATTTACCATGATCAAGATCGCTTACCTGAAGCTGAGAAGTTCGCCAAGAGGGCATACATAGGAAGGGAGAGATCCCTGGCAAAAGACGATAAGCTGCTCTTGGATTCCGTCAACCTACTTATCACCATCTACGAACAAGAGCACAAAATGGAAACCGCCGAGGCTTTGAGGAGAGTCTACCGCGCAGAAAGCACCCCGCCGGACTTGCCCCCAAAGTCAAGCCAACGAGATCCAGGCTTCCAAAACCAACAAGACGAGATCACTCATTCAGCTCGGAGTCGAGTACGATGGGCTCCAGATGTGTGGGTCGATTCTTCGAGCATCAATGCGCCAACAAAGTCTGGGGAAACGCCGCTCATATCCGCTATTTCGACAGGAGACGATGAGCTCGTTCGCCTAATGCTCCAGAGGAGTGCGGATGTTGAAGCGAGGTGTGCTGACCAGATGACTCCTTTGATGCACGCTGTCATCCACGAATCCCACTCCATCGTGGAATTGCTGCTAGAGAAAGGTGCTCAAATCGACGCCACGACAGCTGGATGGACAGTGCTCCACAGAGCAGCAGCAATGATGGACATCCCCTTGGTAAAATCACTTATCATCAGAGGCGCCGATATCGAAGCTAGAAGCCCAAAGGACTTCGTACCAAACAAAAATCCGTTAGCAAGGATGAGCAGCAGCGACATGGATGAATACGACGCAGTCGATGCTTCCGATACAGACAGAGGTTGGACCGCGCTCTTACGTGCAGCTACGAATGGCGATGAGATAATGGTTCGCTTACTCCTTGAAAAAGGCGCGGATATTGAAGCGAGGAGTCCCAGTAATGGTACGCCTTTAATCTGTGCGGCTGAAGGGAAGCATGAAGCTATTGTGAACCATCTGCTCATGAATGGTGCTGATGCTAATGCCGAGGATGATTTTGGTTGGAAGCCATTGCATCGAGCGCTTGTCAATCGGGGTGGGGAGAGAGTAGCTCAAATGCTGCTTACACATGGTGCAAATGTTGATGCCAGATGTGTCTACATGAAGACGCCGCTTCATCATGCTATCGAGAAGAGTAACGACCCTATGGTCTCCTTCCTCCTGAACGCGGGTGCAGATTACGAAGCCAGAGATATCGCAGAAAGAACACCGCTGCACACCGCGATCGAATCCAGACTCGAGATCATGGTTCGCATACTCCTTGAAGTTGGCGCGGATACAGATGCCATGGATAAGGGCGGCCATGATGCGTTGGCTGCTGCCAATCATGCGTTGAGAAGATCGCCTGAGATTATAGGCTTGCTGGCGAAGCATAAGAAAGCTAAGAGGGGCAGTGTTGGCAGTAGTGGGCATGGGAGGCAGGGTTCTGTTAGTGGGTCTTCCGTCTCGAGGCAATCGTCGTCGAGTTCTTGGTGGTCTATGCGGTCGAAGCAGAAGAAGCGTTAATGAATGCGGAGGGGTTAATAAATCCTGTAAGCCTGGACGAGATTTCTACTAATTAGTCTATTTTGGCTTCTTGTTTTCTACTTTACTCAATGATCTGGCGAAAAAGTTAGCGGTCAGGGGTTTCGGAGCGACTATACCCCATTGTTTACGGATCCGTCGTAGATCTTATAGCTTGCAGTATTTAGCATAAATGTCTTTTTGATATGACGATATGAATGGAATTCGTTTTGATAGTTGCTACTTCACAACTGCTTTGCCTTTTGCCCAGCACGTTCCCGGAGACCGACACATTGTTCTCCAAGCATGGTGTCTCGCTCGCTTATGCAGTTTACCCTATCTTGAGTTAAGACCTCGTTCGATCCAATGCCTCTGGAGTTAGACGTCTGCTCAATTTGCCCTATCTTGAGCGAAGGCCTTATCGGTCTACTGTAGCTCTTTCGAAGTTACTCCAACGGGGTCTGATAGGTGAAGTGCAATCCACTCACGGATTTCAGCCATTGACGAGCCTCATACCCATCGAATAATCTTTATCAGTAATCACCTCGCAGCTAACCAGAATCTTATCAATCTCCTTCATCTCCTCGTCACTCAGGAGAATCTGCACTGAGTTCTTCCTTCACGCGCTCAGCAGTTGAAGATCCCGGTATTAGGATAATTTCAGGCATCCTTTCCTGCTTTGAGAGATTTAATAGCTAACCCAAGGCTAGCTGAGACGGAAGGCGTTTCGTTTTGCTTGCAATCTTTTCGAGCTCCTTGATGAGTTTCATGCTGATTTTGAACTCTTTAGATTGGAAACGTGGTAGGATTCTTCGGATATCTTTTTGCGAGAGGTCTTCGAACGATTTGAATTGACCGGTCAATATGCCCCAGCCTAGGGGCGAATAGCTGTCATTATGAGCAACTTGAAGTCCTTCTAACGATTGTGTTCTCTGAGTCGACTGACGCATGAATTGGAATTTTGAACTCAGCATACGCCTTAGCAATAACGTTCGTCAAAGGTTCAGTACTCCAAAGCGACAACTTACCTCAACAGCCGAAATCTTCGCTATCTTGGCCGCCTCTCTGATCGTCTTTGCATTGACCTCGCTCGATGCCACTCCTCCTATCTTGCTTGCATCTACCAACTCTGCCAGGGTTCCCAATGATTCTTGAGTGGAACCAGGATTCGTTGAACCAGGATTTGTTCAACCGGGTGTCGCTCAACTAGTAGTACGCCAGCCAGCGTTCCCTCAAGCAGGAGTTACCCAAGCAGGAGCCGCCTAGCCAGGAGTCGCTCAGCCAACTCAAACTGATATGATGGCCTGCGCGGTCCAATAGGCTTTTCAAGAATATCAGCGACAATCGGCACTAGTTATGGCTGTATAGAAAATAGGATGGAGCAGAGGGGATTGGAAATAGCTAGTCCTCGGCTGATTCGAAAATAATCAACGGAAGAAAATCACTAGCGTTAGGATTACTATTCATATCCGACCGATATCAGCAGCTCCAGAATCGATATCAATATCAGCATCAAGCTTAGCAAATCCATTTCGCGGCAATGAAAATCAAGGAGAGTAATGTGAAGAACCAGTCGGATCTCACACTTGTTGGAAGCGCTCTGTAAACGCGTTATAGTATACTATCTGTTCTGCTTTACGGCAATGTCTCGCAGCTCATATCAGTCTCTTCCAAGCGAACTTGTCTGGCGAACACTACCTCTCGTTTAGTATCTCGTGTCTTACGTTAAACTTTTGTTTGACAATTATTTGTTTTTGCTACAATATGGCTCGATAGTATAGAAATGCTTTTCTAATAAGACTGTACCTCCGCTTACTTAACATAATCTGGCGCGGACCATTCTCAACCCTCAACACCGAGAATGAAAGTCCTCAAGGTGTAAACCCATTATCGCAAGTTAGCCAAGACGAGTCAAGTGTCTAGGTATGACATTGTTCCGGAAATTCCCATCTCATTTCTCGAACAGAGAGAGCGGATTGGGGAGCCAGATGTGGAATTGGGGGAGCCAAGAGTGGCCTGCATGTCATTGGTATTCATCTTAGAGACTACTAGCGAGACCAGAGTAGTGGTAGCCTGCATATCGCCATCGTTCAGAGACCAATGTGAAGCTGTCGGAGGTAAATGGTCTTTGCGAATTCTACCAATATTGGCTGGGCCCGCTGTTGGAAAAGACTTTGAGAAAGATGGATAATCTAGAAGAGCTTGGGAATGGGCTGAAATGCAACGCGTTCATACGGTGGTGTAAGGGTCCTTACGACTAGCATGGCGATGGGTGGTTCGAGTCTTTTGGATTAGTGAGTTGATAGGCCCGTTCGGTCCATATTTGCTTTTGGATGTGAGTACAAGTGGGAGCTGCAGCGTGGAAAAATTCGTGTATGTGAGGATGACGTATGTGTATGAGGCTTGGGAGACCGAGAGGATGCTCGGACTGCGAAGGAAGGGAGAACATGTCGATGTACAACTTTACCTTCGACAGCATAGTTTCATCGTTCATTTTCGTGGCTCAGATCATAGGCAGCCAGCTTACCCCAAAGTGTTGCTCTTCATCGTGTCTTGTTACGTGCAAATTTGACGATAGGAGTTCTTGATGAGAATTGTATTGAATCGTAATGATGAGGAAACTAACGTAGTAATGACGATTCGTTTTAGGCCGTTATACTACTTCTGTTTTGCACGGATTTGCGCCCATTACAATGGTGCTGCATCATAAAATCGAAGGCTTTATCATATCATGAATGCAGAGCTCATTCTAAAAACCCAAAGATTCGGAGAATACTACGACCTTAATGCCTTTCAAATCTCAGAGATCCGGAGCGTAAATCTCGGAATACCCGTTTTCTCAATAGTCCGAACCAGAGAGGACAGGTTTTCAAGCTTGTATGTCAACAAGTCCATGTCGTACCCGTACATTTTTAAAGACACCAAGGCTAAAGCGGATCTATTCGCCAGCAGTGTCCCAAGAATTTGATCATCTTGTGCGTATTCCACGCAATATGCTCTTGCTTCGTTCAAGATTGCCGTCCGGGTGCAAGCTCTAATAAAGACGATAGATCTGAGGACCTTACTGCCGCTGAGAATTTTGAGCGTGATGGTATGGCTATCTTCCGTTGGCGCCTCTGGGGCTGCAGCCTCAAGGACGGAAGTCGCTATGGACGATGGCGCCGACGGAGGAGGTGGATGAAACTCAAAGTTATCGCGCACGGCACTAAGAGCAGGCTTTAGAGGCGGTACAAGGAAGTCAGCATCCTCAATTAGGGCACTATGCATTGGAGCGACGTCATCCTCTGGTGTTGGTTCATAGGTATCGTCTAAGTCATGTGGGATTTTGTCATGTTGGTTGAGAGGAGGTTCCTCTGCGTCGTCGAAGCCTTCGATGATCAGCTCGGCTTGTGAAGCTTCCGGCGTGGCCTCTGGAGCAACCTTCTTCTGTTCCATAGGGTCCCTCGGGTCCTCTTGGGAGACTGCTTCTTCTGCAGGAAAGGCATCCTCCAGCCATGGTTCTTCCTCTGGCGCAATGATGTAAGGCTCATCTGCGGGAGAAGCTTCCTCCGACGCGGCAAAGCAAGGTTCTTGGGTGGGGATTCCTCCCGTATCATGAGTAACATGTACTGGGGCGGGAGACGCATCTTGTGAAGCGTGAGCTTCATCCACGAGAATAGGTCCTTCTTCAGCCGCAAGAATATCCCAGCCAGATGCTATAGCCTTCTTCCCTTTTTTCTTTTTCCCCTTCGACCTTAAATTTGGAAGGGTCAATTCTGAGACTCCCGGCTCCTCTTCAACGCTGCCCCCCTTGTTATCGTGCCAAGGAGGTCGGTCATCTTTCTCCAACTCTTCACCTTGATAAGGTTTCTCTTCGCCGCGTGGACTTTGATCCTGAGATTGGGCGTTATTCATCCCGTCTGAGGGTTTCTGTTCGTGTTCTAGTGGGACTGTTAGGAAGAGATATATGTACAGAGAGGACTTTAAATGAAAGAAGAGAGCACATGGAAATGTACCTTTCCCGCTAATCACGATGTCATCTCCTGCCTCGGAGTCCGCCTTTGGTCCGTCAAAGTTCGGTGTATAACCACAGGCGCAAGGATTGGAGACCTGCTGCGAGCCGACGAGAAAGCTTTCAAAGGCGGAGCCAACCTCAGTGCGTTGCTTCTTGTCCGTTACAAGCATCTCTTGGATGAACGATCTTTCCAACTCGTCAAGTTCAGCTCTCCGACGCGCAATATCTTCAAGTTGATCTGCGAGCTTATGTTCGAGCAGATTTTGATGCTGCACAATTTCCCCTATGCTAGCCTCTAGCTGCATTTCAATTTCCGCTACCTTCTCCGCTCGTTTGATGTCATTAAGAGCTTCTGCAAAGGTGATAGCTGCACTGAGCATGTTCAACATTCCCGCTGCGCTAGTTGGAAGGCGATGAACAGCCGAGTGACGAAGGTTACTTGTTCCAAAGAGAACCTCAACGGTGCTTTTACCGGCAATCGGTTTGATGGCTGATGGCGGTAAAGACTTGGCGTATCTCTTAAATCTCTTGGTCCATTCGGTGAGTTCAATGGACTCTGCTTCGTGCCATTTCCGCGCCTCCATCAGATCCGGGACCCAAGTGTTGCCGAACTCCAGACAGCATTCCTCAAGCAAAGATTGGACTTGGACTAGAATTCTATGCTGCGTTCTGAATGGCAAATAGACAGGGTGGAGCCTTGGAATAGAGAGCGCTTGGTGTGCTTGGGACGTCGGTTGTGTGCTATCAAGATTAGTTAGGTGATTGTCCTACAGTATCTCGAGCATTTATCCTCTAGATAAGACTTGCCACAGTTCAACAGCGCTGATTTGAACATTGTCCGTAGCCTCGGCTTTGTCTTCTAATGTCACCTTAGACTCAGCGCGCTGTTCGCCTTACTTAAAGTCCTGGCACTCACCTCTTCCCTCGTCATCGGATGTCAGCACTATGTCTTGTGCTGCTTCGGCTTCGATCCTGAGGACTTCTGCCTCAGAGGCCGCTCTCTCGGCCTCCTGCGTCTCTGACGGCTGGAATAGCTCTGGGTAACGGAGCTTTGCCCGATGTAAGGATTCAAAAATTTGCTCGTCCAGCAACTCTTTCGCAACTGCAGCAATGGCTGGCAAGGAGAATTCCTTTGTCAGGATTTTTATGGATGCCTTATGCTTCTCAACAAGCTGTGAGACCTTCTTTACCCTTCGAACCTGCGCGTTTGCTCCGCTGAAGATTGATGAGCAGTGGAGATATACCAGCCTCCCATCTGGAGATCGCTGCTTAGCCATGACGAAGCCTTGAAAATAGTGTCGTGTGGAAGATTTTTGTGGAGCTGAGATAGAGGTAAGAAAAAGAGCGTAAATTTTGGAAAATGGGAAAACCCCGGCTGACTCCGCCCTAGGAACGCAAAATAGGTAAAATAAGATACAACAATTTCCTCTACGGTATAAAAGTATTAGATATTCGTAGTATTTCTTATTACAGTATAGATGCCAGGCCAAGGGGTGCTGTTGGTCGTTGGTGGCCGTATCAAATAGACGTCCTACCGGTAATGCCGCTAGTATTCTGTCCAAATTGTTTGCTGGCTTCAACTTTCATTTTCTTCAATTGTCAGATTTAAACCATAGTCCCCTGTCCAGCTCGAAGATCTCGTTTACAAAAACCTGATCCCTTCACAGCCGTCAACATGGTGAACCCTCAGATGTAAGTCGACACGGTTGCGCACACTTACTAAGTGCTTCGCTGCCTACAAGCTCAGGATCACGCTGACAAGCGCTGCGTCTATAGCACGAATCTGGTGATAATACTTGGTATGATGCAAGTATCGAAGAAGATACCCTTCGACGACCCCAATGTCCTCATGGGCGTGCGCGCCATGTACATCATCTCCAACCTGATAATCCTCGGCATCTACTTGTTCATGCAGCAGAGGATCAACGCAAAGAAGGGTACTCGCTTCATACCCTCTTGGGCCAAAGACGCTTACTGATATCTTGTCGTGTTAGACCTAACAACACTCAAATACGTCGAACCACCCGCCATGGGCAGCGCCGAGGAGCCTAAGCTCATAACCACCACTGTCCACTCGTACGATTTGCAGCAGTTGAAGGGCATGTACAAGTCGCAGCTCATGGGCGTGGGAATGATGGCAGTCATGCATATCTACTTCAAGTACACGAACCCGCTACTCATCCAGTCGATCATCCCGCTCAAGGGCGCTTTCGAGGGAAATCTGGTCAAGGTCCATCTTTTGGGGCAACCAGCTATTGGTGATCTGAAGAGGCCGTGGAAGGCTGCTGGTGGAATGATGGGCATGGGTGGTGCTGGGGATGTGAAGTCGGACAGGAAGAGTATTGAGGCGGCCGAGAGAGCAGGAAGTGGGGGTGTCAAAGAAGAGTAGAGAGGCTTAAATATGGCTGGATTTGAGGAGAAGGTGCAGGCATGCTTGTTGGAATGCCTCTTCTGTAAAGGCTAGGGATATGTGTATAGATCGCATTCGAATCAGTTGTGAAACCTTGTTCGACATGTTCCATGATGCACAAGATTTGAACATCTGCTCCACTTCGCCACACGAATCACACTCCTCATGATAGCTGTAGTGGCCCGAGATAGGGAATGATGTGCTATATTCGGCTTACATATGACGGTTGCTCTCAGCCTAACGCCACCCATCGATCTGCAACCATCACGCGAGCACCACAGCCTCTACCAACGGAACCCTGCACCTCTTCCAAGTTGACAGTCGCTTCGTATAGCCCACAATTCTACCAAAATTCGCTATGGCCGAGCGGCCCTCCACGCCTCCGCCGCAAGCAGCGGCGGCCGGCATCTTACCAAGAGAGCCTCTGACACCAGAACAAGTCAGAAGAATCGTCTGTCCATCCTGCCCTTGATCCACTACCGTGACTGACCATTTCTAGGAAATCAATCGTCTCAAAGCCAAGGCTCTCCGCGATGATCGCGAATCCGAAGCCCGGAAATCCAACCCTCCGGCGTCCTTCAATCGCACCCCAAGCAATCTCGCCGCTGGCCAAAAGCGGCCCTACTCAGCAACTACATCAAGTGTAGGCCCCAATCTACGAGATGGCCGTATTGCAGAGTCTACAAAGCCGAGTGGCTTCCGCCCACTGGACGAGATTCAGCCTGCTCGAAACTTTACGAAATTTGTCGAGTACGATTTCAGCAAGATGACAGATACGAAAGGTGGCTTCATGACGGTGGAAGATGATCCTTATAACAAGGCGTTGCATAGTCGACGGGAGGATGAGAAGCCTGCGCATATGACGATGAAGGAGTGGGAGAGGCATCAATTGTTACGGTCATTACGAGAGCAGAAAGCTGGGCCTTTCGAGCCGGGGATTAGTGTGCTGAAGAAGGAGAACAAGGTGTGCAGGGAATGCGGGAGTCTGGAGATAGACTGGAAGTGGGAAGAAATCTTTGGTTGCGCAGTCTGTAATGCGTGCAAGGAGAAATTGCCAGACAAGTACAGCTTATTGACGAAGACGGAGGCGAAAGAAGATTATCTAATCACGGACCCAGAGCTAAAGGATGAGGAGCTGCTACCACATCTAGAGCGGCCGAATCCGCACAAGTCTACATGGAATAACATGATGCTCTTTTTACGGTACCAGGTGGAGGAGTACGCTTTCTCGAAGAAGTGGGGCTCGGCAGAAGCTCTGGATGAGGAGTTTGAGAAGAGGGAGAGTGATAAGAAGAAGCGGAAGGAGGATAAGTTCCAGAGTAGACTTAAGGAGCTGAAGAAGAAGACGAGAGTGGAGGCGTATCGGAGGAATAGGAAAGGGGACGGAGGTGGGGAATTTGGCGATGACGTTGGGAGAGGTGGGAAGCATACGCATGTTTGGGGGAGGCCTGTCGATAATGAGGAAGGAGTGGGAGTTAAGGCATGTGTGGAGTGTGGTATGGAGGTTGAAGAGCTTGAGTTCTAGAGAAAAGGCTGCAGCTGATGGCACGTGAGGTGCTTCACAAGAGCCTTACGCCACGAACTCATACAGTGCAATGCAGTCTCGCTTTCTATGCAATAATACTCGCTCTTAAAAGCCAGTCCACGCAGATTACCTTGTATAAATTGACTATGGGACAAAGAAATAGAAAAGGAGAGCTCGAACACGGGATATATGTCAGCCCTACGACTAGCGCGTAAGGGCCAAGTCCAAACTGGATCTCGGCAAGACAAAGTGTTAATGCCCCTACCCGAGGAAACATTGTTGTTCCAGTAGCTAACAGTGTATAAAAGTGCTTCGTTGGACAGAACTCATGGCAAGGAGACTCTACAGATCCGACTATCAACGTCAATAGCGATTTGCCTCTAGGCCACCCGATCTTTGCACGCAAAGCACAGCTATACAAGCTCGCGACAACATCGTGAAGTAGGGCTTGCTGCATCTGCTTAGCTACCTTGATCTGACTCGATATATACTGGCAAGAGACTCACTCATGATCTGGCGGTCATAGCGGTCGCGGCGATCAATGGCATGGCAGAACTCCGCTGGCATGGGGGGCAGCGGAGGGGGTTCTGGGGGAGCAAGTGAGGCAGGCGGGAGCGGAGCTGGTCAGCCGCAAGGAACAGAGTATACGTTACAAGGTATGAGGCTTGTGAGAACTGGGCGCTATGGGTGCTTTCCGTCGCAAAGTTCTGTGGGGAGATTATGCTAACGCTCCTTTCTTTGCAGGGGTGATGCGCTTCTTGCAGACTGAATGGCATCGACACGAACGAGATCGGAACGCTTGGCAGATCGAAAGAGCAGAGATGAAATCACGAATAGGGAAGCTGGAGGGGGATGGGAGGACGAATAAGCGGCTGCGGGAGTCGTTGGACAAGCACGTCAGGATACTAGAGCACGCCTTGAAAAAAGAAAGAGAGAAGGCCAAAGCTCCGACTGCAGAGGAGCAAACAGAAGAGAAGAAAGGAGAGAACCAAGACGCGAAGCAGGCTGCGAAGCCAGACTCGAAACGTGGGTTGATCCGAGCATGTCCATGCTCACAACTAACATCCACCTGCAGCTCAACCGCCGAAACCTCGCAATTCCTTCCTTGACCTCGAAAACGAGGACTCGAATGCTCCCAGCCTCAGGCATGAGGCAGAAAGAGACAGATCGCGACTATATCTCGGAAAGTGCATCGAAGAAGTCTCCTACCACGTCCTTTCACTACCCTCTCAGCAACAACAGTACAGCGATGACCAGGAGCAACTGCTCCAAAACCACCAGTACGCTAATAACCAACAGCCTCAACAACAATCACTGGAGGATGTATATGTGCAGCAACGGCAGAAGCAGCAACCGAATAACATTGGCCTACTTGGGCCTTCTCCTCTACCCAATCATCAACCTCCACCCATACCTCGAGTATCCGACATTCCTCCACTTTCTCGCGGCTCTCAGCAGTCCGAGCAGGCCTCATATATGACTCGCAGTCTACCTGAACGACAAGTGCGACCACAAGACCCGCCTCTTACAGCCATTGATCGATCAAACCAGCCGCCGGACAACTACGGCTTCCCCACCCGGGACAACCAGGTAGAGAAGGTGGCCCATAGCTACGACGCTTTTGGACGACCAGTGTCTTCGCGGGAAGAGGAAGAAAACTCGCGAATATCAGAAGAGCCAGAAGTTGCAGATACAGACGGCTGGAACTTCGATGACCCGTCAGAACCCCCTTCAGCAGAAGAGCGAGCGGCACCTGAATTTTTGGTACCGCAACGGCCTGATGCCGAAGTCTTCCCTAATGCAAACAATATAGCCTTGAAGTCTCCTACGCGCGGCGGACTAGGATCCCATCGACGGAAAAGCTCGCTGCCAAGGAGGCGGCAGAGTGACGGGTCGCATGAGCTAAGAGAGCTATCAACTTCGAGCGGTGGTAATTTTAAGGGCGATCCTGGGCAATTCAAAGTGCGCTTTGCGCTCCGAGGCCATCTGGACGTCGTACGATCCGTGATATTTACCGGGGGCGGAAGCCCTGCGCAGCCAGAAATATGTACAGCGGGAGATGACGGAGTGATCAAGAGATGGACAGCAGGCAGTGCGCCCCATAAAGGCGATGATCTGGACCTGAAGTGCGATCATACTCATCGAGGTCATACCGGCGCTGTACTCTCGCTAGCAGCGTCGCCCGCCTACCAAGCTTTCTCGAACGGTGGTAGAGCTCAAGGAGATGGATGGGTCTTCTCAGGAGGTCAAGATGCTACAGTACGAGTATGGGAAAGAGGTCGGCTGGATCCAAAGGCAACGTTGGACGGCCACACAGACGCCGTATGGACTGTCTGTGTCTTGCCTGGAACCTCGGGATCAATACTTGGTGACATGGCTGCCCACCATGGTGGGCCAGATCGGACAATACTAGCATCAGGTGCAGCAGATGGCACAATACTCATCTGGGCTGTCAGTACGCCACCATCACTTTCGTCTCCTCGTACTGGATCGAGAAGAGGCACTGGAGGCAGTCGAAGAGCGAATTCCGTGTCCTCAGGCTCTAACTTCCCATCGTCACCTCAACCAAACACAGCTACCTCCCGTCCGTTCCAATACTCTCTCGTCCACCGCATAGAACGCGAAGACCACCCATCACCTACATGCATAACACCGCTCTCATTGTCCGGCGACATCTTCGCTGTATCTTTCGCCGACGCTTCAGTACTGGTCTACAGTACACGCACAGGGGAAGAGATTGTCGGTATGGCTAGCTTGGAGACCTACGATAGTACGCCTGCAACAGGCGTCAATGCAGTAGCCGCAACAACAGTCGGCCTGGACGGTACACTCAGCTTTGACAGCGGAAGAGGCGTATCCGAGGATGAGAGCCTAGTGCATGGTCCTACAGGGTCGAGCAGTGGCGTGGAGGGTATGATACTCAGTGGGCATGAAGACCGCTATATTCGCTTCTTCGATGCCAACAGCGGTAAGCTATTCCCCGTAAGCTTTTCTTGCCAGATCATTAACGCGCTAACCTCAGGTCAATGCACCTACAACATGCTCGCCCATCCCTCCGCCATCTCCTCGCTCTCCCTCTCGCCGTCAGGTGCCGAATTGGTCTCAGCCGGCCACGACGCCAGCCTAAGATTCTGGAGTCTGGAAAAGAGATCGTGTACGCAAGAAATAACAAGCCACCGGTCTATGCGTGGAGAAGGCGTCTGCAGCGTGGTCTGGAGTGGCGACGGCAGATGGGTCGTCAGTGGAGGCGGCGACGGTGTTGTAAAGGTCTTCTCAAGGGATAAAGAGGGTGGGAGGTAATGCTAGAAATGTCTTGCAGTGAGGAAGATTGTGCCTGGGGAGTAAACAGTATGCCGCTCCGGATGTTCATTTCTTGTACCTCTTCGATGTATCTTTTGGGCGAATTGGTACAGTGCACAGCGCACACACGCATCTTTATTATACCATCGAATGCGAGCATGGCGACATTGGGTCATTTTGTGTTGGTTCTCGAGCGGCTTTGTTCTATATATCCATACGATATTAAGTAGATTGAGATGCATGCATGGGGTCACCAACATCTACAATACCGCAAATCGCATCCTGCAATGAAATATCACATGGGGTACATGGAAACACTTTGCATATATGTTGTGGCATCTGGCTAAGGTAGAATAGAATACCGTTACACCAACAAAGAAATCCGCCGCAAAATCACCACTAATCCACACCAAACTCCGTGCCATTCCCTATGTACCACCGACCTATCAATCATCCCATCATCCCTCACGCATTCCCATTCTTGGGTGCCACAGCCCCCTCCCTCGCCCCAGCACTCAACCGATTCTTCCGCACCAACCTCAATCCTGCAACCAACATTACCAACCCCTCCACCCCCAGAATTACTGCCAGCGTAACCATAGCGCCAGTCACACCAGCCACGGCTTTGCTAATCCCAGACCCACCACTTCCACTACTACTGCCAGAACCGGTTGAGGCGCCTCCTGGTGAGGGAGACGTGGAAGGGTTTGTAGGTGCACATACGCCTGTGCTGTTGCCGCACGCTTCACACCATGCGGATTGAGAGCCGATACTGAATTTCCCCATGCCGGTTGCGAAATCGGTCCAGGCCATTGTAGTGTCACTGCTTCCAAATAGCGGGTATGCAACCGGTACGCTGTTGTTCCCGGTGGTGCCATTGTGGAAGAGGAAGCGCACGTTTAGTTGATCGGGGGTGGGGAAGGGAGAAGGTGCCGCGTTGGTGAAGAGCTCGAATGTCATGGTGGAGGCGTAGTCGGGGATGCCGTAAAAGTCGGGGTTGGCGGCTGTGAGGTTGGCGAGGCCGAAGAAGGATTGGAAGGCGCCGTAGGCGCCGAATTGGATGTTGATGGGTGTTTTTCCGGCGCCGGTTACTGTTGCGTTGAGGGCTTGAACGATTTGAGCGGCGATGGTTGCGCCGGTGATGGCGCGGATGGGGTCGGAGGCGTTGTAGGCGAGGTTGAATTCGTGGGTGTCGGCGAGCGTGCGGAGTTGGAAGAGGGTGTCGTTTGTGACAAGGGAGGAGGAGGGGGTGGTTGCGTTGTGGATTTCGGCTACGTTTAGGTAGTCGAATACTGGAGAGCGATTGTTAGCTGGCTATTGTAGCCAAAGGTAATGGCTGAGAGAGAAGCGTACTGGAGTAGGCGTTCATAAAAGTGGTTTGTTTGGCGGTGAACGTCGAGTTGACCACTGGGTTGAGGGTCGAGTAGAAACCCATCGTACTGTTCAATAAGGTCGTATATTCTTGACTCGAGAAGTAGTTGTTTGAGCTGACAATTGCCTTCGCGCAATTACTAGAGCCTTGAAGCCATGCAGAATCCTCACTCCCAGTTCCACTCGTCACGGTCCCAACGGGAATGATCTGATAGCCGTTGAGCGGTACCTCAATCACACTACCATTCCTCAAGGTCTGACTGCCCAGCGTCGGTCCCACGGGAGGATATAAGCCCTGCAAAAAGCCGAGGCAAGATGGCATCAACACATTGTCGAGCGGTGCGGAAGCCACAATCTGCGATTGTTTGACAACATCAGGTTCAATGTTGTGGATTTGCGATGTCGAGCCATTGGCGATATATTGGTCACGGGACCATGTCCCGGATGCGAACACCTCGCTATAGCCCAGGTCTGTCAGGACAGTAGGTGGAGTAGCTTTGACTGTGCGGTCGCCGTGACGAGAGAAGATGTAGACGCCGAGGATGGTCTCTGCTGCTTCTGAGAGGGGGAGCAAGAGTGCTAGGGGCAGGAGCTTTTGGGACAGCATGATCGTTCAACAGCGACAGCAGCGTGATCGCACCAGTGTGAGAAAGTACGAGAGAGGAACAAAGAAGGACTCTTCTTTACTTGACGAAAAACACAGTACGAATAATCAATGAAGTGTTAGTCTCGAGTGTTAGTCTTATCAAACCCCCCACGTCACGAGACCGGAGAAAGGTGCCCCTCATGCCCCTCAGAGAAAGCCCCGAGAGTATTACTAGAAGATATTGACCCTGGCTCTGCAGATATCAACATGCTAGAAAGGGAAGCTCGATGCATAACGTTTTGCATCTTAATCTTCACACTTCTGCTGGTCTTTTGGAAACGGAAGGGTTGTGAGGTGCAGTGACGGAGGCGTGGGAGGAGAATGAAGCATAAGTTCGGAAAGGACCGCTATCCCTACTTTAGCCTTAGAAATATTGTGGATCCAACATCAAAATTCCGAGCTTTGCACTGATTCTAGGTGTTCTTCAGGTTTAAGCCTCTCCAGGTTCTTAGCTTCAAGTTTTACGATTACAAAACTGCTATACAGATTATAGTTCAGATAAATACCTACAAGCTCGCCACCGAGTAAATTATCGTAAGACTTGTTATCGTTGAGTTATCTTCGTTCTCGTGCCGTCGGCTTTTTCGATCGCTGCAAGCGGCTGTCCCGCCAAGATATGTCTTATACGATTTCTTGAAGTGAAGGACCCGAAAAGAAGAGACTTGTTTCTCACGACCAAGGCTCAAGGCCAAGGTTTTTATGCAACGTCTTCTCATTTCCATGCAAGCTAGCCAAAAAGGGATGGAGAGACTTAGATCTGGATTCCTCACTTCAGTGGGCTGAATCCCAAATTCAAAACACGTGTTGATATTGCTTTCCGATGTCCCACTTCGGTGGTCTCAGTCCGACTTGCTGAGAAGCAGCTGAGTCTTTCAATGCTATAGGTAAGCTGTCCTAGAAGCCCAGCCCTCGGTGCAGTAGCCCACTTGAGAGACTCAGGATCGCTGGAAGCCAGACACACCTGGCGTTGAGCCGCATGTTACAGCATGCGTCAACTCATTCAAAGATAGACAGTACCAAGATTGCAGCTTTCTCTGGAATCCTTCTTCGACTGTCGTTCTCCTCGAGGCATCTACCTCAAACTCTCATCGAGACCACTGCGACCCGTCGTATTGAAAATACTCCGCACCCCAGCCGTCTCCACTCCCATAACCGTCCCCATAACCTGCCCATTGATCTCCGAATCCGTCGCCCACAAAAAAACCCCAAGATTACTCTTCGTCCCCGCAGACTCCCATCCCGGCCTCCTACTCGGGTACAGACAGTCATTATCGACTAACCTCGCAGCGGTGTATATCGATCTGAATGTTGCGGTATCATACTCTGCGTACGGTCTCCGTGAAGCGCCGGGGAGGTCGAAGGCTCTGGTGTTGAACCAGTCGAGCATTAGGATTGACAGGGTACAGGAGCCTGGATATTGGGATTAGCCATGTCTGGAAAGCCTCAGAGATTGGTTGGGAGAGAGGCGTTGTTACCGACAGTAAGCTGACTCGGCGTCCTGACCTCTGGAAACGACGTCCGCCGCCGCGACCCTGCGGTGTGGAATTCGAACAGCTCGTCAGGGTGTTGGAGAACGTCTTCGACGTAGAGACGTGAGATGGCGGCGTAGCAGTCTTCGACTAGGAAAGCGTAGGCTTGCCAGTCTGGGGAGTGTGAGCAGCGGTCTGTTCGGGTTAGGTTTGCGGTCGTGTTGAGGAGGCTGGGGAGGGGCAGGTTGAGGGTCGAAGCGCTTGCGAGGATGGAGAAGGCGAGCATGAGTGGTGAGAGCATTGGGTGAGCATCTAGGTGAAGTGCGATTAGGAATGCCTCTGTACCGTGACTAGAATGGGTGTGCTTGCAATCGAAGCTGGACTCCTGTTCACATTGGAAAGCATATGCATGACCTTTTCTATGACGTGGGAGATCTTCTATTTTGCGGGTTTTGCGCATGTTTTATGACAATTCTTGTGTCATGCGGATAAGCAGCAGAGTCCACCAATGATAGAGGGAAGCATATCAAGCAGGTGTTGTCGCATGACTGTAGAAAGGTACCCAATCCCCTCATTTATTCCAGATTTATGCGCGATCCCAGTCATTTGCGCGTGCGGACGAATGCGCGTGGACGTCATATTATCACAGATAGCCTGAATTATATCCAGACAACGAGAGGTTATGACTTCATGATACACCGAAGGCGATGAGTAATCTTCCCGGTGGACAAGATTCATTGTATTGAAATGCCGCCAATTCCATAAGATTATATACAATCTAAGCCACAGGCCGTAAGTGTGCCTCTAGGTAGTGATTTTGCGAGGTCTAAACGCCGTATTGGAGTTCACCTGTTTCACGAACCACGCATTGTGTAGCTTCCACTCTTGATCTGGGTACGTCAGTTGGACCTATACTTCTATTCAGCACAAAACTTTTGAAAAGTTTGATGGCCTGGAAAAGAAAAACGGACGTACCTCAAACCCTCTCAAGAAACTCGGAACCAACTTAGAGATCTCCAAAAGACTAAGGTTTTCCTCAATATAAGTCCTCGCCCCCATACTGAACTGCACCATACTGCTCTCCATCGTCTTCCTTCTCTCTTTATAGGCTTCAATTCATCTCTCGGGCCTGTAAACTTCCACGTCTTCTCCGTAGATCTCTGGCCGCCGATGGATCTCACAAGCATTGCAGCCCATAATGACACCGCCGGAAATGCGCTCGCCGCATATCTCCGCACCCTGCGCAAGTACAATTCGTTCGAGAGAGAGGCCAGGAGCTAGGTGCAAGCGGAAAGTTTCCTTGATACACGCGTCGAGGTAGGGCAGTGTCTGAAACTCGGCCCAGGATACCATGCCATTAGTCCGATTCTCGAGCATGCCATTGTTCACGTCTTTTTGCCGCACTAGTTTCTCATGACAGCAGGGACTCACGAGCAAGAAATAGAAAACTGCTGCCAACGAGATGGCTGTAGTCTTGGAGCCGGCAAACGCCATACTCACGGCCATAGTGAACACACGACCATCGTGGAAGAAACCGGGCCGTTCTGCATTTGCTTTTAGAAACATGGACAGAAATTGGCCCCAGCGGTTACCTCCAATGGGCATCTCGGGGTCTGGAACCTTTTCAGCTTCTGTATCTCGATATCAGTGAGACGCTCGGCCATGCGGGCCTTGGCAAAAATGACGATGGGAAAGGTAAAGGACATGATGTTGTGTTTGTCGGGGAAGCGGAGGATTGGGTTTTTGAGCAAGATGCGGTCGAGGATGGGGAATCGGCCGACCTAGAGGTATGTGGGTAAATGCTCCTATGGCGTAACGCATAGACTGTTAAGGTGCCTTACTGGAGCCACGTAGTTGAACGACCTGCCTAGATACTTCACCATCCCATCGACGTACTCTGCTCGTTCAACAAATCCATGCCTTTTACCATACGTGATCTCACCAATGACATCCAAGGCGTGAAGTTGTAGCCACACAACAAAATCGCAGGTTTTATTCTGCGAAGAGGAGAGTCTCTCTGACTGGTCCAGGAATATCTCGGTGTTGTGGTCTACAGATGGCTCATACTGGACGAGTGCAGTCATAGAGAAGGGACTGTTCACACAACGTCGTAGGTCGGCGTGGATTTTCTCATCAGTTGTTGAGAACAGCAAGGGAGGCGCTCGCCTTAGGACATTGCTTGTTGGACTGGGTAGAAACCGGACTTTTATCTGTAGTCAGTACATGTTAAGCTACGCATGAAGAATTCACAAATGGTTTCTTCAATATCAGGAATCCCTTGTTCAGCCCATATATCGTCTTCTTATTTTGGAGTGCATTATTGAGTGATGTCTGGTCTTCGGCCAAGACATCAAAGAGGCGCCACTGGCGACCAAGGCCGCAAAAGCCGGATAAAATCGATTCGAGCATCTGTTAGAGCAGAACGAATGTATATGTTGTAACTGCGGCCCGAAGGGAATGTCCAATTCCAGCTCTCTTGCGAATGCTAGGATGATACTGTGACTACAAGTTCCTTCTTCCCCCATAAACATTTCAGCAAGGCTATTGATGGGAGGATTCTCAGTCACCACTCCCTCAATTGCGTCATTAAGATGATTCCTCTGACTTTTTGATAGTTGTTATCGACCGCGGAAGCAAACTTGACCATACCGCTATTATTGGCGTGAATGAGCACAGCTTTTTCATGCTAGCCTATAAGAGCGGAGTCTGTTACCACAGTTTGTGAATATCCACTGCTTTGTTCACATTGTATCGTACCTTCCAGGTCTTGGGATATGGAATCCAAGATATCCTTGAGAAAGACTCGCAACACTTCAAGTGACAGGCTTCGTTGCTTCAAAGCGCCGACTAGTCCGATGAATTGACCTTTCTGAAGGACGCATGCCAAATTAGTAGCAGTTGCTAACCGTTTCGTTTTGTCGGACCCTCCGTGGGGTGCGCCGGTCAACAGTATTCCATTGATAGATATCTTCAACGCCGCAAAGCGTTGATCTATGGCCGTAGCTGTCCTTTTCACCTTTCATGCCTTCTCAGTCCAATATAAATAGTGCCTATAATATCATAATCATTTTTAGCCGTCTTCTTTGCGTAAAATGAGACTTGGGCTCACTGTTGGAACTCACATTCTTCACAATTAGACCCCCAACGCTATGTGCAACACAGATGATCTAGGCCTGAATATCTAATCCCTTTATATATAAGCGCGTGTGACTTTCCCCCTGCGTAGAAATTCGGACTTGGTGGGCTTCGAAGTGCCTCTGGGAAAGGTCTCGATTGAGTGCTTTGGCATAATCTTGTATGTTGCCTTGTCCCGTAGCCAAAGACATGAGAACAAAATACTATAATCTGCTTCTCTTAGAAATCGGATGATACGGGGCCTCTTCTGATCATGCCACTAGCGAATTCCCTCTGCGAAATATACCACACTTCGAGAAAAGAGAACAAATTGTTGTGGGGCTGCAAATCTACAATAACGTGGGGTTCACGTCCATGAAGCAATGATATAGACTTTGTGACAATGGTTCCAGAAGGCGCCGCCGTCGGAACGGTCGTGGTTCTGATGCACTGCAGTTGCAAGTGTGGTCACAGCTCCTTGGGCTTTAACCAAAAGCAGGCACGCTGCACATGCAGCTTCCGCAATCGCTCTTCATCCGGGCCTTCTCCTATTACGCTACTCTGATATGCCTACTTCCCATTCACCTGGCTTATTTCCTCCTTCTGCGCGCTCACACTAATCTTTGGGCCCTTGCTTATCGTCTGCAGCACCACACAGTACCGCTCCGTCAATTGTACCAACTTCTCCACCTTAGTCTGCTCAGCATCTGTGTCCAAAATGAACGCCATCCGAATCTCCACGAAGCCAACGGGTGCACTCTTATCTACACCCATCGTCCCACGGAAGTCCAAATCTCCCTCTGCCCTGACCTCGCCATTCTTGATCTCAATCTCCATCGCCGTCGCGACAGCCTTCAACGTCACACCTGCGCATGCGACGAGTGCTTCGAGCAGCATGTCTCCACTACACAATTCGCCTGATATCTCAGGGTCAGAGCCGCCCGCTGCGGGGTGAAGACCTGCGATCTTCTGCTTGGCGGAGGCGATGGCAGGACCAGAAGAGAGGGTACAGGCGATAGACGTGGAGGAGAGGGTGCCAGTTGATTTGAGGGTGAGGAGGGCAGAAGAAGGATCGTCTTTGTAGCGGGATTTGAGAGGGGCTTGCGCAGCACGGAGGCTGGTGGCATCCATGTTGTCGATTTTCAGAAGGCTGGTATTGTTAGGTAGTTGATTCAAGTATCTGTAACCTGTTCGAGTGTCTCAAGATGAGACATTGTGCAAGCAGTCAATGGCCCTCATGTCCGCGCTTCCCCGCACTCCGAGATGTTCGCTTGGTGGATCTCCTGTGCCTAAGAGCCAAAAAAATTCGGTTTGATCAGACAGAAGCTTTTTGAGTGGGTTCTGTCAGGCGCTACCCTCGTTAGCCAGTCCTCAAAGCCTTGATGTTAGCGACCAGTGAATATGATGCCATTTCGAAGGCGCATTTACTTCTATATCGAGAAGACGTTACATCGATTTAGACCCCACTATATAGCGTTCGACCTATTACTTTAATACTCTGGGGGCTTCGCGGGCGGCTTCGGGCGCGGTGTGGAGTTTTTCTCAGTCAATATTCAGCTGAAATGCAAGATTTTAACGGCATTGCAAGCTGTATAGTCTATTCCACATAGCTCGATCTAAGATACCATGAGCTTTGCGCCAACTTCTGTAACGTATGGCTTGGAGTATTGATACGAAGAAGTTAATGGCCATGATTATTTGGTCAATTTATGTTGGCTCTCATCCCGGCTCGAATTCGTGATGACGCATCTGAGGCATTGGTCCTCATAATCTGGTCCTGCAAAATGATCTTGCGCTCTCAAATACCCTTCTAATCGATCGAATCCCTAATGGACATAGCTCCTATCGCCCAAAAGTATCGAAATACGCTGCAGTATCCGACGAGTTGGGCGGCTTCAGCATAGATCGAACACGAATCCTATAACTCTGATTCATGGCACTCCTTCTCGCCCAACACGCAACAATGTTGTTGGCATTGACCGTTGCCCACCAGCAGGTTCACTATTGAGGGCACATTCGACCAAAAAGATCGTCCTGACATTTCATAATCGTAATCCACATATCCCACTGGATGGGTGAGGCACCGGCTGTAGAAAATACATACTACCGTCTATTGGCAAAGCCTCAGGGCCAAAATCCCTGGCCATTTTGATTACGGCTGAACACATACCTGCGCAGAGCTTTAGCAGCCAATCCCCCTGTATGTTGAAATGAGTGCGAGTTTGATGAGAACAGGATTCACGGCTAGAATACCCTTTGGGCAACGGCCAGCCATTGGGTGGTCGCTCGCCGCCGGAGGGCAAGGCCTGCACGGGGAATAAATTGTACGTGGAATGGAGGTTCTTTTGGACACGAGAACAAGTCAACTTGTAAGCGTCCCCGCAGCCGATTGTGTCGATTGCGCCTTGCCAGTCAGGGTGAGACACCGTGTCGACGCAGGCGGCTGGTAGGTTTAGAAATTCCACTGATGTGCTGAGTCCACCGCCTGGTTCGAAGAGAAGAGACTTGTTAAGAAGCGCCGCACAACTCGTACGAGACTAGCCGAGCAGAATTGCGAACGCTATTGACATTCGGACAGCTGAGGGCATGACGCTTTCCTTACTGGCCATAGCGAATCCAAGAGGTCGGAAGACATATCTGAAGCTGCCGCTATTCATGCGAACCGCTTAGACACCAAACCTGGACCTTCCTGGGTTTGGGGGTATAGTTCGTCATCAAGAACTCCATAATCACAGGTTGCGGTCGAAACCTGCAGACCCTTCGAAGACATCGAGGATGGCATCGAGGATGTCGCTAAGAAGTTGTGGAAGTGAGAAGACTCGTCTCAGCCTTGCAATGTAATGGAGCGTTGCCTAATGATCTCACCGTGCAGCAGAGAAGCCAATGAGGGGCCAACAGAGCATTGCGCGCCAAAACCCTACCTCGATACCCCCGATGAGCATCGATCTCGGTGTATGGGATTTAAAGCTGTCAAAGTTCCTTAGTTTCACAATGGCGGACCCGCTCTCAATCACTGTGGGTGCTCTCACTCTGCTGGATACTGCTGGAAAGCTTGGCAAGTTCCTCAAGAAGGTGGTCGGACTTAGGAATGCCCCAAGTATACTCCTCGCTCTTAACAATGAAACCGAAAAGCTGCATCTTGTTGTCCAAAGGGTGAGCGAGCTCCTACAACGGCATTCTGACGCGCTTGGGCAGGCGCCAGATGATGGCCTCACTCAAGAGCTTGAGAAAGTCCAATGGACTCTGTTGGAATTCGAGAAGCTCATTTCCTACGACCTAACCGTAATTCAGGGTGATGACAGCCGCCTGCGACTGGACAAATCCGCCTGGCTTACGGCAGAGGCCGATCTCCAGAGGCTCAAAGACCGGATACGAGCTGATAAGTCTGATCTGACTTTGGCCTTGAACCTCTTCACAAGGTGAATCACCCCTGCAATTGCCATACCATAAGTCGGGCTAATACTAGAAGCTCAACGGCACTCGAATCGAGGGTCCAAACCAGAAGGCTCCATCTGTCCGTCGAAACCCTGCATATGGGGATCTGCAATACTATTGACGCCAGGATGCAGGCGGTGGGGAGCTCTCTCGAGGATGTCTCTGAACGACAACGACGGATCGAGCAAAGCATGGATCGGCTTGATCATGCAGGCTCGAAATCGGATAGTAGATTTCAAGAAGTGGAGTCGCTGCTCCATGAAAGCCCCAGTCGCCACAGTATACAAGGAGAACCTCTTCACGAGATCAAGCGCACGATAGCTGACCCTCCTCGTGAACTGAAAGCCCTTCCTGGTTCATCGAGGGATACGGGATTTACGATGAAAGAGAGCCTAGAGCAGCATCGCGCCCAAGGAAAATCAATTCGCGTGATCGCAGAGAGACGGTCTGGTCTCGATTTAGGCCCAGCTCTGAATGCCCACAAGGCTGAACAGGATGTTTCTCAAGAACTGTCAGACAATACGCACGATCACGATACAATGAAAGCCATGGACCAGTCTCAAGATGCGGCAGTAAGCATGACAAGTGTCCTCAAGCTTACGCAGAGCCAATGCGATTCGGCTTGTGTTTGCGCCTGCCATCGCCGAAGCCGGTTCGGGAGTCCCAACTTCCTCAACGCAGTTCTTGGGTCTCTATTTGTCGGCTATCAGGCGTCTCCGCGGTCTGCGCAAAGATGCAACAGGCATGTTTGTCAGCTTCGTTCGCGCAGAATCACCTACACATATGCTTTTCCCCAGTGGCTCCTGAATCGCGTGCTCTTCTGCAACTTAGATACAGTAATGCAAATGGTCCGGAGCTCTGTCTCAGAGTGATGAGAATTCGTCCCGTTGGTGAAATTATCTTTCATAGACTCGGCCTTCCAAGAGTAGACGAGAAGGAGTTCTTGGGTCGTGTTCAAGAATCAATGAATGAAGGCCAAGCGTCTGTGCTAGATGTTGATGTCAATGGTTCTACTGGTCTTCTTGTAAGGCAATCCACTACGGACCGAAGTAAGACACCCGCTGAAAATACTATAGTATGCTCTTTGGCACCTCAAATTTCAAGTCTTTGAATTTTTGATTCGTCGTGGTGCGCATGTTCATTATGAAAATCAGATGGGCGTGTGAGAACGTTACTTTCCACTATTACAACAGAAGATGCTTATATAGATCAGTTCCCCTTTTCTGCAGGCATGGGAAATTCTGCTAGGACAACCAGAATCATTAGCGGCAATACCGAAGCTCTACGCGATCAGCTTTGGGATGAGCCTCAATTAGAACTTTTGGGTTTCTCAGATCTCCACCAAGCTTATCTGGGTATGTTTGGAAGGAGATTCGTTGACGTCCTATCGGCGGTGTCGAGGTCAGCGATTGACCAGACGGATGCAAATGGTAGAACCACTTTGTCCTGGGCTACCATGCGTGGAGACGACCAGGTGGTTGCCCAGCTTCTACGCTTTGGCGCAGATCCCAACAGACCCGATGGGAAAGGCTACACGTCGTTGCATTACTCATTATATCCTTATACGACTGTGTGTTTGCAACAACTGTTGGGTGCCAAAGCTGATGTCGAGGCGAAATGGGAAGATTCAACGGCCCTGCACCTGGCGATCAGACTAAGAGATGACTCGCAATTTAGCGAGCTTTTAGTAGCTTATGGTGCAGATTTGGAAAGCCAAGACGGGGTCGGCAGAAGGCCTTTGCATATTGCAGCAGAATTCGACCGCTCTACGCAAGTCTCATATCTATTGCGAATAGGGGCCGATTTCAATGCGCAGGATCAGTTCGGAACATCTGCGCTGTCAGACGCCGTCTGTGCCAATAGCCACGATGCACTCAGAACGCTACTCAAGCTCCCAGAATTTGATATCAACGTTATGAACCCTGAATGATGGAACTTGGCCGCAATCGCAGCGTTATACGGTGACTTAGAGACACTTGGAATCCTTAACAAGGCGCGCTTGAGTTTTTTCGATATCAATAACGCGAAGAAGAATGGAGAAACGCCTCTAGAGAGTGCGCGGTGGCGAAAATCATGTAACGCACACTGGGTGAGGAAGTTCCTCAGACCACGGGACGAAGATCCTGAGTCGTGGTTTGACGCTTTCATGAATGTTTATGATGGCATCAAGAGCAGGCAGGATCAAGACCCAGACAGCGTGTCTAATGATTTGGAGACGACTTTCGACAGGGCAGATGAAAGAAGCATGTCTGAAGCGGAGAGCAGCGGTCAAGACAGTGATCAAGAGAAATGGGAAAAGGCCCTTGAGTCGCCTAATGCTACACTGGACTGATGACGTAGAGGGAAGAGTGGCTCTTTTGCCTACGATCGGGAGTTTGGCGACATATGGTGAATCTGACCGTCCAGCATACATTAGCTCTTCCTTTAGCACAGACAAGCTGGCGGAATTCCCTTGATGGCAGGGGAGCAGGCTTTGCAAATTCCAGTAGTGCTATCAGGCTTTCACTATACAGCATTCGATGCTATTGAGCATCCCCGTGTGTTCCAACTGTTTTAGTGGTCCAACTTTCTTCTTGTCCAAAACCAATTTGACGAAACGTGAAAAGGCAAAATGGCATACTGTTAAAGATCCGCGCTATTTCAATTGTATCTCCACGTAGCGTCTCCAGTTATCACGGCATAGACCAATGCATATGTCAAAGCTCGCGGTAATACCAATGATTGGAGTGATCTTTCGATTCAAACTCGACAACTCTGAAACTACAAACTCAGAAATTATCTTCGCTGTCTATTCCCTTATTTCGTGCTCACAATATCTATAGCAAGACGAATATCAAGCCTTTGGTGCTGCGAAATATCCACCCTTTCTAGTGATGATGTTATCAAAGGCAGAGGCGTGGCTGATAACAGTACTTTCAAATCAGCCTTGCCGAGCTCGCTGATCTAGTCAGTGAGTAGAACATAGGCCAATCAAACCTATTCAAGAGCCTGAGATTGCGGGACCGCGATAATTTATGAGCGTCAATAGGATGATGTCTTGCTCTAGAAGAAGTTCTGCTACGATTCAGGGCTCTGGTAGCCTCAAAACTGCCGCTTAAATTTGGCACTGAGCCCCCCGGATGCTTCGAATCGGAGTATAGCATGTTCGAGACCTTGAAAGCCCCATGGTCCGATGAGGAGTGGATGAAGATGTGGGACATCATTGCCACTAAGATGATTGGCTTAAGGTATTTGATAGTGCATCTGAAGAGGACTTGTAAGCCGCTTTTGGTACTGGGGCCCGAGGAGAAATGGGTAAAATCAATGCTGCGGCTGCGGAGTCTTAGGCAATTTAAGTTCGAGCTTTCGGAGAGCCAGAGTATGCCTGAGCGGACTGAAGAGTACAAAGACCCGGTTCAGTGGTTCAAAGAGTATGTGCAGACAGCTCGGAGTAATTAAGGCTTTGCCAAATCCTATTGCTTTCAGGGCTGTGTCTCCGAGTAAATTGTCCTGTCGCCAAGGGTGGGTCTCTCGCAAGTAGAACCCGAGACCCAATTCAACCATACAGGATTTCGCAGACACCTCCCACGGGAACATCCATGACCGCGTCTGTACCCTCGCTCCACAGAGTTCTCCAATCAACATCTTTTGCATCCTTGATTCCGAGCGCTGCTCCACCCTGTCCGGCTTTTCTCTGAACACGGCCTTTGCTATCCAGCACCGCGACGTGCGCCGCCTCGTCCACTATGTTTTCGATGCTGCTCATGGGCAGAGTGAGGTAGCCGGTGTTGTAGGAGGCTAGAGCGACATAGATGTAGACGATTGTCATGACGAGGAAGGATGGAATGGCGAGAGACCACCAGCGGTTGGGATAGTAGTGGATGCCTAATTGGTGGAGGAACGGAGAGGGGAGGTAGGACCAGAGGAGGTACATCACTTGAGCAATTAGCACGCGTCTACTCAACGGCAAATCAATTACTCACAAAAAGCGCCAGATGAAAGTAGATACAGCACAAAGCCATAGTACTCGTAGGTAGGAACCTTTGGACTCGCTCTGGGCACTGTAGTAGCAGTGCGTGCAGATTTAGCTACGGCTGCCTCTGTATCGTTAGGAGTGTCATTCTCCGAGCTATCTGGTGTCGTAGGTCGCGATGTTGTTGTCGAGAAGGACGGCCGTAGGAGTGATGTCAACGATGGCGAAGCAGGTAGCGGCGTAGGAGGCCGGTTATAGTACGGCGGAGCAAAGGCATTGGCCATGAGGAACGAGGAGTTCGAGTGGTGGAGGAAGGGCGTCTGCTCTGCGATATCCTCTCCATCCTCTCCATCGTCCGGGTCTGAGTCTGTGTCTTCATTGGATTCTATACCATCCATACTGTATAGGGAACGGACGCCGTCGTCCTCTTCCTTCTCCTCATCGGCGTCCGTGGAGGAGTTTGTAAGGAGAGGATTGGGCGCCCTCACAGCGCGCGGAGTAGGCTCGTCCGGTGTGACGGGCGACCCAAGACTAAAGCTACGGAGGGGCGCTACAGGTGCTCGGCCTCTGCTTTGCGGTGCCATTGTTGCGTTGCTTGAGAGTAATTGGAATTCGATTTGTGGATGGAATGGACGGCTAAGATGCGGATAGGCTAACCTACTAGTCAGATCTTTTGTGCCCAGGCTTTTCATTTCGAGACTTTGCTCGCAAGGATTTTAAGGTACGTTTCCTATGTATCATGGACGAAATCCGCGGTCAATATCTGCTTCGCCGTAATGGCACGCCCCAGTCGTGTGAGCCTTGCCGTAAGTCAAAACTGGGATGTGACCATGCGTTGCCCAACTGTGAGCGATGTATCCAAAGAAAGATACAACACCGCTGTGTCTACCATCCAGCTCCATTGACCAAGAAAGCCACTAGTACAGAGGACGCGCAAGAGCCACACAATTCAAGGCTCCAGACAGTTGCAGGAGTGGGCAGAGATCCTGCAGAATGGAAAGGTCCTGAATTGCACACTCATCTGCCTCCACCTGATGCGGAAAAACTTGCTGGCGATCAGTCCGTTTATTTGGGTCCCACAAGCTATTCGGCAATCTTCCATGAGAATGAGTAGCTCCCTACTTAGGAAGATTTCTCTGAATACACAATAAATGTAATATACTCTGAGTGTGATATCGCGAAGCCTGCGGCTCGTGGCCAGTGTAATCTAGAAGCACAGGAGCATATCGACCAAGGAGTGCGTATTCTGCGACGGTTTCCCGACAGAATTTTGTGTGACCGACCGATTGAGTGATATTTCGATGTGTGCGATGGTATACTGCCGGAACAGGTTATTCACCACGTGACTAGGTCTATATGGTCCACATATGGCATATACCTAAAGGAGCTAAAAAGAAAAGAACAGCTCTCTATCCTGTCTGGAGATCTTTGCAAGACAACCTGTCTTTAAGTACTGAGGAATGGATGGAGTCTGTGTCGGGTCGTCGATTGCGGTGGGAAATGCTGGGCAACATCTTTTCTGTCTTTGGACTGTCTGTCATGACCATGTCAGATTGGGAACCACTGTTTGCAACCGCCAACAATGATAATCCCTACAATAAGAGAGACTATGGGGGCAAAATGAAGGAATGTGCGGAGGCATGCCTGGCATTGTGTAACGATGTTGATGCGGTCAACGAATTTGTAGTCGCTCTAATGTCGAGCGCTTTTGTATTGCAAAGCTATTAACCTCGCCTAATGATCGACTTGTATGACTAATCAACCGCAGGTCAATCACTTTGGAGAATACATGGTGGTTTGGCTGGGTGCGGCATGATTTCATTCTACAGAGACAATACCGTTGAGGGCTAATATATACAGTGCCGTAACGGCCATAGGCTTGCACAGGGAGATTGAATTAGCCTACTCTCCGCAAGCCGCTATCTCTCCATCCTTCATGGTATCCGAATTTCATAGGCGTCTTTTTTGTGCCGTATTCATCATGGATAAGCAACTAGCAACATTCATAGGACGACCGCCCGCTTTAAGCCGTCGCTACTCCACTTGCAAGGTTCCATTGGATCTCAGTGATACTCAGATGATGACCGATGGTGAGGAGTTGGAGGAGATCAAAAGTCGACTTGATCCTAACGGATGGAACACATCAGATGGAGTATATCCAAACACAATTTTCCGGGCCTGGATGACGATGAGCTTGATCCGAGACGAGATCTTGGAGCTCTCATTGGGCCCACCTATGGAAGCGTATGCTATAGAGGCGCGTCGCGAGTGAGTCTCCTTCCTACCATTCGGAAGTTATACTAAATGCGGAGTAGCGAGCTGAAACATCTGTCGGAAGAGAGATACGCTCAGATGCCGGCTCATCCGCAGTATAAACCCAGCGATCCCAATCGAAGAACGTTATCTGCATCCCTTTTCAGTCTTCAGATTGCTCTATATCAGGAGTATCTGCTCAACAATCTCTTGCTTGATCGTCTGCCGGGGTGTGGATCCTCTCCGTCAAAGCAAGATGTCATTGACACTGCTAGAAAGATGCTAGATGGCGTTCTGGTGCTATGCGCCAATCGAGACAAGTTTACCAATTATTCCATAGGATTTGTATGGGCAGTTACGTATAGTGGCATTCCTTCGGCTGCCATCTTCAGCGTTGAGCTTCTCAAGCAATCCAAATTTCCGCAAGAATGGCCTTTGATCTTGCCACGCTCAGAACTCATCCAAAACCTTAGCATGTTCATTGGCTGTCTGGAGTGGGTCCGTCCTTCAGAAGGCAATTATACCCTTTGTGTACGCATGAGAAAAGTCATCAAGCCTATCCTCGACCAGGTGCTTGAGCTGCCGCCACCAAACCCATGCCAGGTAAAAAGTCCTGGCCCAGACCCAGCCCCAGCTCCTGACGAACTCGCTATTTCCTCCATGTTTGCACCAGAGGACGAACCGGACTTTTTGGAGTGGCTCAATTCGGTCGATTGGACTAGGGACATGCTTCAAGATGCTTGGACTTGACGATTTGTTTTCCAAGGTTTGAGTGAAGCCATAACTCCACAGACTCATTTAGCTACATACGCAATATGCTCAAGTCTTCAGATGGTCCTTATCCCAGCTCAAGGGGATAGCGGACCGGTTGCTCCGTTCCCATCTCGTGGGGCAAAGCGAGACCTGTTTCATACGAGACTGGGCGGGCATCCTTCTCGTGTAACGGCCGATACATTGGTTCTGGTTCTGGTTCTAGTGTCTCGTCACCCTGTCGACGCACCACTCTACCCACTCTATTCTTCCTTCTCCGGATGCAGAAAAACGATAATGCAACAATGGCAACTAGCACAACAACAGCCGCTCCAGCTCCGATGCCAGCTTTTGCCCCAGCGGAGAGGGTCGGTCCCGATCCATTCGAAATTGTGCCATTTCCCGGTGTAGAATTGCTTATGGCGGAAAGCACAGTCCAATCTCTTGCCGTGTTATCGCAAAATGTTCGAAGGGATCTGAGTTGATGCTTGTATCGTTGGGCCCAATGCTCTGCACATTGCTCGCGCCAACGCCTGGGCCGGGTGCTTGAGCCATGAAAAATTTGTTCTGCTCCCAATTCATGCCAATGAATGCGGCCTGCAGAAAGGCTTTGCCTAGGACGTAGTTGCCCGAGTCGTCGCCTGCATGGAATGGTCGACAAGGAAAGTACGGCTGGGGTGTTGCCACAATAGGCCCTTCAAGTGTAAGGTCGAGCAATGGGAAGGGAACCTTGATAGTCAAGTTGCCGGCTCCAGCATTTTGGAAGATAAACGCAAGATACGCCGGTGACTGCACAATCCGTTGGTAATCGGGATCTTTTGTATCCCACAGGTAAAGCCCAATATTCGGTTCGAGCGTGACCGGAAGATTTGCAGCAATCGTCGTGCATGTCTGTGGCGACAGGAAGAAGTACGGCACAATAGGGTTGATAATGGTTGGCTGGGCTCCACCGAAAGATGCATTCTGCTTCAGCAAACCGGTCATACTGGAAGATCCACTCGCAAACGGCGACGAGCCATTTTCGACGCCAATCTGGATATCAAGTAACGATGGCCGCATCTCATTACCCGTCGTCAGGTCAAACGCGGCGGCATCACCTATCACTCTGCTCTGATCATTTCCACTCCAGACTAACGATCCGACTTGGTTCAAGGATGAAGATCCGTAGTGCAGGCCAAAAGAGTTCGAAGGTATTGAATTGGTTGAAGCAGCATGGCCAGCAAAGGTCTCGCCATCGACGCCCGTTTCAAATGGCTGTACACCACCCCCTGGAGCACCAAGCGATAATGTGCCGACTTGAATGGAGTAATTGGTGCCATCGGGAAGCGTGATTGTGGAAGAATCGGCCGCAGAGATCGTGCTATTGCCGACGGTCATCGACTGGCCTTGCACGCCACCCAAAGTTATTACATCAACAACATTGTTGGCAGAGCCATTAATGTTGAAGGCCGAATCACTGCCTCACTGCCATACTAACCCGACCTCTTTCGTAATATTCTTTAGAACGTTGTGAGACCCATTGATATTATAGAGACCAGCTTTTGCAGCATGGCAATGTGGTGGATCATCATCTCCGTTGCAAGATGCTTCTGTCAGGATCATTGACTCCCATATCCCACCAGGATGAAGATCGACTGCGGATAGCCCATCGCCGTTTGCTCTCGTGCCTACTTGAACTGTCACGACTGGCCAGGGACCATCGGGGCCATAGGACTTGCTGCTGTTCCATTGGACGACGTATGGTGCCGAGGCTGAAACAAGGGTGGATGTGGAGGCGATGGCGAGGAGGACGGATGAGGGATGCATTGTTGCGCAACGAGATTGCTAATCGCAGAATACGCGAAGATTATGCAGTACCTGGCCGTAACTATGGCTCTAGAGAATAGGAATGGGAAGGCAGGCTACACGAGTGTTCGTCAATGAAAAGAGTAGGGAGGACGAAGGTGCTATAAGAACAAGGGCTGAAGATTACCACCAGCACAATCTGCACTGCCCCAAACACCAATCCTGCATAAATACAAGGCTTCCCTGGAGGCTTACTGTGGTACTAATTTCGGGCACTTGGGGGCGAAGGATTCGGATCATGGCGGTGCTGCAAATACTCTGTAGACGTTTCATGACCCCCTAAGCGATCCCGAGGCTCTGGGCTGAGCAGCATGATGAGGGGATATATACGTTCAACACTATCCTTCCAATACGTTATTTCTTCTCTTCAGATCTACATTAGTACACTCTGGTGTTCTTGAGCCTTAGTAAGTCCAAGAAGAATTCCCGTCAGGTCGGAAAGGCTGCGCCAGAGGTCAAGCTGTCACGTCGCTGCTCTAAGCGCATATCATGCATGTTATAGCTCGAACAATTCCATTAGTATAGTAGCACAACTACACTATCCTACACCTCCAGCCCAACAGCTCCAGATGCCAGTCCGAAGGCCTCGCAACATTAGATCTCCACTTCTCTCTCGCTCTCCTATCACTAACAATCACTCACACTCCGACTCCCCAACCCACTCCTCGTCTGCCCCATCTCCGACTTATATGCCATTAATTCCGCCGTATCCTTCTCATACTGCGCATCCGCCATCGCGCCCTCCTTTTTCCCAGCCCTTCTGTGCTTCACGCAGCAAAATGCCCACGAAGCAAGCGCAATGGCAATGACACCGCCAATGGCTGCATATATTGCAATCTTGGCGCCGCCGGAAAGCTTCGCCCAGCGCTGAGCCATGGATACCGGCGGCGGTGCAGCAAGCGTGTCGGCCACTGACGAATTGCCAGGAATTGCAATGATACTTTGCCAGCTGCCCGTCCCATCCCCATATTTATACTGCGCGCCGGTTGAGAAATCCGTAATCCGCGCGCTCCGCACATACATCGTATACGGTCCCTTCGAATAATCAATCGCGCCCCCAGCCCACGCAACAGTGTAATTACTATTACTCGGATCCCCAGCCGCCCACACTCCAATCCGCACATTCATCGGCGACTGCGGGAAATTATTCCCAATGTTCGCATCGTCGTACTTCAACGTGCGCACGACAGCGCCGTCAATATACCACTCTAAAGTCTCGTTCGTCCAGCGCGTAGTGTAGTTGTGGAACCCATCCTGTGGCGCCTGCGCCATGGGATACCATTTCGCCCTCTTGTAAGCATCGGTCGTGTTGCCTTTGCCGTAGTAGTTGTTCTCGGCGTGTGTGGTGTTGCTACCAATGATTTCCCAGTCTATTTCATCTAGGTCGTCACTTTCCAAGACCACGGTGCTGACAACGCCCTGGCCCGGAGCGGCTTTCAACCAGACCTCGACTTCGCCAAAGAAGATGTAAAAATTCGATTGGATGGTTGGCGCGTCGCCTTTTTGGTTTATGGTGAACTCGGCACCGTTCGTGCCGTAGTTGATGTTTCCGGCGGTTGTGTTCCAGGTTGTACCCGCTTTGGAGGTTAGGAAGTCGTAGGTTGCGTTGGAGATGCCGAGGGCGGTATCGGGCGGGCAGGTGCTGTTGAGGGGGTTGCAGGAGGTGAAGGTCTGGGCGGCAAGGGGGGAGGCGAGGGTGGTGAGAAGGGCGAGGGAGAGAACGATGGACATGGTTGGAATGGGAAATGAGTGTGATGCCGAACGGCCGTGGTGTTCTTAAAGAGTGAACTGTGCAGATATGCACGACGCTGTAAATGAGTGACTATAACGAGCAAAGAATGTACAACGCGAGACTGAGAGGATGAAGACTCACCCTTGGGGCAAGATTGTCTCAAGGGTTCTCTTCAGGGGTCAAGGCTGTGAAGAATGCACTAATGATATGCGATTGATGCCAAGAGATAACAGGAGGAAGCCAGCATATTGCACAAGTTATGCGGATTATGCAAAGCTTGCACAAAGTCTGGTTCTAAACAGAAAGCTTGAAACAAAAGATAAATTTCCCGAAAAGCACTATCGTGTGGATGTGCTACAAGTATTCCAATGGTTGTGTATATAGATGCTTGGAACGGAAGATGTTTCGCCGATTTTCTGTCATGCAACAACACGTAGCGGTGGGACTTTTATCTATGAGTTGAAACATAAGAATATGAAGCTGCTACGGCTGCTATGTCGGACTTGATATATACCTTTGGGTTCAAGGGTGACTTCTACTTCTATTCTCCCAAAAAGGCCATTTCGTCTACCTAGTGAGTCCTCCTGGCTTCAGTCTGGTACCAATTCCCCTGACAAATCTCGGCTGCACAGCTCGGTGAACGGGAAGAAAGACTTGGTCACAATCACAGACATTGAACACCCTCTCTACGTCAAGCTCGGACCCAGCTTGGACTTTTTCTTTGGATATCGAGACATTGATGGGCAGCTGAAGCTGCTTCGAAGACGGGAGAAGAGCCCTGACTTGAAGCACGGCTATTTGTATAGCCAATGTACGTCTTTCGTCTTTCGTTCACAAACCCGTTCTTTTCGTATATACAACTATCTATTCCTTACACAGATGCAGGGTTGTCACGACAAGCATCATACGACAAGCTCGAACTATGGCTGAGAACACATGCGATATCCTTGGGCGATAAGCCGCACACTCGGGTCACCCTTGGGCCCAAAGGCAGCTACTTCGCTAGCTCACCCGCGGGTGGTGTAATATCGAATGATCTACCATCGAATTTTGAACACTTTTTGAACCCGCAGTAGTCTACACGTATTCCAACGTTAGTAGTACTAGGAATCAAGGATACTTAGTTTGCGCTGTAGCCAGACAGTAGCAGCAGCTGCAATCTAGGTGACGGATATCCGAATCTAGAGGGCATACTTAGGAGGTGTGGAAAAACTGATGTAGAAGTATGAAAAGTTTTTGGGTACAACAGCATACCGAAATATTTATGCAGTGGTCAGCACACTGACATTTTCATCGACTAGAGCATCACACTATCTCCTACGCATTCCAGCCAATCGTTGTTACCTTTCGCAACAGACGAATCTACATACGAGGCCCTGTCTCTGAGGCAAATCTACGACAGCTTAATGGTATGGCGGCACACGAAACGATACAGGGAAGAGGGCCCATGGAAAAAACGGTCTGCGGACTGTGGACTGCATCGCCTACAATGCAGCTGCCGCAGGCTGTTCTGAACTTGCAAAGAAATTGCGTTGCCCGGAAGCCTAGACGATAAGTTAGGAAAAACTTATAAAATACGGCCAAGGGTGTAACGAAAGGTGCGAAAGCTGCTGCTTTTATTGCCAACAATTCCAGCAGCTGTGCGGTCACGTGAGGTAGAAATGAGGGTTCAAGAAAACGGATACCCTTTCATTACGTAAGTATTATTTTCCTCGCTATCCTTTCAGAGTGCTAATAGTGGTATGAACAAATTTATCGGCCATATTTTACTAAATGTCCACATTAATTGGATGTTCATATTCTGCTGCTTTTTCTGGGCTAGAGAAATGGGAAAATCTACTTCCAGATATGCATCTCTCACGCTGTCACGATATTCTGTTGTCGACCAGAAACACTTCTATGGGCTCAGTGAGCAATGATTCGCAGCAGTAATATCAATTCGTCAACTACCCTTGACATATATCCTCCAGGCAACCTAAACAACCATTTCGATCGAACAACGAAGCTGTTAATCCCCATGGACCGCCTAAGCCTCTACTACCAAGCCCTCTTTTTAGGTTTGGTCTTCTTAGTTTTGTCCTCCTGAAGATGCCGCACTAAACTGTCGCTGGATATCCTATTATACGGGTCTTTTTTCAAGCAATCCATCATATTCCCATTCAACTTACCGGAGTAGAATGAGGGCATAAGCACCGGCTTCCGAGCCTCGGGCGCCTCACGCCAATCATATCTGCCATGCCGCCAGCCCTTAGGAGGCGGCCCAACTGGACCTTTGCCATGGGCAAGCGCATGGATGATTGCGCCTAGTCCCCAGACATCTGATTTGGCAGTGATTTTGTTGGATCCCAGCTCTGGACCTACCCATATGTCAGTTCCACAATCCCCAGTGACTTGCCTTAGGGTCGCCAGACCAAAATCTCCTAACACCACATTAGGCTTCGGGTAGTCCTTTGAAATCTTGTATCGAAGGAAGACGTTTGCTGGTTTTACATCACGGTGGATGATCGGTTGCCAGCCACGAGGCGGAGTATATGGATCCCTGGCCTTGCGATCGTAGCCGTGGTGGAGGAATGCTAGAGCGTCAGCCAACTGGATGAAGACTGACCATATGAAGTCTTCCGAAACGAAATCCTGGTCGGGAATATAATCGCTCAAGTCCCCTCCCTCGCAGCTCTCGAAATACAATACCAGAGAATTGTTGTCCTCCACATAGTTGGAATGGTCGAATTCCACGAGGCATGGGTGAGGACTGAGGATGTTTTCGAGGATATGCATTTCCTCGGGTATGTTACCATGCATACGATATTTCTTCTGTACTTTGCGGACGAACACCTTCTGGTCTCTTCTCCTCTGGACAACGTCGGTCTTTCCTTGCCCACCCTTGCCGAGCTTGCGCAGTACAACGTACTCATCAATGGCAGATTTTTTGGAGGGGTCGAGCGTCCAACTACATTCATAGACGACCTTTCCCATGTTGAAAGGAAGCGTGTTCTGGGTATGACCTAGATTTATCGTATGACTTGGTTGCGGTTCCGCGAACAGTCGAAAAAACAAGTGGTGGTAGTCGATTCCAGCTTATTACTCTGGGTCTGACTCCACGACATGACTCCTCCGAATTTTATATGGCTTCTATTGACCCACAAGAATAAGACCCATTGTTCGTCCACCTCGACCAAACGCTGAAAGGAAGTCAAGGCTTTCACCTTCGTGGAACAAAGAGTGCTTGTGCGTGCATTGTCCCTGAAAGAAATACAGAAGCTTGTTCAACTGCGCAAGACAATGAATTCGTACAATTAATGGCAACCAGAAAGCGCTTTCATAACTCCAAAGTGGCGGTACGCACGAAGAGATGGACTGCTTCCTCCTTCTTTGAATGAAGGCGACAATCCCTGGATGTTTTCTGGAACATAGAGCAACGAAGTGTGCATTCATGAGTCTCCATCAAGCAAGGCGCTGCTTAGCGGATTCATATTTACAGAAAGCAAAATATGTACAAATTAGACAGGCTATGATCATAGTCTTTATGTTGCAGGTGGCTACCTATGAGGCAACTATGCATTGTATAGTGCCATAGCACGCGGACCATGGCATGCCATCAAGCGGATGATATATGAGCTTGTGTATTACGGAAAGATCAATTGAGACGAATGGCTTCATGCAATTACTAGCTATGCCGAGCGTGGACTGTTTGAAAGATGAGGCATTTCCTTTTGAAATCGCCCACAAACTTGACAGTGTGACTATAACCCACAGGCTTGGTGTTGAAATAAGCAGCAGTCGCAAAAGTAAATGATTGTCCTATCCGCGCTCAAGGTGAGTAGGGAATACATAATAAATAGCTCTTGAGAAGAGTTGAAAACCCGATTGCTTACTTAGATCGAGTACAATTCGTGCTCAGGGCGTTTCCATTGGCGTTCAGAACTACTATTAAGACTGGGGAGTTAGAAAGACTATCCCCTCAATAGCAAGCTATCATTCCAATATCTAGGATAACCCAGACAAATTTGCCCTTTCAACATCCGCTACCACCTCCTCCAGCACTAGCCCCAGCACTGCCGGAATCCTTTCTGCGTCGAGCCTCAACCATCGCGATCCCGCTCACCACAAGCTCATCCATCAACAAGCCCTTCACTCCAGACCCAAGCTCAAATTTACCCTCCTTCTTCATAGCCCAATTACTGCTCTCAAATCTCGCCACCTGCTGCTCCTGGGTGTCCAAACACAGCATATCTCCACCACTGAACATGCCGTCGTTCTTCCACTCGAAGATTCCATGTGTTGTTAAACTCATGAATTGATGCGCGGATGTGAACATTCCCCCGGATGCGAGCTCGACAGGCTTGTTGTGAATGGTGAGCTCAATGTTGTGGGACCGCGACTGAAATGTCACTGTTCCAACAAGGGCATTTGTGGCAGCGTTGTAGATCTTCATGTACGGTCTCGAGCTGAAGATTCCGCCGCTTTTACCCTCTATCCTGTATAGTGATGTTTGCTTGTCGATGTCGAGGATATGGGCATGCCGGTGTCATTCCCTCACGGTAAATATGGAGCATGCGCGGTTTTGAAGCGCGCTGCACATATGCAGGCAAAGGAGATGTTGCATATCCCGAAATTGCTTGTTGTTGGCCCTGTGACACGGGCTGGCCGTATGCTGGGTTTGGAGCTCCTGCGTGCCCTGGTGGAGGCTGAGGTTGGTGTTGAGTGTAAGCCATTTTTTGGCGTTATGTTGTCAGATCTGCAGATATCTCACGAAAGTGAGAGGTTGAAAGCGTTTTGCAGGTTGTGCTATTATGTATGTTCAACGAGACTGAGTGCTCACTTATGTAATCTCATAAGCTCACGTGTCGCGTGAGACTGTTTTGCTATTTTGGAGAAGAGGGTTGTGAGCTGATCTTGGCGGCACAGTCTTACTCAAAGATCGACACGCTGATTCAAGGACTCGGTTGGTGCTTGTCTTGTGAATGATCCTGCCATGTTGGCGAAGGAAGATTGCGTTGCAACGGCACGGTTCCTTCTCTTCGGGTTCCCAAAGCTAATACATAATTGGGGGATATTCTCAAACCCAGCTCCATCACGCGAGGAAGCAGCGAACTGTGGACCTTTTGATACTAAGAGAATCAGTATACATCAGAGAGTGTTCAAAGATCGGTTGTAAAACGTGGATCGCATTGACTGACATCACACCTTTCCCAAGTGCGAGCGAAGATAGGGAATCGCCTTTGTCTTCTCTAGGTGCTCCGCAAAGTACTGATTACAGGTGTACGCGGCTCAAGAAGGAGCGAAACGGTGGAAGATATGGGTTCGAACGCCATGAATAATTACAGTATTCAAGAAAATAGGCAACGTGGACCTTTTCTGGAAGCCGAGGATTCAAACGTAAATGATTGAAAATTTTTCATCCAGGACATCAGGAGGCTCAACGCCTGCAGTCGTTTGAGTTGTGAAGGTACTATATGACTCACTTATGTAGAACAGATCCCTCGTCACGCTTGAAACAAGTCACCAGGATCGGGTTCTCTGACTAACAAGACGAATTCTCCGACCCATAATCAATTCTATCTCTACGACGATACATAGCCATATAAAGCAGGAATTGCGCTGCTACTTGATGATCATTATTCGCATAGCTTCTGGCCGAATTACAAAGAGGTAGACTTGGGATGAATTGTCAAGCCAAACATGATCGCAGCCACTGACTTGAAAGACTTCGTTCGACCATCAGAGTTTCAATGTGGCCAAATTCCTCCAACAAGGACAAGACGGAGGCCGGATATTTGCAAAGGCTTAGCTTCTCATGCGAGAATTATCCACTAGTGCGGCAATTGCTTGACACCAAGTGTTGCGAAGAGGACAGGGATGATCCGGTCGTACTTGAATGGCTATTCAGATGGGTGGCGGTCGGCATCTGCATGCTTGCTGGGGGCTTCCGTCTCTCAGATCCTTGATTGTTCCTGCACTGCATCTAAATAATGGCCGGCCAAGTGAGCACCAGAACAGTACCCACGTCACCTGCGGGGTTATCTTCTCTGCCGAGGATGAACTTTCTTCTATACCGCCTTTGCTTATGTTTCCTCACGAGGGCTCCCCAGGGTTCATAAAGCTGAGGCTCGCCTTCATCAAGACCTTCGTAAGATGCCCGCATTTCTTGGAGTTCCCTTATATGCTCGTTTTCTGGCATCGGATATCTGAGACGCTCAATGGCAGCGAACTCTTCATCACCGTTCCAAGGGTCGTACTCTCCACTTTGGTTTCCTTCGCCACTTTCGGCTTCCTCACTGTCTTCTTCACTATGCTCACGAACGAGATAGGTCGCACCGTATGCTAGTCTCAGCTTCTGAATTTTTCCACCCATCAACAACATGGCCAGTTGATCAACAGCCGGCCAGAAATACCATTCTTGATCGAAAATTCCTTTGCTTTCCTTGCTTTCATCAATTTCATGGTTCATGTCATGCGGTAACCGAATGGTTACTTCAGTAACGTGCAAATTGTCACCAATATAGTCGGACAATGGCTCCCAGAACCTTTCATTGTCCCTATTGTCGGCGGCTATGGATCCAACATAAAAGGCAATATCGTTGATGAGTAGCCGTGTCTTGAGTGAAAACGTTCTAAGAATTTGAGGACACAATTCGCGGATATGTTGAATTTGAATCGATTGGAGCGGTAGAGAACTTCGGACGCCTCCGCTGCTGTTTGACGGTTGATATATAAGATGGCTGTTGGAAGAGGCGAGAAAGCGGATGCTTCGGAAGGGCCATCATCTTCCCAGCCAATGTCAATGTTGTCGACTTCCCCCTCCAGCTTCATACGGTTTTGTTCTCTGAAACATCGATGGACATCGTGGTGCAGCTTAATGCCATCCGGAGGGCAGAGCAGCTCGCGGTAAATTTTGTCTCGGATCTCGCGCGGGGTCATGAGGAAGTCCACCATGATAACGACTAACCGTGCGGGCACCTCTCGAGTAGAGCGAGGTGCCCGCACGGTTATGGCGAAAGTTCAAAAAAAAATCTTCTCGACGCGTAAACAGACGCGTGCTTCAATTTGGCCGATGTTTACCCGGCTAGCAAAACACACTACTCGTATACTCTGTATTCTCAATGCATTACCTACACAAAACTTCGCAGGTGTTCTCATGACACCGAGAAACAGCAATGGTTCCGCAGATGATTCCTGTTGCAAAGTGGCTTGGTACAAATGTCATCTTGTGGGGAATCGCTACAGCCTCCACCACAGCAGCACACGACGAACCTTCTCTACGGGCCGTGCGAATCTTCCTCGGCATTTTCGAAGCTTCCCTCGCTCCTTCACTTGTGCTCATTAGTAGTCAGTAATACACCAAATCATGACAAGCTCCCCGCTTCAGTATCTGGTATGCTGGTCTGGGTCTAGGCCAGATCAATGCCGGCATCGTATCTTATGCTTTCCAGCAAGTAAAGCATCATCCGTCGTTCTCCGACTGGGGGATAATGTTCGTTGTCCTTGGTTTGGTCACTATAGTCATTGGCTGCGTCACAGTCGCCTTCCTACCAAATACTCCGATGAAAGCAAGGTTCTTATCTGAAGCCGAAAAGGTTGCTTTGCTGAAGCATGTTGCCATCAACCAGACTGGGATCTCAAACAAGTCATACAAGTTGTCACAAATCTGGTAGGTGGGTTTGGACATGCAATTATGGCTCATGACACTACTTACGATCCTGGTATGCTTTCCGTATCCTAGATATCTCCTCAGGCTAATTGCAAACTCCGTTGAAGACCTCCATGTCAAGATGCGTCGTCACAACCTACTCTGCCACATTGATCGGCCACTTTTGGCTTTTCGCCCCAAAATTCCGCGCTGCTGAACATGCCTTCCGGTGTAGTCTCAATAGCGAGCACGCTCGCAGTCGAATACGGTGTCCTCTTCACATCTAACCGCTGGGCATGGGTCATTGCCTGCTGCATCTCAGGCATTCTCGGTGGCGGCCTGCTATCATCTGCGGCTCACAGCCACGCCGCGCAACTCGCAGGTATTTACTTCGTCAACACGATATCAGCGGTATTGATCATTGTTTACCAATGGACAGTATCCAAAGTTGCGAGAACAGCGAAGCGAGTCACTAGTGTAGCTCTCATCGCAGGTAGCTTCGGTGTTGGCAATATCGTTGGACCACAAAACTTCCAAGCGAGAGATGCTCCGCAGTACATTCCGGCTAAGACAGCCGTTCCTGCAATGCAGTCCGCTGCAGCGTTGGTTGCCTTCGTGTTCTATTTGTACTATATTTGGGCCAATAACCGTAGAGACGCAGCTGTACCCTTTAGTGGCACGACTAGGGTCGAGAGTCAAAGGGAGCAGGATTTGTGGGAGGATCAGACTCATAAGCAAAACCCAACATATAGATATGTGTACTGAGGATGGCCTTTCCTCTCTATGACAGAGGGGTGGATCTGAGCGCTGGGAGTGTTCTGGCGGACGACTGCAGTTGAGTAAACAACAAGCTATAGTAGCAAGCTTGTCATTGACATGCATGATCCAAATTGTATTTCGAACCTGGTGTAAAATGTACATTAGTCATGTTGGCGCCAGCGAGCTCTTCTCATGACTCGTCCCACCTGTATACTCTATTCAGGCAACTCAAACTGGATCAAACACAACTTCGTCCGCATCGCAGTCTCCAAAGGCTCATAACGGCGCGGGAATCACTGGTCTGATACTGGCCCAAGCGTTGAGGAGGCATAATGTTCCATACACCATCTTCGCGAGAGATGCAACAGTCTCAACGCGGGGCCGAGGATGGGACCTCACGATCCATTGGGCTCTTGATACCTTGATGAGCTTGCTACTGCAGCACATCGTCGAAAGGCTACATGAAGCCTTCGTTGACCCTGAAGCAAGCAAGAGGGGCGAGAATGGCAACTCCTTGTTCTTCGACCTCAGAAGCGGAGAGACGAGGTGGAAGGTCCCTCCAAATGCGAGGATCAGAGTGTCAAGGGAGCGATTGCGAAGTATACTTCTGGAGCGGCTAGACTTTGAGGTGTGTTCTTTGATCAATTAATGAGCTGTGAGGATAGGCACTAATTCTGTGGTAGTGGTACAAAGCCCTCGTCTCCTTCTCGACAGACAATCGAACATCTTAAATCATCGCCCACTTCTCCGACTTTATACCCGCTACAGGCACTCTCCTCATCGGAGCGGACAGCATAAACTCCCACGTACGCGCTACCATCCTCGCTCACATCTCAGAGCTCAGCAAGAACAAGGAGATACAGGTCCGAGTGTTAGGTGTAAGCGCCCAGCGGCATTGGCTCTCAAGATGCGCTCTCTAGAACCATTTCTCTTCCAAGGTGGTGACCCTGAGTCTGACGCCTACATGTGGTTCTCCTTCCTTGACACGCCTTCTAATAATTCGCGCCACGAGGATCCTGATACATATGAAAGTTAGATCATGGTCAGCTGGCCATATAGAGAAGGGCTCAGAGGTATAGCAGAGCCACTGGAAGTGCCGGCTACAAGTCAATTTAGGGGTTTCACTGATGAAGGGCTTGGCGGAGGGATGGGCGGAGCCAATTCAGGAGTGTGTGATGGCAATACCAGAGGGGACTGAAGCGCAGGCTATCAAAACCGAGGATTTTGTGCCCCATGCGGGGATGTGGGATTGCCTGCAAGCGAGAGTTACGATGGTAGGGGATGCGGCTCACGCCATGGCTATTAGTATGTTCTATTCCACCCCCAGCATATTTACTGCCGAATCTAGGAGAACACGGCTAATGACATACAGTCCGAGGTGATGGTGGCCACCACCGTGTTATCGATATCTCTGTCCTGTGTTCCGAGATCCTGCCCATACTGTTGCCAGCATCTGATCATCCTGAAGAGCACGATTCATCGACGTCCCTCAAGGAAGCGATTGATGCGTACGAAGAAGAATTGATGAAGCGGACTTCTCCGGCAGTGCTCACTAGTCGTCGTACCTGTTTGGATGCTCATGATTACAAGCGAAGCACAAAGCAGAGTCCGCTGGTTTCATCAAGGGCCATGGTGACGCAGGATTGAAAAGGAGGAGACTAAATTATCAACAGATGCTGCCAGAAAATCAAGCATGGATGGTCTTGGGCTGTTGTGAGGGAATTTCCTTTTCGAAAGTTTCTTCTCTGTTGGTTTGTAATTCAACTTCGTGAACCTTACTGTGATTAGGAGACGGATACTGCATCTTGTGTGCAGGCAAGCCTGTGAACTATCTAGTCGTTGTGATGGCTACCGTGCACGAAATTCGCCCCTACATGTACAGAACAGCCAGTCAATAGTCTTTGAATGCTCGAGACGAGTCGCAGTTAAGTATTTGATGTCTCTAGAACGAGCTTCAATACCCAACTTGCTGCTCAAATAGGGCATGGTTTGAATGGATGTGGCAATGGAGCGGCCATCTGCATCATGTCTGAAGCTAATCCTACTTGCAGCACGAGGAGACAGATGTCTCTTGGTAACACGCGGGTGTAGACTGCAGAAAGGGCAAGATTTTGGCGGAGAAATAAGACATACTGTTGCACGATTTCTGGAGAATCGACTCAGCCTTTCTATGCTTGCGAAAAAGCATCCTTCACTCAATTATGCCATCCGCCAAGCTTTTGCAATCAAGCTAGCCAGGTTTCTTTCAGATATTTCATTCCTTCACAGCACTCCATTCTTCTACCAACTCCACACTCAAGCTACATCAAAGCCGCTTTCTACAGCAAACACGGCATACAGACTATTGGAGTGGATGCAGGTCACATTTCTTCATCTTGAACCATCCAAAAATCCTCTAGAATCGCCCACCCTTCTTCTGCCATTGTTCACTCCACTTCACTTCACTCCACCAGGCATAGTCGACCCCGCTTTTCCTACATCACACTTCTCCTACACTAAGCTTCTAAATCCCACCTCTGATTCTCCTATTTCCACTGTCATCTTTCCAACACAGATTTCTTACATATCTCGCGCATCCGACTTCGGCCTTCTCTCATCTTTCACCAATCCACCATAGTTGGACCGATCATTTAACTGATCACCCAACACAACAACTCAGCCAAAGAACCGCAGGTGCTTCATTAACATTACATCAACTCCATCCTCGCTCACACCACTTCGTAGACTAATCATACCATTTCAGCTCCTAATTTAATCAAAATGGAGGACTCGAGAGAGACAGGCATCGTGAAAGTACGTCTACTCATCACACACGCCATCGACACAGACGCAGAGGCAATACAGCAAGGCAATGCTGGCCTGGCCTCTTGATCCCTCTGCCTCAGGCCTCTTCGTTGGCTATTCACCCGATGACTCCACCGAAGCTAACTTGTCAGCAGGACTGGAGGGACAAGGGTTTTGGATTCATCGAGCGGGATCAAGGTGGCAGGTAGGACTCCTTCCCGAAACTTGATTGTGGCCCTCGATGCTCACATTCGAAGCGTGTTTTGTCACTCCCGCGAGACACCGGACCGACAAGGCTTGACAAAGGGCTCAAAGGTTTCCTTCTTGTACGAGTTTGACGAGAAGGGAGGCAAAGCTTTGCAAGTGCAAATAGAGCAGGCTGCCGAGGAAGACACGCGCGAGCGCGAGGTTCGTTTAGAATCCCCACCCATGCATCCCAGCCCATGTCGAGCGCAAAGCTAACGCATGACTCCAGATGGGAACGATCAAGGTATGCAAACACCACGAAACCTGCGACTCGAACCCTTAACCACCTCTTACCTATCATCGGTACTCTTGCTTACTTTGCTCTCTACAACAGCGCTGGAACACTGAAAAGGGCTTTGGCTTCATTGGTCGAGCATCGGGCGGCGATGAGTGAGTCATGTCGACCCTCGATACTTCCCCATCTAGTGCTGACACAACCTCGCAATCAGTGCGTTCGTTCATAAGAAAGACTGTGGGCACAAAGACCTGGCTGTAGGCCAAGCCGTCTCATTTGTGTTTGAGGAAGGTTCCAAAGGTGCAAGCGCCAAGAATGTTAAAGAGGAAGAGGGTGGTGAGATAGTTGCCGAAGAAGACGAGGGAGAACGCGAGCTTGGAAAAGTCAAGAGCTACAACGAGGAGAAAGGCTTTGCCTTTATTGTGAGTGCAATTCCGGGGTCCAAGCCACTTCCACATCCTAGTGCCTGAGCCCTAGAGACTCGCTCCCAACTCGGTCAATACCCGCTCTTTAGACCCGTCGATAGCCCGGCACTACCAGCTTGAAGGAACGTGGCTGACCACTGCATCTCTAGGGCCGGTGCGTTGGCGGAGATGACCTCTTCGCTCACAAGAAAGAATTTGGAAGCCTTGAACCATACCCCGGACAACCCGTCTCATTCGTCGTGGAGTCGACAGACAAGGGAGAGGCAGCTAAAAAGTACGTGTCCCCTGAGTAGCTCCCATCTACTCGACCCTTCCGAGAGCCTTTTCGTGAGAGTATCTCGAGCCTTCAATACCGCAGTCTTCTCCTCTGTTTCGCAACCTCTCTTTGCTACTTGCTCAAGCAGCGCTGACTCCAAGGTTTTCCCAGAGTCCGCGAAGAGGAGAGCGTCCCCGAACTCATGGTGTCTGACGAAGGTCGTGAGTTCGGCACCATCAGGGACTTCAACACGGAGAAAGGCTTTGGATTCATTATCCGGAAGACTGGAGGGGACAATGCCCGCTTTTTCGAAAAGGCGTTGAACGGCATTTCGCCAACTAAAGGTCTCTGCGTCTCCTTCGTCTGCGAAGAGGGAGACAAAGGGTTTACAGCCAAGGATCTCCGAGAGGAAGATCCTGATCGTGTTGCACGAGTCACAGCGAAAGTTCACTACGGCCGTGTAGAGGTGAGTCGTTGCCCCATGCCAGCCATGGATGCAATGTATGACGATGTTGAATCATGTTAGCAATACTGGGATCCTACAGAGCGACGACCTACCAACGGGTACGGTTTCATCGTCCCGTCCAATGCCCCTTCATATGGAGCGCCGAAAAAGTTGGTTGATTCAGACACAGGTACAATGTATACGGCTAATGGCTCCACAGGTACTATTTCCACATGGACGAGATTATGAACCCAGATGAGGATGGGGGGATCGAGCCCGACACCAATGTCTCGTTCATCGTTATCCCTGCCAAGAAAGGGCTCCAAGCCGCTGTGGTTACAATCGCAGACCCTCCAAAAGACGAGAAGTCGAATGATAAGGAGAACGAGCCAGCGCTGGAGAAGTCCTTTGGAGACATGGGCTTCGGTGGAGAAGATGATGGATTCGGTGATCCTTTTGCCAGCGATGATAAGAATACCGCGACAGAGACTAAAGCGGCTGAAGTGAGCAATGACGCCGATGACAATGCTTGGGACTTTTGAGCGCATAGAAATAATCCAACCCACCAGAAAACTGGCGGGCTGGAACAACACCAACGAGGGAGAGAGCGATCTGGAGGCAATGTGCAAGCCTGAAATTTCAGTGAAGCTATCTGTTGTACACAGACCCGTAGCAATAGCTCAATGCAAGAAATGACTTTCGAGTCCGCTCTCAAGATACGATTACACTCTCTCTGCTACTCAGTATTATTATCGATCGACCAGGCTTGGTGTCGGAACGAGTAGCATTCCGAAAGCTAGAAAGGGCAGCACGGAATTCTTCCAAAGCGAAGAATAATATCTTCAGTGCACAAGAGACGTGTTCACAAGAGTGGCGAATCAAACACGCTCAATTTGATTCTGTGTCGGGTATTGAATGACTCCAGAATAGGCCAGAATTCCATGTTTGGTGCTTTACTCGGTCACATTTTGCGCGCAGCATGTTTTGCTGCGAGCTTGAGTGTATCTTCGTTGGCCCTCTTCGCGCAGCCAAACCTTTCTCCTTCGTTAGTCATGTCATTTCGCCCGACAGATGCCAGTGCGATGTTATCTCTGGGTTGATATGGCTCAAGCATTCGCCATCAGCTACAGTGAGATGCTACGATGATGTATCACGAGCAATATTTTGGGAGATCAAGTTCCCAGCAGATCTTTTCTAACCATGGGCCCTGGCGCTAGACGGATTTAGCGTGTGCAAAACCTTTGCAATTTCTTGGCAATATCGATCCATGCCACACACACCTGATCCAAAAACTCAATATCGTAAGTAATAAACTAAATTAAATATCTTATATACATAAAAGGTAGAGCTTATCGCTACGATTTTCGAGAAATAGAAATTAAAGGATCTAATCAAGGATTAGTTAAGTTATAGTCGAAAGAAGTCGCGTAGAAATTTTATTACGAAACTCTAGAGGTACCTAAATTCCTAAATTAACGAATATTAACTTTATTAGATAATAATATATATTAAACCTATAAAGCTGAATCTCGCGATTCTAAAAATATAATATTTAATTAAATATATAGGGTATTAGTTAAAATAATAAAGTATAAATATTTAAATTAAATATATATAGTATAAATCGATATTATTAAGAAATTATAAAGATTTTATATATATTAAATAGCCCGCGTACTAAAAATTATATAAAATAATTATTAAAGTCGAGTAAAATAAAATATAAATTTATAATAAAATTATAAATAAAGATATAATAAAGTTATAATAAAATAAATAATAGAGTTATATATAATATATATTATAAAATAAACTAGAATAAACTATATTATAAAATATATTATAAAGTAAATATAGAGTATACTATAAAGTAATAATAAAGTATATTATAAAATAGAAATAAAGTATAATATAGAGTAATAATAAAATATATTATAAAGTAGTAATAGAGTATACTATAAAGTAATTATAAAGTATATTATAGAGTATATAATAAAATAAGAAAAGAGTATATTATAAAATAATAATAAAATATACTATAAAGTAATAATAAACTATATTATAAAGTAAAAATAAAATATAATATAAAATAATAATAAAATATATTATAAAATAATAATAGGTTATATTATAGAGTAAGAATATAATATAATATAAAGTAATAATAGGGTATATTATAGAGTATTTATAAAGTATATTATAAAATATATAATAAAGTAAGAAAGAGTATACTATAGAGTAATAATAAAATATAATATAAAATAATAATAAAGTAGATTATAAAATGATAATAAAATATATTATAAAGTAATAATAAAATATACTATAAAATAATAATAAAATATATTATAAAGTAATAATAAAATATACTATAAAGTATAAAATAAAATATATATTACTCTAAGATATATTTTATAATATATTCTATAATATACCTTATAGTATATTTTATTATTACTTTATATTATACCTTATTACTACTCTATAATATATTCTATTATTACTCAATAATATACCCTATAATATACTCTATAATATAGTTTATATATAGTATATATATATAGTTTATTATTACCTTAATATATAATTTATTACTACTCCTATATATACCCGATTATTACTCTATAATATATTATATTATTATTTATATTATAAACTATTATTATTTTATAATATATTTTATTTTTACTTTATAATATATTTTATTATTACTCTATAATATATTCTATTAATATTTTATAGTATATTTTATTATTACTTTATAATATACTCTATAATTACTCTATAGTATATTTTATAATATATTTTATTCCTACTCTATAGTATACCTCAATATTACTCTATAGTATATTTTATTATTATTTTAAATTATACTCTTTTCCTATTCTTAAATATATTTTATTATTATTTTATATTATATTTTATTATTATTTAATAGTATATTTTATTATTACTCCTTCATATACCCTCTATAATATACTCTATTATTACTCTATATATACTTTATTATTATTTTATAATATACTCTTTTCTTACTCTTTAATATATTTTATTATTACTTTATAATATACCCTATTACTATTTAATAGTATATTATATAATATATTATATAGTATATTATATAGTATATTATATAGTAAACTCTATTATAGCCTATTCTATAGTATATACTCTATATAATTTTATTATTTATTTTATTATAACTTTATTAAACCCTTATTAATAACTCTATTATAAAATTATTATATATTAATTTATAAATCTACTATATACCCGCTCTTAATTTATTATAAATTATATATTTTATTTTATTTAATATTAATAATTACTTCGTTTAAATAAAATATACGGGTTATTTATTTAATACTAGTATTAAAACTCTTTATTTAATATTTTAATATAATATTAATAAGACCTAAATTAATTCTCTTAGAAAAGAGTATTAAAAATTAATAAATAGTAGTCTTTATATAAATAATTAAAAGTTTTAAAGGAAATTAAATACGAAGCTCTTATTTATTAAAAGAAAATATAATTTATATAAAGAAGAAAACTACGTTATTTATTTATTTATTTATTTATTTTTATATCGAGTAATTAAATAGTTAAGCGTTTATTTATTTATTAATTTATAAATTATATTAAATAGTAAATAATCTTTTAGCCCGTTAAATATATTAAATATATTAAAATTTTATAAAAACTTTAATTATAATACTATTTCTCTCTTTTAACTTTCTTTATTTTTAAAAATAATTTTATATCTTTTTATTAAATAAAGTAATATAATAATTTATAGGAATAAATCGTTTTTAAATTTTTTATAATTATAGTTATTTATACGCGCTACGCGATATATTAAATTAAATATCGATTATCCTCTTTATCGAAGAAATATAGAGAGTATATTAAAATTAAAAAGAAATATAAATCTTTAGAATTTATTATTAATTTTTTAGAGATTAATAAGACTTTAATATATTTAAAATATAAAGAAAAAGAGATTAAAATTACGTAAAAAGCGGCGAATAAAATCTTTAATTAAAAGAATATAAAATTAAAAAGACTTCGTTAATAAAAGAAATTTCTAAAAGAGTATAAATAAAAAATATTTAATAAAGACTTTACGAATATAAAGAAATTAAAGTATTTAAAAAAACTCAAGAAATGTAATAAAATAGAGTATATAATAACTAAAGCTCTTTATTTTAATAATTTTATATCTTCGAGATTTTTCTCGCCGGGGATTTATAATTTATTTTTTTATATTATAATCCCTAAAATTTCTTTAGAAATTCTCGATAATTAATTAAATTTATTAAAAAAGTTGAAATATTCTCCGATTTATTATATTCTTTTTATTTAATAAAATAGTTTTAATTTTTATAATTTAGAATCTTTTCTACCTCGAACTTTATTTCTTTTTTAATCTAGAAATAAAAAGTATTTTATAAAAGTATTAAAGAGTTTACCGGCTTTAATAAAGAGATATAAAATATTAAATATATTTTAACGTCGGCTAGAAAATTTAATTTATAATTAACTAGTTCTTTACTCTTCTTAATCGAAAATAATCCGATTTTAATATAGTTAAATTATTTACTCGGTTTTTTACTCTTTATATTTTTTATTAAAAAATATACTTTATCCCCTTTTTTTAATTAAAGATATTTTTTTCGATATTCGTCGATTCTTATTTTAATTCGAGTATTTATAAATTTAATCTAAGTTTATATCTCTTTATATAACGCTTTTATATTAATTATATAAATTAAAAATTTCTACGTATTTATTCTCTATCTAGGTTTAAGAAATATATTAATATATTTATTATAATTCGTAAAGAACGATATAAACTTTATTATTTTAAATTATATATTATTAAATACTAGTTAAATTATAAGTAAAAGTCTTATCTAATTATTTTATTTCTTATTAATATAGTATTATAAATACGTCTCTATTATTTAATTTATTCGTTTTATTTATTTATTAATTTATAAATAAAATATAAATAATATCTATAATTTAAATTTAATAGTATTAATTAATATTTTTTAATAATTAAGGGTGAACTATTTATCTCTATTAAAAATAATTAATTTACGAATATTATAATCCCGAATTAATCGATCGAGTAGTATAAAGATAATTTATTCTATTTTATATATCTCTTTAATTAATATTATTATCGTATATTTATTATATTAATTATAGATTATTATTATAGAATCGAAGGCCTCTATTATAATAGGGTCTTTTAATTTCGGTAATTTAATAACGAAGTTTATAATAATATTATTTTAAAGTATCTTTAATACTAGAGCGAATTAAATTTAATTATATTTAATATTTAATATACTTTATAGATTTATTCTATTAATATTCGATATATTCTTTAATATATTTTTTAACGTATAATTATAGTCCTAGTATATTATATTCTTTATAAATTAAATTTATAATTTTAATAACTCTAGGATATCTTTAAACTAAATTATTATAATAATTATAAATAATTTCTCTAAAATATTTTTTAAGAAGATAAATCTTTCTATTATATTTTAATAATTTAATTTATAATTATTAACTTTTTAGTATTTTAGTTAAAGTATTTTTTTTTTCTTTTTTTTCTAAATATTATTAATAATTTCGGGAATAGAGATATATAATATTATTATTAATTATTATATTAAAACTAGTAATCTATCTTATTATTAAATAAAAACTAGTTATATTATTATATCTTTATTTTTTATATAGTCTTCTCGTTTATTAAATATATCGGTACGATTATTATCTTTTCTTAAAATAAAGAAGATTTTGAATTTATATTTTTTTAATAATTTTAACTATTTAATTTATCTCCGGTTTAATTATTTAATAATAATAAAATTAAAAAGATATTTATAATTTATAAAAATAATAAAGTCCGAGTAGTTTTCTATATAAACTCTTTATTATTTTAATATAAATACTACTATTAATAATTCTTTATTATAAATATTATAATTTTATTCTAGTAATAATATCTTTCGTAAATAATATATAATACGATATTATTTATTATCTTTTTATTAGAGAATATAAATTTTTATTATAAAATTTAAAATATCGGTTTTAATTCGAGCTAGTTTATTTTTTCAAAAGGAATATAATATCGGCGGCTTTTTATAAATCTTTTTAAATCTTTTAAAAAATTATTATTTTTCTTTCCTTTATTAGAAAGTAATATTTTTCTCTATAATATTTATTAATAATAAAGTATTTTCAAAATAATCTTTAATAAAGTTTTTATTAAAGTTTATAAATTCTAATTAGTTTTATACTATTTTAATATTATATAATATAGGTTATTTCTTAATACTCTTGATTTTTTTAGAGTTTATATAAATATCTTTAATATTAATTATAAATTTAAAGAAAACGACCGATTTTTAATAAAATCTATATTTTTCTAGTTTAAAAAGAAGTTTAATTAATAATAAATAAATTAGGATATTTTATATATATTAAATATATTCTTCCCTATTAATAGAGTAAATTAAAATATTATCGAAATATATAATTACTATTATATTTAAATATACTCGTATAATATTATTAATTAATATTTAATAAACTATTAGTATATAAATAAATCCGAAGAGTATTATTAAATATTCGTAATAATTATATTTAGTTTTGAAAATAGTTTTTTATTCCTTATTTTCTTTTATTCGAATTAAATTATATACGCCTCGAAGATTTAATTATATAAAGATTTCTATTATTATAAATTAATCCTATAACTCGCTAATATTTAATAGAGGGTATTAATTCTTTATCGTAATATTATTTAGTTTTTAGTAATTTATATATAATCGTAGATTTCTATTTTTCTTTATTATAAAGAGGATTAAATAATTTACTAGTAATTTAAATTCTCGAATAAATTCTTTTTTAAGATTTTTATTAATATACCCGCGAAGTACTCCGAGTTTTTTTTTTAATAAAGTATAAATAAGTTTAAATATTAGTTATTTATTTAATTCGAATTCGATTTTATAATTTTATAATTAATATTCAAATAATACTTTTATAGTTTTTTTTTTTAAAAAAAGTACTTTTATTATTAATATTTTTTAGAGATATTAGAAAGTTCGTTTTTACTTTTAAAAGTGTTAATTTATTCGCTTTATTAATTTCTTTAATTAATATATATCGAGTTAGATTTTTATATAAAGTTGTTTTTATTTAAAAATAAAATATTATAAATTTCGACTAAATTATAATTCGATTTCTTATTTATAATTATCTTCTATAAATATATAAATATTATACTAGTAGTATCTTCAATATACGGAATTATAAATACTCTTTTCTTTTAATTAATTATTAAATTATATTTCTTTAATTAAAATATTCCTAGAATAATATAATAAATAATTATTTTTATTATATCGAAGGTAATTTCCTTATAATAGTATTAAATAATAATTAATAATAGGAATATTTCTTTATTTACTCTTTTTATTAATAATTTTAACCCGTTAATTAATTAAAGTTTATATTTTTTTTTTAAATTAATATATTAATTATTTAAATTATTATTTAAAATATAAAATTACTAGTTACCCCTAAAACTATTATTATAATAACTTTATATTTATTAATTTTTATTAATATTCGTATATATATATAATATTAAATTAAATATAAATATTATTTTAAAATTAATATATTAATCTCTTTATATTTTCTTTTAATATAAGGAATTAGTTTTTTCTTAACGAAAATTAAAATTCGTAATACTCTTTAGACTCGAAATATATTTTATATCCTTCGGTTAAATAATAATATTATTCGCTTTAATTATAACTCTTTAGTTCTCTACTATAATTTATCTAGTTCTATAATTATAATTATTATTCTTTATTATAATTTAGGAAGATTTAATTTTCCCTTTTTTTAACTAAATTCTACGAGTAATTATCTCTAGCGTAGTTATTCTATTAATTATAATTATATTTTAATTTTACGATATACCTTCGCTCTTTTAAATTATTATAATAGTATTTATAATATTTGTTTAAATATATTACTTAATATATTTTCTTATATCGTAGGTAATATTTATTATATATATAATATATATTAAAGAGTTATTTCTTTTCTTTTTTTTATTCTTCGGGTTTTTTTTTTAATATAATAAACTAGGTTTTAAAATTATTAAGATAATTTATAATTTAAAATTAATTTTTAAAATTAATTATATTTAATTTTAATTTTAATCTTTCCTCTAAATCTTCTTTTAGAGTTTTATTATTATTATTATTTAGTTTTTCAAGTTCTCGAATTCTTTAAATAATTTTCTTTTTAATATCCTCTTATTTCTCTAATAAATTATTAAATCGAGTATTATTTTATATTAGATTTTTAAAGAATTTAATTATATTATCTAGTATCTCCTTTTTAAATATATTTAATAATTATTAATTTATTATATTTTTCGAATAATAGTTCCTAGCGATATAGCCTAGTTTATTATAATTATAATAATTTATTATTTTCTTTCCTTTATATTATTATTTATCTTTTTTCTAAAATTCTTTTACGAGTCTCTTTTTTATAAAATCGATTTTTATTAATATATAATTATATAGGTTAAACTTCTCGCGGCGGTAATAATTAATTAAATTATATTTATTATTATAAATTTCTAAATATCTTTATCTACTAGTTCCTCCGTTATAGTATTTCTCTATTATACGTTTATATAATTTATTATCGATCGCGATTATTTATTTTATAAATATATCGAGGTTTTAAATATCGGTTTTTATTTATATAAATTTATTTTTAATATTATCTTTTAATTCTTATCGATATATTATTATAAAAGTAATATTATTTTAGTCCGTTAATATTATATATTATTAAAATTATACCGAGTAATTAGATATAAATCCTCGTTATATTAAATATTAAATAATATAAATTATTATATTACTCTCGTTAGAAAGTTTAAATATATAATAAATTTTAATTTTAAATCGAGAGAAGTTCTTTATTTAAAATTTTATATCCGAATTATTAATATTATTTAATCTTTCTATATAGTATTTTAAAAATAATTTAATTTATTTCTACGCCCTACTTTTTATATAAGTAATAATAAAAATTATTTATTTATTAATTAATATAGTAATCTCGTTAATTATAAAGAATAATTAAAGTTAAATAAATTAATTATTAAATTTTTTATACTCTCTATAATATTAATTTAAATACGAGATTTTAATATAGTTTTAATTTTCTATAATATTAAATTTTCTAGTATTATTTTAGGTATTTAGGGTTAAGGTTTTTTATAATTCTAAAATATTTATTTTAAAATTATTTAAAGTATTAAAACTCTCTATTTAATATTTTAATATAATATCGATAAAATTTAAATTAATTCTCTTAAAAAAGAGTATTAAGAATTAATAAATAATAGTTTTTATATAAATAATTAAATATAACTAGATAAATTTAATAAATTTAATTAATAATTTAATAAATATTTATATTTAGAATTTATAATTAAAATTTTTAAATAAAATTAAATACGAAGCTCCTATTTATTAAAGAAGTATATAATTTATATAGAGAAGGAAACTATATTATTTATTTATTTATTTATTTATTTTTATATCGAGTAGTTAAATAATTAAATAATTATCTATTTATTAATTTATATATTACGTCGAGTAGTAAAGAATCTCTTAGTTTATTAAATATATTAAATATATTAAAGTCTTAAAAGAACTTTAATTATAATAATTAATTTCTATAATTATAAAATCTACTATAATTAAAGAAAGAATAAAATTAAAAATCTTAATATTATAAATTAGCTCGTATTAATAAGATTTTAATAAATCGGAGGTATTTAAAATCCTTCTTAATAAAATTAATAGAATATTTTTCTACTATATTATAATAACTACTATAATAATAATAGTAATAGTAACGTTATTAAAGATTTTATAAAATACTATTTCCTATTTTATTATAGTATTAATATTTTTACTTTAATATTAATATTAGCCTAGCGTAGTACTTCTTTATTAAAATTTATTATAATTATTTTTATTATTTCTATTATATTACCTCTCTATTAAGTTATTAAATTTATTATAATATTAATAATTTTTAAAACCTTCCGTAGTATTCTTTAATATATTATAAATTAGTAAACTAGTTAGTTAAATAGTTTATTAATAATTAATAAACTAGCTTTATTACTAAACCCTTTTATAAAAGATACCGTCGTATTTATTTTTTTATTATCCGAATTCTTCGATAAAATTATATTTATACGAACCTAATCGACTATAATATATATTAATTAATTAATTAAATTATTCGAAGTAATTTTAAGCCGGTATAGATACCTCGTAGTATTAATTTAATAAAAGACGATTATATTAAAATTAAATTTAATTTTATTAAATTACCTCGCTAGTCTTCGAATTAAATTAATAATAAATTTAACCTCCGCGCTTCGTTAAAAACGTTTTAATAAAGTACGCGAGCTCTATAATAATTATAAAACCCATTTTTTATAGAAGTAATTTTTTATATCTTATTAAATAATTCGTTATCTACGGAAAGTACCGGACCTATAATAAAAATATTATATTAACGGAGGAAGTTATTTATACCTAGTCTTTCGGGCCCTAGAATAAATTTAATATAATAAACCTTATTATATAAATAGTTATATAGTTTATTATAGTTATTAATATAGTATAATATATCTAGGAGAACCCGTTAATTTAAAACCTAACTAGTTTAATAAATTTAATAAAATATAATAAACTAAATAGAATAAATAACGGAAATAGAAATATTTAATTTAAAATAAATAACGTCGGTTTCTTTAATCTAGGTTTCGAAGGAAAGAGTTTTATTATTAATTTAAAATATTATTTATTCTATTATAATATCTACGCCTTCGTTAATAGACTACGAGATATAATTATTATTAAAAGCGACGATAAAGTCCGTAAAATCTTATTTATTTATTTTTATAGCGAAACTCTTTTATAATACTCGATTAAATATATTAACTTTAAAAAGTGTCTTTTAAAATTAACTATATTAAATATTTAATTTAATACTATAATTAAATAGTTTAAAACTTGGATTATAATAGTTATTTAATATTTATAAATAGAATAATATAGTATATTAAATACTCGTAATAGTAAATTACCGTGTATTTATATTTAGTCGATACTATATTATATTAAAATAACCGAGTTTACTTTAATATATAACTAGTTATTTATAATATAAAATAATTTAGTTTTAGAGTTCCGCCGCGATATATTTAAACCTACTTCGATAATTATATTATTTTAATTCCTAGATTAAATCGCTTTTAAGGCTAGTATATAATATAAATTAATAATATATAATAATAACTAAACCCTTTAGCCCTATTATAATAGTAAAAAATAATTAAAACTAGGTTAATACTTTTAGTTTAATTATTAAAATAAACTCTCTAGTTTATCGTTTTTTTTTAATATAATTAGTAACCGCCTTATTAAGGTTATTAATAAAGATATAATAATTATAGAAGCGGCTTCGTTAATAAATTTTAATAATAATAAAACGAGCTATATTTAAATACTTTATAAATTTTATTTATTATATAGAAATTTTAAATTATTATGGGCTCTATAAACGGGTTAAGTTTAATACCTCTATTAATTAATAAATTTTATATAAATAATAAATTTACTAGATTTTAGAGATTTACTAGACTTTAAAATAATTAATTTATTAAATTATAAAATAGCCGATAGCCTCGATTCTCGTTATAGTATATTTATTAAATTATTATTAAAAACGCTACTAAAAGCTTTAATAATAAATATAATTAATTTATTAAATTTTAGTAATATTGTATTTAAACTAATAATATTTAATAGCCCGAGAATACCGAAGTTTTCTATTATTTAAATAATCTTTATAATAACTTCGACGAGTTATAATAAAATATAATAAATATTAATTTTATATTACCGTTTAAAGATACGGATTATAAATACTCTAATTATACTACTAGTTTTTTATTAAGAAATAAACTATTCTAATACCTTAAATAGGAATAATTTAAAAGAAGTTTTCTATTAAGTTATAAAACTCTCTCTTTAATAGGAATTTCTATAATTTAACCTAGTACCCCGTCGAATTTTTCCGTAGGTATTACTAACGAAGTAAATTAATTTAAAATACTAATCGAGACTATAATAATTTAACTATTTAAAATACTATTTAATATTATACTAGTTTAATCTCTATTTACTAGATTTATCCTAGTAAAGTTAAATATTATATTAAATTAATTTAAAATACCTAACTATGGTTTCCGAGGATAGAAATATATTATAATTAAAATTTACTAGTCCGGCTCGATATACTCTAGTATCTCTAATAAGTAAATTAAAATATATTTAAATAATAATTATTTTATTTTATTAATTAATAAAATTTATTTATAATTAATTTTATTTAATATAAAGATAAAGAAAATACTATTATTAATACCTATATAAAGTATTAGTAATAAGATCGTTCGTATTAATAAATATATCGTAGTCGAAATATTTATAGATAATATTATCGACGGTTAATATACTATAAACTCTCTCGTTATAGAAATATATATTATCGATAATTTAAAGGCTAATTTATTAATTAGTAATAATATATTAAAATCTTAGGGAATTATTATCGACTTCGGTATAGAGACCGTAGGAATCGTAACCTATTAAGATTTTATTACTTTTATTAATATATATATATATCTTTAAATATATACTAAGCGTATTATTAAAACAAAGTCTATTATAATTATTCTAGTATATATAATATAATAAGTCGTAATAATTTATAAAAGCGAAGTACTCTTTAATAAAAACTTCCTTTTTAAACTAGAATATACTATATATTTTAAATTAAAGAGAGGTATTTTCGTTTATATTATCGATTTAATAATATCTTTCGTTTAAATATATAATATATTTAATATATTAATTCGACTACCTCGTAATACTAGGTTTAGTTCTATAATAGAGTATAAATAAAAAAGAACTTATATAGTCTTATTAAAATAAATAAATCTTACTACTAATAATACTAGTTTATAAAGATTTATATTATAAAAAATTAAAATTACTAAAGGCCTCGCCGGCTTTATTATAATTTATATAAAACTAGTATAAAAGTCTTTTATAATATTAGAAATAATTTATACTATTATTAAACCCGAACTAGAGTATATTATATTTAATAATATTATTATCTATAGTAACTCTAACGTAGTAAATTAAATTATTATAATAGTAAATAACTTCCCGGAAATCTAGATTAATTAAAATACTACGATATTTATTTTTAAAAACGAATAAATATCGATATATTTTAAATTTAATACGGTATTAAAATTATCTAAAGTCTACTTTATTAATAGAAGGATAAGGGAGTAATTAATAAGATTTTTAATAAATTTTATTAATAAAGTAAAATAATTTATATTAATTATCCGACCCTATTTAATTATCTAGTTTTTATAATATAACGTGATATTTTAATAAATAAGAAAGGTCGTATTATAATTAATATTAAGAGTTTTAATAAAATTATAGATTTTAATAATTATTCTTTACCTTTATAATTCGATATTATTTTAATAATTTCAAATTCCCTTTATATTTCTATTATAAATAACGTTAACTACTTTTATTAATTTAATATTAAGAAAAATAATCACTATAAGTTTACTATTATCTCGTATCGCGGATAGAAATAATATAATATTATTTTAATAAAGTATAAAGGCTCCCCGCTTTATATATAATATTAAATTAATAAAAGACTCCGATTATTTAAGAGTTTTACTAGAGTTTATATTAATAATATAATTATTTTCTTTAAAATTTTACTAGAATACCTAGTTTATTTATAATAACTCTTTATATTTTTCTAGTAATATCGTATTAGTTTTAACTCGAAGAAGATTTTTCTTAAAATATCTATTAATTACTCTATTAGGTTAACGCGTTAATTTATTAAATTTATTTATATTAATAGAAAAGTTAGTAATTATCGATACCTTAAATTTTCTTTAATCTCTACGAGAATTAGAAATTTCCCTAAGTTTTACTAGCTAGCTACGATTCTTTATATTAAAATATATTTAACGGGCGGAAGTATTATAATAATATAAAACTATTTTAATTAAAAACCTACCGAAGGCTTCGGTAGACTATATAAAGAAAATTTAATTTAATAAATTATATTATAAATTTACCTAAATAGAAATTAATTTATTCCGAGAATTTAAATTTATCTTTTTATAATCGTTATTCCTAGTTTATTTTAATTCTAAAAGGATTTTATTTATAAATCTAGATACTTTTAAAGTCTAGAGTTTTACTACTATAATTTACTATATTAGAAATAATATTATAAAAGATTTCTTTAAAATATTAATATAATTTATTATATTCTTAAATAAGATATTTAATTAAATTAAATAAAATTACTAACCTACCGAGTTTAAGATAACCGGTATTATCTAGGTTATTAAGAAAATATAATATATAATTGAATTATTTAGAAAACCTCCCGTAGTTTTATATATTAATTATTTTATTATAATACCGATCTCGCGCTAGATTAACCTCTTATCTTTATTAATTAATAAATTTAATTTACGCCTCGTTAGAATATTATAATATTTATTATAATTCGATCTAGTAGTAAAGTATAAATTTAGGAAATTTAATATTATCTCTAATATTTTATTACGATTTTAAAAAATATAAAGTTATTTAGAAATTATTAAAATATTTAAAATATTTAATATTTTATTTACTTAAGTCTTTAATAAAGTCTTTAGTAATTTTAAACCTATTAACGTCTATTATATTATTTTTATAAAGATATTTAATAATTTTAATCTACTACCCTAAAGTACGTTAAATTTAGACGATACTTCCTTTAAATTCCTCTAAACTTTCAAATATCTTATTTAATAATATTATAATTAATTTCTCCGTTTTAGAATATAATTATTTAATATTATTAAACTATTATACTAGATAATAGTATTTTAAAATATCGATATTCGTAATAATCGCTATTACCCACTACTACTTCAACTTTAAAACTTTACCGCGATTAAATTTTTATCGCTTAGTAATAATTATTACGCGCTAAGTTTCACTACTAAATTTATCTATATTTATATAAATAATAAATTATTACGCGCTAAGCTTTACTACTAAATCGATCTATATTTATATAAATAATAAATTATTACGCGCCAAGTTTCACTACTAAATCGATCTATACCCAAAGTTTTACCACTAAATCGATCTATACCTATATGAATAATAAATTATTACGCGCCAAGTTTTACTACTAAATCGATCTATATTTATATAAATAATAAATTATTACGCGCCAAGCTTCACTACTAAATCGATCTATATTTATATAAATAATAAATTATTACGCGCCAAGCTTCTTTATTAAATCGATTTATATTTATATAAATAATAAATTATTACGCGCCAAGCTTCTCTATTAAATCTATCTATATTTATATAATTCTTTAATTATTACGTACTAAGTTTCTCTATTAAAGTTATTTATATTTATATTAACTCTTATATTACTCTTTTAAAAAATCGTAAAAGATCTTTCCTAAATTCGTAGATTATCGTCGCGACGATACGATCTTAATTATTAGGGTAGTCGAGTTTAATCTAGACTCCGAATATAGCTCCGGTTAAAACGACTTTATATATCCCTATTTATGAGGTTAATATTTTCTAGTCTTTATTAATACTCTATTTATTATAAATTATTAAAATTAACGTCCCTAACGTTTAGTAATTTATATTTAGTAATTTACTTAAGATATAATCTAGTTATCGATATAGAGTAAATTAACTATAGGTGTAAATATAGTATATTCTAATTATTATACCCGTTCTAGACTAGAGTATAAAGTAGTAGGTATTAAATTATATCGTTTTTCGTCCTTATATAAATTAGTAATTTAATAGGTATTATATCGCCTAGCCCTTTATTCTATCGTCCTAGTTTTATTTATTTTTATTATAAATATTATTTAATTACTCGGGTTTATTAAAGTTATAATCTTTATCTCCTTTTTTATTATAATTAGCCCCCGTTAAGAAAGACCCTACCGTAGTAGAGCGCTATATTTACGGCGATAATATAGGACTCGTCTAGATTTATTATAAATATAGAGGACTCGAAAAATTCTTTATAGGTTTATCCTCCTTTAGTCTCTTCGCTTTTATTTTTAGAAAAAGATCGTGGCCCTTTTTAAATTTAACTATAATTATTATTAAATACTCTAATATACCGATAGAGATTTAAATTATATTACTCTCGGCCGTCTTTAGGGCCGCCTTTTACTCTTATAAAATATTAGACTATATACGTCCGTCCTATTTAAAAAGATCTCGTCGTATAATTTCCTAATATAACTTAGTTAATAATAGTTTAGGAAATACCTCGGAGTTTATATTTATAATAACTTCGCGCTCGTATTAATAACGGGTACCGCCTATAAATTTCTATATAATCCGATAGATATTAACTTTAATTATATATTCGGTAATTTTATCTTCTTTTACTTTTAGTTTATTTTTTTATAATTTAATTATAATTAAAATTATAAAATAACTCTTATTTCTAATAATAAAGACCTCCGCTTTCTCCTCTATATATTCGATATCTTTAAAAACTCCGATTTTAATAACTAGGAAAGGATAACGGAGCGGGAATTAATAAATTAAGGTGTCGGGGATAATATTCCGAGTAATAATATCTAAAATTAAATCCGGCCGGGTTTAACGGAATTTAAACGCGTAACCTATATATTTTAGATTAAATTCGTAGTTATATTAGATTTTAATTATTCGAGAAAACTTATTAGAGGTGAAAGGGTTTAAAAGTTTAATTATATTCTTATTTTTTATATTTTTTTATAGATACTTCTTAAAGGCTTTCTTTATATCGTCTAAAATAAATTATCCGTAATATACTAGATATTAATACGTTTAACTCGGCGTAGGCGGGTAGTTTAACTTTTATTTTACCTCCTCGGGAGGTTACGATAAATATACCTCCTACTCTTTTAAATATTTATCCTTAAATTATTCTAAAAGCCTAGGTAAAGATAAAAATAGATTAATACTAAATATATATTCGGAGTTAGATATAAAGGATATAGTTATTAATTCGTAATCGGAGTTTAAAAGTATATAAGCGCGTTTAAAAAAGTTTCTAATACTTATTAAATTTATAAAATATTAGGAGAGGAGTTCTACCTACCTAGGAAACTTTATTTATCGATAATTAAAAATTTTAGTAAAACGCGTCTCGGTAATTTATAGAGTTCTTTAGTTAAATAGTAATAGCCTTTTTTACCTCGAAAGTCCTATTCTTTAATACTAGTTATTAAATAGTTTTAATAGTAAGGATTTTCGTCTCTCGATTTATTTTAAGGCGCGGATACGATTTATAAAGTATTTCTTATTATTTATTATAATATTCCCTAGATACGGATTAAAGTTATAAATTTTTATTTTAATTACCGATAACCTTAACCCCCTTAATAATTAAAACGGTTAAGATTATCCGCTAATACTCGGAGTTATTTTTCTAGTATCGCGATCGAATACGTAATTTTTAATTTATTATTCTTATCGCTCTATTCCTTATTAAAGTCGGTCGTTTTATATTATATAAATTCCCTAACCTCTACTATATTTAATTACGACTTTATAAATTTATTATCCTCTTATATCGATATCCTATAAACGAATTATTATTAACGGAAGAATTATTATTTTCCGACTCGCCTTTATTTATTTCTTTTATTTATTTCGGCCCTTTCTTTACTAGCGAAATTTAAATAATTTAAAACCTCTTTATATTCTCCGCCCGTTTTTTCTTATAATCTCCTTTCTTTCCTAGGCCTACCTACGAGAATATTATTTTATTAATTATTTTTATAATTCGCTCGATCGAATTTAGTCTCCGTTTATTAGTTTACTTTTTAATTTATATTAACCGTTTCGTCCCTCGATTAATTCGGTCTTTTAGAGGTATACCCGTTTTTATTAAATTTAATAACGTCGCCCTTTACTTCGAGATTCGTATTTAAATATATTTTCGTACTTTATTTAACCGAAATCGTTTTAACGCGGAAGATAAGGATATTCTCCGGTATATATAATTTAACTAGAAGAGATAGTTTAATATAAATTTTTTATTATAAGTAATTTCTTTATTAACTCGATTTAATTTAATTATTATTAATATATCTTCCGTTAGACTTTCTTCCCGCTTCGAAGAAGAAGAAGAGTAACGACTATAATTTTTATCCGGAGATTTAATATTATAGTCGTATTAATCGCTATAGTCTATTATTTATTAGTTATTTAAGTCTTCGGTATTTATACCGCCGACGGCGTAGTCCGGACCCTATATAAATATTATATAACTATTTTATTCTTTTAATTAGTATACGGAATTAAAAAGAAAGTAGTTATTTTATATTTAAATTTCTACGTCGCTACTACTCTTATAGCCTTATTTTAGTAATATATTAATAAGGGTTAAATTATTTTATATTTCCCTATTAATATCTCTTTCGCCTATAGATAATATTGAAAAATTAATCGGTTATATATTAAGAATTATATTATTCTCTTATAGTCCTCGCTCGTTATTTTTATCCTTTATATCTTCTATTTATAGTATTCCTAGAAGGTCCTTACTCGGTAATTCTATTAAAATAATATTATAATTAATTTTATTTAATACTAGCCTAGAAATTATAATTAGTTAGTCTTGTTTTATTTTAAAATACTTACTTTCCTTAAACCCTTTACTCTTTAGACTACGGCCCTCTATATCGTCTATATATATATATATTTTTATATAATTTATAGCGAAGTTAAATTTATCCGTAGTTGTTTATATAATTATATCGTTTAAATCTAAATTATTAAGATTATATTTATACTACGCTTTAACCGCCGTTATTATATCGGTTCTCTCGATGTAGTAAATAAGTCGTATATAGTTTAGGAGGGTTTAGTTTCCTTTACCTCATAATTTATATAATATTATAAATAGTATAGAGAAGAGATCCGTAAATAATACTAGCCTCTTATTATTATATATTTAATATTAACTCTCCTCGTTTTAAATATTTAGATAACTTTTTTATCCTTTTCCCTTTTTATTCTTTACTCGGATCGGCTATCGAGGGTAAATAATATTTATAAAGCGATTATTTTTATTACTCGTCTTTAGGTAATCCGTAAAGTTTTAGGCCGCCGTTAATATTAATTTTTTATAAAATACTATTATAACCCGACGTAAGAGTAAAGATTCGTTATAAAGTATAATTTAGTTTAAAGATATAATCGAAATACTAAATATAGGTATTTAAGCTAGTTTAATAATTTTATACAATTTATATTAAGTTTAAAAACGCGATTACGAACTAGTATAAATACTTTATTCTAATAATTAGGGTAGACTAGCTCTACGTAATTTTTAATTTACCCGTAAAATATTACTAGGTTTAAAATAATCGGGTTAATAATAAATTTTTATTATATACGATTATACGATATTAAATTTCCGTTTTATTATTTAATATTTACGTTTATTATTATAGTTATAATTATTTATTACTAGTACTAGCTACGCCCGTAATACCTTAACCGTTATATTCGTTACCCGTTACTTTTTACTCTTTAGTTTAGTTTTATTTTACTCTTTATTAATACTAACTCCTATAGAGTCTTTACTACCTACTTTCGCTCGTATAGGGTCGCGCGCTTCGATTATAATTAAGAATATATCTCCGTTATCTCTAGGCGCAGGCTTAGACTCTATATTACGAATTAATATATATAACCCGTACTACCGGAATATTTATTAATTTAGGGCTTTTTTTAATTAAATTTTAATTTTCTCCGCCCCCTTTTAAAATATATATTAACGCCGTTATTATTAAAATAGGTAAAGGAGTACCTTTACCGTTTAATTTTCTTATTAATTTTAATTTTTCGAAGATCGAGGACCCGGTATAAAAAGGATTATCTTTCTCGGTCTCAGGAATTAATTATTATTTATCCTTCTTTAAATTAAATTTCTTTATTATTTTACCCGACGGCGGTTTAGCCGGAGTTATATTTTCGTCGATAATACTAGATATTACGACGTCCTTAGAGTCGGCGGGATTAGACGGTATAGGTATAAATATAATATTTAAATAATATCGACTCTCGGTATTAATCTTATTAACGATTTTTTTTTATTTTAATAATTTATTAACCTCCTTATAAGGTAATATAAAAACGATAAAATTCACGATTAAAAATATAATATATAATCCTTTTAACGTCCTCGACGCCTTAGACGGCTTTATTTATATTATATAAATATATTACTTTAGACTTATTAACTATACCTCTATCTAAAGTTTATAATATTTATTATTTATAAAGTATAAAAGTAGATTAATCTCTTTAATATAAATTTAAGATCGTCCTTTATTATATCGGTATATAGGGTAAATTAGAACGCGTATAATAAACCCGATAAATCTTTATTTATAATAACTAATAAAGTAAAATTAATAACTACGATAATAAATTATCTAAACGAGGGAAGGAGGAGGAGATAACTAAATAATAAAATTAATATAAATAATTTAAACGGAGGAGCGAATTAGGGTAGAGTCGCGGAATCGATATATTTATATATATATAAAATACCGAGGTAGTAGTTAAGGTAGAGGGTCGAAGATATTATTAATAAATAAGGATAATACTTTTCGAGATTTAGATAAAATCGATATAAATAGTAATAAATAGAGAGGAAGACCTACGTTATATATTATAATTACCGAATTTCTTTTTACTACTCGATAGTATTAAATTACCCTCGGAGGTTTTATTATAGTATTATCGAAGACGGATATATAAAGGGGATTTTCGCCTAGGGATTTATATTAAGATATATATTATAAAATAATATTAGCGCGATTCTCTCCCTATTATTATTATTATAATTTATAATTTTAAATTAATAACTAACCTAGCTACTTTATAAGAATCGAATTAATTTAACTAGTTATATATTCTATCTTTATAATAGTTATAGTAGGTAATTAAGAGCGCGTAGATAATATAATTATAATTATCGCTAAAGTACTTTAATTTTAATTACTCTAATTATTAAACTAATTAAGGTTATTAATTATAGACTTTACCGGATAATAATATTAAACCCCGTTATTATTATAACGAGTTTTTATAGTCGATCTTTAATAAAATACCTTTATTATTCTAGTCGGTCTTAGTAATTATTAATATCCATCGCGTTATCTAGCCTAAAATCTATTATATAATATTTAATCTCGTATCGTTATAAGTATATTATATCTTTATTATAGTTTATATTATTACTAGAGGGGGGCCTAGAGGGAAGTATTAATAAATTCTTTAAAGAATCGTAAACCTCCTATAGTAAAGTAATCTCCTATTAATTTATAAGAAACTTATTAAATTTAAGAAACTAATAATATTTTAGTCGATATTACGTCGATTTAAATCCCTTTTTATTTAGAGCCCTCTCCCGTTTAACCCGCCGGCGACGATATTAATATATCTCTTACCTATACAAGACTATATACTAGATAATATTAATAATATATATACTCTTATATCCTCCTATTAATATATCTAGATCGTATAATTATTTTATTAAATTATTCGATCTTATAACGACGTCTTAACGCTAAGTATACTTTATATAAAATAATTCCTCAAGGAAAAAATAAAAAAGGAACGGTAATCGTCGGGTAATTTATTAATTATAATATTTATATATCCTCTACTTATACGAGACCGCGTATTAGATAATATTAATAGTTTATATCCTTTAGAGTTTTCCTATTAATATATATAACCTATTAATATATATAGATCGTGGAATTATTATACCGAGTTATCCGATCTCGCGACGACGTCCTAACGCTAAATATATTTTATATAAAATAAATCCTCTAAATAAATATAAAGAAAAAATAATAATCGTCGGGTATAATCGGAAGGTATATACTTATAGGAAAAGTTAATAGGGTCGAGTATAATTAAAAAGTAAATAATCGGAGAAAAAAAGTAACGGGGGAAAAAAAAACGTAATTAAAATTATAAATATCTTATAATATATACTATCTTATAAATAACCGGAGAGGTCTATTAATAATATTTATATACGTATTATTTATATATTATCTCTTTACTTTTCTATTTATTCTATTTAATAAAAGGCGTACTAGGTTTTATAGAATATACGTAAATTATAAATTTATAAACTTATACCTCCGAACGCGTTATAAGTCTATTATATATTATATTAAATAATCTATAATAAAAAAGCCCTTATTATACCCATATCGGTCGTCTTTTAAAGTTATATTATATTACGTATTTTAATCCTAATTTCCCGTTCGAAGTTTTCGAGTTTAAATTTCTTTATAATTAATATTCGCGTTTAATCCGTTAGGGCCTTCTATAATCTTAAATCGTAAATTATTATTATTAATTC
>JAABUW010000506.1_pt1 | contig 77151 bp, 81 predicted proteins | sample 5560081 | NCBI WGS metagenome assembly JAABUW01 (sample SAMN10711882, study PRJNA513363) | rock metagenome | isolation source: Antarctica rocks | place: Antarctica: Victoria Land, Knobhead sud | reverse complement strand
TTGGCCATCGTGGTATCCCTTCGCGAAAAGTGGTTTCTGCAAAAACAACCTTCGCCAAGAGCCACGATGGCCGCCCTCTACTCTATCGAATAAGGCAACCAAGCTCGTACACCACGCCCAGGGACACAATCCGGAAATCCGCGCTGCCGTTGAGCAACGCGACAAACGACCTGGCCGGCATTTTCCAAGCGCGCCCTTCGACTTCGAAAAAGCTGTCGTTGGCCGTCGTTTCGGCTCCCATGATGAGCGGAATTGCCGTCGTTCCTTCGCGGCCGATCGTGCCGACTTCTATGAGGCTACCGTCTTCCATGCGCGTCACGACCGATAGTACGCAGTCGATCGGAAAGTATGCAGCATCGATCGGCGCGTCGGGACGGTAGACCGGCTGCCGGAGCGCGAATTTGACGAGCTCGCCGTCGGTCCGGACTGAAGCCAACTCACCTTCGCTCAGTAACGCTAAAATAGCATTGGCTGTAAGTGACGCCCCCTCCGCAGATAGCCCGTCCTTCAACTGCTTCCTTGGCAAACAACCACCTTTCTCACTAGTATAGTCGCCTTTCAGATCTCGTTCGCCGATCGACGGATCGCCGCTGACGCAAGATGTGGTCGGCACCTCGGAAAATCATCATACGAGTCACACCGCGTACGCGGTATCAAGAAATAGCGGTCTTTCACCCGCCGCAAGAGCATGTCGAAGGTTTCCCGGCGCACAAGAATCGCAGCGAGTACGACGGGGATATTGCGTAGCGCCTCGCGCGATCGAACGCGAAAGGTGTTGTGCGCAGAACTGATTAAATGCTCCGCGCCAGTCCTTCAATCATCGAAATGCCGCAGATTCTCTGGAATAGAAGACACCGATAGGCGTGTCGTTAAATGAGCACAGCCTCCCGGCGTCACGCCCATCCGCCGGCGAAACGCGAAAACGAAGTGCGAAGGCGAGCTGAACCCCGTAACGTGTCCAACGTCGGCGACGGTAGCGCCCGGTGATGCCAGGAGCCGTGCGGCGCGCTCAAGCCGACGGGTAAGCGCATAAGCATGTGGTGTCACACCAACGGTATGGCGAAACGCTTTGATGAAGTGATGGACGCTAAGGCCGGCTTCTGCCGCCAAATCTTCTAGCGTCAGCGCAATGCTGGCAGATGGTCCAGGCTCGCGTCGATCAGCTCATCGACGCGGCGCCGCGCTGAGGGTGCGAGACCTCCGGTGCGGCGGCCACCGCCGTCCGAAGTCCGATTCAGCTGCACCAAACAAGACGCCGCTTCATAGATACCGGCGCCAAGCAAGAGCCCGTCGTCGGGTTCGCCGCGCCGGGTTGCCACAAGCGCCTTCATGGCCGCCTGCTGGAGTCGGGCATCGTGGACATCGAACTGCGGCTCCATCATGATAGAAGCGCCTGGCATCTCGTTGAGGAGCCGGGTGGAAACGAAGAGATGGAGCGCATCGGCTTCGCCGTAGACCTCCGTCTCAATGGGCATGCCAGGGGGCATGACGCTCATGCTTCCGGTGGAAACCTCGCGCCGTACGGTTCGACCGGCGATACGCTGTTCAACGACTTGATTGCCGGCAAGGCTCAAGACGATATGGGCCGCGTCGCAACCCGATGCGCCGAGGTTTCGCCTACCTGTTCGCCGTTCTCGATTGGTCGACTCGCCGCGTTCTGGCGTGGCGCGTTTCCAATACAATGACCATTGACTTCTGCATCGATGCTGTCGAAGATGCGATTTCGAAGTACGGTGCTCCCGAGGTCTTCAATACCGACCAGGGCTCGCAGTTCACGAGTGCGGAGTTCGTCGATCTCATCACGGTCAAGAACCAAATCGCGCTGAGCATGGACGGTAAGGGCTGTTGGCGCGATAACGTATTCATTGAACGCTTCTGGAGATCGCTGAAGTACGAAGAGGTCTATCTTCACGCGTATGACTCCATGACGATCGCCAAAGCGTCGATCACGAGGTACATTAACTTCTACAACGGATTTCGGCCGCACTCGGCCCTGGACGGGCGTACTCCGGACAACGTATACTCTCATGGTCAAGCGCTTACGCCTGCAGCATAACTCGCAGAGGTCCACTTATAGATCCGATTTTCGTGTTCAAACGACCGGAGCCACCTCTGTACGTAACGCCGCTATTTGGGAGCTTTCTCGACTCGATCCTTGTTCGTTTCCCTCGGTAGCGCGGGACGTGCGGCAGACCGTCGGCGGCCTGGGCCATCCACCGCGCTGTTCAGGCGTTCGACCCTATTGCGCAACAGAAGCATGCTCGTTTGAAATTGTTGAATATCGGCGCCGCTCATCTCGATTACTGCGCGGATGCAACCCGGGCTGCCCGAAGCGTTCTCGTGTAGAGCTGTTCTCTCCGCGTGAGCGAAATGCGCACCGGACGTTAATCTTTTAGATGCGCGTGCGTCGAATGTGCCCCGTCGTTTCAAGCCGTTTGAGCTGTGGTGTGAGCATATGAGAGTCAAGCGATAAGCGCACGGCGATGCTCTCGACCGTGTGTTCGTGTCCTTCCCACAATGCCACCATGGCAAGATACTGCGGATATGTCAGGCCGATGTTGTGCAGCGAAGGTTTGTAATATCGGGTGAGTACGTGGCCGGCCGAGTCGATTGCATAGCACACGAAGTCGTCGAAATTCAATTGTGATGCGTCCTGAGGCTTTGAAATGTTCATCCTTGATTTAGGTGAGGATCTCGATCGTCACCTGACGCTCGACCGGCTCGCGTCGGAAGCCGGCTCCAGTCGATCTCACGTCAAGCAGCGCGTCATTCTGGCGTCGATCTCCACGTCTTGGCGTCAATGGCACGAGGTGAGGAAGCTCGCCGAGTTCGAAAGTACGCTTACAGCAGACATCGACGTCGCATGGTACATTTCGAGTATGAACGATTCGCTCGATACGCACACGACGATCTCGCGCCCAGTTGCGCTGGCGACGCTCGTATCGCTCGTGACGGCCATGATGCTACCACGTCGCGCGAGTGCGGCTGGAGCGACGACCCTCGGACCGATCTTCGCCGCGCGCGGGCCATGGCTCGGCGGCAGGGAGACGGCGACGGAGGTCGCCGGCAAGGTCGTCGTCGTCGACGTCTTCACGGTCGACTGCTTTAACTGCCGCAACGTCACGCCGACGCTGCGCGCGCTCCACCGAAGGCCCAATGTCATCGTCATCGGCGTTCACACGCCGGAGACGTCGTACGAGCGAGAGCGGGCGCACATCGTTGACAAGCTCGCGGAACTCGGTGTCACGTGGCCGGTTGTCCTCGACGACGATCAACGGGTCTGGAATGCTTTCGGCATCGAAGCGTGGCCGACGCAGCTCTTCTTCGATCGCAGTGGCACGTTGCGCCATACCGTCGTGGGCGATTCTCAGGACAACGACGTGCTCGCAACGGTCGCGAAGCTCGCCGTGTAACCGAGCGTCATGACCCAACCTGATCCGGGAGGACGAAGGCGTCGCCGTCCTGCTTGATCCGGCCGGCTCGGATCAGCCTTCCGAGTTCGAGCGAGACGGTCTCGCGCGTGCTTCCGATCGCCGAGGCGATTTCACCGTGCGTCATGACGACGTCCACGATGGTCCCGCCTGGGACGCGCCGACCGTAGTCGTGTGAAAGGCGCTCGAAGAAGTGAACGATACGGTCCGGAACCTTTGCGTACGAGACGTCCTCGATGATCTCCGACGCGTCGTCGAGACGGCCACTCAAGATCTTCGCAACATTGAGAGCGACCTGAGGATCGTTCGTCAGCAGCGCCATGAGATCGTCGGCCCCTGACATGCAGAGCAGGGTCTCTTCCATGCAGATCGCGATCGTCGATCGCGGCTGATTCTTCTCGAAGAGGGCCTGTTCGCCGAAGATGGCGCCCGCGCCGAGGAGCGCGATCGTCACTTCTTTGCCGTCCGGGGTCAGACGCGCGAGCCGGATCCTACCATGCTTTACGAGATAGACAATGCGCGCCGGATCGCCGACGTCGAACACCCGCGTACGCTTCGGAAACGTCCGCATGCGAAAGAGGTGCTGGTAAGCGTTGACCTCCCCGTCATTTGCATTTGCGAACAGGCGGCTTTGCTGGAGATACCAGACCTTGTTCGTTTCGAGGCCCTCGTCGTTCGTCACCGAGACGTCTTCGACGAGGTTCGCTCGATGCGCCTGGAAGTGGGTGGGTACCGTTAGCTGAGTTCGCATGTGGAAATCCTGACGGACGGACGGGGCAGTTGTGGTCGGGTATTCTACCGCGGGGTTTTCGATTGGCCGCACTGCGAGCAGGCAGCGCAACGACGCGGCTGGTGCATTCGAAATGGACGAGCTCGTGTGACGCGGCCGTGATGAGAAAACTGCTGTTCACATGCGGCTTACCATGCATAGCCGTTGTCCTCCCAATAGCCGCCGTGGCGTCGATGCCGATGCTGCCGCAGAACGGCGTGCCCTGCGCGCCTCGGGCTTCACGCGGACGGCCCCGAGTACCGTCGCGAGCCGAACTCCCCGCCAGCGGCCGATGACGCTTCAGCCCTCGACGCAATCGTGGCGCGTGATCTCGTCGACGTACGCCATGCGGCGTAGCGCCGCGAGCGAGAACTCCTGCGGTCGCTCAACGAGGCTTTCGACGCGCAGGCGAAATGCGACAGGGTGCGCGACAACCTGGGCGTACCCGCCGTCGGCCCCGTCGTCGTGAACGTGTGGCCGAAGAGCGCCGTCGTCCCGACCGGCTGGCCAGTGGCAGCATCCCGATGCGCGGCCACCGCAAGCACCCGGTGCCCCGAATTCGAGGCGCCCGAGGCATCGAGGTACGGCGTCGCGTTAAAGATCTTTAGGCCGCTCATAACGAGCACGACGACCGAAAGCGTGACGAACCAGTGGGTTAGGCGGGTCACGATCGAATGACGGTAGACGACGCGACGACGCGCGGCGAGCGACATGGCTCAACCGTAGCACGCGCGGCCAGATGGTACCGTAAGCGGCCTCACGCCCCGTGGCGTCGTTCATGAACGTGAACGGGCGCCCGGCAGACGCCGCGGCAACGCAGCGAGAGCGCCAACGTCTGCGAGCTCGGATGACGCTTCGCCGCGTACGCACGGAACATACGCGGCGGGTTCGAGCGTAACGGCCCGCTACGGGCCGGAAGACGCCATCTGGCGCATCATGGCCGTGAGCTCCGCCCGTTGCGCTGCAGCTAGAACCGCGTCAACGTCCGTCATCATCTTCATCGATGCTTCATGCATGACGCCCTCGATCTTCTGGCGTTGTTCTGACGTCAGGTTCAGGGAGCTCATGCCCATCAGCATCGAGCCCATCTTTGCCCGCATCCATGGAACACCGGCATGCCTCCTTGAGCCTCGGCGTCGGATCGACACATTGCCTTCGTGGTTCCCGGCATTGAGCTCGACGAATTGGGAAACGAGCCGGCCGCAGTCGACGATACGAACATCGTAACGACGTATTCTTCCGATCTCGTGTTGAGCACGACGCCCGGATTCGATGCCGTACACGTCGTCAAGGGCGCAGCCATCGCGCCGGTTCCGGCCGCCTGCGCCGGTCGCGCCACGACGACTGCAGCGGTCAGAGCGAGGGCGGAAAGCGTCATACGCATCGGAGTCATGGTAAGTCTCTTTCACGAACGACCGTCACCGAAGCGACGGTTGATATGCTTTGGTAGTGAAGTGTAAGAAACGTCTTCTGATGTGATCGGTAGCGATGCGCATCCGCCGCAAGTCAGCAGAACCGGTGCGTATCTCGTCGGTCTCGAGTGAGTATAAGGATTCGTCGATCGCCCGAGGGTCTGCTCGCTTGCACTCCTGTAATAAAGTCGTACTGCGCAACTGATCGACGCGGGCGCAGATGTACGCGCTCGGCCGGTACGCGTCCGCGAGAATCGTCGCCTCGGGCTCGCCCAGCGTCGCGAGGCGCCGCAGCCCATCGCGATCCGCTCGCCACGCCCTTGGCGGCGAAGGGTGTCTCGGACGCGCATCGCATAAGCCCCGTGATGGCGACGCGTACGGTGAAACGGAGTCTGCCGCGCGGCATCGTCCTGATCGTCGCGGCGTTCTTCTTTTCGTCGCTCACGGGGTGCGTCGGGAAGTTCACGCAGCACGACCCGGTCTCGATGACGGTCTTTGTGCAGTATCTCGTGAGCTTCGTCTGCTTTGCGCCGCCGGCGCTGAGGCACGGGCGCGCCGGGCTCGTGACGAAGCGCTTCCCGCTCTACGTCGTCCGCAGTCTCTCCGCGTCGGGCGCGCAGCTGCTGTTCTTTCGTTCGCTCGCGGGGCTACCGCTGCTCGACGCGTCGCTGCTCTCGAACTCCTCGCCGCTGTTCATTCCGCTCATCGTCTTCGTGTGGCTGCGGAAGCCGGTGCGGCGCGCCGTCGCGGCGGGGCTCGTGATCGGGCTCGTCGGCATCGTGCTCGTCATCCATCCGAACCCCACGACGTTCGAGGATCCTGCATCGCTCGTCGCGCTCGGCTCGGGCTTCCTTTCGGCGATCGGGCTCGTGACCACCAATCGGCTCGCGGACTCGGAGCCGCCGTACCGGATCCTATTCTATAACTTCGGCATCTCGACGGTCGCGCTGCTGCCGTACGCGGTGCTGACGTGGCGGCCGCTGCCGCTCGAGCAGTTTGGGCTCTTGCTGCTCATCGGCGTGTTCTTCGCCGGGACGCAGTACTGCATCATCATGGCGTATCGGTACGCGAACGCGAGCGAGCTCTCGCCGTTCAATTACAGCGTGGTCATCTTTTCCGGCCTGCTCGGCTGGCTCTTCCTCGGCGACACGCCGGGCATCGGGGCCGTCGTCGGCACGGTGCTCATCATCGCAGGCGGGATCGCGAGCATCGAGTTCGGCCATCGGGAGGGGCTCGGCCATGCGGTCGGCGCCGGCCACTGGACGCTGCGCCGGCTCGGCGGACGCTTCGGGAGGCGGCGCCGGAAGCTCGTCTGAGACCCGAGGTTCGCCGCTCGCGCGTGCGAAGTATCGCGGCATGGCCGAAGCATTTGAGATCGATCCTGCCGGCGCGCTCGAACGCCAGCGCGCAGGCGCGCTCATCATCGACGTACGCGATCCGGACGAATGGGACGACGGCCATGTCGACGGTGCCGTGCTCATCCCGCTCGGGGAGCTCGCGGAACGGCAGCGCGAGATTCCGCGCGACCGCGACGTCATCATGATGTGCCAGTCGGGCCGCCGCAGCGCGAAAGCCCAACGCCAGCTCTCGGACGACTTCGGACTTGCGACGACGAATCTCGCCGGCGGAATAAAGGCCTGGCGCGAGGACGGCTTACCGGTCGCTTAGCGGCATGCCCCGAATGCGAGCGCGGCGCCGGCACGTGTCGCCATCATGGGCGGTTTCCCCGCGGCAGCGGGGCCGGCTCGGTCGACGGGCTCGCGCTCGGGAGCGGCGCGCTCGACTGCGGGTTCGGCGCGAGCATGAAGCCGTTCCGGTTCGGCATGACGACCTTCGGCAGCGACGTCTCGCTCATGACCGCGGATTCCGGCACGATGGCGTCCTGCGCAAAGATGTACGCGCAGAGCGCGTAGACCTGACTCGCGGTGAGCGAGCCCGGCTTCGTCGGCGGCATCGCGCGCCGGATGTAATCGAAGACGACCGGTGCGTCGGGATAATAGCTGTTCACTGACTTCGTCGGAATCCGCGCGAGCGAGCCGACGCCGCCGAAGAGCGCGGGCGCGATCGGCGCTTCGTGGCAGGACTGGCAGCGCGTTTCGTACACAGCACTTCACCTTCGGCGACCGAACCGTGCCCGGCCGGTAATCCGGTACCGTCGGGAAGCACCTCGGTCGTCCAGGCGCGGATCTGCTGCGGGGTCTCGGGCGTGCCGATTTCCGCGCGCGCGGCGAGCGTCGAGACGGCGAGTGCCGTCGCCGCCGCGAGCACGACGGCCGAGAAGAAGTTAGGCCGGCGCATTCGTCACGGCTCCCGAGGCGGCGATCGGCCAGTACGCGATTGCGTTGTAGCGCCATTGCGAGAAGACGCCGCGGGTGGCGAGGAGCGCCTTGCGCGTCGGCTGCATCACACCCGTCTCGTCGGTCGCCCGGCTGCCGACGATCAGCGGTGTGCCGTCGAAGCGCAGCGGCCGCGTGAAGCGCGTGAACGCCTTCGGCAGCACCGGGCCCTCGAGCGAGGCGTCGCTCCACGTCGTGCCGCCATCGAGCGTGACCTCGACGCGAGCGATCGCGCCGCTGCCCGACCAGGCGAACCCCCGTACCTCGTAGTCGCCGTGAGCGCCGAGCCGATCGCCGACCGACGGATCGGTCACGATCGACTTCGTCTGCATGACCGAGTCGTCTTCGCGCGACATGCCGCCGGGCAAGAGCTCCGCGTAGTGGAGCTCCTCGCGTTCGCCGAAGGGCTTCGCGCCGAGCTCGAGGCGGCGGAGACATTTCACGTTCGTGTTGCCCTCCCAGCCCGGGAGGAGGAGCCGGAGCGGAAAGCCTTGCTCCGGCCGCAGCATCTCGCCGTTCTGACCGTAGACGAGCAACGCGTCGTCGAGGGCTTTGGCGAGCGGAAAACTACGATCATAGCTCGCGCCGTCAGCCCCCTCGGCGAGAATCCACGCGGCATGCCGCTGCGCGCCGACCGCCTCGAGCACGACGCGCAGGGGCACGCCCGTCCACACCGCGCACGACGCGAGTCCATGCGAGAGGCTGACGCTCGCGAGCGCGCCGCCCTGCCACAGCGACTCGCCATTGCCCGAGCACTCGATGAAGTGCGTTCGCGTGACCGACGGGAGTCGCATGAGATCGGCCATCGTGAAGACGAGCGGCGTCTTCACGAGCCCGTGCACGAGCAGCCGGTGCGCTGCGGGATCGATCCGTGCGACGCCCGCGTGATTGCGCGTGAAGAAGAGCCCGCTCGGGGTGATCGCGCTCTGCTGAGCGCCGAGCGGCGTCACGGCAACCATCGTCGCGTCCCGGGGCGCTCGGACCACGCTCGCCTCGAAGATCGAGGGCTTACCGTAGGGCGGTATCGGAGCACCCGGGGTGCGCATCGACGGTGGGACGGCTGGCGGACCGGGCGCGATCTTCGCCGCCGGTTTGGCCGCCGCAGCGACGTGGGCGGCGGTGGCGGCTTTTAAAAATGCGGCACGATCCACGCGGCGAAGGGATCAGCCGGCGTTGATGTACGTGCCGTCGGGCGTCATCGCTCGAATCGTCTTGAGCGTCATCGCGACGGCGCTCTTGAAGCTCTTCCCGTACGAGTACACGCGCATGTCGAAGGGTTCGGCGCCTTTGGGATACGCGCGGTATTTCGCGAGGCCGAAGGGCACCGCAGGCGTCGTCCACATCTCGACCTTCGAGAGGAGATGCTTGGCGTCGGTCGGCCCGACGAACTCGGCGACGACGTGGGTCGTCTCGTGCGCGCTGAGCGCGCCGCGCGAGGCGTCCTCGGAACCCGCGTACGCGATCGGCGCCGGAAGCTGGAGCATGACACGCTGCGACGAAACGATGCGCATCGGCCGCTCGTCGTACAAATAGTTCACGTCGAGCAGGTGCAGCGTCGCATCGCTCTTGGGTTGCGACTGACCGCCGTCGATGTCGGCCCAACGCGTGAGCGTCGTGCCCGAGTCGGCCACGTCGGCCAGCACCGGCTGCGCCGAGAGCAGCGAGCCGAACTTCTCGCCGTGGATGTACGTGCGCTTCATCGTGTTGGGATTGCACGAGCCGCCCGGCAACCCGACCTGCGTCTCGAAGTACGCGAGATCGCTGCCTTCGGTCGTCTCGGTCGCGATCCCGATTTGCTTCTGATAGGCGACACCTGTGCCGAGGATCAGGCGCACCCATTCCCCGGCCGTGGGCGCCGGGAGCGCGGCGAGGACCGCCTGTTGCGTCGTCGTCGCGCCGGTCTTCGCGAGGAGCCGCATCGGGATCGCCGACATGCATGCCACCGCCGCGGCCGAGGTCAAGAACTCACTTCGATTCATCGGAAAACCTTCTGGACGTCTGATCGGGATATTTCGAAGCGAGCGGGCCGCGCGCCTCGTCGTACGAGCCGATCGATCCGCCGGTTTCGTCGGCATGCGGATCCTCGAGGAAGAGGCGCTCGTACTCGTCGGTCGTGACGCGGTAGCATTCGCAGGCGGCGGCTTCGAGCGCAGCGCGGTTCTCGATCCGGATGACGCCACGCGAATACGAGATCAATCCGGCGCTTTGCAGCGCCGACGCGGCGACGCTGACGCCGGGCCTGCGCACGCCGAGCATCATCGCGAGGAACTCCTGCGTGAGTTCGAATTCGTCGCTATCGACGCGATCGTGCGTGAGCAGCAGCCACCGCGCGCATCGCTCGACGAGGACATGCCGCGCGTTGCAGGCTCCAGACTGTGCGAGCGAGCTCATGTACGCTTGCGTGTAGCGATGAACGATCCAGCGCGCATCGTCGCTCGTCGCGAAAAGCCGCCGGAAATCGTCGACGCTCATTTTCGCTGCCATGCCGGGTACCTGAACGATCCAACGTTCGAGGAGCCGGCGCGAGCCGAACGCGCTCGGTGCGCCGACCATACCTTCGAAGCCGACCGTGCCCGTTTCCACTTCGCTGCCGTCATCCATCGATGCGAGCATCGACGTTACGCAACTTATCGGAAAGACGACCGAGAGCAGTGGTCCGTGCAGCGAGCCCGGATACAGAACGGTCCCGGAGTCGATCGCCATGACGTCGAGCGTCTCGCGAATCGCGTCGAGCAACGGCGGCTGCAGACGGTCGAGCAGGCGATTTCCGGTCGTGTACGTCGCCAACGGGTCTCCTCGACGCGCGCAAAGCGGTGCGGCAGCCGACGGAGTCCATGTACTATTTCGTGAGTGAAATAATAGGGTTTCGTGAGAACGATGGTATGGCGCACGTGCGGTGCCGTATATAGATATGTCGGTGCGCACACATATCGCACACCGGACGAGGCTGGCTACGAGCGCCCGCGAAGGTTCGCCCATGAACGCCGACACGCTGCGCGAGCTTCAGGCACCGATCAAAGCCGGGTATCGCGCGGCGCCCGAGACCGCGCTCGTGACGCTCGCCGCGCGCGCGACGCTCGACGATCCGGCGGGGCTCTCGTGCAGCGTCGAAACCGGCCGGGCGCTCGTGACCGCCGGTCTCCATCCGGCAACGGGGGGCGACGGCTCGCTCGCATGCTCGGGCGACATGTTGCTCCAAGCGCTCGCCGCCTGCGCCGGCGTGACGTTGCGCGCCGTCGCGACCGCGATCGACGTTCCCGTGCGCGGGGGGACCATCACGGCCGAAGGCGATCTCGATTTTCGCGGCACGCTCGGCGTCGATCGCGACGCGAGCGTCGGCTTCAGCGCGATGCGGCTGACGTTCGATCTCGAGAGCGACGCCTCGGACGAAGAGCTCGCCACCCTGCAGAAACTGACGGAGCGCTACTGCGTCGTTTTTCGCACCCTCGCCGCGGGCATCGTCCCGGACACCCGTTTTCACGCGCGCTCGGTCTAAGCCGTCGACCGAGGGGCGTCCCGGCGCGCGCCCGAAAGCGCGTGGGCCGGTCAACCGTGCGGGGCACGAGTAGGAGAAGCATGCGCATCATCGTCACCGGCGGAGCCGGATTCATCGGCTCTCACGTCATCGATGCGTACATCGCCGCGGGGCACGATGTCGTCGCGGTCGACAATCTGTGGGCGCACGGCGGCGGTCGCCGCGACAACGTCAACCCCAAGGCGAGTTTCGTTCACGCCGACATCAGAGACGCCGCGATCGAGCGGCTCTTCAAGGAATTCAAGCCTGAGCTCGTGAGCCATCACGCGGCGCAGCATAGCGTCGCGATTAGCTCGCGTGACCCCGTCTTCGACGCGCAGATCAACGTGCTCGGCATGCTCAACATCATGGAGAACGCGGTCAAGGTCGGCGTCAAGAAGGTGATCTTCGCTTCGAGCGGCGCGACGTTCGGCGAGCCCGAGCACCTTCCAATCGACGAGAATGCGCCGCAGCACCCTGAGTCACCGTACGCGATCACGAAGATGGTGACCGAGCACTACCTACGCTTCTACAAGGCCGAGCACGGGGTCGACTTCACGGCGCTACGCTACGGCAACGTCTACGGACCGCGCCAGGATCCCAACGGCGAGGCGGGCGTCGTCTCGATCTTCATCGGGCGCTTCCTCGCGCATCAGGGCATCAAGATCTTTTGGGACGGCGACCAGACGCGCGATTACGTCTACGTCGGCGACATCGCGGCGGCCAACGTCGCGGCGCTCGAGCGCGGCGGCGGCTCGTGCTACTGCATCGGCACGGGCCGGCGCACGAGCGTGAACGAGATCTATCGCGGGCTCGTCGAAGTGACGGGCTTCGAAGCACCCGTCGAGTACCTGCCGAAACGCCCGGGAGACGTGCGCGACGCCGAGTTCGATTCGGCGCTCGCAGGCCGCGAGTTGAGTTGGCGGGCGACGACCTCGCTCGTTGATGGCTTACGCAAAACGTACGACTATTTCCGGGAGCGCCAGCCCGCGGCCTGAGCCGCGAGGCCGGCGCCGCCGGTCACGTCACGCCTTGAGCGACCAGTGGCCGTCGAGGCACTCGGCTTCCGCGAGCTCGAACGTCGTCGCGTAGGGCGTAAACTTCACGTAGTTGTTCACGGCCGTGAGCGACTTCGGCGAGCAGAGGAAGAGGCCGAGGACCTCGTGCTGGGTGTAGCGGTCGAGATCCGCTGCCTTCTTCATGAGCGAGGGGCCGTCGGTCTGGGCTGCCATGTCACAGTACATGTGGTCGAATTCCGGCAGTTCCGGGCCGACGCGAAAGGCGCCGTCGGAACCGAAGAACTCGCGGTGAATCATCGCGGGCGTCGCTTCCGAGCTGATGTCGAACCAGAAATTGAGCAGCAGATCCCAGTCCGGGACGAGCTTGCCCTCGGCGAGCGCGCGCGCTCCCGAGAGGGCACCAGCGGCGTCGCCGATCATAACGTCGACCGTTATGCCGAGATGCTTCTCGATGTCGTCCGCGATGAGCTTCGCGATGCCGGCAAATCCGGCGCCCGTCGCGATCTTGAGCGCGCGGCCCACCGGCCACTTCACCTTGGAGAACATCGCCTTGGCGCCCGCGGGATCGAGCGGGATCGGCTCGAGGTCCTCCGGCGCGCCCGCGCACCACGGCGGCGTGAGGCTCGCGACATTGGAGGCGTAGCCGAGCATGCCCTCGCGGATGACCTTCTCGCGGTCGACCGCCATATTGAGCGCCATGCGCAGGTTCGTGTCGTCGAGCGGCACGTCGCGGTTCGCATGCCGGTTGAAGACGCCGACGAGAACGCGATTCGCGTCGCAGGCTTCGAGCCGTGCGAATTTCGAGTCCTTCACCTTTTGCGCGTCGGCGGGCGAAACTTCGGTGACGATGTCGACCTCGCCGTCGCCGCCGATGCAGAGATCGAGCGCTTCGCCCGGCGCGAGCGTGTTGCGAAAGACGACGTTCTTGACGAACGGTCCGCGCTGCATGTCCCAATAGGTCGGGTTGGCTTCGAGCACGAGCTCGGGCGTGCGATCTTCTTTTTCGATCAGCCAGGCGCAAGCGAACGGCTTGGCACGCTGGATGGCGATCACCGTCGTGATCGACGAGTACCCTTCCTTAAGGGTAAACGGTCCGGTGCCCCACGGGCCCGGTGCATCGATGATTCACCAGTTGCCGTTGCCGCTGGCCTCGCGCTTATAGCCGAAGCCCGGGCCGTCCGTCCAGAACGATGTGCTCGGGACGTGGAAGCCGCGCATCTTGGCGAGCGCGAGCCCGTCGGGCTCGGGAAGATGGAAGTGAATCGTGTAGTCGTCGATGACTTCGGCAACGGACTCCGGCGGGAAGTTCAGCCAGGTGCCCGGCGGATGGGGCGCTTCCCAACGCTGCATCTCATCGAAGGCGAGCTTGATGTGATGCGCGGTGCACGGCTCGCCGTTTTGAAAGAGATTGCCCTTGCGGACGTCCATCTCGATTGTCTTGCCACCGTTGCTGTAGCGATGGCCCGTCGCCATCGAATACACCGCACGCCCATCGTGGTCGGTCCGGATCGGCTCTTCCATGGTGTTCCACGTAATGAACAGCCAGTTGAGAGGCGAGGGATCGACGACGCGTAGCGTGCCCTTGAACGTCCGTTTCACGGCGGCATCGGTTGCCGTCGACTCGATCGTCGTAGCCATAACGCTCCTGTCGTAAAGAATCTTCGGAGGCAGAGGTTTGCGCGAGGTGCGTGGCCTCCTTGACGAAACGGCCTTGGAGATCCGTATCGCCGCGATCATCGGACGACGCGCGAATCGCCTTCGTCACGAGGGAGTTTCCATGGCCGCACACGTTCTCGTGCTGTACAAAGCACCGACGGATCCCACGCACTTCGAGCAGTATTACGAGGGCACGCACGTCCCGCTCGTCAAGCGGATTCCAGGACTCCAAACGTACACGTTGAGCTCCGGTCCCGTCGCGGGCGGAGACGGTTCGACACCGTATTATTTCGTCGCGACCCTGGCATTCGAGGGCATGGCCGCGCTGCAGCGGGGGATGGGTTCGCCGGAGGGCGCCGCGGCGGTCGCCGACGTGCCCAACTTCGCGACGGGCGGCGTCTCGATCGTGATGTACGAGACGCGCACCGTTTAGCGCACGACGAGGTTGACGAGCTTACCGGGCACGTAGACGCGCTTGACGATCTCTTTGCCCGCGACGTGCGTCCGGACGTTGAGATCGCCGAGCGCGAGCGCGATCGCCTCGTCCTGTGGGAGCGCCGGATCGGCAATCGCCCGGCCGCGGATCTTTCCGTTGACCTGCAGCACGAGCTCGATCGTGTCGCTCGCGAGCGCGGCCGGGTCGAAACCGATCCAGCGTTCGAGATGGACGGAGCGCTCGAAGCCGAGCCGATGCCAGAGCTCGTCCGCGATGTGCGGCGCGAACGGCGCGAGCAGGATCGGGAGCACGCGCACCGCGTAGCGCATCGCCTCGGCCGACGCGTCCGGCTCGCGCGCGAGCCGCGTCATCGCGTTGACGAGCTCGTCGAGCCGTGCGAGCGTCGTGTTGTAGTGAAAGCGGTGCGAGGCCGTCTCCTCGGCGCCCGAGCGCAGCGCCGCGTGAACCGCCCGGACGACATCGTGGCCGGCGGCGGACGAGCGTGGCGGAAGAGCGTCGATCGGCGCGGTCCCGGCCGTCGCGAAGAACGGCTCGCTCGCGCGCCAGACCCGATCGAGGAAACGTACGCGCCCGGCGATCCCCTCGTCCGTCCATTCCATCGTGTCCTCAGGCGGCGTCGCCTTGAGAAGAAATAATCGCATCGCGTCGACGCCGTTCTTCTCGGCGGTCTCGTCGATCCCGACGACGTTGCCGCGCGACTTCGACATCTTCTCGCCGTCGCGCAGGACCATACCCTGGTTGAAGAGGCGCGTGAACGGCTCGTCGTGGCCGCGCACCCAACCCTTGTCGTGGAAGTACTTGTAGAAGAAGCGCGCGTAGAGCAGGTGCAGCACCGCGTGCTCGGCGCCGCCGATGTACTGATCGACCGGCAACCACGGATCAACCCGCGCGGTACCGAAGGGTGCGCGATCGTTTCGCGCGTCGAGGTAGCGCGCGTAGTACCACGACGATTCGAAGAACGTATCCATCGTGTCGCTCTCGCGGCGCGCGGGGCCGCCGCAGATCGGACACGGCGTCGTCATGAACGCGGCGTCGCGCGCGAGCGGCGACCCCTCGCCCCTGATCGGGACGTCGGCGGGCAGCAGCACCGGTAGCGCGTCCGTGGGCAGCGGCACTTCGCCGTGCACGTCGCAGTAGACGATCGGAATCGGCGTGCCCCAATAGCGCTGGCGCGAGATGAGCCAGTCGCGGATGCGATAATTTACGGTGCGCTCGCCGCGGCCGAGCGCGATGAGCCGATCCGCGATCGCCGCACGCGCGCCCGCCGACGGCAGGCCGTCGAAGTCGCCGCTGTTGCACGCGACGCCGTCGTCGACGTAGGCCTCCGTCAGCGGCGCGTTCGGATCGCCGCCGGGTGCCATGACGACGCGCACGATCGGTAAGCCGGCGTCGGTCGCGAACGCGAAATCGCGCTCGTCGTGGCCGGGCACGCCCATGACGGCGCCCGTGCCGTATTCGGCGAGCACGTAGTTCGTCACCCAGATCGGCACGCGCTCGCCCGAGAGCGGATTGATCGCGAACGCACCCGTCGGGACGCCTTCCTTTGCCATGAGGCTCGTGCGTTCGAGCTCGGATTTATTCTTGAGCGCCGCGGTGAATGCGGCGAGCGGTTCGGCGCGCTCGGGATGAACCGCCGCGATTTTCGCCACGACCGGATGCTCGGCCGCGAGCGCGAGAAACGTGACGCCGTAGAGCGTGTCGATGCGCGTCGTGTACGCCGCGATCGTCGCGTCGATGCCCTCGACGTCGAACGCGAACGTGACGCCTTCGCTCCGGCCGATCCAGTTGCGCTGCATCGTCCGGATCTTGTCGGGCCAGCCCTCGAGCGTCTCGCTGCCGGCGAGCAGCCGATCGGCGAAATCCGTGATCTTGAGAAACCACTGCGAGAGGTTGCGGCGCTCGACGACGGCGTCGCAGCGCCAGCAGCGGCCGTCGACGACCTGCTCGTTCGCGAGCACGGTCCGGTCGACCGGGCACCAGTTCACCGGCGCCTCGCGCTTGTACGCGAGCCCGTCCGCGTATAGCTGCAAAAAGAGCCACTGATTCCAGCGATAGTAACTCGGGTCGCAGGTCGCGAGCTCGCGCGTCCAGTCGTAGCTCGTGCCCATGAGCCGGATCTGGCGCTCCATGTTCGCGATGTTCGCACGCGTCCAAACCGCCGGATCGATATTGCGCGCGATCGCCGCGTTCTCGGCGGGTAGGCCGAAGGCATCGAAGCCCATCGGATGCACGACGTTGTAACCCGCCATGCGCATCATGCGCGCGTAGGCGTCGCCGAGCGTGTAGTTCTTCGCATGGCCGACGTGGAGATCGCCCGAAGGATACGGCAGCATCTCGAGCACGTAGTACTTCTCGCGCGGATCGTCGTCGCGCGCGACGTAAATGCCGTCTCGCTCCCACGCCTCACGCCAGCGCTTCTCCGCCGCGCGGAAGTCGTACGTCTGCGCCCGATCCTCGATCATCTCCGCAAGCTTCCCGCCGCACGGCCCGCGCTCCCGGGCGACGACGGATGCGGGCGCAGCGGGCCTTCCGCACACCGAACACCGAGTTACCCGAGCGGTCCGCCGTACCGACGCGCCGTCTCGTAGGTCTCGGCGACTCATCAACCGGTCTCGAGCGAGGCACGCACGTCGGCGAGAACTGCGACGAACGCCTCGCGCCGCTGCTGGGAGATTGTCGCGAACGCCTCGTCGAAGAGTCGTTTCCGGAGCTTGTGCGCGGTGCGCACCGTGCGCGTTCCGTCCCGCGTGATGGCGACGAGCTGAGCGCGGCGATCGAGTGGATCCGGGCGCCGCTCGGCGAGCCCGTCGCGCTCGAGCGAGTCGACCGCGTCCGTGACGCTTCGCGCCGCGAGGCCGAGCTCCGCGGCGATCACGCCCGGTCGTGCCGGGCCGTCGCGGTCGAGCACGCCGAGGAGCTTGACGCGAGCGAGCGAGAGCCCGTGAAGGCGCAACTCGCCGTCGACGCGCCGTCGAAGCGCATGATACGTCTCGAGGAGCGCCTCGGCCGCGTCGCCGCTACTTGACGATAGCGATGCGCGCGTGCTAATTATCTTGTAACCTCATAAAGAGGTACCTCGCTATATCTCTCTGGGCGAAACAGTTGTACGCCCGTCGCGCGGGCGCCCCTGCCCGGTTGCGCCCGGGCGCTGCATACGAGCGCCCGGGATCGCGCTAAACGCTCGAAGGAGCATCGAATGACCAACAAAGTCTGGTTCATTACCGGCGCGTCGCGCGGGTTCGGCCGCATCTGGGCTGAAGCCGCGCTCGAGCGAGGCGACCGCGTCGCGGCCACCGCTCGCGAGGTCTCGAGCATCGCCGATCTTCGGGAGCGTTACGGCGACGCCGTGCTTCCGCTTGCGCTCGACGTGACGGATGCCGATCAGGCGGGACGCGCCGTGCGGCAAGCGCACGCGCATTTCGGCAGGCTGGACGTTCTCCTCAACAACGCCGGTTACAGTCTCGTCGGCACGGTCGAGGAGGCGAGCGAGGCCGACGTCCGCGCCGTGATGGACACGAATTTCTACGGTACGCTGCGGGTGATCCAAGCCGCGCTGCCCTTGCTGCGGCAGCAGGGCAGCGGCCACATCCTCGGCGTCTCGAGCGGCCTCGGCATCATCGCAATGCCGCTCATCGGTTTCTATTGCATGACCAAATGGGCGGTCGAGGCACTGCACGACAGCCTGGCTCAAGAAGTCCGCGGCTTCGGCATCAAGGTGACGCTGCTCGAACCGGGCGCCTACGCCACCGAGTTCGGCAGCGCTGCGTCGCTCAAGATGGTCCCGGAGATCGAGGCATACGCCGATCTCCGGCAGCGCGTGTTCACGGGATTGTCGAGTGCGCAACGCGGCGACCCGAGAGCGACTGCGGAAGCCGTCCTCGCGGTCGTCGATGCCGAAGAGCCGCCGCTGCGATTCGCGATCGGATCCTGGGTGCTGCCTCGCGCTCGCGAAGCGTACGCGGCGCGCATCGCCGGCTGGGAAGCGTGGGCGGCGGTCTCCAATGCGGCGCAAGGCGAGCCGCAGCTCGCTAGTCAGTAGTTCGCGGCGGCTTGCACCTCGGCGAGCGGTGTGTCGAGGCCGGCGAGTAATTCCGGCCCGACGACCGCGAACGGCGTCGTTCCGTATGAGAGCAGCCGCGTGTTGAAGTCGTAGAGCGAGCCCTTGTCGCCCATCTTCGCGTCGTATTGCGTCTGCAGGTTCTCGAGCTGATAGCGGCCGACGGTGTACGAGATCACGTAGCCCGGCGAGAGCGCGATGCCCGCGACCGCGGCGCGCGCGGATGCCGTCGGGAACCCGGTCTCATCGGCGAAGTACGTAGCGGCCTTCTCGTAGCTCCACTCGCCCGAGGCCAGCTTGCCATCGACGACGCACCGGGCGCCGCGCACGCGCTCCCACTGCGCGGCGTCCTCCTGCGGATCGAGATCGGTGCCGTAGAGGCCGAGCCGAAGGAACATCTCCTCGCCGTAGTACGCCCAGCCTTCGGCGAAGACGCCGCTGTCCTCGGTCGCGCGCACGAAGTCGGGATTGCGGCGCGCGATCGAGAGCTGCATGAAGTGGCCGGGCATCGCCTCGTGCGCGCCCGTCTGCAGGATCCGGTCGCGATCGAAATCTTCGTTGGGATCCATGCGCGCCGCAGCTTCGGCGAGCGACTTCGGCGGCGTGATGTAATAGAAGCCCGTCGTCTGCTTGCTCAAGAGCAGCGGCGCCTGCATCGACGCGCCGGGTGTGACGGGCTGCAGGAACGGCGGCGTCTCGACGACATCGACCGCGCCGAGCCATGCGGGCACGGCGACGACGTGCTGCGCCTTCATGAAAGCGGTCAGCGTCGCGATCTGCGTGCGATAATAGCCGACGAGCGCCGCGCCGCCCGGCGCGAGCCCGCCGCCCGAAGTGGGGCCGAGCGCCGCGGCGTCGTGCTTCGCCAGGTGGTGGATCCACGCGCGCTCGGCCCAGCCGTGCGAGAGCTCGTCAGCTGCCATCTGCGCGATCTGCGCGCGGTCGAACGGCAGCAGCTGCTCGTCGTGCAGCATCGCGTCGTACGCCGCTGCGCCGATCGCGTAGTTATCGGGCCACGTTGCGGCGTGCGCATCGACGTACGCCTTCGTGGCCTTCAGCGATGCGACGGTCGCGTCGCGTGCCGTCGTGAACTGCGCGAGCTCCGCGGGATCAAGTTGTGCCTTCGCGGCATCGCTGAGCGCGCCCGTGAGGAACTCGACGCTGCCCGCGACCTGCTGTGCGCCGACCGTGCCGAAGAGCTTGCCCGGCGTCGTCACCATCGCTTCGCTCGCCCCGATGTACGCGGGCGCGGCGGCCAGGCGCGTCACGATGCGCTGCCACGCGATCGTGCGATCGGCCGCGGTCGCCCCCGCGATGCCCGGTTGGGGCAGATGCTCGAACTGCGTGAAGAGCCCGTCGACGACGGCGTTCGCGCCGCGCGTGTAGTCTTTCTGGAAGCGGCGATAGACGGTGAGGCCGCGCTCCATGCCGATGAGCCGGGCGCGCAGCAGCTTGACGTCGTCGACGTCGGCGAGCGACGCGCCGGAGACCAGGATCGCATCGAGCTCGCGTTGCCACGTCCGAATCTGCGCGAGATCGGTCGCGTTCTCGGCCGCGGAGGGCGTGTCGAGCCGGCCGTCCTCGTCAGCGAGGCCGATCGCCGTCGCCTCGAGCGGGTGCGCGTTCGCCCAGCCGAGCGTCATCTCACGGCCGAGATCCTGGATTGCCGCGTGCGGTGTCGGCGAATGTGCGGCGCTCGCTGCGATCGGCGGGCCGAGCATCGCGCCGAGCGCAAAGGCGAGGGTTGCGGGAACGTTCGAGCGCGCGCGAAGGTACAACATTGGTACGCGATGATTCTCGTCGCGACGAACCCAGCCCCTCGTCACCCGTGGCGACCAGGGCGCAAACGAAGCGCACACAAAGCCCAATCGATGGTCGCGAATGGCTCGCCCGGACTCGCCGTCGAGTAACGTATTCGATGCGGACGATGTCGCTGCGAAGCCGGGTCCGTATCTAGAGCTGGAACTCCATGCCGTCGCACGCGACGAACGCGCCCGTCATGCGGAGCGCGTTGGCGGCGACCGAGTCTCGATCGAGCATCGGGTTCGTATTGTTGACGTGCGCATAGCCAATGCGCACGCGGTCGGGAAGATCGCCGAGCGTCGCGAGCGAGCCATCGTCATGACCGACCGGCAAGTGCCCGAGATAGTGCGCGGGCTTGGGCATCCCGACGTCGCCGAGCTCGTCGTCGGACCAGAACGAGCCGTCGAGCAGGGCGAGCTTCGCGTTGGCGATCGCCCCGCGCAGGGGCGCGTCGAGCGCGGCGAAGACCGGCGCGAAGAGCGCGACGCCGCCGGTCGTCCGGTCGCGAATCGAATACGCCACGACGGCGTCCGGCAGCTTGCGGCGACCGTCGAAGCCCGGCGTGCCGCCCACGATCGGGATCACGCGCACGTCGAGCCGCTCGTCGAGCGTAAACGACTCGCCGCTCGGCACGCCGTACCACGCGTGCGGCGCGTCGAGGAACGGTGCATAGGCCGGCTGCAATGCCGCGAGCTCCCGAACGACCGGACTCGAATAGACGTTGAAGCGATGCTCGCCATCCTGGCGCACGACTGCGAGCCCGCCGAGGTGATCGACGTTCGCATCGGTCACGAGCATGCCGGCGATCGGTGTGTGGCGCGTGGCGCGCGGCTGCAACGGCGCGAACGCCTCGATCTGCAGCGCGATATCCGGCGAGACGTTGACGAGCCACCAGCGATTGCCATCCGCGGAGACCGCGAACGACGATTGCAAACGCCGCGGCGCGAGACCGGTTCGGGCCGCGTCGCAATTCGCGCACCCACAGTTCCACTGCGGGACCCCGCCGCCCGCAGCGGAACCGAGGACGCGCACGATCATCGCGTGACGGCCGGCTCCGGACGACGTGGCGAGAATGCGGGCTCGGGCTCGGAATCGCGCAACGCGACGATGAGATCGTGGTGTGGGCTCAGCATGCAGGCCGGATCCGTGTTGCCCGCTTCGCCCGTGAGCATGAACGCCTGGCAGCGGCAACCGCCGTGGTCGATCTCCTTGCGATCGCACGAGCGGCACGGCTCCGGCATCCAGTCGTCGCCGCGATAGGTGCGGAACGCGGCGCTGTCGCGCCACGCATCGCCGACCGAGAAATCGCGGACCGTCGGAAACGTCAGCGACGTTATCGTCATGGCGGCGGGGCATGGCAACATTCGGCCGTCGGGCGTGACGGTCAGCGCGACCTCGCCCCAGCCGTGCATGCACGGCTTGGGCACTTCCTCGAAGTAATCCGGAAGCACGTAGGTGATGTCCATGCGCGCGCCCAGGCGCGCCTTCGCGGCCGCGACGATCGCCGCGCCGCGATCGACCTGCTCGCGCGTCGGCAGCAGCGCCGCGCGATTGCGGTACGCCCAGCCGTAGAACTGCACGTTCGCGAGCTCGAGCCGGCGCACGCCCTCGCTCTCGGCCATCGCGATGACGTCCTCGAGCGTGTGATGATTGAGGCGATGTAACACGTAATTGAACGTCAGCGCGACGTCGCGTTTCGCGACCATCCGCAGCGATTCGCGCTTTTTCTCGAAGACGTCGGTCCCGGCGATGCGCGCGGCGAGTAATTTTTCGGGCGCCTGAAAACTGATCTGAACGTGCGCGAGCCCGGCTGCGAGCATCCGCTCGAGCAGGTCCTCGTCGAGGAACGTGCCCTGCGTGATGAGATTCGTGTAGCAGTTGCGCTGCGTGGCGCGCTCGATGAGCGCGACGAGATCGGCCGGGCGCAGCGTCGGCTCGCCGCCGGAGAAGCCGACCTGCACGACGCCGAGTTCGGCCGCTTCGTCGATGACGCGCAGCCACGTCTCGCGCGAGAGCTCCTCGCGCGGCGAGCCGAGGTCCAGCGGATTGTAGCAGTACGGACACTGCAGATTGCAGCGATACGTGAGTTCGCAGAGCAGCGAGAGCGGATTGCGAGCGATCATTGCGACACCAGGAGAAAGCCGCGCTCGACGAGCGCGGCGAGGAGCGAGCGGACGTCGTCCGCGAGTTCGCCCGGCTGCGCGTCGAACCGTTCGGCGAGCGCCGCGACGATCGCATCCGCGTCGCGCGTACCGTCGACGAGCGCGAGCGTCGCGGTCGCCGTCGTGTTGAGATTCACGACGCCTTCGGGCACGAGTAGCAGTCCCGTCCCGTCCTCGTTTTCGCGCAATCGCATGCCGCGCGCGAGCCGGTACGCGGCCGTCGCGTTCATTTGAAGACGCCGCACGCGAGCGCGGTGGCATCCAGCATCGTCCAAAGCACGTCGCACTTGAAGTTCAGCGCCGCGACGCATTTGTCTTGAAGCTCGGGCGTCGTCGCGTGCTCGAGCACCCACGCGAGCGCGTTATCCGCGTCGCGCTTGGCGAGGCCGAAGCGGTCTTCGAAATACGAGAGTCCGGCGCGGTCGACCCACGGATACTTCTCGAGGATCGCGGTGACGCGCTTCTGCATCACGGGCGGTCCGAAAAGCTCCGTCAGCGACGATGCGACGGCTTCGAGCCACGGCTTGTGCCGCGCAAAATCGACGTAGGCATCGCACGCGAAGCGCGTGCCGGGCTCGACCAGGCGCTCGGAGAGCACATCGGCGTCCTCGAGACCGACCGCGCGTGTGAGTCGCAGCCATTTCTCCGTGCCGCCCGGACGCGTCTCGTCGCCGTCGTGATCGATGATCCGCGAGATCCACAGTCGCCGGTACTCACGGGACGGCAACGACGCCAAGACGTAGGCGTCCTTCGTCGGGATGACCTTCTGATAGTAGAACCGGTTCGCGGCCCAGGCCTTGAGCCCGTCGCGATCGAGCTCGCCAGCGACGAGCATCCTGTGGAAGGGATGTTTGTCGTGATAGCGCTGCTCGCCAACGGCACGAAGTCGTTCGACGAACGCGTCCTCAACGGCAGCGCTGATCACTGGGCCGAAACTAGCGGGCTTCGGTTCCGAGGTACATGGTGACTTCGAAGCCGGTCGCCGTGACGTCGAACGAGGGGCGGGTCCAAACCTGCTTGCTCATATCGCTCCTTAACGAATGACGGGACCGGCTGACGAGAATTTCGCCGAGCTGCGAACCCGTCCGAAGACCGTACTAGGAACGATTATCGATCCCTTTCACGCCGGCCCGCCAATGATGGAAAATCCATCTACCCTCGTTGAGGCCATCGTTGTCGTGATCGGCATGCATGCATCTCTCGAAGGCAGGTATCCTCATCGCCGCCCTGGCGGCCGGCGGCTATGCCGTTGTACGGCTTGCGCATCCGGCCCCGCACGCGGCAGCCGTTGTTGAGATCGCGCGCCTGCCGACCGTGGTGCCGGTCGCCGAGCGTATGCCGTCCCCTCCGGCTCGGGTGACGGTGTACGTCGCGGGTGACGTCCGGCGCCCCGGGGTCTACGCGCTTCCGAGCGGCTCGCGGATCGTCGACGCGTACCGTTCGGCGGGTGGCGCGGCCTCCGACGCCGATCCCGTCGCGATCGACCTCGCCGCGCTCGTGCACGACGGCGAGGAGATCGTCGTTCCCCGGCGCGGCGAACGGCTCGCGAGCTCGGCGCGCGATTCCCGGATCGCGGACGTCTCGGAGGAGCCGTCGCCGCCGGCCGCACGGCGACGGCGCAAGCATGGGCGCAAGCACCGCCGAAAGCACGTCGCCCCGGTCGCCGCCGACGACTCGAGCGCCCCGACGGCGGAGTCTCAGAACGTCGTTGACGTCAATGCGGCGAGCGCGGCCGAGCTCGAGACGCTACCGGGTATCGGACCGGCACTCGCCGACCGGATCGTCCGGTTCCGCGAGCTTAACGGCCGATTCGCGTCATCGAACGAGCTCGCCGACGTCGCCGGGATGACGTCGGGGAAGCTCGACGCGATCGCGCCATACGCGCGCTACTAAAGAAGAAGGCCCGCGATCGCTCGCGGGCCTTTGTTGTCGGGCGGTTGCGCTACCAGCCACCGCCGCCGGAATCGCCGCCACCGCCGAAGTCGCCGCCACCCCCGCCCCCGCCGAAGTCGCCGAAGGACGCGTTGCCCATGTCGGCCTGGCCGGCATCGTTTTGCCAGCCCGCATTATCGGACCCAGCCCCGAGGTTGCCCTGATCGTTGCCGCCGAGAAAGCCGGCGTCGTTCCCCATACCGCCTTCGCGCCGGCCGCCGAAGAGCTCGTTCCCGATGAACGCGCCGCCGAGGCCGCCGAGCAGACCGCCCATTAGGCCGCTGCCGCGATTGGGCTGACCGTAGCCCGGTTGGCCGTAGCCCGGCTGGCCATACCCGGGCTGGCCGTAGCCCTGTTGACCATAGCCCCCGGGACCTGGAGCGCCTGGGCCGCCGTAGCCGGGCCCGCCGTAGCCGGGAGGCATGCGATTGCGGCCCGAGATCGCGCGAAACACCGCGCGGATAATCAGGAAGCCGGCGATGAGGATGAGGATGAGCCAGAAAAGCGACATACCGCCTCCGAAAGATGAACGTGCCGGCGCGCTTTCGCGCCCGCGAGCCGCGCCGCCGAGCGAACGCTCGTGACTGCGATACTGATCGAGGATGAGATTGACGCCGGTCGTGACGCCGGTATCGAAATCGCCCGTCCGAAAGTAGCCGCGCATGGCCTCTCGGATGGTATCGATCTCACCCGACGGGAAAAACGCGCGGGCGGCGCGGCCGGGGACGATGCCCTGGACCTTCTGATCGCGGACGAGATAGACCAGGACGCCGTTGACGCGATGCTCAGCGAAAGACTTTTCGACGGCGCTCCGGACCGCGGAGGGACCGCCATCGATGGAGGGGACCGTGACGACCACGACCTCCTTGCCTGTACGGTTCTCGAACTGTCCGATCTCGTCGTTGAGCTTCGCGACGGTCGCGGCCGAGAGGAGATGCGCGCCGTCGTCGACGTACGAGGCTGCCCGCGCCGGCACGAGCGACAGCGCGACGAGGATCGCCGCGAAGAGGCCGGCGAAGCCGATCGGCATTCGACGTGATCGAGTTGAAAGCATCACGCTGTAAGATACCCGCTCCCTGGCAAAGCGTTTCGTTTTCTCGCGACACGCGTCAGCGGGAGGTCGAAACGAACGCCACGCCGAGGATGCTCGTGAGGAAGACCGCGACAAAAAGCCAGATCGCCGCCTTCTTCGCGAACTCGAGGACATCGTGGCGCCGGATGCGTCCGCGTCCGCTCACGACGACTGCGCGCGTCGCGTTTCCGGGGCTCCCCAGAGGCGTTCGAGATTGTAGAAGTCCCGCTGATCGGGCGTGAAGATGTGCGCGACGATCGGCCCGAGATCGATCAGGATCCAGCCGCCGTCGGAGTAGCCCTCGGTGCGCGCGACCGGGAGGCCCGCGGCCTTGACGGCGTCGACGATCTTGTCGGTGATCGAGCGCGTTTGAATCTTCGAGCGGCCGGTCGCAACGACGAACGCGTCGGCGACGATCGTGCGGCCCTCGAGGGGCAGGACGACAACGTCGTCGGCTTTGCCGTCGGCGGCCGCGTCCAGGACGATATCGAGTAGATCAGGCAGAGGCGGTTCTCCCATGCGGGCGTGCCGCGATCGCGGCGTGGGTTTGCGGTGCGACTTCGAGGCCGCGGCGCGCGAGCGCCGCGACGGTCGAGCGTAGCACCTCATGGTAGGCGCGGTCGAGGTCTTCGAAGGCGAGCGCCTCGAGCTCGGCGCGTTCGGGATAGCTCCGGCCGGGCTCGAGGCCGTCTGCGAGGTAGACGACGATCGCGAGCGGCGCGAGCTCCGTACCGCCGACCGTATGCGACCGGATCGCGTCGAGCACGCCCGGATCGTCGACGGCGCAGCGTTCAGCTGCGAGCGCGGCGCCGAGCGGCGCGTGCAGCACGATCGGGTTTCGCTGCGAGAAGTCGTCGATGGGAATCCGGCGCGCCTCGCACTCCGCGACCAGGCGCTCGGGGGACCAACAGCGCGCGAGATCGTGCAGCAGGCCCGCGGTCCGCGCCCGGACGGGATCGAGGCCGTGCCGCGCGGCGAGGCGCCCGGCGAGGCGGGCGACCCGGACGCCGTGCGCGTATCTCGCGGGCCGCTCGATCGTCGCTCGGGCCTCGCGGCTTATCGCGAGCCAGCGCGCGGCCGTCACGGCTCCATGGCAATCCGGGCCGCCAGCCGATTTTCGAGCCGCGCGAGATGCGCGCCGTAGAGCTCGCCTCGCAGGTTCCCCGCCCACATGACGACGGCGTCCTCGCCGTTGTCGCTGTAATACGCCCTGCGCGCCGCGACGACGGCGAATCCATACTTTTTATAGAGGTTCTGCGCGACGAGGTTGGACTGGCGTGCCTCGAGCGTGATCCACGACGACCCGCGCGCGATCGCCTCGCGCAGCAAATGGACGAGCATCTCCTCGCCGTAGCGCTTGCCCCGCCACTCGGGATGGACCGCGATCGTCGTAACGTGCGCGTCCTCGAGGATCGCCCAGATGCCGCCATAGGCGACGATCTCGCCGCCCGGCACGCGGCCGACGAAGTAGTGCGCGAGCTTATTGTCGTTGAGTTCGCTCGTGAACGCGCTCGACGGCCACGAGGTCGAGAAGGAGAGCTTCTCGATCCTGAGCACGGCCCGGATGTCGGCCGTTCGCATCGTTTCGATTGCGAGCCGACGCGGCCGATCGGCCGTTACTCCGTCGAGTTCGGCCCTCACCGGGAAGCGGCGTCTCCGGTGCGCTCGGCATAGTGCGCCTCGCCGTAGTCGGCGCGAAGCGCGTGCGCGGGGCCGGCCGGGGCGCCTGCCGCCGCACGTCGCGCTGCGACGACGGCCGGAAGCTCGAGCGGAGCGACAGGGTGCACGATGATGCCGAGTTCGCCGAGCGTCGGGGCCGCGCCCTTCGCGGCGACACCGTACCCGAGATACCCGCCGGGCACCGCCTCGGCCGCCACACGCCGCGCGAGCTCGGCGTGCGTGCCGCACGTCTCGAATGGGCCGCGGGGGGTGGCGAGCCGCACGCAGGCGTGGCCGGCCCGGCCCGAGACGAAGGTCGCGTGCGGCTCCGGGGCAAGCTCGAGCGGCTCGCACGCGTCATAGGCCGAGATCCCGACGAGCGGCAGCCGCGCGGCGAACGCGAGCGCCTTCGCGTACGAGAGTGCGATTCGCAGCCCGGTGAAGCGGCCCGGCCCGGTCACGACGGCAATTCCCGCGAGATCGTGCAGCGGTTGGCCGGCGAGCGCCTCGTCGATGAGCGCGAGGCCGCGCTCGAGCGCGTCATTCCCGGCGCCCTCGGCCGCGCGGACCGTGTCGCCGTCGACGTAGGCGGCCGAAAACGTCCCGAGCGCGCCGTCGATGCCGAGCCAGCCCCTCACGGTCGGACGATAGCGAGGGTGCGCGCGCCGTCGCCATGCCCCGCGATCGCGATGCGGATCGTTGCCGGAGGCAGCAGACCGGGCACCCGCTCGGGCCACTCGACGACCGCGATCGCGTCGCCGTCGAAGGCGTCGGCCAGGCCCGCTTCGATCGCATCGGCGGGATCGTCGAGGCGATAGAGATCGAGGTGCTCGACCGGCGGTGTGCCATCGTAGCGCTGGCGCAACACGAAGGTCGGGCTCGAGACGGTGACGTCGTCGCCGTGGAGCGCGCGCACGAGCGCTGCCACGAACGCGGTCTTTCCGGCGCCGAGCGGCCCCGAGAGCGCAATGACGTCGCCCGGCTGCAAGCCCGCTGCAACGCGCCGCGCGACCGCGTCGAGCTCCGTGAGATCGGCCGCTATGCGCGTCTCGGTCACGGTCGAGAAGAACTCCGTGGTCGCGGCACGAACCGTGCGGCGATGTGGTTGAGAGCGGACGACGTTTTGGTCGGTGTCATTACCGGCGTGCTGTCGGCCGCCCTCGCGGCGTTCTTCGAGGCGGCGGTCGTAACGGTACGGTTCCTGTCATTCGAGCAGAACGCGTCTCCGGCAGACAAGTTCATCGCCATTGCAGTCGGCGGCGCGATCCTCGGCGGCATCGTCGGGTTTCTCGTTGCTGCCTTCATGAAGCCGCGGCCGCAACCGCGCTGATACTCATGCCCGGAGCTTCTCCGGTACCCGCGCGCGCTCCGCGTTCGCGCTAGGACGACGTCGTGGAACGAGATCGCATAGCCCAGGTCAACGTCGAGGACGAGATGCGCGAGAGTTATCTCTCGTATGCGATGTCCGTCATCGCCTCGCGCGCGCTACCCGACGTGCGCGATGGCCTCAAGCCCGTGCAGCGCCGCATCCTCTACGCGATGCGCGAGATGAACATGACGCCCGACAAGCAGCACCGCAAGTGTGCGGGCGTCATCGGCGAGGTGCTCAAGAGCTACCATCCGCACGGCGACTCCTCCGTCTATGACGCGCTCGTGCGCATGGCGCAGGAGTTTACGCTCCGCTACCCGCTCGTCGACGGCCACGGGAACTTCGGCTCCATCGACGGCGACCCGCCGGCAGCATACCGGTATACGGAAGCTCGTCTCGCGCGCATCGCGATGGAGATGCTCGTCGACATCGACAAGAACACGGTCGATTTCGTCCCGAATTTCGATAATCAGGGCACGGAGCCGGTCGTTCTCCCCGCGCGGCTGCCGCAGCTGCTCGTCAATGGCTCCTCGGGCATTGCCGTCGGCATGGCGACGAACATCCCGCCGCACAATGTCGGCGAGATCAGCGCGGCAATCGTCTATCTCGTCGATCACGAGGACGACGACGAGGAAGCGCTCGACGCCGCGCTCGCCGAGATCGTCACGGGGCCCGACTTCCCGACGGGCGGCATCATCGTTGGCCGCGAGATTCTCAAGACGGCGTACCGCACGGGGCGCGGCTCCGTGATCATGCGCGGCAAGGCCGAGATCGTCGAGGAGAAGGGCCGTTACCGGATCGTCATCAGCGAGGTGCCGTTTCAGGTTACGACCGAGCGCATCAAGATCGCGATCGCCGAGGCCTACGCCGAGAAATCGATCCCCGGTATCGCGGACGTTCAGGACCAAACCAATCGCAAGAGCGGCATCAAGATTGTCGTCGAGCTGCAGCGCAACGCGACGCCGAGCGTCGTGCTTAATCAGCTCTATAAGCACACGCCGCTGCAATCGACCTTCGGCTTCAATATGCTCGCGCTCGTGCCCGCCGGCGGCGTCGTTGCCTCGCAGTCCACGGGCGCCTCGCAGGCGCTCGAGCCCAAGGTCCTCGGGCTGCGCGCGATCCTTCAGAACTTTGTCGCGCATCGCCGCGTCGTTATTCGGCGCCGGACCGAATACGAGCTCAACAAGGCGCAGGAGCGCGCGCACGTCCTCGAGGGCTTCCGGATCGCCCTCGACAACATCGACGAGGTCATCGCGATCATTCGCGAGAGCGCGTCGACGGAGATCGCGCGCGAGGCGCTCGTTGCGCGCTTCACGCTCTCGACGATCCAAGCCAACGCCATCCTCGACATGCGGCTGCGCACGCTCACCGGGCTCGAGCGGCAGCGGATCGAGGACGAGTACGCTGGGCTGCTCAAGACGATCGCCGAACTCGAGGACATCTTGGCGAATCCCCGCCGCATCGCCACACTGATTAAAGCCGACGCAGAAGACGAGGCAAAGCGGTTCGGGGATGAGCGCCGCACGCTCGTCGCGCCGGCCGAGGATGAGTTCGATGTCCTCGACGTCATTCCCGATACGAATGTCGTGATCACCTCGACCGTCGGCGGCTACATCAAGCGCGTCTCCGTCGATACGTTCCGCGCGCAGAATCGCGGCGGCCGCGGCGTGATCGGCATCGCGAACCTCAAGCGCGAGGACGTCGTTCAAAACTTCTTCATGGCCTCGACGCACGAGTACGTGCTGTTCTTTACGAACAAGGGCCGCGCGTATCGGTTGCGCGCCTACGAGATCCCGGACTCGACGCGTCAGGCGCGCGGCACGGCGCTCGTCAATCTCTTGACGCTGCCGCCGGGCGAGCACGTGACGGCCGTCTTCGCAATCCGCAGCTTCGCGGGCGACGAGTACCTCGTCATGGTCACGCAGCGCGGCGTCATCAAGAAGACGCCGCTCGCTGAATTCGCGAACATCCGGCGCAGCGGTCTCAACGCGATCGGCCTCGACGACGACGACGAGTTGCTCGCCGTCAACCTCTCCGGCGGCACCGCGAACATCCTGCTCGCGACGCGCGACGGTATGGCGGTGTACTTCTCGGAGAAAGACGTGCGCTCGATGGGCCGCAACGCGCGCGGCGTTCGCGCCGTCACGCTTGCGCCGGGCGACAGCGTCGTCGCGATGGACGTCGAGGACCCCGAGCGCAGCGAGGTGCTCATCGTCACGTCGCAGGCGTTCGGAAAGCGCACGCCGATCGAGGACTACCGCCATACGGCGCGCGGCGGCAAGGGCGTCAAGGCGTTCGCGAAGGAGCGTGAGATCGGGCACGTCATCGATCAGATCCTCGTCAAGCCCGACGACGAGCTGCTGCTGATCACCTCGAGTAATCAGGTCATCCGGATTCGCGTGGTCGACGTGCGCCGGGCGGGGCGCTCCACCAAGGGCGTCCGGTTGCAGCAGCTCGGGCCGGGCGATGAGGTCATCGCGATCACGAACGTCGGTGTGCAGACCGAGCAGGTCGAGGACATCGTCGGCGAGCCGCTTCAGACCTGAGGACGGCGGGATGCGAGTCCGGTTCCGCAACCGAGCGGGGCCGGGCCCGTGTCCCAACCGTCGGAGGATTTGAACCACATGAGCGCACTGCCCGACGTAACCCAGGCCACATTCCAGAAGGAAGTGCTATCGCACGACCAGCCCGTACTCGTTGATTTCTGGGCGCCCTGGTGCGGCCCGTGCCGCATGCTCGCGCCCGTCGTCGAGAAGATCGCCACGGCGAATGCCGGCAAGGTGAAGTTCATGAAGCTGAACACGGACGAGAATCCGTCGATCGCCGGCGAGTACCACATCTCTGGTATCCCGTGCCTGATCCTCTTCAAGGACGGCAAGGCGATCGACCGGGTCATCGGATTCGTGCCCGAGGGGCAGATTTCGTCGATGCTGCAGAAGCATACCGCCGCCGTCGCCTGAGATGGCCCTGCGGGACCTGCCCGCGATGACTCGGTTCCTCGAGGAGCCGGAACTCGCGGGTTTCATCGGAGCGTTCGGATCGACCGTCGTGAAAACGACGGTCGATGCCGTTTTGACGGACGTTCGCACGCGCGCCGTGCGCGAGTCGCAGGCGGTGCCGCCGTTCGACGCGCTCGTCGCGCTGGCACGGGCGCGACTCGAACGGCTCGAGCTCGACGGGCTCGTCGAAGTCCTCAACGGCACGGGGATCGTCCTGCACACGAATCTCGGCCGCGCGCCGCTCGCGGCCGAGGCCGTCGATGCCGCACGCGCGGTCGGGCTCGGCTATTCGAATCTCGAGTTCGATCTCGAGCCCGGATCGCGCGGGTCGCGCCATGCGCGCGTATCGTCGCTGCTGCGCGCGATCACGGGCGCAGCCGATGCTTTGGTCGTCAATAATTGCGCGGCGGCCGTGCTGCTGATCCTCGATACGTTCGCGAAGGGCCGCGAGGTCGTCGTCTCGCGCAATCAGCTCGTCGAGATCGGCGGCGGCTTTCGCTTGCCGGACGTGCTCGCACGCAGCGGCGCGACGCTCGTCGAGGTCGGCGCGACGAACAAGGTATACGCGCGCGATTTCGAGCGCGCGCTTACGGCGAAGACGGCGCTTCTGATGCGCAGTCACACCTCGAACTATCGCATCGAGGGATTTACCGCGGACGTCTCGCCGGCGGAGCTCGCCGCGGTCGGCCGACGGGCGGGCGTGCCGACGGTGGAGGACCTCGGCGGCGGCGCGCTCGTCGATCTCGTTCCCTATGGCCTGCCGCACGAGCGAACGGTGCAGGAAGTCGTCGCCGACGGCATCGATCTCGTCGCGTTCTCGGGCGACAAGCTGCTCGGCGGTCCGCAGGCCGGCATCCTCGTCGGGACGGCGGCCGCGATCGCGCGGATGCGCGCGAACCCGCTGCTGCGGGCGCTCCGCGTCGACAAGGCCACGCTCGCAGCGCTCGGAGCGACGCTCCGGCTCTATGTCGAACCGGGCGGCGTCGGCCGTATCCCGTTCTACGCGATGCTCGGCACGCCAGTCGCGGAATTGCGCGCGCGGGCCGACGCCTTTTGCTCCCGATTGCCCGAACGCATGCGCGACCTCGTCGGGACGATCGCGACCGAGGGCTACGCGGGCGGCGGCTCGACGCCGCTCGCGACCTTAGCGTCGGCCGGCATCGCGGTCCGCGTGCCGGGGCGCTCGCCGAACGCGCTCGCGGCCGCGCTCCGCGTCGCCCGGCCGCCGATCGTCGGCCGCGTGGCGGACAATGCGTTCATCTTCGATTTCCGCACGCTCCCCGCTGCCCGCGAGCCGGAGCTGGCGGCGGCGCTCGTGCGGGAACTCGCGTAGTGCACGTGCTCGGGACCGCGGGCCACGTTGATCACGGCAAGAGCTCGCTCGTGCGCGCGCTGACGGGCACGAACCCCGACCGTTGGATCGAGGAGCAGTTGCGTGGCATGACGCTCGATCTGGGCTTCGCGCACCTGCGCTTCGACGACGGCATTGAGGCGGGGATCGTCGACGTACCGGGCCACGAGCGCTTCCTGCACAACATGCTCGCGGGCGCCGCGGGCATGGAGTTGCTGCTGCTCGTCGTCGCGGCGAACGAGGGCCCCAAGCCGCAGACGATCGAGCACCTTGCGATCCTTCGGTACCTCAACGTCAAGCGTACGATCATCGTGCTCACGAAATCCGACCTCGTCGACGCCGAGGAATTAAGCTTCGCCGAAGAGCTCCTGCGCGATGAGATCCGCGGCTCGATCGCCGAGGGCGCGCAGGCGATTCCCGTCTCGACGGTCACGGGCGCCGGCTTGCCGGAATTGCGCGCAGCGATTCACGACGCGCTCAAGGCGTTGCCTCCGCGCGCGCCCGAGGCGCCCGCGTATCTGCCCGTCGATCGGGTCTTCGCGCTGCCGGGCCACGGCACGATCGTCACGGGAACGCTGATGCAGGGCCGCGTCGCCGTCGGCGACACGCTCGCGCTCGCGCCGAGCGGCCGCGAGGTGCGCGTGCGGAGCCTGCAGGTTTTCGGTGAGAAGCGCGATTCGGTCGACGGCGGCGCGCGCGTCGCGATCAACGTCCCGGGCGTCGAGACCGCGGAGATCGCGCGCGGCGCGGTGCTCGCGAGCCCGCAGTTCGGGACGTCGGCGAGCGTCGCGGTCACGTTCGAGCCGCTCCCCGGCGCGCTCGCGATGCTGCGCCGCCGGATGCCGGTGCGCGCCTATCTCGGCTCGGCGGAGATTCTCGGGACGCTCGTCTTCGATGCGGTCCCGACGACGACGGATGCGCTCGTCGCAACCCTGCATCTGCGCGAGCGGACGATCGTCGTACCGGGTGGCGCGTACGTCGTTCGGCGGCTGTCGCCGAAGACGCTGCTCGGCGGCGGGACGGTCGCCGCAACGCTCGCGGGGGAGGGCGCGCTCGAGGGCGACACGCCGGAAACGGCGATCATGGTCGCGGCGCTCCGCGCCGCGGACCTCGCAGGCGATACGGCCGCAAAGCTCGGGTCGGCGGCGAACGTCCGCGAGGACGTCGCGGAGCGGATCCTCGCCGAGCTCGTGGACGAGGGTCGCGCGCAGCGGCTCGCGCGGCCCGTCGCGTACGTCGACGCCGAACGCGCCGAAGCCGTGATCGCGGACGTGCTCGAGCGCCTGGCGGCAGCCGAGGCGGCGACGCCGTGGATCGCGGGCACGACCGAGCTCGCGCTCTCGCGCGCGCTCGTGATTGCGGAGCCTGTGCTCGCGCGCGTGCTCAGCGTCGCGGTCGAAGACGGCCGGCTCGGCGCGCGCTCAGGATATTACGCGACACCCGCGTTCGTGCCGACGCTCGCGCCTGATCAACGAGCGTTCTTCGACCGGCTCTTCACGGGCGACCCGGCGCAGCCGAGCGTTCCCGTGGCCTTCGATGACGTCGCGAGCGCACTGCGAGACGCGAAGATCGTCGGACTCGCGCAGGCGTACGAGACGCTGCTCGCGAGCGGCGCGCTCGTGAAGGTCGCGGACTCGGTCTACCGCGCGGCGCAGATCGCCGACATCCGCGGCAAGCTCGAAGCCTCGCTTCGCAAAGAGAAGCAGATCACGATGGCGAGCTTCCGCGACCTCACCGGCACATCACGCAAATACGCGGTGCCCCTACTCGAATGGTTCGACGCGACGGGCGTGACGATCCGTACGGGCGATTTCCGGATGCTGCGGATCGTGACGCCCAAGATGCGAGCCGCGACGTCGTCCGGGTAAGGCCGAGAACATGATCAATACGGCGAACGAGACCATCGCGAAGACCTTCCTGACGTCGCTGCGTGCGAAAGATTGGGCCGCGATGCGAACGTGCATGCGCGATGACATTACGTGGTCGCTTCCGGGTACCGGTACGATATCGGGTCTCGCGGTCGGCGTCGATGCGACGATCGAGAAGGCGCAGAAGATCGCATCGTACGGGCTGACGTTCGCGCTCTTGCACCTGCTCGAAGGCGAGCACGGTTTCGCATTGTCGCTCAATAATACGGCCGAACGCGACGGCTTGAAACTCGACGAGTTTCTTGCGACTGTGTGCGTCGTCCGCGAAGGCCGGATCGCGTCGATCACGACGTATCTCTCGGACGTTGCGATGTTGAACGCATTCTTCGTTTGATCTGAGAGGAAGTTCGGCACGCGCGGCCGATTGACGCGCGATGGTCCGCACGTTTGCCGCTCTCGGTGCCGTTTTACTCGCGAGCGGTTGCAGTCACATCGCGACGCCCGCGCCGGCGATTCGCGTCGGGTCGATCCGGCAGCCGGCCACGCTCGATCCGATGCGCGGTGGCCAGTACATGGATAACTTCGTCGCTGAAGCGCTCTTCAGCGGTCTCACGGTGATCGATGATCGCGCGCGTGTCGCGCCCGATCTCGCACAGGCCGTTCCGACGCGCGCGAACGGCGGGGTCTCGCCGGACGGCCGCACGTTAACGTATCGCTTGCGGCCACACCTCGTGTGGTCCGACGGCGTGCCGCTCACGGCGCGCGACGTCGTCTTCACGTACCGGCTCCTCACGACGCCCGCGACGAACTTTCCGTCGCTGAGCGCGTACGACGTCGTCGCGACCGTCGAGGCGCCGGACGATCGCACGGTTCGCGTCCGCCTGCGGGAGCCCGATCCCGACGCCACCTCCGAGATCTTCGTGAACGGTCAGAACGGCGCGATCGTGCCGGAACACGTCCTGCGCGGCGTGACCGATCTCCAGCATGCCGCCTTCGATTCCGCGCCCATCGGTTCGGGGCCGTACCTCTTGGAGCGCTGGGATCGCGGAACGGGCGTCGTGATGCGTGCGAACCCGCGCTATTTTCGCGGCGTACCGAAGGCGCCGCGCCTCGACCTGCTCTTCATCGCCGATGCGAACACGCTCGGCTTGCAGGTGCGCACGGGCGCGATCGATTTCGCGCAGATCCCGCCTGCGCTCGTCCCGCAGTTTCGCGATGTGCCGAACGTGCGGCTGGTCTCGGCGCCGTCGAGCACGCTCGCGGAACTCGAGTTTAACGCCCCTGCTGCGCCGCTCGACGATGCGCGTGTGCGCCGCGCGCTCGGCCTCGCGATCGATCGCGCGCGGCTCGCGCGGACCGTTTTTCACGGCGATGCCGACGTCGCGAGCGGACTCTTGCCGCCGCAGTCGCCGTTCGCTCGCGCCGACGGGCCGGCCGAGCCGCCGAACCCGCGTGCGGCAGCGGCGCTGCTCGATGCCGCGGGCTGGCACCTCGATTCGGGCGGCGTGCGGCATCGCGCCGGCACGCCGTTGCGCTTCACCCTGCTGCTGCCGAGCGGCAATCCGACGTACCTCGCTCTCGCGGTGCAGCTGCAATCGACGTGGCGCGCGCTCGGCGTCGCCGCGAACGTCCTGCCGGAGGAGACGAGCATGCTGCGCGCGCCGGATGGACCGCTCGCGCATGGCCGCTTCCAGGCGGTCGTGTCGCCGTTCGGCTTCGCCGTCTCGGACGACCGCTCGACGTTCGTCACGAAGGGTGCCGAGCCGCCCAACGGATATAATTACTCGCGCTACGTCGATCCCGCGATCGATCGTGCGAGCGAGGCTGCGCGCGCGACGAGCGACGTCGTTACGCGCGAACGGCTCTATGCGATGATCGAAGCGAAGCTGCGCGACGCGGCGCCGATCGTGCCGATCGTCTGGGTTCGGTATGGATATGCGATCCGCGATGATCTGCGCGGCGTGCGGCCGGAGCCCGTGAACTCCGACTTTTGGAACGTCTACGATTGGTCGCTCGCGCCGCGTTGACCGCGCCCCACGAGGGACTCACCGATATGCTTCGTACTGGGGCCGCGCGAAGCGCGCACGCCGCTGTGCTTCACGCTGATCATCCCAGCCGGCCGTCCGGTTCCCGCCGAGCCGCCCGCGCGAGCGTAACGCTTGGCTCGTTATCGAGTCCACGCCCGATCAATGCCGTCTACCCCCAAATGCCGCCGACTGTGTCGCAACCAGGAATGACGCTGGGTATCTCGATGCCTGTCGCACCGAGTAAACGTTACGTCCATATCTTGGCACTACCAATCGCGGCAGCACGACCGTACATGTTTCATTCGGCCTTTATCGGAATTTCGATAAGGTTCGGCAGGCCCGATGCAATGCCGGCCTCAACTGCAGAGGCAATATCGGCGGCACGATCGACACGTCGGGCAGGCACGCCCAGCGATGCGGCCATCGCTAAGAAGTCGATGGGCGGATCGATGAGATCCATCCCGATAAATCGATTGGCTTGAACGCTGAGATACTGCGGCTGCGCCTTCATATAGTTCTTAAGTACATTGTACTCGCGATTGTTCATCACCACGAATGTCACCGGTAGCCTTTCCCGCGCTGCCGTCCACAGGGCCTGCGGTGAGTAGAGGGCCGCGCCGTCGCCGACCAGTGAGACAACCGGTTCTCGTCCGAGCCCAAGGGACGCACCGACCGCAGCCGGCATGCCCCAGCCGAGTATCGCGCCCCGCACGAACGAATACTGTCGCGACGACGAAGAGTTCAGGAAGCTGCGAACGTGGAGCGACGTCGCGACCGCCTCGTCGACGATCGCAACGTGAGGACCGATCGCCCGTGTAACTTGTTCGGCTGCGACGAGCGGCGTTGTTACGGAAGCTTTCAATTCGGCTTGTGCGCGAGTTCGCAGCGCCGCATCGCGGCTACCGCGACGCACTTCAGCTGCCACCCGAAGTGTCTGAATCGCATCGCGATGATGCTCAAGCTTGTGATGAAGCATTGGCAAGAGCACGTTGAGAGACATTCGGATGTCGCCGAGCATCGAGAGCGTCGTCGCGTACGTACGCCCTAAGCTCGTCACGTCCGATGATAGTTGCATGAGACGGCAACCGCGCGGCAATGCGGATCCCTCGGAGTAAAGATAGGTAATGAGGGACTGTCCACCGAGTACCAACACAGCATCGAATTTCTCGAACAGGGCTCTCATTTCACTCGCCGTGAAAGGCAAATTCCCAGCCCAAAGCGGGTGCGAGGTTGGAAATGGGATGTGCAATGGCCAGGACGATCCGAATACCGGTGCGCCCAGTGCCTCGGCGAGCAGCACGGTCTCGGCACTCGCCTTAGAAGCGTAAACCTCGTCGCCTGCGACGATGGCGATCTTCCCGGGCGTGAGCGCAGCGAGCAAATCGCACAGTTTGTCGAGCGAGCCCGCTATGGCTTCGCGATCGAGCGTGGCTCTCTCGCCGATGTCGACCGTGGTCATGGCCTCCATCACGTTCATCGGAAGCGATAGAAAGGCCGACCCGCGGGGCGCCGCCATGCAGTCGTTGAAGGCTCGGCGTAGTAGCACGGGCAGTTGGTCCGAATGCGTGACCTCATGCGCCCACTTCACTGCGGGTGCCGCAATCCGAACGAGGTCTCCCGTCAACAGCGGGTCGGTTAGCATGTGGCGCATGTCTTGCTGGCCAGCCGTGACGACGAGCGGTGTTTTCGACACCTGTGCGTTCAGTAATGCGCCCATACCGTTACCAAGGCCGGCTGCAGTGTGCAAGTTGATAAAGCCGGCCCGGCCTGAAGCTTGGGCATATCCGTCGGCCATCGCGACCACCGTTGCCTCTTGCAGCCCCCAGATATAGCCGATCTGCGGCCAACCGGTCAACGCATCGATCATAGCGAGTTCGGTGGTTCCCGGGTTGCCGAAAATATATTGCACGCCCTCGCTCTGCAACACCTCGAGCAGCACCGCGGCACCCCGTCGCGGCTCGAGAGCCCGAGCGGCTGTGATAGAAGACATGCTGGTTTCTCCTAATCGAAATGGGCATTCGTCGGCTGTTATACGAGGTCGTGCTCGGAGTCGATCGTGCGGAACGAGCCCCGTTTTGGGACGATCTCCCGGCGCGCCGGCGCGACGATACACGTCCGTCTACGCACCGGTCCGACTATGTCAGGAGAGATCCGGTCACGTGCGCCGCGGGTGATACACTTCCGGCGATGGCGGTGTGACGCCAACCTCGATCGTCATGCGTGGACCGATCGATACAATTGGCGTCAAGGATGTGGTTCTGGTGCGTCGCTCGCTTCGAGGTCCGTTGACGCACCACGATTTCACCCGTCACCTAACGCAGGAGCCATCTCTCGACCGAGCGCTACGGTTGCTTCGAACGTTCTGAGCCACGCTACGACCCCGCGTAGCGCGGTTGCGGGGAACCGAATTGCACCGCTGGCCGCGCCTCGAAATGCTAAGTTTCGCCATCCTCACGCTCAATCGTTTCCGTGATCGCATACCGGACGTTTCGTTCGTCGGATTACGCCGAAGCGACGAGAGAGATGCTGGCCACGAGCTCTGCACGGCTTCTTCTTCCGCCGAAATTCGTGTTGGCTCCTGTGCCTGAGAATTGCTGGGATCTCGAGCGTCGCGCGAGTCGCAATACTGATTGCGAGTCGTCTGCTACCGGTGGTCAGCGAGTAGCTGCTCTTCCTGAGAATAGTCGAAGACGCCGCCTTCGCAGAGATCCGGGAACGCTGCGTGCCGGCCGAAGTCGACTGTCGTGGAGAGCGGCCACCGGAGATAGCGAGGCCGTATCGCAGCTCATTGCAGTTGTTATGCCGAGGACGAAAAGATTTGGGGACAGACCACGGTGTCGCGCCCGCGCTCCGTACGCGTGGCGCTTCAAAGGATCGCAAGATCGCGTGATACGGTTCGATCGGCAGCATGATTCGGCCCGCCGCGCTAAATCCGCGGAAGTGACGCCAGCGGAGAATGTCGTGCCGCGCCCTCAATCATCTTGGATCGTCGGCAGAAATGCGAAACAACGGCCACGCGTATTGCACGACCATACGGCGGGGCGATTTTATTTCGCGCGCGCGAAGAAACAGCCGAACTATCGAGCAGGTGTTTGGCTTCCCGAGCGACGAGGCGACCTCCGGCTTAACGAACGTCGGCGGAGCGAAAAAGATTGTCGCGGATGACACTTTTCAGCGGCGGCGCGGTATCGACGTGCGTCATCCTCTGTAAGGAGCCGCCGTGCCGTCTCGCGTTCTCATCCGCCGATCGCCGATCGTCTATTTCGCTCTCTTCGCGCTCGTCGCGGTACTCCTCGTCGCGACCGTGCGCTTCGCGTTCGGCGGCACGTTCGACGGCGGCAGCGACCAGTCGCGCATCGTCGCGGCGGTCAAAGCCGATAAGCCGTCGGTCGTCGCGCTGCAAGTCACCGTTAACGGTACGCAGTACGTTCCGGTCGATCCGTTCGGCGACACGCAGGCGCAAAACGTTCAGGGCCGCGCATCAGGTTCTGGGTTTGTGTATTCCAAGAGCGGGCTCATCGTGACAAACGCGCACGTGGTCTCGCCGCAGACCGGCGGTCAGGTCTCGAACCTGCAGGTGCTCTTTGCGAACGGTGATCGCGTACCGGGCCATGTCGTCGGGATAGACACCGGAAACGACGTCGCGCTCGTAAAGGTCGACGATTACGCGAAGCTGCCGCCGCCGTTGCCGCTCGGAAATAGCAATGCCGTCGAGGCGGGCGAGTGGGCCATCGCGATCGGCGAACCGCTCGAGCTGAAGCAGACGGTGACCGTCGGCGTCGTCTCCGCGTTCAACCGCTCCGAACCCATCGGTAGCCAGGGCGGCGGTCAGCCGCACGTATTCAAGGGCCTGCTGCAGACGTCGGCGCCGATCAATCCCGGAAACTCAGGCGGCCCGCTCATTGACATGGCCGGGCGCGTGATCGGTATCAACCAGTCGGTCGCGGGCGACGCGCAGGGCATCGGCTTCGCGATCCCGATCGACTCGGTGCGTACCGACGTCGCGGCACTTCTCGCGAATCCGAACGGCGGCGACCGGACGGCGCAGGCGGCCGCGCCGGAGACGCAATCGGCTGCGGCGCACGGGCCGTCGCTCGGCGTCAACCTCAGCGCGCTCAGCGGTGATATTCGTTCACAGCTGAATTATAACGGTGAGGGCGGCGTCGCGATCGTCGGCGTGCGCGGCGGCAGCGCCGCCGATGGTGCCGGGATCGTGCCGGGCGACGTGATCGTCGGTATCGACGGCAATCCCGTCACGTCGCCGGAACAGGTCGCGGCTGCCGTCCGCAGTACGCCAAGCGGCGGCAAAGTCGATCTGCAGCTCTGGAGCGCCGGCAACCAGAAGGACGTCGCCGTCGCACCGACCGAGTAGGCCCGACGCCCGAGTAACTTGCCGCGGGCGGCTGAGCGTCCGGCCGCGATCGAAGGCGTCGGCATGATCAGCGCCGCTCGGGGAGCAACCGTTTCAGCGCTGCGGCGACGGCGGACATGCCGGCTTGGTTCGGATGATAGGGCACGGGCGAGTCCCAGCCCGGCGTGGCGGCCGGGTGATACTGCGCGACGAACGGCGACGCCGAACAGGCGTCGTGTCCGGTTCCGATCCGCGCGTCGCGTACGAGCAGCGCTCCGCTACGCGACGCGGCATCCACGAAATCGGTCGTTAAGCGATCGTACGTCGCACGCATGGCGTCCGCATCGGCCGGCGTGAGCGGGACGCGCTGCGGGCACGTTCCCGCTCCGGGGAGCGCGGGGAGATACTCGTGCGTAGTTCGACGTCGACCGCGCGCACGCGCCACTGCTCGCATCGTACGTCCCGACGCCGGGTCCCGAAGCATAGGAGCTTCCCATCGCGACGTACCGTGGCGCGTCCCGGACGACGTGCCGGGAGCCCGCCGTCGATGCGGCACCCGCAGCAGCGCTCGACGCGAGCGAGGCGGTCAGAACGAGCGCCGTCGCACGCGTGCCGAGCGATCGGAATGCTGCCGCCGCGCGGCGCCGAGCGATCTTCATGACGACGATACGAGGACGCGTGGCCTTTGGTTCGCTCGCCATACGAGGAGCTCGGGCGCTCGGCGCGAGAGAGCGCGCGGTGCAGGCGACGCATGGCGAGGTATCCGAGCGGCTGACGCTCGCGCAGGCGCGCCGGATTGCACTCGCCGCGCAGGGCTTCGGCGAGCCGCGGCCCGCGAGCGTGGACCGCGGACGCCTGCGCCGCACGATCGAGCGGCTCGGGCTGCATCAGATCGACAGCGTGAACGTTGTCGTGCGCGCGCACTACCTGCCGGCGTTCTCGCGGCTCGGAAGCTACGATCGGACGCTCATCGATCGCGCAGCGTGGGGTCCTCGCGGCGAGCGCCGGCTCTTCGAATACTGGGCGCACGAGGCGTCGCTGTTACCGCTCGAACTCCATCCGCTGCTTCGCTGGCGCATGACGCGCGCCGATTGCGGTACGGCCGGCTATTCGAGCATGCGTCAATTCGCGGCCGAGCGGCGCTCGGAGGCGATGGCGCTGCTCGCGCGGATCCGCAGCGAGGGTCCGCTCGCGGCGGGTGACGTCGAAGGCGGTCGTGCCGGATGGTGGGAGTGGAGCGAGCCGAAGCGGATGCTCGAGTGGCTGTTCTACGCGGGCCACATCACGACCGCGACGCGGCGCGGCAACTTCGAGCGCGTGTACGATCTGGTCGACCGCGTCCTGCCGGCGGCGACGCTCGCGCTGCCGACGCCGAATGAAGCTGACGCGCAGCGCGCACTGATGGAACGCGCGGCGCGCGCGCTCGGCATCGCGACGCTACGCGAGCTCCGAGACTATTTCCGACTCGATCCCACCGACGCCGAACGCGCGCTCGCCGCGCTCGTGATGGACGGCACGCTGCGGCGCGTCGAGCTCGACCGCTGGCCCGTGACGTATCTGCACCGCGACGCGCGACGGCCGCGCCGCATCGCCGCCCGCGCGCTCCTCGCGCCGTTCGATCCGCTCGTGTGGGAGCGCGCGCGCACGGAACGGCTCTTCGGCTTTCGCTATCGCATCGAGATCTATACGCCGGTGGAAAAGCGACAGCACGGTTACTACGTGCTGCCGTTTCTACTCGACGAACGGATCGTCGCGCGCGTCGATCTCAAAGCCGACCGGCAGAACGCGCGACTGCTCGTGCATGCGATCCATCTCGAGCCGGACGCACCGTCCGAAACGATGGCGGCGCTTCTCGAAGAACTCGACGAGCTCGCGCGATGGCTCGAGCTCGATCGGGGCACGATTCTGCCGTCCGCGCCGCGGCGCGGCGCGTGAGGCCCGAACGAAGCCATCCCGTCGCAGCGCGCGAGCTTCGATCACGGCTGGCTGCACACCGCGCACTCGTTCAGCCTCGCCGGGTACCGCGACCCGCGCACCATGAATTGGGGCGCGCTACGCGTGCTCAATGACGACGTCGTCGCGCCGGGCGACGCTTTGCTGCACTTTCTGCAGATGTGGGTCGTGCGATATCGACGCGAGCGGGGCCGGCGAGCTCGTGCTCTGGGACGTCCCGCCGCTCGCCGCGCCTTAAATTCCGTCGACCCGGCGCGACTCGTCGGGCAACAGCGCGAGTTCGTGCCAATCGAGGGTCTCCTCGACCGCGTCGAATTCGTCGCAGCCGATCTCGTAGTCCGCGCGCAGCACGCCGAGCCGTTTCCGCTGTGCCGCGATCATCTCGAGCCCGAGCTCGCGCCGGAGCTCGAAGCGCTTCGCGGCGCCGGCGTCGGTCCGCGCTTGTCGCTTGATGGTGTACGCGAAGCGTAGGTTCTCGGCTTCTGGTCCCGAGCGCGCGTGCAGCGCTTCGAGCGCGACGTCGGTGAGATCGACGCGGACGTCCGCGAGCTTTTCATCGAGCGTCGGGCCATCGCTGAGATGGAGCAGCCGGATCAGCGGCGCGAGGGTCGCGCCCTGCACGACGAGCGTCGCCAGCACGACGATGAACGCGGCGAGCACGAGCGTATCGCGCTGCGGGAACCCCGCCGGCAGCGCGAAGGCGGTCGCGACGGTCACGAGGCCGCGCATACCGGCCCAACCGACGAAGATGCCCTGCGCGAGCGTCGCGGGCTCGGTGCCGCCGCGCCACGCGTGCCATGCGGCTCGGTAGCGATTGTAGGCGAGCAGCACGACCAGTCGCGTCACGATCACGGCGACCACGACGAGCCCCGAAAACGCGAACGCGCGAGCGAGTTCGGCGGTCGCATGTGGCCGACGATCGTGCGCGCCTGCATGCCCATGATGAAGAACGCGAAGACGTTGAGCGCGAAGACGACCGAGCGCCAGACGGAGTTGGAATGGACGCGCATCCGGGTGGCGGATGTGGGCCACGCCGTTCGCGCGATGGTCATGCAGAATGCGACGAGGCAGAGCACGGCGGAGAGCTCGAGGCGATCCGCGACGATCCAAACGAGGAAGCAGTTGACGAACTGCAGCAGGTTGCCGCCGAGCGTGTTCCCGATGAACCGCTGGATCCGCACGGCGACGAACGCGAAGGCGATGCCGAGCAGGATGCCGCCCGGAACCGCGATCGCGAGATGGAGCGCGACGGGTCCGTCGAGGTGGCCGTGAGCGACCACGGCGAGCGCGCCGCTGAAGAGCAGCAGCGCCGTCGCGTCGTTGAAGAGGCTCTCGCCGCGGAGCACGGCGTCGGAGGAGCGGGGAATGGACACCGATCCGAGCACGGCCGTTGCCGCGACGGCATCGGGCGGTGCGACGATCGCGCCGAGGGCGAGCGCCGCCGCGATCGGCAGGCCGAGAAACCAGCAGCCGAGCCATGTCACGACCGCCGCGGTGATGAGGACGGCGAAGACGGCGAGCGCGATGAGCGGCAGCCAGAACCGCCGTGCGGCCCCGATCGGGAAGTCGAAGGCGGCTTCGACGATCGCCGGCGCGACGAAGAGCGCGAGCGCCGTCGCGGGATCGATCGGAATGACGGGCGTCCCCGGAATGAACGCGACGATCACGCCGGCCGCCGCGAGAACCGCGGGGTACGGCAGGCCGATGCGGCGGCTCACCTGCAGCAAGACGATCGCGGCGAGTAAGAGCGCGAGCAGCGTCTCGAAGAGCGTCACCCAGGCGACGTTCGCCGAGCGCCTTCCGGATATTCCTGCGCCGCGCCGCGGCGGCGTCGCCGCTCGCGCGTCGAATGCAATGAGCGTGGTCATCTCCGACGGTTATCATCCGGTCCCCGCCGGAAAGCTCGCGGCCGTCGTGACGTATCTCGAGATGCGCGAGCGGCCCGAGCTCCGGCCGGAAGCGCGCGATGCGCCGTGGCGGGCGCGTCGCGCCGAGGCACCCGGTCGCGACTGGTACCGCGCGCTCTATCGTCGCATCGGCAGCACGCAGCTGTGGGCGACGCGGCTGCGGCTCGACGATGCCGGACTCTCCGCGATCCTCGACGACGCGCGCGTCGAAGTCGAGGTGCTGCGCGACGGCGACGGCCGTGACGTCGGCATAGCAGAACTCGATTTTCGCGTTGCGGGCGAATGCGAGCTCGTCTATTTTGGCGTCGTCCCAGAACTCGTCGGCACGGGCGCCGCGCGGTTGCTCATGAATCGAGCGCTCGCCGCAGTCTGGTCGCGGCCGCTCGCGCGCCTCTGGCTCCACACGTGCACGCTGGATCATCCCAAGGCGGTCGCCTTCTACGAACGCTCCGGGTTCCGCGCGTACGCCCGCGCGATCGAGATCTTCGACGATCCGCGCTTTCGGGGCGATCTGCCGGCCGAATTCGGTGCCGGCGTGCCCCAGCTCTGAGACGCGACGTTCCGAGCGTTAGTGCTTGAGCGTGATGAGGCCGAGCACGACTTCGAGGGCGATGAGAATGATGACGACGAGCTCGAGGAATTCGCCGCGAGCCGTCTGCGCCTGATCGGTGAAGAACCGGTAGATTTCGTTGACGGTCGCGAGCTTCGCGTCGATCTGCTGTTGCCAGTCGCCGAGGCCAAGGCGTCCGGCGGCTCCGCGGAAGAGTCGCGCGTAATATGCGTCACCGATGATCTTGAGGGAGTTCGACGAGCGATCCGTGAGCTCGGCGATGTCGACGACGAGGAAGCGCAGCCGGTCGGCGGCTTCCTGCGCCTCGCGGCGACCGAGGCGTCGCACGGGCGGCTTCGGGTCGAGCTTGTAGATCGTGTCGAGCTCGATGTCGAGGCGCGCATCGTAGGTGCGTAACTCGACGAGTTGCGTGTTCGCGAACTCGAGGATGTCGAGCGTGCTGCGCGCGCCTTCGCCGCGATCGTATAAGAACGCGACGTCCCATTGCACGACGGCGAGGTCATCGGGAAAATAGCCGAAGTTCACGCGTAACGTTTCGGCGACGGCGGCCGCGACGAGCGGCCGTTCTTCGCAGAGGATGAGGCTCGCGAGCTCCGAGGCGTGCTCGCGTAAGAGCGCCGGACCCTCGATGGGCTCCTCGAAGCGATCGACTTGAAAGACGAAGTAGTCTTCGAGCACGGGATCGTGCGCGTCGTCGAGCGCATGCCCGATCTCCGCCAGCACGCCGTCGAGCGCCTCGCGCGCCGCCGCGACGAGCGCATCGTCGGATCGCAACTCGCGCGTGAATGCCGCAAACGCGGACCAGTCGCCCGTGAAGCGCTGCGTGCAGCGGATCGAGACGACGCCGTAATCGTACACTTTGACGCGCAGCTCGAATCCCGAGCGATCGGCCGGCAGTCGCGCGACGATTGGCGGATCGGGGAATTCAATCGAGCTCGTCGACGCTTCACGGCGCAGCTTGAGCGGCTCGCGCGCGACGCCCTCGCCGCCGAGCCGCTCGAGGCGCGCGAGATCGACCGTGTCGGCCACGTCGTACACGAAGAACGCGTGAAACGCGCCGTTACGGACGCCGGGAAGGCCCATCGCTGCACTCGTTCGAGAGGCGGTGCGTCCCTACCCGGACGGCGGTGCGAGCAGATCGTCCTCCTTGAGGTACTCGAATGCGCCTGGCTCCTGTGCCGGTACGCATCGGCGAGCGAGGCAAACGGGCCTTCGCGGAAGCGGCTCGAACGGAGGCGCTCATGGACATCGTATCGCCGGGTGCGTGCGCGTGAACGCACGGCTCACCTCGCTGCTCGCCATCGCCGCGTTCGCAGCCCCGATCGTGGCGCACGCGGCCTCGCCCGCAGCCGATCCGTATCTCTTCAAGGGCATCCCGTTCGACATCTCGGCGCAGACGTACGGCGGGAAGCTCGTGGCCGGCGGCTTCAAGCAGATGCCGAACGGCGGAGAACCGGAGCAGCGCTTCGCGGGAACGCTCCGCGGGACGAACGTCACCGTCGTGACCTTCGTCCCGCCCTCGTCCCGCGTTGAGAAGACCGTCGTTTATTTCGACAACGCGCCCGCGCAAGCCGTACGGCTCTTCGGCGACGTCGAGCAGCGGCTCGCGCGTGACTACGGCGATCCGAATTATGTCGAGCACGAGTTTCTGCCGCCGCACGAGGCCGGCGACGCCGCGCGCCCTTCGGCCGCCTTCGCCGCGCACAAGGCGAAGTTTCAGTCCGCATGGGCGACGGCGCCCGGCCCGCACGGACACGTCGACGCGGTCATCCTTTCGATCGACCGGCAGTCGCACGTCCGGCTCGCCTACCAGACGAAGGCGTGGGGCCGCTACATCGATTCGAAGCGTGGCCCGAGCACAAGCCCTACGCCCATTCCGTAGTCTTCGCTAAGGCGGACTGGGCGGCTGATTCGGCTCCGAGCCGACGAATCGAAGTGCGGTGCGGATCGTCGTTGCACACGACGGCGCGGCGACGGATGAACCGTACGCCCGCGCCGGAACTTCATCTCGCCACGTGCGTCGTGGCGACTGCGAGCGACGCGCAGAGCCAGCCGGTGCCGAATAAAAGGCCGCCGGTGACATCGGTCGCGTAGTGCGCGCGCAGGACGAGCCGCGACCATGCGATGCCGGCGGCGCACGCGATGAGCACGACCGTGAGGACTGCGCGCGACGCCTCGGGCACACCGACGTCACCCGCGAACACGATCGCGCCGCCGATGAAGAAGACCACGGCCGTCGTCGCGTGGCCGCTCGGGTACGACCAGTCGGGCTCGCGCGTGAGGAGCGGATCGCTCGGTCGCGGCCGCCGTAGCCGCAGTTTGAGGAGTCCTGCGGCGGCTTGCGAGGCGACTTGGGAGAGCGCGAGCCACCCGACCGGTCGCAGCGATTCGTGGCTCGCCGCTGCGAACAAGAAACCCGCCGCGATGAGCGGGGCGAGCGTCCACCAGCGGCCGAGCGCCGTGAAGACGGCCGCGAGCCGTACGCCGCGACCACGCAGATGCGCTCCCGCACGGTCGAGCGCCGACCACGGCCGGTGGCCCGCGGAGGCTCCGAGCGTGATGCTCGCCGCGAACGCCACGATCGCTGCGACTCCGAGGAGCGTGCGGTCTATACCGGAGCGTCCGCGAACGCCGCGCCGACGAAGACGCGCAGCGCGTTGCGCGCGATCGAGAAGCGGACGGGCGTCTTCCCGAACGCACTCCCATCGATGCTCACCAATTGTTTGGGCTTCGTCTTGATGACGATCTCCTCGGAGGTGATGGCGATCGAGCCCGGCAGCATCGTCTGCTTGCCGAAGAACATCGCGACGTATGTCTCGGCAACGTGCAGCAACGAGGAGCCGGGCGAGGCGTAGAGCGCGAGCTTGCCGTCGCGAATGGTCGCATTCGGGAGGACGGCCTCGCTGCCAAAATACCGGCCATTCGCGACGAGGATCTGCTGCGCGACGAACTCGCGCTTCCCGTCGGTCGAGCGCACGCGCGCGCGGAACGGCTTGTGTGCGAGCATCGGGGTGATGCCACCGACGGCGTAGGCGGCGCGACCAACGATCGGCTTGAGGATCTTCGGCACGTTGTCGGCGATCTCGGAGCTGAGGCCGATCGTCGCGAAGTTCGCGAAGTGCGTACCGTTGACGATGCCGAGGTCGACGCGTGTGTGGCGCCCGGCCGCAATCACGTCGAGCGCGGCCGCGAGATCGAGCGGCAAACCGAGCGTCTGCGCGAAGCTGTTCCCCGTGCCGAGCGGCAACACGCCGAGTATCGTGGACGTTCCGGCGAGCACGTCGCACACCGTCGTCATCGAACCGTCGCCGCCGGCGACGATCACCACCCCCACACCGGCCTTGACGGCGCGCTTGGCGGCCCGCCGGACATGCTTTTCCTTCGTCGCGACGACGAAGCGCTCGACGGCGATGTGTCGCTCCGCCAGTAAGTTCGGGAGTTCGTTTTCGTGCTTGCGAGCGGCGCCCGCGTTGCCGTGGACGATCACGTGGATGCTCATCGTCTGGATCCTACCCGACGCGGCTCGAGAGGTCGCCCGAAGCGCGCTCGTCGTTCGCTCGTTCGCCTGGTAAGTGACGTTGCGAGCAGCTCCGGTTCGATAATCTCGTCGCACGTCATGAGGCGCCTCGACAGCCGTTCGATGTCCCGCCTGGCTCGTCGACGGTCGTGAAGGCGATCGGCGCTTCGAGCTCGTCGACGGTGAGATCTTTGCGTTCGCGGCCGCGATGCCGGTGCACAACGCGCTCGTTTCGCGAATGGTCGTGCTGCTCGACGGCATCGTAACCGAGCCGTGCCGTTTTTACTCCGGTCAGGGCGTGCGGATCGAGGAACCCACCGACCGATTAACCCTCGCGACGGCGCGAGAGGATACCCGTCGACGGCAACGGCACACGCCGATGGAGTCAAGGCGATGGCCCTCATTCGATGGGCGCGAAGAGACGTTCGATATCCGCGGCCTCGAAACGCGCCGCCGAAGTTCCGTCCTGCGAGAAGATGGCCGCCGCGAGCGAGGCCTTGCGGCTCTGTAATGCGACGATCTTTTCCTCGACGGTTCCTGCTCCGATAAACTTGTAGACGAAGACGCGTTGCGTCTGACCGATGCGGTGAGCGCGATCGGTCGCCTGACGTTCGACGGCGGGGTTCCACCAAGGATCGTAATGGATCACGGTATCCGCCGCCGTGAGATTGAGCCCGGTACCACCGGCCTTGAGGCTGATCAAAAAAACCGGGACTTCGCCCGCCTGGAAGCTCTTGACGACGCGCGCCCGGTCTTTCGTCTTTCCGGTGAGCACGACGTAGGCGATTCCGAGCTCGTCGAGCGCCGGTGCGATGAGATCGAGCATGCTCGTAAACTGCGAGAAGAGCAGCACGTGACGACCCTCCGCGACCATTTGCGGTAACGTCTCCTTGAGCAAATTGAGCTTGATGCTCTCGGCCGACTTGCGCAGACGTTCGGGGAGTAAGCGCGGATCGCAGCAGACCTGGCGTAGTTTGAGTAGCGCATCGAGGATCACGATCTGACTGCGCGCCAACCCTCGCTCCGCGATCTCCGCGCGCACGCGTTCGTGCATCGTCAAGCGAATCGTCTCGTACAGGTCGCGTTGCGAGCCGACCAATTCCACCCGCTTCACGATCTCGGTTTTCTCCGGTAAGTCGCTCGCGACGGCTTCTTTCGTGCGACGCAACAGGAACGGCCGGATCCGCTCGGCCAGCAACCGGCCGCGCGGCCCGTCGGCGCGTTTTTCGATCGGCGTCCGGAAGAGCCGTCCGAACTGCTTGCGATCGCCGAGCGCACCGGGCAGTGCGATCGAGAAGAGCGACCAGAGATCTCCTAGGTTGTTTTCGACCGGAGTTCCGGTCAGGCAAAGGCGGTGCCCCGTTTGCATGCCCATGGCGGCCTGAGCCGCCTTGGACTGCGGGTTTTTCACCGCTTGCGCTTCGTCGAGAATCAGGCTGTGCCACGTTCTTTCTGCAAGCGTCGTATCGCGCGGCAATAACGCATACGTCGTGATGACGAGGTCGGCGTCGGCGATCTCGTCAAAGCGCGCGGCGCGCGTGGGACCCTGCAACGGCAGGACGCGTAGGCTCGGTGCGAAGCGCGCCGCTTCGTCGCACCAGTTGTGAACCAAGCTCGTCGGCACGACGAGCAACGCCGGCCGCTCGAGACGCCCCGCTTGTTTCTCGCAGAGCAGATGCGCGAGCGTCTGGACGCTCTTGCCGAGCCCCATATCGTCGGCAAGCACGCCGCCGAACCCAAAGGCCGCGAGAAATTGCAGCCAATCGAGTCCATCACGTTGATAGTCGCGCAGCTTGCCGCGAAACTGCTTCGGCACCGCGATTCGCGTAACTCCCGTAAAGCCGCGCAAGCGCTCGCCGAGCTCGCGTATACGGTCTGGAACATCCCATCGCAATCCGACCGCGGCTTCGAGTTCGCCGACGAGTGCCGCGCGCGCCCGTGGCACGCGCAGGGCACCGTCATGCAGTGAGCCCGGGTCGTTCAGCTCGACGAGCGTCGCGATCATCGCTTTGAGCCGTTCGGCGGGCAGCGCGAGCGTCGTCCCGAGACTCGCGACGTGGACGTAGTAGAAGGCTCCCTGCGCGAGCCCTTCGAGTGCGCTCGGGTCGGCAAGCGCTTCGCGCCGCGATAGTAAGTCGGCGAGCATGGGCAGAAAGTCGTAGCGCTTTCCGTCAAGATCGATTCCGAGCGCGAGATCGAACCAGCCGTCACTTCGTTCCGCGACCGTCGGATGCCACAACGCATCCTCCGAAAGATCGACGAGAGACGCCTCGAACGACGGATCGACTTCGATCTGCCAACCCTCGGCACGGAGTTGCGGGACATCCCGGTGCACGAAGATCGGCCAAAACGCGGCCGCGTCGCCTTCGCAGCGTAGAAACATTCCATTCGAGGAGACCTGCGAACGTAGATAGGCGTCGTTGACGAAGCCGAGCGCCTGCAACCGCTCCGATGCTTTCTTCTCGTGCTTCGGCGAGCGAGGATAGCGCGTCGCTTCGCTGCCATCGACGACCCGAACATTGGCATCGCTCCTCGTCGGATCGATCGTTACACCCGCGTAGGACAGCGTATACTCCGCGATATCGATCGCAGCCGCATGTGCGCGCTCGATCGTGCGCAGCTGCAACTGGGGAACCGGTTTTTTGCGAACGGTTCGTTCGGTCACTTCGTGCGGAAGCGGTAGTGCGAACCCCGACGTTTTCTCGGAAAGGGCCTGGCGCACGCGTACGGCCTGCGTGGACGTCAGCGCCGGCGCCTCGAGGAGTCGTACGAGTGCGGCCTGCGGCATGCCGGCGTCGAGCACGCCCGCGACGGCGTTGCGCGCATCGACGTACCACGGAACGTCGCCCGAGAGTTTGCGTACCTCCGCATCGTCGAACTCGAGGTGCGGCTTCTGCGACCCGTCGGTCTCGAGCTTCCATGTGATGCGGACGGTTCGCGGCGGGCCGAGGGATAGCGCCGGGCTCTCGAGATCGTCGGCGTGCGCGCGACCGGTCGCCACGATACGGCGAACGATCTCATCGGCGAGGATCGAGCGTTCCCGGTACGTGTCTTGCAAGACGCGCATCAAACGCCCGACGATGCCGTCCGTCGCCTGAACTGCTCGCGCGGCTTCGTTCGCTACCGCCTCATACGTCGTTTCGCGCACCTTGGTCCAACGTTGCGTTTTCGACAAGCGCACGACGAACATCCCGATCGGCAAGCCGCGTGAGGACCGCGCCTTCCCGTCGAAGACGTACGCGATCTGTTCGTCGCCGGGCGACGACGCGGCCTCGACTTCCGCGATCGATTCACGCAGGCGTTGAAGCCATTCATCGACGCCTGGATCATCGGGAAGACGAATCTGTGCCGGACCGGCGCCGAGCCGGCTCGCATCGAGCGCGGCCAGCATCGTCGCCACCACATGCTTGCAGTCCGCGCTCATCGGGCACGTACAGAATCCCGCCGTGATCATGCTGCCCGAGCGAGAGCGCGTGATGTAAATCTCGACTTGGTAGGGGGCCGGCGCCGACCCGACCACACGCGAGCGAATCGTGTGTCCGTCAGCGCCGAGGACGACATTCCGTACGCGCCCCTCGCGCACGTACGCCTGCGCGCGCGCGACGACCGCAGGCTTTAGTTTGGCCCGCAGCGACGGCCAGGCACGTTCCAAGATTCCGGCCGAATCAAGCACGGCGAGCCCTATTCTCTATGCAGCGCCCGGGCCCGCTTTCTGAGCCTTTCTCTCGAAGCGGCAAGGCTCACTTCACGGCACGCGTACGGGTAAAATATACGGTGTCTGACGGTCTCGTTCCGTCGTGCACGGAACGAAGATGGTCATGGGGCGGCGACCGTTGCGCGCACCGAACGACACGCCGACGATGCTCACGACGCGCACGCTGTCCGCCGGAATCTTGCAGACTGCGCTCGAAACGATCGCGTTGAAGTACTCGATGACCTTTCTGACGACGTGAGCGACCGTGCGCTTGTCGTTCGACGATTGGGAGGGATCAAAGCACGTGCCGTACTCGCGACGTGATCTGCGTGTTTGAAAGATTTCCACCACAATCCACAGCGAGTGCACTGCGCTTTCAGAAGTAAATCTAATCGTGAACGTGGATGAGAATCGTGTCTCAGGACGTGCTGTACGAGTCGAGGCTACTTAGCGCCGGCTGAGATGCGATGAAGGCCATAATCGCTCACGGTTTGGAGTCCTTCGAGCTGTATGTAGCGGCGCTGCAATTGCCACTCGTCCGTTCGGTTCGAGTAAGAGTGCGCCGATGAGGCGCACGATCGCCGCGTCGTTGGGAAAGATGCCGACGATGTCGGTGCGCCGCTTGATCTCCGCGTGGACCCGCTCGAGTGGGTTCGTCGATGCGATCTGTGTGCGATGCGCTTTCGGGAAAGCTCATGAACTCCAACACGTCGTGCTCGGCATCGCCGAGCATGACCGCGAGCTTGGGAAACTTCGAGGCGAGCTGATCCGCGACGACGTCCCATTGTCCGCTCGCGGCTTACGTTCGAAGCGTGGCTCGAGTACAAGCCCCACGCCCGTCCCGTAGCCGCCGGTCCGGATCATAGACGCATACGACGGCGCGGCGACGAGTGAACGGTACGCCCGCGCCGTAATCTCAGCTCGATGGCGATGTGTCGCTCCGCGAGTAAGTGCGGGAGTTCGTTCGCGTGCTTGCGAGCGGCGCCCGAGCTCCCGTGGACGCTTACCGTCTGGATCCTACCCGACGGGTGCACCCGATTCATCGGTCGCCAACGATTGCGTCACGAAGCGAAGGAAGAGCGCGATCGTTTCACCGCCCGCATACCGGATGAAAAGCGCACCGTCGCCGTTCGAGCGATTGTCGCGAGCGAACGCACCGGTGCTACCTTGCATAAAATGGATGTCGTGGACGCCGGTTTCGGGTGAGAAGCCGAATGTCGTATCGACGCTTTGGCCCGGGTCGGAGAAATAATCCCCGAACGCGATCACGATTGCGGTCGCGTCCGCTTTCGCTCGCTCGATCTGCGCATCGATGAGATTATGCAGCGTGACGCCCATGCCGTCCTCGGGAATCGGATGCATGTCGGCGATCGGGAAAAGATCGTCGCGGATGTAATCGAGGCCGCTACCGTGCGGACCGGTTGGAATCGCCGTAAATCCGGGCGACCCGGCTGCGAGGTGCGCGAGGTCGGCCTTGGTGTTTTGCGTGTAGTTCGGCTCGTAGTGGACCAGGACGTCGGATCCATCAACTGACCGAACGTTTACCGCTATTCGAAAATCGCGTCCGCCCGCTGATACCCAGATCTCGTAATGTGTCGCGCTGAGCTTCCCGTCTCGTATCTTCCCGACCAACACGCCATAAGAAAGTTGGCCGCCGTGCCGCCCCCGATTACGCACGACCTGCCGCCGAGCTTACGTGAAAGCCGCGCGACGATACCCGTCGCTCGATCGCGTTATCAATACTCGTGTGAATCATAACGACCGGCGTACCGCAATCTTCCTAAATCGAAGCGGCTACATCCGCCGAGAAATTACGTCGCGAGCAGCTCAGGAACGACGATGGCCTCACACGGCATTCGACGGTACGCTGTTTCGGTACGGCGGACGGGGGCGGCGGATGCACACGACGGCGCGGCGGCGAGTGCATCCATGTCGTCGGATTTAGACGACGGTCGAGGCTTCGCGATCCTTCGGCAGCAGCTCGCCGAGGCCGAACATTTCGACCATCGAGCGCTGGATCGGTGCGACGGCGTCGTTGATCTGCGTGACGGGCATCTCGGCCGGGAGGACCGTCCGGAGCGGCCGGGTGCCCGCGGGGCGACGGACGAGACCGAGGACGGCGTCGGAGACGAGTTGCGGATCGCCGAGATCGCTGATTGCTTCGGCGAACTTCTCGCCGAGCTTCGCGGTTTCGCCGTAGGCCTCGACGCGCTGCGGATCGTCGGGGTGAATCATCTTGGTCGTGATCTCGGTCGCGTACGCTCCCGGCTCGACGATCGCGACGTCGATGCCGAACGGCCGCACTTCGTACGAGAGCGTCTCGGCCATCCCTTCGAGCGCATACTTCGACGAGACGTACACGCCCACGAACGGGCAGGCGAAGCGGCCGACGACGGAGCTGATGAAGATCACGAGGCCGCTGCGGCGCTCGCGCATACCCGGTAGAAACGCCCGGTCGACGCGATGCGGCCCGATGACGTTGGTTGCGAGCTGACGCTCGAATGACTCGGGCGTGAACGCCTCCAAGAGGCCGTTGTGCACGGTCCCGGCATTGTTGACGAGCACGTCGACGGCCCCCGCGTCCCCGAGGATGCGCTCGGCGGCTCGATCGACGGACGCCTGATCGAGGACGTCGAGCTCGACGACCTCGACGCCGCGCGCTTCGAGGGCCTTCGCGGCGGCGGCGTTGCGGCCGTGCGCGTTGCGCACCGTCCCGAACGTGCGGTATCCGGCGCCGGCGAGATCCTGGGCGATCAGCTTTCCGAACCCGGAGCTCGCTCCGGTGACTACGGCTATCTTCTTTGACATGGCCGTATGATAGGCTTCATACTGCAGAATGAACAGTACGCACCGAAAAGTAAGTTAGGAGCCTATGACTGAGGCGAACGTCCCCCTGAGAGGGAATTGCTTTCACGAGGAGTGCGGAGCCAGAACGGTCCTCTCCCATGTCGCGAGCCGCTGGGGCTCGCTCGTGCTCGCGTTGCTGAGCGCCGGCACGACGCTGCGTTTCTCGGAGCTCCGCAATCGGATCGGCGGCGTCTCGGAGAAGATGCTCGCGCAGACGTTGCGCGATCTGGAGCGCGACGGGCTCGTCTCGCGCCGCAGCTATCCCGTCGTTCCGCCGCGCGTCGAGTACACGCTGACGCCGCTCGGTGAAGGCATCAGCACGCACGTGCTCGCGATGGTCGACTGGATCAACGAGCACACGATGATGCTCGCGACTGGCGTCAGTGAAGCGGAGCTCGCTCGATCCTAAGCGTCACGCAGGTCGATGTTTTTCGAAGCAGTGCTTTGATGCGCCTCGGAAGCGCATGCGTATGGGCTTCGAGCTACAGGTTGGATCGTTCGTTCGAGATCCAATGCTGTACCACGTCGCGCATCGGCGTCGGCGGGCGGCCGAGCAGCTTTGCGAGCGCCGGATCGACGGCCGCGAACTCGCCGTTGCGGCTCGCGACGAACAAGCCGAGATACATCTCGGCGGAGGCTTCGGGCATGCCGCGCTCGAGCGCACCAGCGCGGTACTCGTCGTCGGATATGACGATGCGCTCGATCTCGCGGCCGGTGAGCTTGGAAGCGATCGCGGCGATGTCGCCGAGGTCGAGTGCTGCCGAAGCAGTGAGCGGCGGCGTAATCCCGCCGAGCTTGCCGTCATCGGTCAGCGCGGTTGCGGCCGCCTCAGCCAGGTCGGCGTGAGCCGTCCACGAGACGGGACCGTCCGCGGGCCTGACGATGCTGCCCGTCTCGCGCGCACCGCCCATGATCTGAAGTGCCGAATCGGCGTAGAAGCCGTTGCGCAGCGACGTGAACGCGAGGCCCGAGGCATGCAGCAACGCTTCCGTTGCAGCGTGGCCGCGCATCGGCGCGAATGCGGAGCCGGCATGTGCGCCCATGTGGCTCGTATACACGACGTGGCCGACGCCCGCTGCTCGCGCGGCGTCGATCACGGTGCGATGCTGCTCGACGATTCGCGCGCCGCCGCTGTTGCTCGAGATCATGAGGATCTTCGAGGCGCCCTCGAACGCGTGGCGCAGACTCGCGGCATCATCGTAGTCGCCACGTCGCACCCGAACGCCGCGCTCGGCGAGCGCGTCGGCCTTCTTGGGATCTCGGACGCTAACACCGAGCTCGGTCGCCGCGATCCGTTCGAGGAGCAGTTCGGCAACGGCTCCGCCGAGCTTGCCTGTGGCGCCGGTGATGACGATCATGATCATGTCCTGTCCGAGTGGCGTAAGCGGTTCGTAACGGAATGGTAACGATGCTAACGCATTCTTGTTTCATCGGTAACGAGCATGGTCGCTTTGCGGGCTCGTCCTCGCAGAGGACTCTCGGTTGAATGGCGTAGCGCGTAAGCGCGACGTGTCCGAGCCGCGCGCCGGCGTTCGGGCGAAGATTGTCGCCGCGGCGACCGAGCTGCTCCTCACGGATGGACGCGATGCGCTCACGACGCGGGCGGTCGCGGCCGCGGCCGGCGTTCAGGCGCCGACGATCTATCGGCTCTTCGGCGATAAGCGCGGCCTGCTCGATGCGGTTGCGGACTACGGATTCGCGACGTATCTCGCGAACAAGGAGATCCGCGCGCCGGGTATCGATCCGGTCGACGACCTCCGTGCGGGCTGGGATCTTCACATCGGCTTCGGCCTGGCCAATCCGGCGCTGTATCCGATCATGTACGGCGATCCGCAGCCCGGGAGTGCGATGCCCGCAGTCGCGGCCGGCAAGTGCATCCTCGACGCGCACGTGCGGCGCATCGCGCAGAGCGGTCGCCTACGCATCACCGAAGCGCGGGCCGCCGATCTCGTTCATGCCTCGGCATGCGGCACGGTCCTGACGCTCCTCGCGATGCCCGAGGGCGAGCGCGATCTCGGGCTGTCGGAAACGGCGCGCGAGGCGGTTCTTGCGGCGGTTACGACCGGCTCCGGTGGGCTCGAAACGCCGGGTCCCTCTTCCGCCGCAATCGCTCTGCGCGCCGCGCTTCCCGATGCTACCGCGCTCAGCGGCGGCGAGCGACGTTTGCTCGAGGAATGGCTCGACCGTCTCGCGACCTAGCCGCCGCATCATCGCTTTGCCATACCTACAATTGACGATCGTGGAGATCATTACATAGCAGCGGCATTCGACTCGAACGTTCTCAGCTATGCGTTCGACCGCCAGGCCGGCGTACGACACGAACGAGCGAGGACGCTCGTAACAGCTGGTCGAGCAGCGGGCGCATCGGTCACGATGCGAACCTCGCGAAGCTCGCAAGGGATGGCTTGAACGCCTGACGCCGACGTGGCCATCGAGAACGCCTCGGGCGAGTCGCCGTTACGTTGTTCGGTGAGAGGTGCGCGCACGAACGCGAGGCGACTCGCCGTGCTCGGCGTAGATTGTCAAGAGCTCGACCGCGGCGTCACCAGCTGCGCTCATGAGGTGCGGAACGCGCGTCGTAAACTCGGCGACCTCGCCCGGCTTGAGCTCGAGCTCCTGCTCGCCCAAGATCAGCCGAAGCCGGCCGCGCAGAACGTACAGCCAGACGAAGCCATCGTGAACGCGCGCACTGAGACGGTCGATGCGGGTGCCGCCGGGAAGAATCGTCTTGAAGGCCCGCATGCCGCGTGCTTCGCTCGAGAGCGGCACGAACGTTGCTCCGTCTCTCCGAAACGGTCGATCGACTCCGAGCTGCGGCTGTGGTGCGGCGCTCGGGACCAGCTCGTCGAGCCGGACGCCATGCGCGCGTGCGAGGACGAGTAGTAGCTCGAGCGTCGGGCGCCGACCGCCAGACTCGAGCCGCGAGAGCGTACTCGCTGAGATGCCGGTCTCTGCCGCGAGATCCGCGAGACTGACGCGCCGTCGCTGGCGGACAACGCGCAAGCTCGGTCCGACGCTCGCCAGAATGCTCTCGATCGAGTCGCTCACGCCGAGAACGTGACAAAACGGCAAGAACTTTGCAAGAGGCTCTCGATTCGGCGTAGCCTCGAGACATGGAAATCGATTGGGACGTCGCCGTCATTGGGGGCAGCTTCTCCGGACTGAGCGCGGCGCTCATGCTCGTTCGCTCGCGGCGCCGTGTCGTGGTCATCGATGCGGGTGCGCCGCGAAACCGTTCCGCCGCGCACATGCACGGCGTCCTTGGTCACGACGGCCGCTCGCCGCTCGAGCTCCTCGCCGACGGTCGACGAGAAGTCGAGCACTACGGCGGAATCATCCGCTCGGGGCGCGCGGTCTCCGCCGCGCGCGATGATGACGGCTTCACGCTCCGGCTCGACGACGACGACACGCTGCGAGCGCGACGGCTGGTCGTCGCGACGGGACTTCGCGACGAACTGCCGGAGATCGATGGTCTCGCGGACCAGTGGGGCCGCGGCGTCGTTATCTGCCCGTACTGCGATGGATGGGAGGCGCGCGACTCGCGCATCGGCATCCTCGCGACCGGCCCCTTCAGCGGCCATCAGGCGCAACTGCTGCGGCAGTGGTCGCCGCGCGTGACGTATCTCGCGAACGAAATCGAGGTTCCGAGCGATCAGGCGGGTGCGTTCGAGGCACGCGGCATCGAAATCGTCAGCGGGCGCGTCACCCGAGTGCGGTCCGTCGACGGCGTGCTGACGGGCGTTACGCTCGACGGCGGCCGACATGTGGACCTCGACGTGATCTTCATCGCGTCGCGCTTGATGCCGAATGACGGCCTGCTCGACGGGCTCGGCGTCGAGCGAGATCAGACGCCGTTCGGCTCGTTCCCGAAAATCGATGCGATGGGTGCGACGAGCGTCTCGGGCGTCTGGGCGATCGGGAACGTGACGAATGCGATTGCGAACGTTCCGGTGGCCATGGGCGCCGGAAGCTTCGCGGGCGCGGCCGTGAATATGGATCTGATCACGGCGGAAATCGCTCACGCGCTCGAGACACCTGCCATGGCCGAATCCGCATGAACCTTGACGGTTATGTGGCGGTCGAAAACGCTGCGTCGAAGGCGCCGGTCGGCGCGTCGAAGTTCAGCTTGCGGAGATAGGCGAGCGACTCGGGTGCGCCGAGCTCGCGATCCATGCCGCTGTCCTCCCACTCGATGGAGATCGGGCCGTCGTAGCCGATCGCGTTGAGCTTGCGAAAGACGGTGCCCCACGGCACGTCGCCGTGACCGACCGAGACGAAGTCCCAGCCGCGATGCATGTCGCCGAACGGGAGATGCGACGCGAGTCGGCCGTTGCGGCCGTCGAGCCGGCGCACCGACTCCTTGCAGTCGACGTGATAGATTCGGTCGGCGTACGCGTCGAGGAACGCGACCGGGTCGATGTCCTGCCAGATGTAATGACTCGGATCGAAGTTTAATCCGAAGCCGGGGCGATTGCCGATCGCCTCGAGCGCGCGCTTCGTCGTCCAAAAGTCGTACGCGATCTCCGACGGGTGGACTTCGAGCGCGAAGCGGACGCCCTGCGCATCGAACTCATCGACGATTGGCGACCAGCGCTCGGCGAAGTCTCGATACCCATCCTCGATCATCTCCGGCGGCACGGGCGGAAAGCCCGCAACGGTAATCCAGATTTTCGAGCCGGTGAATCCGACGACGGTCTCGACGCCGAATTTCGCGGCCGCGCGAGCGGTCGCTTTCATCTCCTCGGCGGCGCGCTGCCGGACGCGTTCGGGATCGCCGTCGCCCCAGATCCGCGCGGGCAAGATATTCTTATGGCGGACGTCGATCGGATGGTCGCACACGGCCTGACCGACGAGGTGCGCGGAAATCGTCCAGCAGCCGAGGCCGTACCGCTCGAGCAGCGCGCGCTTCTCGACGACGTACGCATCGTCCGCGAGCGCCTTGTCGACTTCGAAGTGATCGCCCCAGCACGCGAGCTCGAGCCCGTCGAAGCCCCAGGCCGACGCCTTTTGGCAGACCGTCTCGAGCGGCAGGTCGGCCCACTGGCCGGTAAACAGCGTCATCGGGCGAGTCATAGCGATCGTGTCTTTCCCGTCGTCGTGGACGGCGTTGTTTCGTTGGTATCGATGGGCGTCCAAGCCGCGTTCGACGCAGCGCTTCGCGCGACGGCATCGAGCACGAGCTGCACGCGAAGTCCATCGGCAAACGACGGCTCGGGCTGTTCGTCGCGTGCGATAGCGCCGAGCAGGTCGAGCACTTCATGCGTGAACGTGTGCTCGTAGCCGAGGAGATGCCCCGGCGGCCACCAGCCGGCAAGATACGGATGCTCGGGCTCGGTGACGAGGATGCGCCGGAAGCCCGCGAACGTCGCGGGATCGTCCGCGGAATAATACTGCAGCTCGTTGAGCGTCTCGAGGTCGAAGGCGAGCGAGCCGCGCGCGCCGTTGATCTCGAGCCGCAGTGAATTTTTGCGGCCAGGCGCGACGCGCGTCGCCTCGAACGTCGCGAGCGCACCGCCGGAGAAGCGCGCGAGAAAGACGACGGCGTCGTCGACCGTCACGGTCGCGCGTTCATCTGAGCCCGGCTCGATGGGCCGCTCGGTGACGAAGGTCTTGGCGAGCGCGCTGACGCCCGTTATCGTCTCGCCGAGCAGATGCTGCGTGAGGTCGACGACGTGCGCCGCGAGATCGCCCAGCGCGCCCGAGCCCGCCTCGCGCGCGTCGAGGCGCCACGTCATCGGCGCGTTCGGATCGACGAGCCAGTCTTGGAGATACGTCGCCCGCACGTGCCGGATCGTGCCGAGTGCGCCCGACGCGATCGTCTGCCGCGCGAGCGCGAGCGCGGGAACGCGCCGGTAGTTGAAGCCGACCATCGCGCGCACGCCGCGCGGCGCCGCCAGCTCGGCCTCGCGCGCCATCGCGCGGGCCTCCGCGACGGTGTTCGCGAGCGGCTTCTCGCAGAGCACGTGCTTGCCCGCGCGTAGCGCCGCGATCGCGATCTCGGCGTGCGTCGCGCCCGGGCTGGCGACATCGACGAGCGCGACGTCGTCGCGCGCAACGAGTCGCCGCCAGTCCGTCTCGGTTGCCGCCCATCCGAGCCGCTGCGCCGCGGCACCGACCCTGACGGCGTCGCGGCCGCACAGCGCGGCCATGCGCGGTACGAGTGGCGCGTCGAACGCGCGCGCGACGGTGCGCCATGCCTGCGAATGCGCGGCGCCCATGAACGCATAGCCCACCATGCCGATGCCGATCTCGTGCCGGCCGTCCGACGGCATCAAAATCCGACGGGCAGATAGCGGTCAACGTTGGCTTTCGTAACGACGGCCGAATAGAGCGTGATCGACGCGGGCACGGCCTGCTCGACGAGATCGCTCTCCCCTCGATCGAGCGCGATGAGCCGTGCGAGGTTAATCGCCGAACCCGACATCGACGGTGAATAGAGGACGGTCGCCGAAACGAGGCCGCCGTTCTTGATCTCCTCCATCACGCGCTTCGAGCCGGCGCCGCCGACCATGAAGAAGCCCGTGCGATGCGCGTTCTTGATCGCGGCCTCGACGCCGATGCCCTGATCGTCGTCGTGATTCCACAGCGCGTCGAAGTGCGGCTGCGCCTGCAGGATATTCGCCATGACCTTCTCGCCGCCGTCGGGCGTAAAGTCCGCGGCCTGCCGTGCGACGAGCGTGATGCCGGGATAATTCTTGAGCGCGGCCGCGAAGCCGGCGCTGCGCTGCTTCGTGAGCTGGAGATTGTCGAGGCCGGCGATCTCGACGACCTTGCCTTGCTTCAGCCGTTGACCGATGTAGTTCCCGGCCGAGACGCCCATGCCGTAATTATCGCCGCCGATCCACGTCCGGTATGCGAGCGGCGTCGAGAAGATGCGGTCGAGGTTGACGACCGGAATGCCCGCGCGCATCGCGCGCTGCGCGACCGCGGTGAGCGCTTGGCCCTCGGTCGGCAGCACGACCATCACGTCGACCTTGCGATTGATCAGCGTCTCGATCTGCCCGATCTGATCGGCCGACGTCGCGCCGCCCTCGGCCATCACGAGCGTGACGTCGGAATGCTTCGCGGCCTCGTTCTGCGCGTTCTTCGTAATCGCGGCGAGCCAGCCGTGATCGGCCGCGGGCGCGGAGAAGCCGATCGTGACCTTCTTGCCGCTCGCGGCGGCGCCGCTCGCCATGGCGCTCGCCTCGGGGCTCGCGGCGCCGGCGCTTCCGGCGTCCGTCGCACTCGACGATGCATTCGAGGATGTCGGCGAATTGGTGCAGGCGGCGAGCGCGGCGGCGACCGTCGCGGCGGTGGTCGACAGGAAAAAGCGTCGTAACATGGGGTTTCTCCTAACGCGAGCGGCCGCCGCGGCTCTGTAAGAGCACGGCGACGATGATGATGATGCCTTGGGCGATGCTCTGGACGTCCGTCTGCAAATTGCGAAGGACGAAGATGTTGCCGATCATGGTGAAGATCAGGACGCCGACGATCGAGCCCGCGATCGAGCCGCGGCCGCCGGAGAGCCGCGTGCCGCCGATGATGACGGCCGCGATCGAGTTGAGCTCGTAGAGATTGCCGACGGCGTTCGAGCCCGACGTGAGCCGCGCGGCCAGCAGCGCGCCCGCGATCCCGGCGCAGATGCCGGAGAGCACGTAGAGGGCGAGCGTGTGGCGCCGGACGTCGATGCCGACGAGCCGGCTCGCCTCGGGATTGCCGCCGATCGCGACGGTGCGGCGGCCGAACGTCGTGCGGTTGAGGACGAACCAGCCGATCGCGACGACCGCCGCGAACACCCACACGGGAACCGGCAAGCCGGCGATCGTGCCGGATCCGAGCGCGTTGAACGCGTTGACGGTGACGGTCTGCGGGACGCCGCCGGAGATGTGCTGCGCGAGGCCGCGCGCGCTCACCAGAATCGCGAGCGTCGCGATGAACGGCACGATATTGCCGTAGGCGATGAGCGTGCCGTTGACGACGCCGACGAGCCCGCCGACGAGGATCGCGACGAAGAGCATGTCGACGGCGCCAAGGGACTGATTGACGTTGGTCGTCGCCCAGACGCCCGCGAGCGCGACGATTGCGCCGACCGAGAGATCGATGCCGCCGCCGATGATCACGAACGTCATGCCGACGCTGATGATGCCGATGATCGACGCCGACGTGACGATCGTCGTGAGGTTGTCGACCGTGAGGAAGTACGGCGACGCGACCGCGCCGACGATGATAATGAGCATGAAGACGGCGATGAGCCCGAGGTCGTGACCGACGAGCAGCCGCGGGCGCGTCACGCTGCGGTTCCCGACGCCATGACGAGATCGAGCACGCGCGCCTCGTCGAGCTCGTCCGCGGGCGCTTCGTGCACGATGCGGCCCTCGCGCATCACGAGGACGCGATCAGCGAGTCCGAGCACCTCGGGCACCTCGCTCGACACGACGACCAGCGCGACGCCGCGCGCCGCGAGCGCCCGCACGAGTGCGTACAGCTCCGCGCGCGCGCCGACGTCGACGCCGCGCGTCGGCTCGTCGAGCAGCAGCAGCTTGCAATCGTGCAGCAGCCAGCGCGCGATCACGACCTTCTGCTGATTGCCGCCGGAGAAGTCACGCACCGCGCGGCGCGGCTCGGCGGGCCGAACGTCGAGTTGCTGCAGGACCGTTGCGACGGCATCGAGCTCGGCGCGGCGATCGATGACGCCGGCGCGTGCGAAGTCCGCGAGCGCGGCGACCGAGGCATTTTTGTATGCCGCGTCGTCGAGGAAGAGCGCCTGGCGTTTGCGCTCCTCGGGCGCGAGTCCCATCCCGCGAGCAACGGCCGTGGCGGTCGAAGCCGGTCGCAGCGGAGCGCCATCGAACATGATCCGGCCGTGCGTCGAACGTGCGGCGCCATAGATCGTCTCGAGGAGCTCGGAGCGGCCGCTGCCGACGAGCCCTGCGATGCCAACGATCTCGCCCGCGCCGACGCTGAAGCTCACGTCGGAGAACGCGTTCGTGCGCGACAGCCCCTCGACGCGCAGCATCTCGCGGCGCGGTTCGACGGGCGGCGCCGGACGCGGCGGAAACGGATACTCGATCGTGCGACCGGTCATGAGCCGGACGAGCTCGCGCTCGGGCGTCGTGGCGTCGAGCCGCTCCGCGACCGTGCGGCCGTCCTTGATGACCGTGACGACATCGGCGATCGCGCGAATCTCGTCGAGCCGGTGCGAGATGTAGACGACGGCGACGCCGCCGCGCCGCAGCTCGCGGATCGCGGCGAACAGCGCGGCGACCTCGCCACGATCGAAGACGGCCGAGGGCTCGTCCATGACGATGAGCCGCGCGTCGTGCGAGAGCGCTCGCGCGATGCTCACCATCTGCTGCTGCGCCGGCGCGAGCGTCTCGACGAGCGCGCCGCTCGCGATGCCGTGCGCGCTGATGCGGCCGAGCAGCGCCTCGGCGGCGCGTCGCGTTGCGGCGCGATCGGCGATGCCGCCGCGGCCGACTTCGTGGCCGAGATAGACGTTCTCCGCGACCGAGAGGCCGCCGATGAGATCGAGCTCCTGGTAGATCGTCGCGATCCCGAGCCGCAGCGCGTCCGTCGGCCGCTGCAGCATGACGGGCGCGCCCTGCCAGATCAGCTCGCCGCCGTCGGGCCGCTGCGCGCCCGAGACGATCTTGATGAGCGTGCTCTTACCGGCGCCGTTCTGCCCGAGCAGCGCGTGGACTTCGCCCGGCCGCACCTGTAGCCGCACGCGATCGAGCGCGCGGACGCCCGGAAATGTCTTCACCACGTCGCGCAGCTCGAGGAGGAGCGTCGCGCCGGCGTCGGCATCTCCCGTCATCGCTGCCAGGAACGAATTAAAGAAGAATCCGACGTTACTCCGTCGTATCTCGGGTTGTGGTCACGCGACATTACGGCGTCTCACGGTGACAACTCCGCCATGTAGCATTCACGCACCTTTTCTCCGGAACGCCGGCGAGATCATGAATCTCGATGCCGGAGTGCCTCGCGCGCCTGAGCTGGTACTGCCGAAGGCTCGGCTTTCCGACGATGCGCCCGAGTCGGCGCGGCATTCGTACGCCGTGCATGCGCGTCTCGCGCGGATCGTCGCGCACGGACCGTGCAGCCGGAGCGACCTCGCGCGCGAGACCGGCCTCGCGCGATCGACGGTCGCCGAATACCTCGCACCGATGCTTGCGGCCGGGCTCATCCGTGAGACGGCGGCGACGGCGCGCGCTCGCGGGCGGCCCCCGACGGAACTCGCGCTCGATCCGAATGCCGGCGTCGTGCTCGTCGCCGATCTCGGCGCGCACCACGCGCGGGTCGCGCTCGCCGATCTCGATCAGCGCGTGCTCGCGCGCGACGCCTTCGCGATCGACATCTCGGCTGGCCCGACGGCGGTGCTCGACGAGATCGTCGGCCGCTTCGACGCGATGCGATCGCGAGCCGGCGTGGCACCCGATTCGGTCCGCAGCGTGGTGATCGGGCTGCCGGGTCCCGTCGATTTCGAGCGCGGCATGCCGATTCGGCCGCCGATCATGCCGGGCTGGGACGGCTTCGACGTTGCGGGTTCCGTCGGCGCGCGCGTCGGCGCGCCGGTCCTCGTCGACAACGACGTGAACTTACTCGCGCTCGGCGAGGCGCGCGTCCGCGCGCCTGCGCAGGCGCCGCTGCTGTTCGTGAAAGTGTCGACGGGGATCGGCTGCGGCATCGTCATGGCCGACGGTCGGCTGCACCGCGGCGCCGACGGCGCCGCGGGCGACATCGGGCACATCCGCGTGACGAATCACGACGATGCCGTGTGCCGCTGCGGCAACGTCGGGTGCATCGAGGCGGTCGCGTCGGGGAGCGCGATCGTCGCGGCGCTCGAGCGCGACGGTGCCGGGGGCGTCATCGATCTCGACGGGCTCGCGCGACTCGTGACGGCGGGTGACGCGCGCGCGGTACGGCTCGTCCGCGACGCGGCGCGCGAGATCGGCGAGGTCGTCTCGATGCTCGTCAACGTGTATAACCCGGCCGCGATCGTGCTCGGCGGTCATCTGGCGCGTATCAGCGACGATCTGCTCGCCGGTATCCGTGGAGTCGTGTACCGGCGAGCGCTACCCCTCGCCACGCGAAGACTCGTCATCGCGAATACCGAGCTCAGAGAGTTTGGTGGGCTTATCGGCGGCCTCGTGCTCGCCATCGAGCGAGCCATATCGCCGGCCGCAATCGAGCGGCTCGTCGGCGCGGCGCGTTAGCAGAAGCCTCGGCACTACCCGCGACGGTCATGACGAAGTCGTCGATTCGGCTGCTCGCGAGGGGCGCGAACACGCCGGGCTCGACGCAATCGTCCGGTCGACGAGCGCCGCGCGCGCGTCCTTCCCGAGCGCTCGCAGCGTGCGCCGCGCGTCGGCGAGCGCCCGGCACCGCTTTGCCGGCGCGTTCGGCTCGACGTCCGAATAAGCGTCCGCCGCGATCAGCTCCGCGGAGGCGGCGTCGGCGAGACGGCCGGCGCGCAGCAGTGCGGCCGCGCTCGCGAGCGACGCCCGGAGCGTCGACGCGTCCTCGGGATGCGGCCCCGCACCTACCGTGGACGACAGCCCGTCCGCGATTGCCGCGAAGGCCCCGGCCGGCGTCGAGAGCGACGCGACCGACGCCGCCGCTGGGGCCGCCGAACCGGTCGACGATCGCGGCGCGACGGCGCGCCCGCAACCGGCGAGGGCGGTCGCGATGAGCGCGGCTCGCTTGGCATCGCCGCTGGCGATCGACCGCGCGCGCGCATCGTGCAGCGCCCCGCAGCGCAACGCCGGGCGATTGGGATCGACGTCGCCGTAGGCGTCGGCCGCGATTAACTCGGCGGAGATCGCGGCGCGGTCGTCCCCGCAGGCGCGTAGGATGCGTTCGCTCGCGAGCGCCGAGCGAAGCACGCGTCGGTTCTCGGGGTGCGCGCCCTCGCCCCAGGTCGACGAGAGCCCGTCGGCGAGCCCGGCGAGCGCGGCGCTCGGGGCGCTGGAGCATGTGGCTGCGCTCGGGGCGGCCGGCGAGCTCCGCGGCGCGAGGATCGTGGTGCCGAGCGTGCCGACCGCGGCGAGCGCGATCAGCCCGCGCCGAGCGAATGCGGTCATTGGTTCGCGGCCACGACGCGGACGCGCTCGGCGCGCTGCGGGAAGAGCGCCACCCCCACGACGATCAGGCCGGCGATCACCGCCGACGCGGCGATTCGGCTGAGCGCGAAGCCGCCATGCGCGTGCGGCTTGTCGAGCAGATCGCCGACGGTCGCGCCGAGCGGTCGCGTGAGGATGAAGGCAGCCCAAAAGAGTCCGGTTCGTGAGATCCGCGTGAAGAAGTACAGGGCAGCGACGATCGCGAGCGCCGCGGCGAAGACGATCGCGCCGCGTTCGAAGCCGAGGCCGGCCGAGTCGGCCGTCCAGTCGCCGAGCGCCGTTCCGAGCGTCTGCGAGAACAGGATCGTCGCCCAGTAGAAGGCTTCGATCTTCGGCGTCGCGACCGACTCGACCGCGACGGAGCCCGCCGTGAAGTACCAGACGGCGAGCGACGCCATCAGCAGTGCGAAGAGGATCGCCGAGCCGCCCAGATAGCCGATGCCGAGCGACCGGTCGGCGAAGTCGGCCATCGTCGTGCCCGCCGTCGTCGTCGCGACGATCACCGCCCAGTAGAGATACGGATGCAGCGTGTGCGCGCGAATCTGCACCAGGACCGCCGTCGCGAAAATCGCGACGAAGATGACGCTCGACCACAGATAGCCCACGTTGAACGTCATCGAGACGGCATCGCCGCCCGTCTCGCCGAGCGTCGTCGCGAGGATCTTGAGGATCCAGAAGGTGAGCGTGACCTCGGGGACTTTTGCAAGGGTCGTCGCGGCGCGCTGTGTCATCGCGGCCACGCTAACCAGACGAGATGAATCGCAGATGAACGCGACCGATTTCCGGTAGCGTCCGTGGCGATCGGTTCACTGCGTTCCTGCTCGGGACGAACACGTCGTGGCGGCGAGCGGCGGCTCCGGTACCGGCAAGCATCGCTCGCGAGGCTCGCGAAATGCTCAGACCCGCAGGAGAGGCAACGCATGCTCGATCCAGCTCCGATGACGTTCACGCTCGAAGACTACGACCGGCTCGTCGATGGCCGCGACGACGATCGCCGCTTCGAGCTCGTGGATGGTCAGATCTTTGCGTTCGCCGGCGCGATGCCCGTGCACAACGCACTCATGTTTCAAATGGCGGCGCTCCTGGACGGCGCGATCAGCGAGCCGTGCCGCGTCTATACCGGCCAGCAGGCGATACGGATCGAAGAGCGGCAGCTGCACGTGATTCCCGACATGGTCGTCTCCTGCGAGCAGACGGAGAAGCAGCAGCGCGACCTGCTTACGCCGCTCGTGATCGTCGAGATCCTCTCGCCCGCGACGCGAGACTACGACCTCGTGCGCAAGGGCCGGCTCTACGCGACGATCCCGAGCCTGGCGAACTACGTCTTCGTCGATACCGCCGCGCGTCGTACGACGGTCGTGACGCGAGAGCGAGACGCATGGTTCTCCGAGAACGCCGCGAGCGGCGAGTCGTTCACGGTCGCGAACGCCCGCTTCCGGTGCGAGGCTGCCGTCGATGCGCTCTATCGCTCGCTCGACGTACCCGCCGTATAAGCAACGGGAGATTGAATGCAGCTCTTCGCCGGTCCGAGTGAAGAGTTCATCGCAGATGCGACGCAACAGCGAATCGCGGCGCAGCTCGGTGACTCGTTCTACGATTACTACCGGTTCCGGGCTTCGGCATCGGAGTTCACGGCGTGGCGCAATTCGCTGAGTGCGCTCGCGAATCAGCTGCGCTACTCGGGTGTGCGCGACCATGGCGTCGTCCTCGAGATGCAGTTGCCGCTGAGCTCGGCACGGCTCGATGCGTTCGTGTTCGGGCATTCGCCCGCCGGGCGCGAGAGCAGCGTCCTCGTCGAGCTCAAGCAGTGGACGGCCGCGACGCCGACCGACGTCGACGGGTGCGTCGAGACGTATCTCGGCGGCGCGCAGCGTAAAGTGCTGCATCCGTGCCGTCAGGCGCTGTCCTACGCGGAGTATCTGCAGGACATGAACTGGGCGTTCGATCCGGCGCAGGATGGGATCGCGATCGTGCCGTGTGCGTGGCTCCACAATATGCATCCCGGCGCCGCGGGCGACCTGGTCGATCCGAAATTTGCGGACGTCCTCGGGCGCGTGCCGATGTACCTGAGCCACGATGCCGATCGCTTCAAAGCACTCTTCGACGATACGGTCGGAGCGGGCGGTGGAATGGCCGTTATGGAGCGTGCGCTCGCCGGGAAGCACGCGCCGACGCGCAATCTCCTCGAGCAGACCGCGGCGATGGTTCGCGGCGAGCCGCGCTACCGGCTCATCGACGATCAGATCGTCGCCTACGAGGCCGTGCTCGCGATGGTCCGCCGCGCGCGGAAAGAGAAGAAGCGGAGCAAGGCCGTCGTCGTAGTGACGGGCGGCCCGGGGACCGGCAAGTCCGTGATCGCGCTGAACTTACTCGGGACGCTTTCGAAGATGGGCGTCAACGCGCAGCACGCGACTGGCAGCAAGGCGTTCACCGAGAATATCCGGCACGTTCTCGGCCGGCGCAGCGGCGCGCAGATCCGCTATTTCAATAACTTCGGCGATGCGCCGGAAGATAGCGTCGACGTCGTGCTCGCGGATGAAGCGCATCGCATCCGCGCGACGAGCAACAACCGCTTCACGAAGAAAGAGAAGCAGTCGGATCGGGCACAGGTCGACGAGATCGTCGACGCCTCGCGCGTCTCGGTGTTCTTTCTCGACGATCATCAGGCGGTGCGCGCCGATGAGGTCGGCAGCAGCGCGTACCTACGCGAGGCGGCGGTGCGCCACGACGCGCGTTTCGAGGCGATCGATCTGCGCACGCAGTTCCGTTGCGCCGGCTCCGATGAGTACATCGACTGGGTCGATCAGTTGCTCGAGGTGCGCAAGACTGGCGTCACGCGGCTCTCGCCGGATGCGTATCCGGTCCATCTCGTCGATGACCCGGCCGAGCTCGAACGAGCGATCGTGCGGTTCAACGGCGCGGGCGTCGGTGCGCGGATGATGGCCGGCTTCTGTTGGCCGTGGTCCGATCCGAACGCGGACGGAACGCTCGTCGACGACGTGACGATCGGCGACTTCCGGCGGCCGTGGAATGCGAAACCCGATGCGCGCAAGCTCGCGTCGGGAATCCCGCCCGCGCAGTTCTGGGCGACGGATCCTGGCGGCGAGCATCAGGTCGGCTGCATCTACACGGCACAGGGCTTCGAGTTCGCGCACGCGGGCGTCATTTGGGGCCCGGACCTCGTCATTCGAAACGGCACGTGGGTCGGCCAGCCATCGGCGTCGCGAGACCACGTCGTAAAGACGCGCAGCGGTGCGCGCTTTACCGACGTCGTGAAGAACGCATATCGCGTCTTGTTGACGCGCGGCATGCAAGGCACGACGATCTGCATCCTCGACGCCGAAACACGGGCGTACGTAACCGCGAGAACCGGCGGCTTGCCTGCCGAGGCTTGACGTAGATCTTTTCCGGCTGTCACTGCGATGATTGACGCTCTCAGATCATTGTAGTATTGTTCTACAATGAAAATCCGACACGTCGCAGCCCGCGAAGCGAATCAGCAGTTCTCAGCGTTGCTGGCCGCGGCCGAGCGCGAAGGCGAGGTCATCATCATCACGCGCCGAGGAAAACCGGTCGCTCGATTGATTCCGGAACCGGCGCAAACGCAAGCTGCGGAGACCGACTGGCTGGCTGCATTTTCGTGGCCGATGGGCGGCGGTTCGTTTTCGCGAGACGAGCTCTATACTCGTGGAGATCATACATAGCTGCCGCGTTCGACTCGAACGTACTCATCTATGCGTTCGATCGTGAAGCCGGCTTGAAATATACGCGAGCGAGAGCTCTCGTTCTCGCCGGACAAGCCGCGGGGGCATCGGTAACGATTCAAGCGCTCTGCGAAGTCTATGCCGTGCTAACGACGAGAGGAAAGCGGAGTCACGCCGAAGCGAACGCTGCAATCGAGATTCTGAGCGGTAATCTTCGCGTCATCGAGCCGACGACTCAAGAAGTTTTACGAGCGACGCAGTTGTGCGAACAGCACAGTGTCTCATTTTGGGATGCGTTCATGATTTGCGTCGCTGCGAGCGGCGGTAGCACCGCCCTCATCACGGAAGATCTGCAAGATGGGCGCCGTTTCTCGGCTGCGGACGCCGGGCGATCGATCTTGATCGTCAACCCGTTCGATGACAACAATCTGGCGCGGCTCTCGGCAGAAGGCTTGCGCATTTGAGCTCCCAAGACGGTCGGGCGGCGAGAGGTCGGAGCGCGACGAGCTCGGCCCTGCGCGAGACAAAACGCCATCTGTAACCAGCTCGCACGACGCGTGCTGGTTGACCAAGCGAGGTTGACCAGGTAGCATTGCTTATCATGCGGACGGTGAACGTGCTCGAGGCGAAGACAAAGCTTTCGGCGCTTTTGGCGGAGGTCGAGGCCGGCGGTGAAGTCATCATCGCTCGCGCCGGGACACCGGTTGCGCGGCTCGTCGCCGTCGAGAAGCTTCCGGCTCGACGGCTCGGCATCGACGACGGGCGGATCGAGATTGCGGACGACTTCGATTCGTTCGTCCCGGAAGGGTTCAATCGCTGAAGCGGATCTTACTCGACACCAACGCATGGCTTTGGATGTCCGGGGCGAGTCAACGCCTGGGTCCTCGGGCTCGCCACATTCTCGAAGACGAAACGAACGAGATCTTCTTTTCGGTGATCACCGCCTGGGAGACCGTAATCAAAGCGCGTCTCGGAAAACTCACCGTTGTTGGGGAGCCGGACGATTACGTCAGATCGCGTTTACGGATGCAGCGACTCACGATGCTGCCGTGTACGCTCGACCACGTGCTCGGTGTCGCGAATCTTCGCGACCATCATCGAGACCCGTTCGACCGCCTGCTCGTCGCGCAAGCTTCGAGCGAGAACCTCGCAATGCTCTCGTCAGACGAGCGGTTGCGCTCCTACGACATCGAGTGGATCGACGCGCGCGCGTAGCTCTCGCGGAATGCGACGCTTCACGCCATAGGCGTAGATGCGGCCGCGTCCATCAGCCGATCGTCAACGTCCAGGCGATGACATCGTCGGCGTGTGTAACCGCGCTGCGAGCTTCCGATGCGCCGAACGTCTCGGCCGCATCGGCGAAGTCGAGGGCGTCGGGATACCTCGTCGGCAGATAGTACGCATCCGCGGCGAGCACCGCCGAGCGAATCTCCGCAGGAATCTCGACATGGAGATCGGCAAGCGCGCCCAAGAGGACGCGACCGAGATGCGTCGGGACCGTATCTCCTTGAAGATCGGTGATCGCCGCTTTTAGAGACTTCTCGATCGCCTGTTGCGCGTGATAGCACGCGAGATGCGGATAGCGGTCGACGATCTCCGCGGCAAGATCGCGATCGGCGCGCGCCGCAGATCGCCACCGAGCGACCCGCTCAGGCTTCGGGACGTGCATACGCCTCGATCGCTTCGGCGAGAATCGTCAATCCGAACGGATTGCGCCGGAGCCGCTCACGCCAGTCGTCGGCTTCGATGCCGATCACGTCGCCGAGAACTCCGCGCTCGTAGATCGCCGCGACCGCGCCGCGGACGTCGCTATCGACGACGACCGCAAGATCCAGATCGCTCCACGGCGAGATCTCGTCCCGCGCGAACGAACCGAAGACGAGGAGCCGGGTGACGTCGACCCGCGATCGGCACACGTCGATCGCGTCGACGAGCGCCTCGCTCAAACGCGCTTTTTGCCGACGGCAACGCTCGTCATACCGGATCGGCAGCCAGCCGCCGGGATAGACGTTTGATTGGGATGCGCGCGGTAGCGGCATGCACGACAATTCGACGCTCCGCGGTGCGGTGCCCGTCCGCCCCAGCCAAGCGCCCGCAGGGCTGCGATCGGCAACCCGACAAAGCACGGGCATCCGCCGGTTGAGACCTTGTGGGTGCGCCATGGATGAGATTCCGACGGTCAACACGCTGCGCTGTGACTCCGAGCTCGGCAGCTGGACAACGAGCGGCTGGGCGCCCAGATAGGCGATAGCTTGTTCGGGCTCGTCGAGCGGATCTGGGACTTCGACGGGGCCCTCGCGTTTCGGCGCGAGCAGCTCTTTCCGAACGGCCTCTTCGAGCTCGTGGTGCAGCTCGGCGAACCGCATCGGCTCGTCGACGAGACGGTGACGGGTCCGTTCCCGGCGATCTGCTTTGACGGGCTCCAGACGGCGACGACGACCATCGAAGCGCCGCGCGGGCGTTTCCGCGCGCTCGGGATCCGGCTGCATCCGCCCGGCGCCTTCGCGCTGCTCGACGCGTCGCTTGGCGACGTCACCAATCGAAGCATCGATCTCTGCGCGGCGATCGGCCGGCCGGCGGCGGAACTCGCGGACCGGCTCGACGAGAAGCGCGATCGTGCGGACGGCTGCGGCCTGGCTTCGCGCGCGGCTCGCGCGGGCGCGTGCGACAGACCCGATCGTCGGCGACGTGTACGCTCGGATTCGCAGCGACGGCGGATGCGTCACGCTCGGGCAGATCGATCGGCTCGACGGGCGCTCGCGGTCGTGTCTCGCGCTACGCTTTCGGCAACAGATCGGGCTCTCGCCGAAGCGATACGCGCGGGTCGTTCGCTTCGGGCGAGCGCTCGAGCTCCTCGGCGCCGCTCGGACCGGAGCATCGCTCTCGGCGGTCGCGCTCGCTGGGGCCTACTACGATCAGGCGCACATGAACGCGGACTTCCGCGAGCATGCGGGCATCACGCCGCGCCGGTATCTCGAAGCGCTGCGCTTCCCGAACGGGACGCACCTCGCGCACGCCACCAACGGCGACGATGCCGGACGTTTTCTCCAAGAAGCCGCGATCGCTATCGCGTAGAATCCTGGCATGAGCACCGACGCGAAGCCGTTTTCCGGCCAGACGATCTTCCCGGGACTCGTGTACGTGGACGCTCGCGCCGCCGTCGTGTGGTTGCAGCGTGCGTTCGGGGCCGAGATCCACGTCGTGTACGACAATCCCGATGGCACCGTCGCGCACGCCGAGCTGATCATCGCCGGCAACATCCTCATGTTCGGTCAGTCGCGCAAAGACAACCCCGACAATCCCGTTCGCTCGCCGAAAGAAGTGAACGCGATTACTGCGGGGATCTACGTCGTCCTTGCGGACGCTGCCGCCGTTGATGCTATGCACGCTCGCGCGTTAGAGGCCGGGGCGACGATCAGGAAAGCGCCGAACGACACGGATTACGGTTCGCACGATTTCAGCACGAGCGATCTCGATGGAAATCCCTGGACGTTCGGCACGTACGGGCCTTGACATAGCTCGTAAACTTCCACCGGCGGCGAGACGCTGAGTCGGTCCGCGCCAGCTTTCGAAGCCCGCATGCTTTGAATGCGCGTCTTACGTACGTTGCTTTACTCGGCTTGCTGGCGACGCGAACTCCGTACGATGTCGACACTACGAGACGAAAAACTTACGCATCCACCCAAAGGGCGGACGTCGGCCTGATCTTGTAGACGTAGGCGATCGGGACACCGTCGTCTTCCACAACGGAACAGCCGCTCGTAATCGCTCCGGGTTGCTCTCGAAATGCCGGGACGCACTCGCGACCCCGCCAGATGACCTTTACCTCTGATCCGTCCCCAATCTTTGCATCTCGCCAGGCATCGAAAATGTCGTCGATCTCGGAGACCTTACGTGGAAACGTGGATGTCTGCGCACGCTCGTAGTAGCCGAGGACGCGATGCGAGCCGTCGGATTCGCAAGATTCCACACGTACCGACTTGCCTTCGCGAATGATACAACCCGCAACAACGCCGGATCGCATGATCGGCACCTCGTCTCCGTAATCAGAATCACCTACCGACACAGGCGTCATCTCAGGAGGCGTACGCGACCGGGCGGAGTCAATCCCGGCGAGCGCAGCGCCTCGTCTCTGCTCGAGTGTCGTGCGAATTGCCTTGCCGAGAGCAATCCAATACTCTGCCGGCGGAGCAGAGCGCGAAACCGGATGCGTCATAAAGACGCATAACGTGCTGCCGCGCCACACCGAGCCATCGCTGCGGAATGGGAGGCCGGTAATTCGCTCCTACTCGGCTCGGTACGTTCGTCCGTAGAACACGACGAATCGTGGATGATGCTCGTCGAGGCGGCTACGAATGAGCTCGATCCGTTCGTCGCGATGAGCCATGCGATCGACCTGGACGTTTAAAGCTGACGGCGTGATGCGCGGACAGCTCGATGAGCGCCGTCTCGTCACATACGCATCCCAGGCGATCGCGCTGATATCGGCTACCGCATCCATGTCCGTAGCTTCGCCCTTGAACGCGAGGAGCAACTGGATCAAGCGACGCCACGTCGACTGCGTCGGAGGCCGCTCCGATCCGTGCCAGCGCGTAAAGCCGCACTCGAGATGATGCGCCTTGCAATCGATGAGCTCGCCCGCGCCGATGCGGCTCCACGCCTCATGCGTTGCGTTGCCGTCCCCGCCCGGTTCCGTTCCGACGAACCGATACGGTGCAGCCCACGTCCCGTAGCCGAACCATTCGCGAGCTGCATGCTCCGTCGCATTCACCATGACGAAACTACTATTCGGTCTTCGGCTTTCCTGCTGCAGACCAACTACATTGTAGAGATGTCACCAAAATGAAGCTTCGGCACGTGGTGGCTCGCGAGATGAATCAACGGTTCTTATTATTGCGCGCGGCAGCGGAATGAGGCGATGAGATTATCGTCATCACACGGCGTGGGCGACCTATCGCCCAATTTTGAGCCGGCACCTGCGCGATTACTGGAAGATGACCGGCTACGAGAGTATGTACGCCCGATGGGCGGTGACTCGTTCAGACGAGGAGCTGTATGATCGTGGAGATCGTCGATAACCGTCGAATGCCACGATAGCTTGCCGGACATATTGTATACGAAGCGAATGTGCCTCATTTCTCAAGCAACGCGAATTTGGGGTATCGGTATGCACTCTGAGGAATTGGAACAAGATGACGCCGTAGATTTTGATGAGGCTGTCAATGAGGAATCTGAGTCGCCAAGCTCCCTCGACCTTTACACGAGCCTTAGCAGGTTGCGGAAAAAGCAATGCCGCTGGTGTCGATCTGGCGGGCTTTTTTCGCTATAATTGGAGCAGGTTTCCTCGATATCTTGAGGTAATGGCTGATGCGGTCCGAAGATGTACAAAATACGGCGATGTGGAGTTACCTGTCGCCCGAGGCGCGCGTTCCGGCGGATCATCCGCTGCGCTCGCTGCGAGAGCTGGTGAATGTGGCGCTTCGAAAGCTGTCGCCGGAATTCAATAAGATGTACTCGCCCAATGGCCGTCCATCGATTCCACCGGAACGTTTGCTGCGCGCCCTGCTCTTGCAGATACTCTATACCGTGCGCAGCGAGCGCATGCTGATG